>Ga0080064_1004378_pt1 | contig 18212 bp, 11 predicted proteins | sample Subgrocontami54m_FD_69260 | JGI IMG/M metagenome (GOLD analysis project Ga0080064, IMG submission 69260) | Subsurface groundwater microbial communities from S. Glens Falls, New York, USA - GMW46 contaminated, 5.4 m (SPADES assembly) (version 2) ...
CAACGGCAAATGATGGATCACAAGAGCCGCGCACGAAGTAAGCGGCTGCGAGTGGGCCGCTTACTTCGTGCGCGGCTCTTACTTCTGGCGACTCATCAATTCATGCGTGACAGAGCAGTAGATCACCTAATTCTTGTGCAATGGTAATAGGCCACCAGGTGACCTTTCACGGTTGCCAAAATGTTGCAACGTTGCCAGGGTGTGTGTGTGCAGCAAAAGTGGCATTGTGGCCCTGTCGCGACTTTTGGCAGCCATAACAGTTTTCCAGGTCAGCAGTTACGCTACGGCCACGACTCCTCACGAGGGGGCCAACTGGCCCTGTGATTTGGCCCTGTCGCTTCGACTCCGACAGCGACCTGCCCACGCAGCCGAGATGCGCATTGCTTGGACAAACCAAAAACGAAGTCGCTTGGCGAGTTGGCGAGTTGGCGCACAGGTCGCTTCTGAACGGGTTGCCGCCGTCGAGGTTTTTACAGCACAAAGGAAAACAGGATATGCAGTTGCGTCGATCCGCATGATTCCACCGGCTGCAGAGCGGCGGTCAAAGAACCATGATAATTCTGGCGTTTTTGGAACGTGGTTTTTCTCTGCAACTCCTTGTTTGGCCTGGAGTTGCTCTCGAAAAAAGCTTCAATACCGAGCCACATCCCGTGGCGAGTTGGCGAACTGGCAAACTGACAGGGAGTTTTGCCTACACGCGTTTACCGAATGCACCTTACTTCTTCTTGCCGCGGATCAATTTCACGAACCGCTCCAGCCCTTTCTTGTATGCCGCTCGCCAGGCCGGGTTCGGCTGCACTGGTTTTTTCTGGAACTTCACCATCTGCGCGACGGCGTCGGCGACCTTGTACGGTTTCGTGTCGCCATGCTGTCGGCGTAGATGACTCTCCAATGCGGCCAACGCCGTGACCGCGGCGCCGAGCGCCGGGCCTTCGTCCGATTCCAGAAGATACAATTCGTGGCCGAGCACCGTCGCCAGGATTTCGCACATGAGCGCGTTTTTGGCGATGCCGCCGGATACGGTGATACGATCGATCTTTTGGCCGGCTTCGCGGTGTTGCCAGACGCCGAGCGCGATCATGTACGCCAGTGCTTCGAGGGCGGCCCGTGCCCTGACGCCCGACCCCCCGTTTCCCCCCCTTCGCCAGGGGGGGCCAGGGGGGGTGCGCGGCAACCAGCGGAAACGCTTCGTCATCACGCCCAGCGACGGCTCGGAATAGACGAACGGCAGCACCATGACGTCATCGCATCCCGCCGGCACGTCGCGGGCCAACGCTTCGAGCTTGGCCCAGTCCGGCTCGCGACCGACGACCTTGTTGAGAAATTGCGCCCCATTCGTGTAGCAACGCATCCACAGATACGGGTCCCAGTTGAGGCGCATCGCATCGAGATCGTCGGTGGCGGGCGGCTTGTGCGACGACGAATTGACGACGGCCGAGCTGCCCAGGATGATCGCCATCTGCCCGGCATCGACCGCGCCGCCGCCCACGAGGCCCGCTTGCTGATCGTCCGACGTCGGAAAAATCCAGGGCCGATGAGCAGATTCTATGCCAGCTTCGAGCGCCAACGATTCCGTCAGTTGACCGACTGGTTCAAAATGATCGACGATCTTCGGCAACTGCTTCCAGGCGAGTTCTTGGAGTTCTTCACTGGCGAGCGCGCCCAGCATCTCCCGGCGCCATTTGCCGGTGCGCAAATCCATGATGCCGGTCGATGCCGCCGACGACACGCTGCAAACCTTGAAATTCCCGGTAAGAAACCCGGCGGCGAGCGAGCCGTGCGGCAACACCAGCGCGGTGCGGCGCCACTCCTTTTCCTTCAGCTTGAGTTCATCCTTGACGAGATGCGTAAGACCATAGCGAATCGCCCACGGCCCGCCGATCAGCTCGCGCACCTTTTTCTGCCCACCGAGCCGCTCCAGGCCGATCGCGTGATACTTGGCGAGGCTTTGGTCGTTCCAGCAAATGGCCCGACGCACCTGGACGTTGTTGGCGTCGATCCGCCCAGAGGTGTGATGCGTCGCCGAGATGCCGCCGGCGACCCACATGTTCAAGAGCCCAAGATCGCGCAGCAGCGGTGTCATGGCTCGGACGCTGGCCCGCGCCTGGCCTTCGAGCTGGAGCAGGCTCAACTCCGAAACGCCGCCCTTGGTCCAAAGATCGGTCGGCAAACGCACATCGGCGAGCTTCTTGCCGTGAATATCGAATGCCAGGCACTTGACGCTGCTGGTGCTGAAATCCCAGCCGGCAATGACGCTGTCGGCGGCGACGTGACGGAGCGGTTCGGACATATCAAATCCTCTTGTTCCCCTTGTCGGGAAGGATGATTATACTTGTCCCATCGAAGGCACACACGATTTTTCACTTGGGACGATCCATGCCCGACTCCCCCGTTGAACTGGCCCTGACGCGCTGGCGGAACAACCTGATCGACCTGACGCGGCGCAACCCACTCTTGGCTCTCAAGCCGACTCGCAGCGCGTACCTGGAAATCAAACAGCCGGACGCTGCCGCGCTGTTCAATGCGTTTGCCATCCGGGACAGACCATGGACTTTCTTTCTTCCCCCCTCTCCCCAGCTTCGGGGGAGAGGGGTCGGGGGTGAGGAGGCGAATGCGCCCGCGGCATCATCCTCCACGTCACAGCCCGCTGTAGCCGCTGCCGAGCAAGCGCCGTCAGACGGGCAGGCGAGCCGCCTACCCTACGAAGCCACGCCGCGTGGCACCGACCTCGTCACCCACGAAACCGATCGGCAGCGGCTGTTACAGACGTTGACGAACCTCCATCGCCGGGCGCGGGCCGACTTCCGCGAGCGCGGCTTGCAGATTTTGCACCTGGCGTGCGGCATCCTCGAATGGCGCGATGAGGACAATGATGAATTTCGCTCGCCACTGTTGCTCGTGCCCGTCGCGCTGGAACGCAAATCGCTGCGGGAGCCGTTCGCGCTGAGGCCGACGGATGACGATCCGTGGCTGAACCCGGCGCTGGCCGCGCGTCTGAAGCTCGACTTCGAGTTTCGTCTGCCCGCGCCGCCGGCGGATTGGGAGGAGGACTCGTTCGCCAATTATCTGAAGGAAGTCACAACCGCCGTCGCGGGACTGCCGGGCTGGCAAGTGAAGGCCGAGGCGGTGTTGGCGCCGTTTTCGTTTCACAAAGGCGTGATCTACCAGGACCTGCAAGACCATGCCGAACGCATCCAACTACATCCGCTGGTGCAGGCGCTGGCGGGCGTGAAGGGCCAATTGCCCCGCTATGATGCGCCCGACGAATCGAAGCTGGATGAACAGGACCCGCGCGCGGTGGAGCACATCCTGGACGCCGACGCCAGCCAGCGCTTGGGATTGGAAGCGGCGGCGCGCGGAGCCAGCTTCGTGCTCATCGGCCCGCCGGGCACGGGCAAAAGCCAGACGATCGCGAACCTCATCGCCGACCGCATCGCCCATGGCCAGAAGGTGCTCTTCGTCAGCGAAAAGATGGCGGCTTTGGAAGTCGTCGAACAGCGGCTCAATCGCGCCGGCCTGGGCGATTGCCTGCTGGAATTGCATAGCCATAAGGCGAACAAACGAGCCGTCGTCGCCGAGCTGGCGCGCTGCTGGCAGGAACGCCAGCGCCCGGCGGCGCCGCCAACGCCTGACGACGGCGCCGAGCCATTGCGCCAACGCCAGAAACAGCTCAACGGCTATGTGCGCGCATTGCACCAGCGCCGCGAGCCGATTGGTAAGAGCGCGTGGGATGTGTTGGCCGAGCTGCCGCGCTGGCGTGAGCTGCCGGCGCTGCCTTTGGAATTGCCGCTCGTCCGGCCGGAGCGCGACCCGGGACAGGGCCTGGTCGTCGCCGAAGTGACGCCCGCCAAGCTTGACGAGTTGCGACAGATGTTTCAGCGAGCGCAGAGCTTCTGGCACATCCACGGTACGCCGAATTATCCCTGGACCGGGTTCAAGGCCGAGCGCTTCACGATGCAACTGCGCGACGAAGTCACCGGCTTGCTCGACAAAGCGCAGCAGCGCGGCACGAAGCTGGAAACGACCGCGGAGCAAGTTTGCACGCAGCTCGACATCGCGGCCGCCATCGGCTGGTTGCTGAAGCTCGGCGATCTGCTCGAACACCGCCCTGGCGCTGTGCCGCGCGGCTGGCTCTTGAGCGAGGATCTCGATGCACTCACTGCCGAAGTCGAACAGGCGTCGGAACTTTACCGCCGGCTGCGCGAAGGCCGCGCGCCTTTGACGGCGCGGTACGGCGCCGGGATTTGGGGATTGCCGGACGACGTGGCCCCACGGATCGACAACACCTGGCGGCATGCGGCGGCGCTGCTCGCGCCAGGGGATGAATCGGGCGGCAAGCTGCTGGCGCTGCAAAAACGCCTGCGCGGCTGGGCGGCGGATACGCAGAAACGCTTGCCGAGTTGGCATAGCGATCTGCGCTCCCTGGAAAAATGGCTCGGCCTGACACTGCCCACCGGCGCAGGCGCGCCAACGACCATCTCGGCAGGACACGACGGCTTCGACCCAGCGCCGCAAACGCTGAAGCTGTTTCTGCGCTTGACGCAACTATGTCACTGCGACTATCCGCCGGATCGGACCTGGTTGGACGATCCGGACAAACTACGCGCGGCTCAGGAGCAAATCCTCGCGGTGCGCCCTGAATTCACCAAGTATCGCGAAGGCCGCAAGAAGCTGCTGGAAACCTACACCGAAGCGTTGTTCGAACTGGAGCTGGCGCGCATTGCCGAGGGTTATGCCGGGTCGTATCAGAGTTGGTTCCGCTTCTTCAACGGCAAATATCGGCGTGACCGCCGCGCCATCACACGCCGCACGCATAAGCACGAAGCGCCGACGACGGTGGCCGAGGATGTTGCCCTGGGCCGTGACGTCGCAGCGCTCAAGACGAAACTGGAGACCGAAAGTCCGCAGCGCTGGCAGAAATTGGGACGCTACGAGCGCGGCCTGGATACGGACCTCGACGCTGCCGACAAAGCCGCCAAGATCGCCGTCGAGGCGCTCGACCTCGCCCGCCAGCTCGGCGCTGCGGAACAGCCGGCGAAGCTGAGCGAAGCCCTCAGCAGCGGTGCGCCGGCGGAAAAAATCCGCACCGCGGTCAAGCGCTTGCAGGAGTCGTTCGGCGCCTGGTGGCACGAGACGCAGGAACTGAGCCAGGTGTTGCCGATGAGCCAATTGCCGGGCGTCGGCGCGGCGCTGGAGGAGGCGGCCCTGTCGGCGGTCGTCGCCTTCGCCAAAGAGCTGCAAGGCCGACTCAATCCTCTGGCAGCGCTGACCGATCCGGTGATGCAAGCCGCCAAGGAACCGCCCGCGGACATGGTCGCTCTCGTGCGCGATCTTTGGGAATCGCTGCAATTGCTCGACGCCGAAGCGCAGCAGGAAACCGAGTCGCAAAACCTGCGCCAGCGCTTCGGCAACTTCTTTACCGGCGCCGACACCGATTGGGACAAACTGCGGCACACGCTGGCCTGGACGCGCCGGCTGCGCGACGCCTGGCGACACGTAAGCGAGGACGGCGAGCCTGCCGTGCCGACCGAGACTTTCCTTGCCGTTGCCGCCGGCGAAAAGCCGGCGCCGTCGTTCGGCGAGCTGCGTTCCGCGCACGAGCAATTCCGGCAAGCGCTGCACCATCTTGAACAGCGCTTTGATGCTCCGGGGCCGTTGCTTAACAAAAAGCCGTGGGGCGAATTGCCGGACGAAGCGGTGTTGGAGCACCTGACGGCACTGCGCGAGCGCGTCGGCGAGCTGGCGGATTGGCTGGAATGGCGGCAACTGCCCGACCGTTTCTGGCACCTGGGCCTGGCGAAACTCTGGCACGCACTACTTCAACTCGAGCAACCGCAACCGCCGCTCGTCGATTTGTTTCAACAAGCCTTCTGGAACCGTTGGCTGGAATTGGTCTTCCAGCAAGATTCGACGCTCGCGAACTTCCGGCGTGACGAACACGAGCGCGTGCTGGCCGAATTTCGCGCGTTCGATCGTCAATTGCTGCAAGGCGCCGCCGTGCGCATCCCGCGTCGTGTCGCCGAGCAGGCCGGAGCGGCGGACGAAGGCGAAGTTGCCCTGCTCATGAAGGAGGCGCACAAGAAGACCAAACACTTGCCGCTGCGCCGCCTTTTCGAAGCGATCCCCAAATTGCTGCCGCAACTGAAGCCGTGCCTGCTGATGAGTCCGCTGTCGGTCAGCCAGTTTCTGCCGGCCGATCCGGAGAAGTTGTGTTTCGATTTGATCGTCTTTGACGAAGCATCGCAAATCGTCCCGGAGGATGCGATCGGCGCGATCGCACGCGGCAAGCAAGTCTTGGTCACGGGCGACAATCGCCAATTGCCGCCGACGATGTTCTTCCAGCAAGTCGCCGGCGAAGCGGAGGAGAACGAGGAAGATCCGGGCCTCTTCGAAAGCGTGCTCGACGCTTGCCTGGGCGCGGGTTTTCCCCAGCAGTGGCTGCGCTGGCACTATCGCAGCCGGCATGAACACCTCATCGCTTTTGCCAACGAGCGCATCTATGAGAACCGCCTGGTGACCTTTCCCGGTGCGATCGCCGAGCATCCGGAGTACGGCGTGCAGTTTCGGCACGTGCCCGACGGCAAGTACGACCGTGGCGGCCGGCGCGACAACGCGCGCGAGGCCCAGGTCGTCGCCGATCTCGTGTTCGACCACTTGCAGCGCCAGCCGGACAAATCGCTGGGCGTCATCGCCTTCAGCTACGCCCAGATGGACGCGATCGAAGACGAGCTGGACCGCCGCCTGGCCGATGCGCCGGAGCTGGAGAAGTACTTTCAGGACGATCGGCTCGAAGGCTTGTTCGTCAAGAATCTGGAAACGGTGCAGGGCGACGAGCGCGACGTGATCTTCCTGAGCATCGGCTACGGCCCGGACGCGGACGGCAAGATCGCGCTCAACTTCGGCCCGCTCAATCGGCAAGGAGGCGAACGCCGGCTCAACGTCGCGGTCACGCGCGCCCGACAGAAGTTGATCGTCGTCAGCTCGATCCGCGCGCGCGACATCGCCCGCGCCTCGACCAAAGGCATTCAGTTCCTGCAACAGTATCTCGACTACGCCGAACACGGGATTACGGCGCTGCGGCCCGCGCCTTCGTCGTCGGCTGATACGCCGCCTCTGCACGCCCTGGAAGCGGACGTGCGGCAAGTGCTGACTCAGCGCGGCCACACCGTGGTGCCGCAGGTTGGGTGCGCGTCGTATCGCATCGATCTGGCGGTGGCCGACTCGAAGCAGCCGGGACGTTACTTGCTCGGCATCGAGTTCGACGGCCCGATGTATGTCCAGGCCGCCGCCGCACGCGATCGGGACCGGTTGCGGCAAGAAGTGCTCGAAAAGCTTGGTTGGAAGCTGCACCGCATCTGGGCGCTGAACTGGCTGTTGCGACGCGGCGAGGAGGTGGAGCGGCTGATTCGCGTCCTTGACGAGTCGATGTCCAAAGCAGCACCCGTCTAGGAACTCGAAAAAACCTGCCGAGGTTATCGTGGTGCGCAGCGTTTCATTTCACCCCCCCCGGGGGCGCTGTGAAACGCAGCTTTTGTCGAAACGGCGCATCGAATTGCCCGCAGAGGATTTGCGGTCACGATAGGTCATTCTACTTGCTGTGAAATGCAGCACGGAGGCCACGGAGATCTACGCCAACCCGAAATCAGGACGTCAGTTCGTCCCCATTCCCTAGCGCTCACGCAATCCGCCCTACGCTAATCGGGATCATTACCAAACCCAACGAACAAGGGCGATGACCCGTGCCATCGCCCTTGTTCTCGTTCCCATCGGGCTTGAGTACAAAAAGGTTCCTGGCACCTTTTTCAACCCTGACGTTACGGCTGCGTCGGCGTCAGGCCCATGCGGACATACGCCTGCTCGACTTCCTGGCGGACGCGCGGATCGGCGTCGCCGCGCAGGGCGTGCAGCGTGCCCAGGACCGGCTCGCTTTGCATGTTCATGCGCGACAGGCTGTAGATCGCCGCGGCCCGGACCGTCGCGACCGCGTCTTGCCGGGCGGCCTGCACCAGCACTTGCGTCAGGTGCGGGTAGACGCGGCAATCGAACGTCGACAGATTCGCGGCAGCCCATTCACGCTGCGCGGGATACGGCGATTCCTGCAGCACGTTGATGACCTGGGCCAATGTGTTGCTATCGCTCAGGGCCGGCTGTTGGGCAACCGCGGGAACGACGCGGCGGTCCATCGCGTTGACGACCCCGCCGGCCTGCGGAACGAAACCAACCTGCTGGATCGGCGACATCGGCTGTTGCTGGGCGATCGGATTGGGCGCTTGCGGGCCGCCGTAGACCGCCGGATAGTTGACCTGCATCGGCATGCCATAACCGACCGGGACGAGCTGGGCCGTCTGGCCGTTCTGCATCCGTTGCAGCATGGTTTGCTGTTGCAAATACGCCTGCTGTTGCATGAGCGCCTGGTGCTGCATGATCACCTGCATCTGCTCAGGCGTCAGCGGTTGCTGGTTCTGCGCCGGCGGCGGCGAGAACGCGTTCAGGTAGGCCGTCGGGTTGGGCGGCTCGGGCAGCTTGGGGGCCGGCGGCGTCGGCGGACGAATCGGCTCGGGCACGGTGGCCACGGGCACCGGGATGTACTGCACCGGGCCCTGGGCGCCGTTCCGCGCCGACAGCACCGACTGCACGCCCAACGGCGTCGGTAAGGGAGCGAACGATTGCTGCTGCACGGGCAGGTTCACGAGTTCGGCCGGAACCTTCGGATTCACCTTTTCGCTGCCCGGATTGAATTTCTCGGGCGCCATCAGGATATCTTGCTTCTTGCGTTCGGTCTGCGAAGCGGGCGGCAGGTCCTTGCGCACTTTCTCGCGATCGACCGTCGCCTGACCCGGCTGCTCCACCTTGCTGTCGGGCTGCTTGCCCCACATCTTCCGCCAATCGAAGCCGTCCTTCTTGGGAGCGTCCTTGGATACAGCGTCCGGAACGGCGGGCGCCTTCGGCTCGGTCTTGGATTCGCTGATCGATTCCTTCTTGGCCAACTCGGCGCCGGTCGGGATCGCCAGCGGCGCGGTCTTGGGTGTCGCCGTGGTCTGGGCCGTCGCGGTCGAAAACGGCAGCTTCTCGTCCTTCTTGGCCGTGGACGACTTTTTGCCGGCTTGTGCCGGAAGTTCGGTCGGAGTCTTGTCGTCCTTCTTGGCTTCCACCGGCTTGGGATCGGCGGGCTTGGTCACCGCCGGCTTGTGGAACATGTTGGCCATCTTCTCACGCAGCGTCAACGGCGCTTTCGCGTCCGACTTGCTTTCGACCGTGCTCGTCGGCAGCACTTTCGTGTCCGATTTCGTTTCGCCGATGATCGTCGGCGACGTGTTGCCGGACACTGTCTTCACGCCGGCCGGCTGAGTCGCATTCTGCTGGACGACGACGGATTCCGTCTTGGGCCCGAACAGCCGCGGCAACAGTCCCTGCCGTGGACTTTCAACGATCGTGCCGCCGTCGATGATGACCGGGCCGCTCGTCTGCGCGGTCGCGCTGGGGTACACCGTGATCGGTTTCCCAGTGCGTTCGTCCCAGGAGACGATGCGTTCCTTGCTGGAACCGATAATGCGCGGGGCCGGGCCGGTAATGACGCCGTCGCATGCCGAGCTGGTGGTCGTCGGCATGGAGGTAACGGTTTGCGATGACGTGGTTTGAATGGTCGGGCTGGCCGTGGTCGCGGCCACGGACTCGATCGTCTGCGGCGGCAACGGAGCGCCGGCCGGAGACATCCGCTCGCGCTGGCCCCAATGGAAGATGCGCATCGGCAGGGCGCGGGCCTGGCTGCCGGGCACCGTCGTGGGCGAGCCGTCTTCGACGATGGTCATCAGCTCGCCGGTCTCGATGACCTGAAGCTGGTGCGCCTGCGCGCCGGTGGACGTCTTCCACGATTGGACGAGGCGGCAACGCAGCTCCTTGCCGTTTTCATGCACCGTCATGATGCGTTCGGACGAGGTTGCCGTCCGGTTGAACATGGGGGATTGGCTCCAGGCCAGGCCGACCGAGGCCAGCAGCGTGAGCACGCACGCCCCTCTCCATTTTGACCACGCCATGGGATGGGTCTCCTTACTTGCAGGCATGATGAAACAAGGCGGACGCGGCCGCCGTGCAATTTCGCTCGCCGGAACTACCGTGGATCGTTCGGCAATTCCCGCCCGACTCATCCTTAGCTATCGGCTGTAACGCGTGTGCGGCTGAATCGGGATTTACCGAAAAAGCGGAGAGGGAAAGAGGCAACAGCAATAAGGCAAGAAGGTGAAGGATGGCGGCCGCAGGGGTTGCGCGCATTGCCCAGAGTCACAATTATCGGCGATGGGCGAGCGACGGGGAGTTGCCGCGACTCCGGTCCCAGCGCACGGCAGCGCCAACTTCTGTGAGTTTGGCGCAATCGCCGGTCATTTTTATAACTTATTTCACTGCAATTAGTTGCGACATTTATGAGAAGCGCATGCGCGACATGGTTCAAAAATGGTCACTGGCATAGTGCTCTGTCACGCATGAATTGATGAGTCGCCAGAAGTAAGAGCCGCGCACGAAGTAAGCGGCCCACTCGCAGCCGCTTACTTCGTGCGCGGCTCTTGTGATCCATCATTCGACGTGTGACATAGCAATAGGTGATATTCGAAACGACAGCATTTTGACACAGTTGGCACGCACTCAACCTCCTATCCCCTTGAGCCATCAAATGTTACACCGAAAAAAATGTCGGCATCACACGACAGATTGGTGTAGTCCCCCCCACCAGCGTTTGCGCTGTCACCCAGAAATGACAAGAATTGAACCAAGCCGATTGCGCCATGCCGATTGCGCCAGGATGCATGCGCACGCATCTGGCAACGTTGCCACTTTTTGGCAACCTTACGGGAGTCAAGGTGGCCACTTTTTGGCAACGTTGCCACTTTTTGGCAATGTTGCCAGGGCCATTCCCGTAACTGCTCATGCAATTCTGGTTCTCCGCCAAACTTGTGGAATCGGCTGGTCTTTGTGGGGCAGACATTCTTGTCTGCCTGCGTATTCAGCGGCTTCAGTGGCAGACAGGAATGTCTGCCCCACAAGAATGGCGCAGCACCGCAATTCTCTGCGTTCTCCGCGGTTCACGAGACTTGGATGCCAGCGCCGGCAGCGTTTTGCCTTTCCTTTCCCTACGCTTTCGTGTTCAATACCACCATTCGCCGACGCACCGCTGGGCCGCCGCCATGAAGGTTCTTATTCCCGCCGACCAGATTCAGCGCCGCGTCGCGGACCTGGCACGGGAAATCGCCGGCGATTACCACGATCGGCCGGTGACCATCGTCGGCGTCTTGACCGGCAGCCTGATCTTCCTGGCCGATCTGGTTCGGCACCTCGATTTGCACCTGCGCATCGGCCTGATTCAGGCGTCGAGCTACCGCGGCGAAACGACGGCGCCGGGCGAGTTGACCATCGGTCCAGAATTGCTGCCGGACGTGCGCGGGCGGCACGTGCTGCTGCTCGATGACATTCTCGACACCGGCCAAACGCTGAGCCGGCTGGTGGGGCATTTGCAAACCCTCGGCGTGGCGTCGTTGCGAACCGGCGTGCTCCTGCGCAAGCAGGGCCGGCAGGAAGTGGTTTTCCGCCCGGACTATACCGGCTTCGACATCCCCGATGCATTCGTGGTGGGTTACGGACTGGATTACAACGATGAATATCGCCACTTGCCCTATTTGGCGATCTTGAAGGAGTAGTTCTTTCAGCGACAGACATCGCGAGCGCGCAACGGCAAGCAACCATTGGTTTACCGTTTCGCGCTCGAGTCGAACCGACGCAATCACGATCCATGGAAGGATGCCATGAAGATTCTTCACCTCATACCATCGCTGGACTACTGCGGCGCTGCCGCGCAACTGGGATTGTTGAGCAAGCACTTGCCGCAATCACATGCAATGCACGTCTGCTGTCTTGGCGGCGAAGGGCCGTGGGCACAGCGATTGCGTCAGCAGGGCCGGTCGGTGGACTGTCTGAATTGGACGCGTGTCTGCGATCCGACGCCGCCGTGGAAGCTGCATCGGCTGCTGAAGTCTTTGGCGCCGGACGTGATCCATGCGTGGGGCGTGCCGGCGTTGCGCGCGCTGGGGCTGATTGGCCGGCGCTGGTTGCCGCGCACGCTGGTCAGCCAGCCGTTGCCGCATCGTCGCAAGCAAATGGGGCCTCTCGATCGCTGGCTGTTGCGGCGTGTCCGCGCCGTCGTAGCGTCGAGCCAGGCCGAGGCTGCGCTGTGCCACGAAGTTGGTGTGCGCAATCGCCACCTCGTAGTCGTGCCGCCCGGCGTCGAGGTGGTCGAATTCAACCGGAAAAGAGCTGACTCTCAGAATGAATCGATCCTGTGCATCGGCGCCTTGGAAGCGCGCAAGGGTTTTCGGGACGCGATCTGGGCGTTCGATATTCTGCATTACGTCTTTGGCGACGCACGTCTTTTGCTCGTCGGCGACGGCCCGCAGCGCGCCGATCTCCATCGCTTTGCGGACGGACTGGAAATGTCCGATCACGTCGATTTTCTTGGCTGGCGCGATGATGTGCCCGAGCTGCTGCATGACGCCGACGTTTGTTGGGCTCCGACCGTGGCGTGTACGAGTCGGCAAGTGGTGCTGGAATCGATGGCTGCGGGCTGTCCGGTTGTCGCCGCCGACCGCCCGGACCTGCGTGAGTTGATCTTGGAAGGCCAAACGGGCTTCCTCGTTCCAGCGGGCGACAAGGTGGCCATCTGCAAACGGACGCGCAGTCTGTTTCGGAATCCCGCGTTGGCGCGGCAGATCGGCGAAGCGGCGCGCGCACATGTCGCGCATCATTTCGCGCCGGCAACTTTCGCCCAGCGCTGGACGGATCAATATGCCGCCACCCCCCCTCACCCCCCCCTTGCCAAGGGGGGGTGAGGGGGGGTGGCGTGATTTTGATCCATGAAGCGCGAAATCGCCCAGCGCGCCGCTTCCACGCAATCCAACCGACACGCGTGAGCGAAACGCGCTGGGCGGTTTCGCGCTTTGCATTTTCCCTTTGCCTTTTCCCACGGCCTGCCCCACAATCGCTATGGGAATCGGCGGCGGCCCTGCCATGCACGGGAGGCATTAATCGTGAAGGATGTTCTCACCCTGATCCTGGCGGGGGGCAAAGGCACTCGGCTCGAGCCTCTCACCCGCGATCGCGCCAAGCCGGCGGTGCCGTTCGGCGGCCTGTACCGCATCATCGACTTCACGCTGTCCAACTTCATCAACAGCGGTCTGCGCCGCGCCCTGGTCCTCACCCAATACAAGGCCCGCAGCCTCGACCGCCACATCGCCGCCGGCTGGGGCTTTTTGCCGCGCATGATGGACGAGTTCATCGAGGTGCTGCCGCCGCAGCAGCGCATCGACGAGCACTGGTACAAGGGCACCGCCGACGCAATCTACCAGAACATCTACACCATCGAAAAGTGCGAGCCGCGTTACGTGATGATCCTCGCCGGCGATCACATCTACAAGATGGACTACAGCGACATGATCCGCGCCCACCTGGAGAAGGGCGCGGACCTCACCGTCGGCTGCTTGCCCGTGGCGGTGCGCGAGGCCAGCAATTTCGGCGTCATCCAGGTCGATGACCAGGACCGCATCCTGGGCTTTCAGGAAAAACCCAAAGAGCCCAAGCCCATTCCCGGCGACGGCAACCTGGCCCTGGCGTCGATGGGCATCTATGTGTTCACCGCCCGGCTCATGTATGAGCTCTTATGCCAGGATGCCACGCGGCCCGGCACCGAGCACGATTTCGGCAAGAACATCATTCCAAGCATGATCGACACGTATCGCGTCTTCGGCTTCCGTTTCCGCGACAAGAACCGCAAGGCGACGCCGTACTGGCGCGACGTCGGCACCCTGGATGCGTACTATCAGGCGAACATGGACCTCATCGAAGTGGACCCGGTGCTGAACCTGTACGATCGCGATTGGCCGATCCACACGAACCAGCCGCAGTTGCCGCCGCCCAAGTTCGTGTTTGAAGAGCCGGGCTTTAGTGCGCGCCGCGGCGAGGCGCACGACAGCATGGTGTGCCAGGGCTGCATCATCTCCGGCGGGCACGTGCGCCGCAGCATCCTGTCGCCGAACGTGCGCGTCAACAGTTATTCTCTGGTCGAGCATTCGATCCTGTTCAGCAGCGTGGACGTCGGCCGCCATTGCCGAATTCGCCGGGCGATCATCGACAAGGACGTCAAGATTCCGCCGCACACGACGATCGGCTACGACCTGGACGCCGATCGCAAGCGCGGCTTCACGGTGACGGAGCAAGGCGTCGTCGTGATCGCCAAGGCAGAGATGCCGGAGACGTTCGCGGCGCAGGGGGGCTAGGATCGGCACTTGCGCCGTAGGAAAAATTGGGGGCCCACAAACGATGCCGCCGGATGTTCTCCATTTGATCTTGTGTGACGACATACAGATCGACCCAAACAACTACCATCGCTGTAATGTTCTCGGCTTAATGACTTCGATGCGGTGCAGCGCGATACCGCCGTTTCCAGTCGTTCGTCCACAGTTTGTTACGTTGGTCGTGTGGACCGGGGGTCAGGGTACGGGAGGATTGACGCTACAGATCATCGAAGAGGGCACGGGCAACGCCGTCTTTCAGACGCGGCCGCGTCAGGTGCGTTTTGTGGGCGATGCCGCGGCCGTTGGAGGCGTTGTATTCCGTATTCGGAATTGTAGCTTTCCGGCGGCCGGGCTATATTGGGTACAGGTTCTGTTGGGCGGCTTGGTCATCGCCCGCCAGCGATTGTTTCTCAGACCCGAGGAGATCGCGTCATGAATCCAGACCCGACCATCACCGTCTCCTTGGATTACCTCATCGAATTGAGCGACGATGGAAACGAGCCCGGCAGTCCCGAGCCTGAAATCGTCATGCCTCCATCCGGATCACACCGTGCCGAATCCGCATCGACACCGGCCAAACCTGCCGAGCAGGGACCGCAGCATTAGTCGGGACGCCGGAAGTTGACATGTCGCCGCGCAAAAACAACAACTGGAAATGGTTCTTCGCGATCGTCGTCGCCTTGTCGATTTTTGTTGCCGTGTCTCTGATCTGGTGGAATCTACGACTGCAGCTCAAGCCCGAGCAGCTTGAAGCGGCCCGCGCCTTGTGGGACACGAATGGCCCCGCGGATTATGTTTTGGTATACACGACGCGCAAAAACGAAGAAACGACGACCGATCATTACGTGGTCAAGGTGCGGCAAAAGAAGGCGTACGAGGTGATCGTCAACGGGCTGCCGGAGCCGACGGACCGTCTCGAATATCAGAGCATGGACGCGCTGTTCAACTACGTCGAGCGTTTCTTGGAGCTGGACAGCGAAAAAGGCAAGCCGCGCACCTACACGCGGGCCATCTTCGACGAAAAGAACGGGGCGATCCTCTCGTACGTGCGCCGCGTGATGGGCACGAGCGAACGCCTCGAAATCAACGTGAAGGCACTCGATGTCAAGTAGGTTAGGTTTTCAACCTGACCGGTCAGGTTGAAAACCTAACCTACTTCTTGAGATGTTTCGCCGCGTAATCGACGAAGATCTTCCAGTCGTCGCGGTTCATCGAGTGCTTGCCGGTGCGAATCCAGTAACCCAGCGTGCCGTCGGTGAGTTTGCCCAATTCCGGCCGCGCTTTCGCCTCCATGCCGCCGGCGCCGAGAAAGCGATACACGGAATCGGCCGCTTGCAGGATCTCGAACTGGCCGTCGGGATTCGCCCAGCTATCCTCCTGCGCGTTCGTGAACAAAACGGGCCTGGGCGCGCACAACGCCACCAGACAATGCTGATCGAACGGCAACTTCTCCGGCGCGTCGTTGAAAAGTTTGTAGTGAGTGTTGAACCAGTGCGGAAAGCTGGTGTTGATGCGTTTGACCGACTCGCCGACGGTGCCGCGATTCGGCGCCGTGCCGCCCATGCCCGCTTGATGCGGCATCACCACCGCGACGCGCTCGTCGAACGCACCCGCAAGCAGCGCCGTCTTGCCCAGCCGTGAATGGCCGACGACGACGATGCGGCCCGCGTCGATCTCCGGCAACGTCACGAGATAATCAATCACGCGATGAAGGCCCCACGCCCAGGCCGCGATCGTGCCCCAGGCGGTGGGACTTTTGCCCTGATCGAAAATCGCTTGCACCCCCCGGCGCGTGTCCTTGTCGTCGGGCTCGATGTCGCCGGAATACACCGTCGCCACCGCAAAGCCGCGATCAATCGTTTGCTCGATCGCCCAAGTATCAATTTCAGCGCCGCGGCCTTCGTCGGTCGCGCGGTTGTTCTTGACGCCCTTGCGATTGCCGTACATCCACGTCGTCGGCAACCGAACCGCCTTGTCGGGCAGCGCCGCATGATTGCCGGCAAAGTTGATCCCGACGAACACCGGCGCCGGACCGGAACGTTTGTTCGGCACGACAAGCAATAGATGCACCTTGTGCTTGCCGCCGAGGGTAAGAGTAATGTCTTTCAGCGTCGCCTTGCCGCCCAGCGCGTGGGGATCGGTGTGCTCGACCGTCGCCTCGACTTTCACCGGCGGCGGGAACTCGCCGTACATGTAATGCTGGAACAGCTTCTTCAACTCCGGCCGGCGCTCCTTGACCCATTGGTCCTTTGTGGTGACGCGTGTGCCATCGAGCATGACGAGCGGATCGGGGAGATCTTTGCGCGCCGGTAATTTGTCGAAGGAAGGGAGATCCGCGGCGAGAATGGTGCCGGTCATGATCAAGCAGGCCACGCTAAGTAATTGTTGTCTTTGCATAGTTGTTCTACTCGCAATGTCCTTCTCTGCGTGAATCCGCGTAATCTGCGTTTGAATGCTCAAACGCAGATTACGCGGATTCACGCAGATTCCAGACAACGTAGGTTCATTATTTCGCCGACCCGTCCCCAATGCAAAACAAATGTTTCTCGCCGCGAATGAAAATCTGCCCGTTGGAAATCGCCGGCGACGCCACGACCTTTTCGCCGAGATCGTTCTCAGCCAACAATTCAAACATCGGCCCGGCCTTCACCACGCGGATCGTACCGTCGTGGGCCGGGATGTAGACACGGCCGGCGCCGGCGACCGGGGATGCGTAGAACTGGTCGCCGAGCCGTTCCTTCCAGTGCTGCTTGCCGGTCTTCACGTCGAGGCACACGACGAACTCCTTGTCGAGTGGCAAGTAAATCAGTCCTTCATAGACGAGTGGCGACGGCAGGAACGCGCGGGCCTTGGTGTTCTTCCAGGCTACATGGCTTTTCGTCAGATCACCCGTCGCACCGTCGAGCTTGATCGCCATCGTGTTGTCGCCGGAGCAGGCGATGAGCAAATCGCCATGGTTCACCGGGCTGGGAATGCACTGGAAATGGGTTCCTTCGACCGACCACAATTCGCCGCCGCCGGCCGCATCGTAGCCGCGCACGTGGTTGGTGCCGATGGTGACGATTTGCGTGTCACCGTTGACCTTCACCGCGAGCGGGCTCGACCAGTTGACCGACGTGGGCCGATTCGTCTTCCAGCGATTAGCGCCGGTCTTGGGATCGACGGCGAGCAGGTACGATTGGCTCCAGTGATCGACCTGCACGAGCAGCATATCGCCGACCAGCACCGGCGACGTGCCCATGCCCCAACGATTGCGGAAGGGACCGTATTCCTCGGCGAGCGAACGAATCCACACCGGTTTGCCGTCGAAATCGAGCGCCGCCAATTCTCCGGTGCCGAACAGGACGAACAGGAGCTTGCCATCGGTCGTCGGCGTCGGCACCGCCATACCGCCGGGCGCGAACAGATCGGTGGGCGCAGAGCCGAAAAGTTTCGTGTGCCAGAGGAGTTGGCCGTCAGCGCGGCGCCAACAGTAAACATGCAAGCGATCGTTGAGCCGGCCGTCGGAGGAAGTCAGGAAGATGCGGTCATCCCATACGACCGGGGCGCTGACGCCCGCGCCGGGAACCGGGATCTTCCAGCGGACGTTTTTGTCCTTCGACCATTCGAGCGGCAGGTTCTTCTCGGTGGAGATACCCTGGTTTGTCGGGCCGCGCCAACCGGGCCAGTTGTCGGCGCGGAGAGAGCCGATCGTCGTGATCACAAGAATGAGGCAGAGAGGGGATCGCATGAAACTGCACTCCGGACGCTAAACGTAAACAGATGATAACTAGTGCTCTGTCACGCATGAATTGATGAGTCGCCAGAAGTAAGAGCCGCGCACGAAGTAAGCGGCCCACTCGCAGCCGCTTACTTCGTGCGCGGCCCCTTTGCACCATC
>Ga0080064_1004379_pt1 | contig 18209 bp, 13 predicted proteins | sample Subgrocontami54m_FD_69260 | JGI IMG/M metagenome (GOLD analysis project Ga0080064, IMG submission 69260) | Subsurface groundwater microbial communities from S. Glens Falls, New York, USA - GMW46 contaminated, 5.4 m (SPADES assembly) (version 2) ...
CGGCCCACCAATCCATCGGAAACTCGCGCATCTTCCGCCGCGCCGAGCTCCGTTGTGCGAGCGAGTTCCTTAGAAGACACGGATTATTTCGCCACCTACCTTTCGCATGGAGTGCGTGATGCACAAAACGTCGGCTGGTCTCCGGAAGATCCGGGCAAGATCCTGATTGGCGAAGGAAAGCATACGTGGGCGGTAGGATTGGGAATGGACGCGATCCCGATGGCCCGCCACGCCGCACTGGACGAGGATGGAGCGACGGCGGCTCCGGTTTCTCTGCTTGCCTCGCGGGCGCAAGGGCGGCCGGTGTGGGGCGTGCTGCGCGGGGATGTGGACAATTTCGGGCTGCGTATGCGCCGCATGAACTCGATTGAGGAACAGGTGCAGCATTCGGTGCTGTTCAAACAGTTCTTCGCCGGCGAATTGGAAGTGATCTGCTCGACCGCGGAATTCTGGCGCAAGGTGACCATCCTGTACACGGGCGGAGACGACTTTGCCGTGTACGGATCATGGGACGCGCTGCTGCTGATGGCCAAGGAGATGCAGCGGCTGTTCCATCGTTTTGCCGAAGAAGATTTAAAGGAACTGCCGGGCCCGGAGGGCAAGACCATCACGATGGCGCTGTCGCTTGCGCCGGAACCGGATTCACCCTTCGCCTTTGTTTACGAGGAGGCGGGCCGGAACCTGGAAACCGCCAAGTCCACCGGCAAGGACTGTCTGCACGTATTCGGGAAGACCATCGAATGGAAGCAGCTCCTCCAGGCCGGTGAAATCAAGGACAACGTGGTGCGGATGGTGCGTGATTTAGGCTGCTCGCCGCAATTGTTGCGCGAGATGAGCAGTTTCTACCGCGACAAGCCGCCGGCGCGGGATCCTGGCAAGACGCGCGCGGACCGGCCGTGGCGCTACCATCGCCGGCTCAGTATGATCATGGGGCCGGCCAAAGACAAGGAATTTCAGCGGCTGAAGTCGGTCTTGATTTCCGACGTAATCGGTAAGAGTCCAGTGCAGGTGAAGCTGCGTCCAGCCGGCCGGGTGGCCGTCGAATGGGCGCGCTTGTTGATTGAGGCATAAAACATATGGCAGAAGAAACGCAGGAACCAGGCATTCAGGAAAAAGCTGAGCAGGAACAGCCGGTGCAGGAACAGCCGGTGCAGGAAACACCGTCTCCGGCCGAAGCGGCCCCAGCCGGGCCCCCGGCCGTGAAGGTAGCCGAAAAAGTGGCCGAGAAGCCGGCAGAGCCCGTAGCGGAACCTGTCTTAGCCGCAGCCGCAGCGGCCGCGCCCGCCGCTCCGTCCCCGGCTGGCCCGCCACGCGGGGGAGGGCAGCGCGAGGGAGGCCGGGAAAAAGGGCCCCGTCCGGAGCGCGCCGAAAAGCCCGCCGCCACCGGAAACCGCCCACCCGAGCGTGGCGGTCCGCAGGGAGGGGATCGAGGAGGAGATCGTGGGCCAAGGCCAGATCGCGGGCCGAGGCCAGACCGGGGGGGCCGGCCTGACCGCGGGCGGCCGGAGATCTACACCGACATCGACATCGATAAGTTGATCGCCGACAGCCTGTATCTGGACAATCACGCGCACGCCGTGGTGATCCGGATGCGGGACATGGACTCGGGCACCAAGAGCCAGTTGCGGCGCTTCTACAATGCGGTGCGCCGCGCCTGCCGCGCGCCGGAAGCGGACCGCCAGCATCAGTTTGTGATGCTCAGGGCGCGGCTGGCCTACACGATTGCGCGCCACTCCCTGCGGAGCCTGGATAGCATGGAGCGGCTGCTCCTGCAGGTGACGCGTAAGAACGAGCCCCGAGGCTACGAGCGCTTCCGTGATCTTTTTGAAGCCATCGTTGCATACAACGAATAGGCCTACGACGAATAGGAAAATACCATGAGTGCGCATACTGCCCAAACCGAATTGAAACTGGTGGGAAAGCTCCTGCTGGACGGCGATCTGATTTGCGAGACCGGCCTTCACATTGGAGCCGGAAAAGGTTCGCTGGAGATAGGCGGAGCCGATAATCCTGTTGTGAAGGACGCCTTTGGACGGCCGTACGTGCCGGGCAGTTCCATCCGCGGGCGGCTGCGCTCGCTGCTGGAGCAGTCCTCCGGCATGGCGGTGGCCTCTGACATGATCTATCTGAGCAAGCGGAAAGGGCAGGAGGTTCGCATCCATCAAAGCGATCGCGCCGGCGACGATGTGTGCGTGCTGTTCGGCCGCAATCCGGGCCGGATGGAGCGTGTAACCGGAGAATCGTTTGACTCGGTCAATGCCACTCCGGCGCGGCTGACCGTCTACGACGCGCCGCTGGATCTGGACAGCATCACATCGCAGATGCGTGAAAATCTGGACGATGAATTGACCGAGGTGAAAAGCGAAAACGCGATTGACCGGATCACCTCGCAGGCCAATCCGCGGACGCTGGAGCGTGTACCGGCCGGGGCGCGTTTCAAGTTCCGGCTGGTGCTGGACATATTGTGCGAGGAGGACAAGGCGCTGCTGGCCCGGCTGGCCGAGAGCATGCGCCTGCTGGAGGACGACAGCCTGGGCGGCGGCGGCTCCCGCGGCAGTGGCAGGGTCCGGTTCACGTCGTTGAATCTGCGCTGGCGCTCGCGGCAGTTTTACTCCGAAGGCAAGCCTGAATCCGAATTGCTTACCGGGGCCGATCTGGCCGCGGTGCAACAGCTGGCCACCGGAGAGGGTTTGTCCGCGCAGTTGGTTGACTGATCATGCCTGATTGCCTACTGGTCCGCCTACGGCCGAACGGCCCCTGGCGCCTGGGCCCGGCCAGCGGAGCGCGGGACCGGGTGGATTCGGTCTGCCACAGCGACACGCTGTATTCGGCGCTGTGCTGGTCCATGCGATCGCTGGGAATGCTGGAGGAATGGTTGGATGCCACCGCGCGCGATGAGTCGCCGGAGGGGCCGGCCGTACGGCTCAGCTCGATGCTGCCCTGGCAGGCGGATTTGCTCTACGTGGCTGGCCCGCGGCACCTTTGGCCTCCGCCCACTTCCCGGCTTCGGACGCGCGGGGCCCAGTTCATCCCGAACGCCGTATTGCCCGGCTTGCTGGCGCCGCCCTCGGCCGAGGGCGGCCCGGCGCTGGAAGAGGACAAGTGGGAAGTGGACGGCGTGAGCCGGTGCCTGATCCGCTCCGGACGCAAGGGCGCGTTTGCGGGACCCTTCCGCTACAGCCTGCGCTCGAACGCGGCCGTGGACCGGATGGCCAACGGGCATGTGGGGGTTCACCAAACCGCCTGCCTGGAGTTTTCGCCCAACGCGGGATTGTGGTGTGTGGCGCAGTTCCGCTCGACCATTGACCAGGAGAAATGGGGATCTAAGGTAGAGGCTTGTTTCCGGCTGCTGGCCGATTCCGGCATTGGCGGGGAACGTTCGCGCGGCTGGGGCCATGCGGAGGTGGAGGAGTTCCGGATGGTGGATCTATCCACGCTCCTGCTCGGCAGGCATGTAGAGCAGGCTCCGGAGAACCCGGCCTACTGGCTGCTGAGCCTGTTCAGCCCGGCCGAGGGTGAAAGCATTGATTGGGACAAGGGGAACTACTCGCTGCTGACGCGGAGCGGGCGTGTGGAAAGCCCTGCCGCCTGGGGAGCGGCGAAAAAATCTTTGCAAATGGTTGCGGAAGGCTCGGTACTGGTGGCTTCGAAAAAGCCGGTGGGACGCGCGCACGATGTGGCTCCCGATGGATTCCCCCATGCCGTGTTCCGGTTCGGATTCGCTGTCTCGATTCCCCTCCCCTGGAGGACGCCGTGAGATACCGGCTGCAATGCCTGACTCCGATGCTGGTGGGGGATGGCTCCAGCCTGTCCCCGATCGACTACATGGTTTGGAAAAATCAGGTCAACGTGCTGGACCAGAAGCGCATCTTCCGGCTGCTGGCAAAGGGGCCGCGCCTGGAAAGCTACCTGACTCAGATCAAGCGGGCCGACAAGCTCGACTTTGCCAGTTGGGGAGGGTTTGCGCAAAACTTCGCCGGACGCCGCATCCCGTTTGAGCATCCCGCCTATGCCGTTCAATGGGAGCGGCTGCGGGCCGAGTATTGCCACATCCCGCTGTTCACTTCCGGCACCAAAGGCGCGTTTCTACCCGGCAGCGCCTTGCGCGGCGCCCTGCGTACGGCGGTGGTGGCCGGCCGGGCCAACCAGAAGGCGCTGGCCAGTCTTGAAAAGGCTCTGCTGGAGTATGGCCCGATGCGGCATCCGGCTGAGGCGATGGAGCATCAGGTCCTGGGCCGGTCCGGTCATGATCCGTTCAAGGCGATTGCCATGTCGGACTCCGCGCCGGTGGACCATGGCGGATTTCAAATTTTCGTGATGAAGACCGCTGTATTGGTGGGTAAGAAATCAGGACCAGCCGGCTCGTATGTGTTGGGATGGAAGCATGCCTCACATGGCACCATCGACGCTCGTCGAGCGGAGGAGGCCACTCCGGTCATGGCCGAGATGGCTGCGCCGGGAACGATATTTGAGGGAGATTGGATTGAGCGCGCGTTTTTCCAGAGCAAGGAGACCGCGCAGAGTTTGCGCTGGCGGGAGCCGTTGTCGTGGAAGCCGGTATTCCAGGCAGCCAATGAGTTTGCGGGCCGCGTACTGGAAGGCCACCGCAAGTTTGCGCAATCGGCTGGACTTCCGCTGCTCGATCGCACGTTGGAGGAGTTGGGGGCGCGCCTGGAGGCAGCGCAAGCGCGTGGCAATGCCTGCCTGCTCTCGATGGGCTGGGGTGGAGGGCTGCTCGGAAAGACTGCTTTCCCGGAAACCGGGGACGATGCCTACCGGTCAGTACTCCGGTCGATGCCGTACTACTCTCGCGCGATCCAGTCCGGTATGCCGTTCCCCAAGACGCGCCGGATCGTTTTTCTGGACAACCAGCCGGCCGCCTTGCCCGGGTGGGTTTGGCTGGAAATGGCTTGAGATATTTAGCCCAGGGTTAGAGATCTTGTGGTTTTAGTCCGGTTCTCTTCGAGATCTTTGCGAGAATGGCGGATCCAATCTCCTCCGAATCATGGAAGGAAAAGGGATAATCTGCCCATCCGCTGCGTTTGAGAATTTTGTGTGAACCCACGGTTCGGTCCTGCCGCCATCCGATCCGGTTTAGTGCGGCAAGGACCCGGCGAGCCTTCGCCGAAGGCCATTTGCTCACGCGGCGACCGCAAACTCCGGGTTCCCAGCTTCAGCAGGCAACTCACCATGCGCGATTCTGTCCGCAATGATTTCCCTGGCGGCCTGTTCGGCCTTCAGGATCGCTTCGTCCATGGAGTCGCCGTAGAGGAGGATGTTCAATACCTCAATGTCAGCTATCCATCTGCCGTCTACTTCACGATCCAACTCAATAGTGAGCTGCATTAAGTCCAGCATAGCATCCTCCTGCCGCTGGCTCACCTTCTCCCCAGTCGGGCTTGCCCGTCCGCCCAGGACCGCGATGTTGGCTTACACAAAGGAGAACGCGCTTCTTGCCGGTGCGTCGTCAACGAATCGTGGGATATGACTGACAGAGCTGGCTGCGGCATTAGTCGACGTTGGTCCGAGAAGACCATAAACGGTCGCAGTGCCCGGCGATGCTTCGCCACCCCGGGCGATCAAGAGAACCCCGATGAACATTGAACGTAATCCTAAGGGTTGTTCGGCGGGTACAATCCATTCCCAAACGGCCAATCCACAGCCACCAATGATCGGCATTTCTACGACGCCGACCCCTTGATTGCTGAGGGCGCTGGGGTGAACGAACTCACTGGTCAATGACGCTCCGTTGGGGTACGTCGAAACAAGCCGGCAACTGGGCTCTTGAGGTGGTGTTCCGTCTTTGTGGATATTGGTAACGGTCACAAACAGCCTGACTTGGTCGGGGATATTGTTAAAGCCGACTAAGAACCGGGTGCCCGAGCTGCTCGGCTGCTCGGTTGGAATGAATTCGTGGGGCAAAGCGACAGGACTACCCAAGGAAAGCTCTTCGTTTCGGTCCCGGAACATGCCCAGCTCCTTCTCTTCAAAATCCAGCCTGAGCGTCAGTGGATACCCCTCTGGCTGTCCACCAAAAGCATCACCATTGATACCCTCAGCTGCATGGATCTCAAGAGCACCTGGCTCTTCGTTCGAACTCGTGACCGAGAGGCTGCATTCGTCACCCGAAAGTATCCCAACTGCCGGGGCCAGTATTCTAGCGTGAACGATCTTTCCGCTGCCTTCTTCTTTGACCTCCATTGCCAATCTAACAACACCACCTGGAGTCCCCCATTGTGAGGCGTTCACCCTTACGTTCGAGATCCGAAGAACTTGGGGTTGAATAGCCTCGCCGATTCGGATCTCGACCCGATCGAAAACCACGCTGTTGCAGGCCACTATCCTGCCGAAAATTCCGATGGGCAAAGTGCTGCTCGATTCATCGAAAAGTATTGCGTCGGTCATACCTTCAGCGTTCATCCGGTTGGTCATGTTTATGCTGGGACTTGTAAACAATCGGATCGAGCAGATTTGCCGGACCGGCTCTGCGGCGTGCCCGAGCACGGTCAGGTAGACGTCCCCAACGCGCTCGGTCGTCCCGTGTCGCCTGAGCAGGGTTGCCTCGCCGGCAGCCGTGAACGACCATTGTGATGGGCCGCGTTGGAACTCCTTCTCCGTCTCGATCAGTTGGAGCGCGCTCTGCCTCAGGGCATTGTAAATCTCCCACCGAAACCCCTCCGTCGTCTTGTAGGACCCCGTAAGGCAAAACTGGCGGACCCACCTGCGAAAATCCATGACGCGAGCCAATTGCTCCACGGCGACAGCGTCTTTTGGGTAAAGAGGTTCCTCCCGAAACCAGACGCATACTTCCGGTCGACCCTGGCGCGCAAGGGCCTTGATCGAGCTTCTAATCTCAAACTCGGTAGGCGTTTGCTCCATCAAGACGGGAGACGGCGTCCCCAAACTCGCCCACAGGATACCGATGACGATGTCGCACTTGTCGGGACGTAACTTTTCGGATATTAGCCCCATCGTCCCACCCGGATGCGCCCTCGGAGCCAGTTGTTCCCACCGCCGCACCGTGAAGCAGGCATCAACGTGTCAGGACTCAAACTCCTGGTTCAATAGATGGCACACCTCTTCAACACAGTCCCGCTCCTCCGAAACATCCCCCCGTGAAGCGACAAATACGTTGATCTCACGCATTTCAGCAAGTATATCTTAGAGATCTTTTAGTTGTAGTCCGGTTCTCTTCGAGACCCTTGCGAGTACGGCGGATCCAATCTCCTCCGAATCATGGAAGGAATAGGGATAATCTCCCTATCCACTGCGTTTGAGAATTTTGTGTGAACCCACGGTCCGGTCCTGCCGCCATCCGATCCGGTTCAGTTTAGCCCGCAAAGCCGGGAAGATATCCGTTTTGCGCTGTTAAGCTTGATCTCAGGCGGCGACTCGACTCATGTAGGGCAATCCGTCCGCCGATGAATAGGTGGAGGTGTTCCGAATCCCCGTGATTTGGAACAAAGGTGCATGATAGGATACTCTGTAGACTGGTACCACTAAACGGGCACATGCAAAGCGTCGCACATGTATAACGCATTCTTCGGATTCCAAGAGAACCCATTCAACTTGAGTCCTGACCCAGCGTTTTTCTACCGGAGTCTGCAACACGAAGAGGCGCTGGCCAACCTGATCTATGGAGTGCAGAGCCGCAAGGGCTTTATCGTGTTGACCGGCGAGGTGGGTACGGGCAAGACGACCATGCTCGAGTGCCTGCGCGACTATCTTTACGCCCAGCGGGTCGAATTTGCCTTTATCTTCAACTCGCGCATCACCCCCGTCGATTTCTTCGAGATGCTGGCCTATGATCTGGACTTGCGCTGCGGCAAGAGCAAGACCGAAATTTTGTACGCATTGAATGATCTGCTGCTCCAGCAGGCAAACAGCGGCAGCACTACTGTGTTGATTGTGGATGAGGCGCACAACCTGGAATGGGACGTGCTGGAAGAGATCCGCATGCTCGGCAATTTCGAAAACAGAGGCGGCAAGCTGCTGCAGGTGATCCTGGCCGGCCAGCCGGAATTGGACCGTAAGCTGGATGCCCCGAACCTGCGCCAGCTCAAACAGCGGATTGTCCTGCGCTGCAACCTGCGTCCGTTTCAAGAGTCCGGCACCATTGAATACATTGAAACAAGAATGGAAAAAGGCGGACTGCCGCAACAAAAGATCTTGCCGATGGACTTGATGGCGGAGGTCCACCTGCGCTCCCAAGGCATTCCTCGAATCGTCAACGCCATCTGCGACAACCTGCTTCTGACCGCCTTCGCGCTGGAATCACCCACCGCCTCAATCGAGATGCTGGATGAGGTCACTGCGGACATGCGGTTGGAATGGCCTGGCCGCAGGTTGCGGGTCAGACCTGTCAATGAGGACGCCGGCATGCGTTCCTCCTCGCAGTACACGCGCGGCGACTAGCTCGCCACGCCCACCTCACCGCTAACATATTAATTTAAAGCCACTTACAGCTGTTTTGCGGACGTCCTGCCGAAAAGCCCCACTCAGATTAATCCTAAGATACGCAGTACGCAACCATTGTGTAGACTAGTGGAGTCTAAATATTTGGAATAAGGTGTTTCCCCGAGACAGCTTAAGGGTAACACCCTTCCGCAAGTAGGTGACATGTCTTATGAGTAAATATTCTAGCATTAATATGATTTGTGTTATCATGAGCTTGGCTGTCGCCATTGTTTTTGGCGTCACCCAGATTGCTCACTTTGGTGACACTTCTTTCACCATTCAGGAGAATGCCGATGGAATAATCCCTGCTCCGGATCCTTGGGAACTGGCGCACGGAGCATTCCCTGCTCCAGATCCCTGGGAACTGGCTCACGGAGCATTCCCCGCCCCGGATCCTTGGGAACTGGCACATGGAGCATTCCCTGCCCCGGATCCTTGGGAACTGGTCTAGTCGCACTAGTCCGAACAGCAGAAATCTGCCAGTCCAAAGGAACGGTTTAACGGTTTAGTGGTGTCTGGAATCTGGCTGATCATCGGCACAGCGGTTATTGTTCTCAATCTTCTTGTTATTTGGGGTATTCTCCGTGGGCGCGCCTACCGGGAGTACCCCTTCTTGTTTCTCTACTGCGTCATTGACTTCCTATCCAACGTAGTGGAATCGGCCGCCTACTTTGGCAATTGGACCTTGGCGGGCGAGCGTTACACCTTGTTTTACTGGTCCAATGAGGCTGGCACGCAAGTGCTCATCTTCGCCCTGATGTTGACTTTGATCTACCAGGCTTCCGAGCACAAGCAGAGGATGTGGATCACCTTTGGAATTGGAGCGGTGGTGGTGATCCTGTCGGTTTCCTCCGTCGCGGCAAACTACTCGGCGGCCGTGAAGCTCACGCGGCGGATGACGGCGCTTTCGTGGCAACTCAGTTTCTACTCGGCACTGCTGAACGTTGTACTGTGGACAGCGCTGATCCGGTCCAGGAACCGCTCGGTACAGATGCTGCTGATCGCGGGAGGGCTGGGTCTTCTCACTGCCGGAAAGGCGATCGGGCACCAGTTGCGCGGCATGAGCCCGGGCATTGTTCCGTTTGCGAACGCGTTCATCATCCTGAGCCACATGCTGTGCCTCTTGATTTGGTGGAGAGCGTTCACGCGGCGGGCGGAGGATGTGCCAGCGGTGCAAAGGAGCAGTGCCTCGGCCGGTGGGGGCCGTTAACCCGCCGGGGGCCTTCCCGATTTGTAGTAAACTGTACTTGGCTTTTCCGTTAGGCAAATATGGGGGAAGAAAACAATGTTGCAGGATGAAATGAAACGAAGAGAATTTCTGGTCGGCGCAGGAGCCTTGGGGGTGGCGGGCAAGGCCTTTGCGGCACGCCCTGGAAAGGCGGCCGCCAGTCGTGTGATTGGAGCCAATGACCGCATCAACGTCGGCCTGATTGGCGGCGGCGGGCGCGGCACCTATGTCGCAAAAGAGTTTGCCACAGCTGGAAAACGCGAGGGCAACTGCCAAATCCTGGCCGTCTGCGACGTCTACCAAAAGCGAGTCACGCTGAATAAGGCCAATCACAGCTGCGATGGGTACCTCGACTACCGGGAAATCATCAACCGCGGCGACATTGACGCCGTGATCGTGGCTACTCCGGATCACTGGCACGCCAAGATCGCGTTGGAGGCGATGGACAACGGCAAGGACGTGTATCTGGAAAAGCCGATGTGCCACACCGTCGATGAGGCGCGCCAACTGGTCAACACGGTCAAGGAGACCAAGCGTGTTCTACAGGTGGGATCGCAGACTACATCGGGTGATCAATGGGCGCAGGCGCGCCGCCTGATCAGCGAAGGCATGCTCGGAAAGATGCTGATGAGCCAGGGGTCCTATCACCGCAATTCCATCGAGGGCGAATGGAACTACGATATTGACCCTGGGGCCGGACCGGATGGGAAAGGCGAAAACTACATCGATTGGAAGACGTGGCTGGGTCCGGCCACCAAGCGGAATTGGGACGCCGACCGCTTCTTCCGTTTCCGCAAATACTGGGACTATTCCGGCGGCATCGCCACGGATTTGTTCTATCACGTGGTAGCGCCGATGAACATCTGCTGGGGAGAGCCGCAGTTCCCCTACAAAGTGATGTCAGGCGGCGGCATATACGCGTTTCACGACCGCGAGGTGCCGGACACCTTCCATCTGATCGGAGAATATGCCAAGGGGCACTCGATCGTATTGAGCTCCTCGATGGCGAACTCACAGCACATTCCCGGCCTCATCCGCGGCCACGGGGCTACGCTAACGATGGTCGAGCATGGACGCTTTGAAGGCACTGCTCCCTTCATTACCTTGAAGGCCGAATTGACCCGCGGCAACAAGTGGATTGTTCCGGAACTGGAGCAAAAGTTCAAGGGCGAAAAAGAGATCCAGGTGCCGGTCAAGGATGTGAACACGATGCAGGCGCACGTGGGAAACTTCCTGTCCTGCATGCGAACCCGCCAGAAGCCGACGCTGGATGTGGAAACCGGCGCGCGCGCTCAGGTGCTGATTTCGATGGCCGTACAGAGCTACCGGGAAGGCCGGGTGCTCTACTTCGACGATGAGAAGTGGAAAGTAGTCAGCAAACCACCCAAGGGCTAGCGCCGAAAAAATGCCCGGCTGCAACTTGCGTTGAGCCGGGCTGAGGGAATAGTTACAACCGAAATTCGCTGTTAGCGGCCCCGTCCCCCGCCGCGGTCTCCGCCGCCCGAAGCGCGGCCCACACTGCCACCACCGCCGCCGGATCGGCCTCCGCCGCCATCTCCGCCGCGCATTCCACCAGAGCTTGGCGCCGGTGAGCCTCCGCCACCGCGTGGGCCTCCGTCTCCGCCGCGCATTCCACCCGAGCTTGGCGCTGGTGAGCCTCCGCCACCGCGCGGGGCTTCACCGCCGCCGCCTCTGCTGCGGCCAAATCCGCCATCACTACCGCCGCCGCGTTCCTGCACGATGGGCGGGCTGATGCGAACGGGAGATTCGCGCTGCTGATATTGAGGAGCCGCCTGCGGCCGGGATTCCCCGCGGTTTTCATAGCGGGGCTGCTCACCGCGCGGCTGGTAGGTTTCGCTTCTACTCTCCGAGCGTCTTCCGCCGGAATTGAATCCGGGGTTCTGCTCCGTGCGCGAGGATGATCCCTGCGCGCCGGAGGAATCGCGGGACTCCCGGCTCGTGCCGATGCCACGCCAACCTTGGTCAACCTCAGAACTGCGGCTGGATCCGGATTCCCTTCCTGTTGCAGACGGTTCGGTTCCGGCCCGCGACGGATTTCCAAAACGGCGCCAGCCGTTGCTGTCTGCAGAGGGGTTGTCGGCGGTCCGGGTCTGCGGCCGCTCCGCGGAACGGACCTCGGGAGAGGCGTTGCTGCCGCGCGAGGGCTCACCGAACCTGCGCCATCCGCCTCCATCCGTAGCGGCAGATGCGGCAGGGGAAGGATTGGCCTGGCGCGATCCCTCGCCCGCATAGCGCCAACCGGAACCGCGGGTTTGATTATCAGAGGTTGCCGGCACTGAATCGGCAGAGCGGCGTCCGCCTTCTGCTGGGGACACGCTTGAGCGGGAATAGCTTTCCAGCCCTTGCCTTTGTTGGTCAAACGAGACACGTTCCACCGGCTTGGTTTCGCGCCTGCTGTAGAAGCGTCCGTCAGAGCGGGCGCTTTCGGCCACGCGCGGATTCACATGCCCATCGGCGAGGCGCAGGCTTTCCCGTTCCGGGACCACCGGAACCTGCCCACGGACCATGGATGCGCGGCTCAAGTCTCCGTCCGATAGCGTGCGGATTGCCGTTACCCTGCCGCGGGAGAAATCGGTCCCGTCCACTGCCGTCACGGCGTTGTTGACACGGGCATTTTTGTAGACGTTTTTGATATTCACGTTGTTCACCACATTGACGCTGTTGTCGATGTAGTTGGAGTTGCGATGGCCACGATAGTAATTGTTGCCGTACCAGGGCCGGTAGGTCTCATAGGGCGCCAGCGGAATCCAGCCCACGCGGCCGAAACCGATGCCCGACCCGACGTTGATGCCTCCGCCGCCCCAGCCAAAGAAACCGACCAGCGCCGGACTCCAATGGTGGCGTGAGTAGAGGCCTCCGGACCACCAGCACCAGCCGTAGCCGGGCTCATTGAACCAGCGCCCATAGTGATAGGGTGCCCAGCCCCAGGGATCATAGCTGACCCATGTCCATCCATAGTAGTCCACCCAAGACCACCGGCCGGAGCGATAGGGTGCCCAGCCAGCCGAAACATAGGGTGTCCACACGTTGCCGTAAGGGGCTACGTTCACCCAGCGCCCGTGCCCGTCCAAATCCTCGGCGCCGTAAATGTCCTGGCTCACGTATTGATAGCTCTTGGACCGCTCCAGGTCTTTGTCCCGGTGTTCATTCCAACGATCCCAATCGTCCTCGGCAATATGGGAGATCATCTGGAATTCGGGGTCGGAGGCGGATCCGCGCACCATCATCGAGTGGCCCGACTTTAACCGCTCCACGCCGCGTGGCGAAAAGATCTCCGCCTCGCCAGACCGGACCGCGATCTGGGTGGAGCCGTCCGGAAGCAGCGCGATGCGGTAGATGCCCTTCTTGGTTGGCCGCACCGAGACGGAAGTGGTGGAGATTTCGACGTCAGCGTCCTGATTGCGCAGCACGCGGAACGTCGCCAGTCCACGCGCCAATTGGACGGAGTAGCGGCGCTGTTCCAGTTGAGACATGCGCAGCTCCGCGTTCTCCGACACGCGCAACATGTTGGAGTAGTCAAACTGTATCTCGGCACGCGAGTTTGCGCCGGTGATGAGACGATCCTGCACGACCATCGGCGCATTGATGGCGGCGGTGGTCCAGTCGGCCGTATCGCCGCGCTGCAGCGAGACATCACCGTTGATCAGGCTGATCCTGGCCACTCCGCGTTCCGGATCACTATCGGAGGACTGCGCCCAGGCCGCGCTCACAAACAGGAGCGTGAAAGCCAGTACGGCAAGAGAAGGTTTGTTGGTCATGGCTTGCCACCTCATTTCAATCTTCTATAAAGCACGCCAATTTCCAAACAGGAAGTGGTTGATTTTAAAACGAATAGCGGTATGATCGAACTTATGCGCATGGCTGAAAACCACCATCGTGGCTGGGTTGGACCGATTCTGCTCCTGCTGATGATGACCGGGTTTTACTGGCGGCTGGTCTTAACCGATCAGTACACCTGGCTGCGAAGTAATGACATTGCGAATCAGGTTTTGCCCTGGTACCAGTTCCAAGTGGGCGAGATTCAGGAAGGCCGGCTGCCGCTCTGGGACCCCTACATGATGGGAGGACAGCCGCTCATCGGGCAGGCGCAACCGGGTACCGCCTACCCGCTGAACTGGCTGCTGTTCCTGCTGCCGACGCGGCACGGCTGGATCAAGCAGATCAATTTGCACTGGTATTTTGTGCTCATTCATTACATGGGTGCCCTCTTTGCCTACACGCTCTGCCGCGACTTGCGCGCGAGCCTCGGGGCGAGCCTCGTCGGTGGCATGCTGTACGGCGTGGGCGGCTTCATGGGTCAAAACGACTGGCCGCAAATGTTGAACGGAGCAGTGTGGGCTCCGCTGGTGTTGATGTTCACGCTGCGATGCCTGCGGGGGCAACGGGCGTGGGCCAGCGCTGGGATGGGCGGGGTCTGCCTTGGTGTCTCCGTACTCAGCGGACACCATCAGGTTCCGATCTTTGTAGGTATGGCGATGGGCGGGATCTGGGTCTGGTCCATCTGCAAGGATGGCTCGCTGAATTGGAAGATGGCGCGGTTGGCGATCCTGTTTTTCCTGGTAGCCGGGCTGACCAGCGGCCTCCAGTCGCTGCCCGGCTATGAGTATTCGAAACTGGCCTACCGCTGGGTAAGCGGTCCGGCGCCGGTCACCCATTCCGAGCCCGTCCCGTATACGGTGCATAGTACTTTCAGCCTTTCGCCAAAGTCTCTGGTGGGCATTGTTTTTCCAGGTTTTTTCCACCATACCAGCACCTATTTCGGTTTCACCGCCTCTGCGCTTGCCCTGCTCGGCTGTGCATTGGCGTGGGGAAAGCAGGAAACTAGAATATGTGCCTTTCTGGTCGTCGGCGGACTCTTTTATGCGCTGGGAGCGTACGTTGTTTTCCATGGCTTGATCTACAGTCTGGTTCCTTTCGCGGAAAAGGCCCGGAACCCATCGATGGCGGCCATCGTGTTCCAACTGGGGCTATCGGCTTTGGCGGCGATGGGACTGGACCGGATTCTGGAGCGCGAGCCTTCCGTTTGGGTCAATAGGGTGCAAAAGGGAGCCATACTGCTGGCATCGGTTGTGCTCACGGGGCTGTTCTTTGTGCTGCTGACTTCCAAGGGCGAATTCGGCGGAGACATCTCGGCCGGGATCACCGCCGTGATAGCCCTGTTGGCAGCCGGCTGTTTTCACGGCCGAATCACCAATCAACTCACACGGAGAGCGGCTCTGCTGTGCCTCGGAAGCCTGATCCTGATCGAATTGGGAATGGGGCCGCCCAGCTATCTGCCGCACAACAATCAATTTCCCGAGGAAAACCAGTTGCTGAAAATGTCGCAGGACAAGGCGCTGGTGGAGAGTCTTCGCGCATTGCCCGATGGACGGACCGAGTTCGGCAACCCGAAATATTCCATGCATAACGTGAGTGACTGGATCGGGGTGGACCTTATGCAGGGTTACCTGGCCGGCCTCACAAGGAACCTATTCGAGATGCGCCCGAATGAGGCGAGGGTGAGGGAATTGTACGGAGTCAGATACCACGTAGGCAGGACGCCTGTCCCAGGCTGGGATCACCCTGTGGCTGAGTTTGACGGCGACTGGAAAATCTATGAAAACCCCCGTGCGTTTCCGCGTGTTTGGGTGACGCACATAGCCTCTCAAGTAAATACTAAGGATGATGTTCTCAAAGCATTGAACAATAGTGACTTTCACAAGGAAGTATTTCTTACAACCCGGCCTCCACGGTTGGCTTCGTGCGACACCACAGGCGAGGCATGGGTGCTGGACCGCGTCAGCGATCGCGTGCAGATGTACGCCGAACTGGGTTGCCAGGGAATGCTCATCCTGAACGATAACAACTATCCGGGCTGGGAGGCAGCCGTGGATGGGGTGCCCACCCAAATCCATGAAGCCTACACCGCGCTGCGGGGGGTGGTGGTGCCGGCGGGGCGTCATTTGGTGGAGATGCGATACCGGCCGGGCAGCGTCTATTGGGGAGCGGTGCTGACGTTGCTCGGCTTGGGGATGGGCTACTTTGTAAGAAAGCTTGACCCGGCGCCCTAAACTATAGTTAACTAGGATCCAGAGACCCTAGTCCCCCCGTGGCTACCAAACCAAGCCAATCGCGCCAGTTGCCCTCGCTGCCAGAGGTTCACGCCAGCGTCTCCACAACGCAACCTTCGTTCTGGAAGAGGATGTTCGCCTTTGCCGGGCCCGCCTACCTGGTGAGTGTGGGCTACATGGACCCGGGCAATTGGGCCACGGATCTGGAAGGCGGCGCGCGATTCGGCTACCGGCTGCTCTGGGTGCTCGTGGTGAGCAACCTGATGGCGATCCTTTTGCAGACGCTCAGCGCGCGTCTGGGAATCGTGGCAGGACGGGATCTGGCGCAGGCGTGCCGGGAACAATACCCCAAAGTGGTGAATTACGCTCTTTGGGTTCTGTGCGAAATCGCGATTGCCGCCTGTGATCTGGCCGAGGTGCTGGGCGCGGCGATCGGGCTGAATCTGCTGTTTGGGATTCCGCTGCTGGTTGGAGTGTTAATCACAGCCTCCGACACCCTGTTCATCCTGTGGTTTTCCCGGTTTGGGATCCGGTGGATCGAGGGGATGGTCCTGGCGCTGATCGCGATCATCGGCGGCTGCTTCATGGTGGAGATGTGGCTGGCCAAGCCGGACTTCGGGGAGATGGCCAAAGGGCTTATCCCGCACCTCAACGGACAGAGCCTGTATGTGGCCATCGGCATTCTAGGGGCCACGGTCATGCCGCACAATTTGTATCTGCACGGGGCGCTGGTGCAGACGAGGCGGATCGGCAAAAACATCGCCGAGAAGCAGGTGGCTTGCAAATTCAACCTGATTGACTCCGTGGTTGCGCTGAATGCGGCCCTGCTGGTGAACGGGGCCATATTGATCCTTTCGGCCTCCACTTTCTTCCATCGCGGCATCGTGGTGAACCAGATTCAGCAGGCGCACCAGTTACTTGCTCCCTTACTGGGCACCGCCATGGCGAGTGTGCTGTTTGCCGTTGCCTTGCTGGCCAGTGGGCAGAGCAGCACCCTGACCGGGACCATGGCTGGCCAGATTGTGATGGAAGGCTTCCTGAACTTCCGGATGCGTCCGTGGCTGCGGCGGCTGATCACGCGGATGGTGGCGATTGTGCCGGCCGCGATCACAATTTTTTTGAGTGGCGACCAGGGAACCTTCCGGTTGCTCATCCTGAGCCAGGTCGTGTTGAGCCTGCAGCTCCCATTTGCTGTGATCCCGCTGATTCATTTCACCAGCGACCGGAAAAAGATGGGCAGCTTCGTCAACCCGGACTGGGTAAAGGTGCTGGCCTGGTGCGCGGCGGTTCTGATTGTGGGGTTGAACCTATGGCTGGCGGGAAACACGTTCGTGGAATGGCTGGAGTCGGCCGGAGAGTGGAGGTGGCTGGTTGGGTTAGCCCTCACCGTGGCAGCCGGTTCCATACTCGGATTACTCGCCTACGTGACGGCCCATCCCTACCTTCCGGCAACCTGGAAGCGCGGCATGCCAGCGATGATTGTCCCTCAAGTTTCAGTCGAACAACCAGCTGTTCTCTCCTACAAAACAATATTGATACCACTGGATCACACCGAGCGTGATCAGGAGGCGGTTGCGCATGGCTCGGCGTTGGCTCTTTTGCACGCTTCCAAGGTTTTCCTGGTCCACGTGGAGGAAGGCGTGACCAGTCAGGTGTTCGGGGCGCTGGCCTCGACTGCTGAAGTGGAGACCGGCATGCACTACTTCGAAGAGATCGCCGAAGGGCTGCGCCGCCAGGGGTTGGATGTGGAACTGATCGTCCGGCATTCCAGCCAACCGAGCCAGGAGATTGTGAAGGTGGCGCGGCTGGTGAAACCGGACCTCGTGGTAATGGCGGCCCATGGCCATAAGTGGTGGAAAGACCTTATTTTAGGGACCACAATTGACGCAGTACGTCATGATTTAGCGGTACCGGTATTGATTGTCAGAGACCATCAGCCGTAGAATGGCGGTAGTTGTCACAGACGGTGTGTCAGCCCAACCCAAAAGGGCTTGTCCGGCAAAAGTAAGGCGAGTCTTTTCAACGCGCTGATTTGGTCCGCCATGTGCATGGAGTATTGCGGCATGCGTTACGTCTCCATTTTGATTCTTCTTGGCTCGCTGGGGATGCCCTCGGGTACGCCAGCGGCGACGCTCGAGAAGCTCAGTCTGGGTGAGATGGCGGACAAATCCACTGAGATCGTACTCGGACGAGTGCGTGAGATCCGCTACCAGCAGCGTGGCTCCATCATCTATACGGTGGCTAAGGTGCAAGTGAGCGAACGGTGGAAGGGCGCGCCCTCCAGCCTGGTGGAGGTGAATGTTCCGGGCGGAGTGGCCGGCGGATTGCGGCAGATCTTCCCTGGTTCGCCCCAGTTCCAGGAAGGCTACGAGTACGTCTTTTTCCTGTGGACCGGGCGCAGCGGCCGGACGCAAGTGATTGGGCTCTCGCAAGGGCTCTTTGATTTGAAGGGG
>Ga0080064_1004385_pt1 | contig 18189 bp, 14 predicted proteins | sample Subgrocontami54m_FD_69260 | JGI IMG/M metagenome (GOLD analysis project Ga0080064, IMG submission 69260) | Subsurface groundwater microbial communities from S. Glens Falls, New York, USA - GMW46 contaminated, 5.4 m (SPADES assembly) (version 2) ...
GGCGAAGTAGCGGTTGCCGGCGCGGCGGATGCGCACGCGGTCCACGTGCAGCACGCCCTCCACGCGGGCCACCTCCTGAACGATGCGGAGGCGGATGCCGGGAGGCGAGGCGTCGAGCAGCGCGTCGATGGTCTGGCGGGCCAGCCGCGAGCTCACATGCACGATCACGCCCGCCACCAGCAGCGCGGCGATGGAATCGGCATAGTGCAGCGCCGGAAGCTCCATGCGCCGTCCCAGCCACACCAGCGCCAGCCCCAGCACCACCACGCCGCTCGACCAGATGTCGGTGGAGAAGTGCAGCGCGTCGGCTTCCAGCGCCTGACTGTCGTACTTGCGCGCGACCTTCTTCAGGTCGCGCGAGCGGTAAAAATCCACCGCCATGGAAAGGAACAGGACGCCGAAGGCCACCGCACTCGGCTCGATGTGGACGTCTTTCACGAAGAGGCGCTTCAGGACTTCGTAAACGATCCACACGCAGGTCAGCAGCAGCAGCCCGGTCTCCAGGAAGGCGGAGAAATTCTCCACCTTGCCGTGGCCGTACTGGTGGTCGGCGTCGGCGGGCTTGTCGGAGACCCGCACCGAAAACAGGGTGATCGCGGCGGCGATCAGGTCGAGCCCGGAGTGCAGGGCCTCGGAAAGGATGCCCAGGCTTCCCGTGGTCCAGCCCACTGCAAATTTCAGAGCGGTGATGACCGCCGCCCCCAGCACCGACTCCAGCGCCACGCCGCGCTTTTCCCGGCGCATCTCCGCGAGCGTGGGCTGGGTGGACATGCCGCTCCCATTATCGCCGTCCCGCCCCGCCGCGCCAACCACGGCCACGGAACGCCTAACCGGCTGTGCTACGATTCCGCCCGCGTCTCCCGGCCGTTCGTCCACAGCATGTCCCAGGAAAAGACCGCCGTACTGGTCACCGGCGCGGCCGGGAACCTCGGGCTGCGCCTGCTGGCCCAGCTTTCCGATTTCGAGATCACGGCCGTGGACCTGGCCCGGCCCGCGGCCTCCCTTCCCCTGCGCTTCGAGCGCATGGACCTGGGTGAAGAGTCCTCCTGCAAGCAACTGGTCCGCCTGCTGCGCGAGACCGGGGCCTCCGCGGTCGTCCACCTGGGGTTTGTCATCGACCCGCGGCGCACCGGCATCCTCGACCGCGAGCGCATGTGGCAGATCAACGTCGCCGGGACCGCGCGGGTGATGGAAGCCATCACCGAGATCAACCGCTCCGGCGGCGCCGTCAGCCGCTTCATCTATCCCAGCAGCGTCGCCGCCTACGGCCCCGACCTGCCCCTTCCCGTGGACGAGGATTTCCCTCTGGGCGGCCACACCCTGACCTACGCCGTTCACAAACGCGAAGCCGACGAGGTGGTGCGCGCCCGCTTCCAACAACTGGGCGCGTGCAGCGTCTATCTGCTGCGCCCTCATATCTTTGCCGGCGCGACCATGGAGAATTACTTGATTGGCGGATTCCGCGGCACGCCCAGCGGCCGCGGGCGCATCGCAGCCTGGCTACGGGGGCGCGGCTGGTGCCTGCCGTTCATCGTTCCCTTCGGCCGGCAGTACCTCGAGAACCGCTTCCAGTTCGTGCACGTGGATGACGTTGCCCGGCTGATGGCCCGCCTGCTGCGCCGCGCCCAGGGCGAGCCGGCGCTCACCGTGCTCAACGTCGCCGGACGCGGCGAAGCCCTGCCGCTCGAGCGCTGCCTGGCGCTGGCCGGGACCAAAGCCTTCCGCCTCCCCGGCCACGCCGCCTGCCGCGCCATGCTCGGCCTGCTGTGGAAGATGGGCGTGTGCGCCGTCCCGCCCGACGCCCTTCCCTACATCGCCGGCTCCTACACCATGGACACCCACCGCCTGCGCGAGTTCCTGGCAGACGCCTACCCCGAGGTCATCCGCTACACCATCGAGGAGGCGCTGGTGGACAGCTTCAGAGATTGTCATCCTGAGCGCGGCGAGGCCCGCCGCAGCGGGCCGAGCGAAGTCGAAGGACCCCTATCCCATAAGGATCTCTCTCACGTCCCCTGAGTGGCCTGTCCTCCTGAGCGAGGCCGCCCACCCTATTCAAATGTCATCCTGAGCGAGTCCCGCTTTGCGGGACGAGTCGAAGGACCCCTATCCCATAAGGATCTCTCTCACGTCCCCTGAGTGGCCTGTCATCCTGAGCGAGGCGCGAGTGCCAACGAGCGCCGAGGCTTTTAGCCTGTCATCCTGAGCGAGTCCCGCCCACCCTATTCAAATGTCATCCTGAGCGAGTCCCGCTTTGCGGGACGAGTCGAAGGACCCCTATCCCGCCCGCGCTACGAGGCCGCCCTAAGGCATTCTCACGATGCCGCAACCTGCAAGCGCAGTCACTTCTTCCCCCGGAACAGCCCCGCAATCCCCAAGGTGTACGGCGTCCACGACACCTCGCGGAAGCCGGCGGCGCGCATCCGCTCCAGCATTTCCTCCGCCGCGGGAAAGCGCCGCACCGAGGCGGGCAGATAGGCGTAAGCGCCGCGCACGCCGGAGATCATCGTTCCCAACGCCGGCAACACGCGGCGGAAGTACACGCCATAGACGGCGCCGGTGAATCCCCGGGGCTCCTGGAATTCCAGGATGCCGCATTCGCCCTCCGGCCGCAGAACGCGAAGCATCTCGCGCAGGCCGCTCTCGTAGTTGGCCAGATTGCGAAAGCCGAAGGCAGAGACCACCAGGTCCAGGCTCGAATCGGGGAACGGAAGCTGCAAGGCGTCGGCCTCGATGGCCGCCAGGTTCCTGCCGGAAAACTTGCGCCGGGCGCGCTCCAGCATGGGATGGGAGAAATCCGCCGCCAGGATGGGGGGTAGGTTGTCACGAGTCTGGCGGCGCAGGGCGAGCGCCAGATCGCCGGTGCCGCAACAGAGGTCGAGCACGCGCGCCTCGGGCCGGCTCAAAATGCCGCGGAAGGTCCGCGCCGCGCGCCGCCACCACAAGCGGTCCACGTTGCAGGAAAGGAGGTGGTTGAGCAGGTCATAGCGCGGCGCCACGGCGCTGAACATCTGGCGCACCGCCGCCGCCGCGGATTTCTCGTCGCTGGTTCCCAGGGGCGCTGCGCCCTGGGGCGCGGCGCCTGCGGCTGCGGGTTGGAGCGGTTCGTCCACGTTAAGCCCGCGACAGCGCCCGCAGTTCGTCCACCGCCCGCGTCACCACGCGCTCCGGCACGTTGGCGGCGATCTCCACGCGCCCGATGGCGCGGGGCAGCACGAAGTGCGCCACCCCATCCACCGTCTTCTTGTCCGCCGACAGGCGGCGCACCAGGGCGCGGCTGCGCACCCCCACGGAAGGCAGCGGCCCGTAGGCCAGGACCGTCGAAGTGATGCGCTGCGCCGTGGCGGGATCGAGCCTCCCCATGGCAGCGGCGATGCTGGAAGCGGCCACCATGCCCCAGGCCACCGCTTCTCCGTGGCGAAAGCGGCGGTAGCCGGTCTCGGCCTCCAGCGCGTGGCCGATGGTGTGCCCGAAGTTGAGGATGCGGCGCAAGCCGCGCTCGCGCTCGTCCGCGCCCACCACATCCGCCTTCACCTGGACGCATTCCGCGATCAGCCATTCCAGCGCCTTGGGCTCGCGCTCCAGGATGCGCTTGCGCTCCCGCCTCATGAACTCGAAGAGGCGCGGGCTGCGAATCACCCCGCACTTCAGCGCCTCATACAACCCGGAGCGGTACTCGCGCTCGGGCAGCGTGGCCAGCACGCCGGGATCCACCAGAACCGCGCGCGGCTGATGGAAGCTGCCCAACAGGTTCTTTCCGGCCCGCAGGTTCACTCCCGTCTTGCCGCCGATGGAAGCGTCCACCTGCGCCAGAAACGTGGTCGGGATCTGCACGCACTCCAGGCCGCGCATATAGATGGAAGCCAGGAAGCCGGTGACGTCTCCCACCACGCCGCCGCCGAAGGCGAGGGCGACCGAGCGGCGGTCGGCGCCGCGGCGCAGGAACCTCTCCGCCAGCGCCTGCACCGTGGCCAGCGTCTTGTAGCGCTCGCCATCGCCCATCTCGAAGATCACCGCCTCGAGGCCGGCGCGCCTGAGGGAGTTGTCCAACTCCTTGCCCCAGCGCCGCCACACCGCGGACGTGGTCACCACAAAGCAGCGCGCCCTTCGCCCCAGCAGGGACTCCAGGCGCCTGCCGGTGTGTTCCAGGAGGCCGTGCTCGATGAACACGCCATAGGGGCGCGGCCGCACGCGGATGGAAATTCTTCTCATGGCAAACATCATAGTGGATGTGGGCCGCGGACATGCGGCCACGCGGCGCGTGTTACCATTTTTCGCCTATGAAGGCGGCCCCGGCGGAAACCGATTTCGTGGTCATCGGCGCGGGCGTTGCCGGCTTGCGCGCCGCCATCGAACTGGCGGCCGCCGGCCGGGTGCTGGTCCTGGCCAAGACGGAACTCACCGAGTCGAACACGCAGTACGCCCAGGGCGGCATTGCCGTCGCCCTCAGCGACGAGGACGAGATCAGCCTCCACCTGCAGGACACTCTCGACGCCGGCGACGGCCTGTGCTGCGTCCAGGCCGCCCGCATCCTGGTGGAGGAAGGCCCGGAGCGCATCCAGGAGCTCATCGCCTGGGGCACGGAGTTCGACCGCAAGGGCACCAAGCTGACTTTCGCCCGCGAGGGTGCGCACCAGCGCTCGCGCGTCCTGCACGCCCACGGCGACTCCACCGGCCGCGAGATCGGCCGCGCCCTCTACGCCAAGGCGCGCACCCTGAAGTCCATCAGCTTCTACGAATTCGAGTTCACCGTGGACCTGTGCGCCAGCGGCGAACGGATCACCGGCGTGTCGCTCATGGACCGCCGCGGGACGATTCACGAGGTGCGCGCGCAGGCGGTGCTGCTGGCCACCGGGGGCCTCGGCCAGGTCTACCGCGAGACCACCAACCCTTCGGTCGCGACCGGGGACGGCGTGGCCATGGCCTTCCGCGCCGGCGCCGAAGTCAGCGACATGGAGTTCGTTCAGTTCCACCCCACCGCGCTCTACGTCCCGGGCGCGCCCCGCTTTCTTTTGTCGGAAGCGCTGCGGGGCGAGGGCGCCTACCTGCGCAACGCCGAGTTGGCGCGCTTCATGCCCCGCTATCACGATATGGCGGAGCTCGCCCCGCGCGATGTGGTGGCCCGCGCCATCGCCCATGAGCTCGAGGTCGAGCAGGTGGACGACCCCGTGGTCTATCTCGACATGACCCATCTGGACGCTAGCGCGCTGCGTGCCCGCTTCCCCCGCATCCACGCCACTTGCCTGAAGTACAACATCGACATCGCCACCGACCTGGTCCCGGTGCGTCCGGCGGCGCACTACGCCATGGGTGGTGTGCGCACCGATCTGGACGGACGCAGCGGCCTCCCGGGCCTCTATGCCGCGGGCGAGGCGGCGGCCACCGGGGTCCACGGCGCCAACCGCCTGGCCTCGAACTCCCTGCTCGAAGGATTGGTGTACGGCGCCCGCGCCGGCGCCGCCATGCGCGGCAAGCCGAGCGCTCGCCGCTCGCGCGCCGCCGGCAAGCCCAGGAAGAACTCCGCCAAAAAGTCTGCGGCCTTCGAGGACGTCCAGCAGATCGAGGACGCCGCGCGCTGCCTGGCCCACGGCATCCAGGACCTGATGTGGAAGAACGTGGGCATCGTGCGCGAGGGCAAGACGCTGCGCCGCGCCCTCGCCCAGTTGGACGAGTGGAGCGAGAAGCTGCCGCCGCCCAAGAGCCGCGCCGCTTGCGAAGCCCGCAACCTCTATACCGTGGCTCGGCTCATCGCCGGCTCCGCCCTGGCCCGCGAAGAGAGCCGCGGCGCCCACTACCGCCTGGACTTCCCCGAGCACCACGACGCGCGCTTCCTCAAGCACTCTATCCTCAAGGGAAATTCCATTTGCTTCGAGTGAGCAGCGCGGACTAGCGGGTCTCGTCGTCAGGCTCGGTCGCCTTCGGCTGCCTGGGAAACAGCAGCGAAGCCGCCACCGAAAGCCCCAGCACCACCGCAATCACCGCCAGCGCCGCTCCCACCGGAATCGGAAAGTAGTGGGAGGCGAGCATTTTGGCGCCGACAAAGACGAGGATGGTGGCCAGTCCGTAGTGCAGGTAGTGAAAGACCTCCATCATCCCCGCCAGCGCGAAATACATGGAGCGCAGCCCCAGGACGGCAAAGACGTTCGAGGTATAGACGATGAACGGGTCGCGAGTGATGGCCAGGACGGCGGGGATGGAGTCGGTGGCGAAGGCCACGTCCGTGGTCTCCACCACCAGCAGCACCACCGCCAGCGGCGTGAAGTAACGGACTCCGCCCCGCACCACGGAGAAATTCCCTTCCACGTAATCCGGTGTCATTCGCACCCGCCGCCGGAAGAGCTTGAGCACGGGATTGTGCTCGGGATGGATCTCCGCCTCCTCCGAGCGGAAGAGCTTGGCCCCGGCGTAGATCAGGAAGATGCCGAACAGGTAGATGATCCATTCGAACCGGCGGATCAGCGTCACCCCGGCGGCGATGAACACGATGCGCATCCCCAGCGCCCCCACGATCCCCCAGAACAGCACCTTGTGCTGGTACTGCGCCGGCACCTTAAAGTAGCGGAAGATCAGCAGGAAGACGAATAGGTTGTCCACGCTCAGCGACTCTTCGATCACGTAGCCGGTGACGAACTCCAGCGTCTTCGCCGGCCCGTGCCAGAAATAGACCAGCACCGCGAAGCCGGCGGCCAGGGAGATCCAGAAGGCGGTCCAGCCCAGGGCCTCGCGGAACTGGATGACGTGGGCGTGGCGGTGGAAGACGAACAGGTCCAGCACCAGCATGAGCAGGACGAAGGCGTTGAAGGCGACCCAGAAGAACCAGGGATGGTGGAGGAGGTCCACGGGCTCTCGATTCTATCGGATGCTATGCCTTCAGGAACTGAGCGATTCCCAGCCCCGCCGGTTCAGGTCCCAGAAGAGAAAGTAGGTGCACAAGGCCGCGATTGCCAGCAGCGCCAGCCCCAGCCACACCGGCCCCAGGATAAGCCGGCCAATACCGAAGAGCGCGCAGTAGACGAGGGCGCAGCCGGCCACCCAGTCCGCCGCCGACCACCCCAGGCTCTGCTTCGAGGGCTCGTCTTCCGGCTCGAGCACGGGCTTCCATCCCAGCGCCGCCGGCCGCACCCGCAGGAAGAACGCCCGCAACTTTTCCTTGGGCTCGGGCGGGGTGAGCAAGGTCACGGTGATCCAGGTGAGGGTGGTGAACCCCGTGGTCAGCGTCATCAGCCAGGCGAAGCCGTGCGAATTGCTGGCGTCGAGCGCGCCCGAGGGCAGCAGCGGGTCGAATCCCCGCAGCAGTTCGACCACCCCGCCCGCCCAGGACGATTGCAGGAACAGCGACGACACCCCCGCCGCTGACATGGCCGACACCTCCGACCAGGCGTTGATGCGCCACCAGAACCAGCGCAGGATGAATACCAGCCCCGCTCCCGCGCCGATGGCCAGCAGGAACTTCCACGCCCCCTCGATGCTCTGCATGTAGTAGGTGGCGACTCCGGCGATCACCGTCACCAGCACCGAGGCCCAGCGCGAGGCGCGCACGTAATGCTTCTCGTCGCGCCCCTGGTTGAGGAAGCGCCGGTAGAAGTCGTTGATCAGGTACGACGCCCCCAGGTTGATGTGCGTCCCGATGGTGGACATATACGCCGCGGCGAATCCCGCCAGCATCAGCCCGCGCAGGCTGGCCGGCAGGTGCGTGATCATCACCTGGATGTATCCCACCTCGGGGTCGCTCTGCTTGGGATAAAGCACCACCGCCACCAGCGCCGTCAGGATCCAGGGCCAGGGGCGCAGCGCGTAATGGGCCACGTTGAACCACAGGGTCGCGCCCAGCGAGTGCTTCTCATTTTTCGCGCAGAAGATGCGCTGCGCGATGTAGCCGCCGCCCCCCGGCTCCGCCCCCGGATACCAGCTCGCCCACCAGTTCAGGCTCAGGTACACCAGGAACATCAGGAACCATCCCGAGGTCCAGTCGGGAGCGAAGGCCAGCGAGCTTCCCTGCGCCAGCGCGGCGTCGTGCAGCGCGACTTTGGCCTTGAGCGCGCCCAGCCCTCCCACCGCCTGCACCGCGAAGATGGCCAGCAGGATGACCATGGTCATCTTGAGGACGAACTGCAGCAGGTCGGTCCACAGCACCGCCCACAGCCCGGAAACGGCGGTATAGATGAGGGTGAGCGCCAGGCAGAACATCACGGCGTGCAGCTTGCTCACGCCCAGCGTAAGGCCCAGGATCTTGGCCATGGCCAGGTTCACCCAGCCCATGATGAGGGTGTTGACGGGCAGCGCCAGGTAGAGGGCGCGGAAGCCGCGCAGGAAGGCGGCGGGCTTGCCGGAGTAGCGCAGCTCGGCGAACTCCATGTCGGTGAGCACGCCGGCGCGCCGCCACAGCCGCGCGAAGAAGAACACGGTGAGCATCCCGCTCAGCGCCATGTTCCACCACAGCCAGTTCCCGGCGATGCCGTACTTGTAGACCAGCCCGGTCACCACCAGCGGCGTGTCCGCTCCGAAGGTGGTGGCCACCATGGAGGTCCCCGCCAGCCACCAGGGGACTTTGCGCCCGGAGATGAAGTAATCGCTGACGCTGCCCGAGGCCCGCCGGTAGTACATCCACCCGATGAACAGATTGACGGCGAAGTAGGCCGCGATGACTACCCAGTCGATGAGCGAAAGCTGCATCGTTCTCTCCGCCTAGTGAGCGCGCCCGCGCTTCCCTGACTGCCACTCCCGCCACAGGCCCAGGGTCTGCGTCTGCATGTCGAGCCGAAACGCGGCTTTCATGACGCAGGATTAGAACCCAACGCGGAGGAAAAGAGAAACAAAAACCATACCGCCGTTCATTCCTGTCATCCTTCGCCCGCCTGGGCGGACGAAGGACCTTGCCTTTGCCTTTGCCTTTGACTTTGACTTTGACTTTGACTTTGACTTTGATTTTGATTTTGACTTCGATTTTGATCTGTCATCCTGAGCTCGCCGCAGGCGAGCGAAGGACCTTGCGGTTGACTTTGACTTTGACTTTGACTTTGGCTTCGACTTTGCCTTTGCCTTTGCCTTTGCCTTTGACTTTGACTTTGATTCTGATCTGTCATCCTGAGCGAGGCTGGAGTCCCGCAAGGCGGGACGACGGCCGAGTCGAAGGACCCCTACCCTGCCACAACGTCGAAACGCGCGCCAAGGCGTTCTCCCGGCGCAGCAGCCCTGTCATCCCGAGCCCTGGGCGGGCGAAGGACCTTGCGGTTGACTTTGATTTGTCATCCTGAGCCCGCCTGCCGGGCGAAGGACCCTGCGTTTGCCTTTGATTTGTCATCCTGAGCCCGCTTCAGCGGGCGAAGGACCTTGCGGTTGACTTTGATTTGTCATCCTGAGCCCGCCTGGGCGGGCGAAGAACCTTGCGGTTGACTGTGTGGAAGCGGGCGACCCGCCCGCGCTACTGCTGCCCCAGCAACCGCACGCTCTCCAGCACCACGTTGCCGACGATCTCCAGCGAGCGCGGGTTGAGCTTGTCCAGCGTGTCCTCCGCGGTGTGCCAGAAGGCGTTGCCGAAGCCATAGTCGAAATCAATCAAATCGGCCACGGGAATTCCGGCGGCGGCGAAGGGCCGGTGGTCGTCCTCGACTGCGATCTCGCGGCGGAAGAAGTGCGACTGGCAGCCCAGGCGCGTCGCCGCCTGCTCGACCACGCCGAGCAGCGCGGGGGTAGAGTTCTGGTCGCGCTCGATGTTCAGGTCGGCGTCACCGATCATGTCCAGCAGGATGAAAGCTTTGATCCTCTTCGCCGTGCCGTCCTTCTGCCACTTCTCCGCCAGATGCCGGCTGCCGTAGACGCTGTCGGTCGCGCTCCATTTGTGGAACGCCTCTTCCCCGTCCAGCCACACCAGCCACACGCTCGGCCCTGCGCGCTTCCCTCCGCGCACCTGGTTGGCCAGCTCCAGCAGCAGCCCGGTCCCGGAACCGCCGTCATTCGCTCCCACGAAGTCCTTCATCGGGTAGATGGTGTCGTAGTGCGTGGCGATCACGATCACGTTGTCTTTCGTCCCGGGATAGCGCGCGATGTAGTTGCGCATGGGGAAAACCCCGGCGGGGGTGGTCGCGGCGAACTCGTCGGTTTCGACGTTGTCGCCTTTGAGATGGGCGAGGAGGTATTCCTCGAGCTTGCGATGCCCGGAACTGCCCACCGGGCGCGGTCCCATGCCGACGATCTCGCGCACGTACTGCATGGCGCGCGCCGCATTGATCCGGGGCGCGGGCCCCGCTTCAACGCCGCGGGTAGCCGCTCCGGTCGGCGCCGCCGCCGGAGCCGCGGGCGATTTCGCTTCCGGCTTCTTTGCCGGCGAATCCGTCGGCGCCTGTCCGCACGCGGTCGCCGCCAGCGTCAGCATCATCACCAGGGGGAGCAGCAGGCGGCCGCTCATGCCTGGGCCCGTGCCTTGCGGCGCGTGGGATGCACCAGCCAGGCGATCCCGATGCTGAGCAAGTACAGCGCCACCATGGGCGCGGCGAAGATGCACAGGTTGACCACGTCGGTGGTGGGCGTCAGCACCGCCGCCAGGAAGAAGATGACCAAAATGGCGTAGCGCAGGTTGCGCCACAGGAAGGCGGCGTCCACCACTCCCATCAGCGCCAGGAAGAAGATGAGCACCGGCATCTCGAACACCAGCCCCAGCCCCAGGATCACGGTCAGGAACAGGTCGGTGTACTCGCCGATGGTGATCATGGGGCGGAACTGCTCGCCGTATCCCAACAGAAAATCCAGCGCCGCGGGATACACCAGCCGGTATCCGAAGTATCCGCCGGCCAGAAACAGCCCCACGGTGAAGACCAGGAAGGGCATCACGTAGCGCTTCTCGCGGCGATAGAGTCCGGGGGAGATGAACAGCCACACCTGGTAGAGCACCATGGGCGAAGCCAGGAAGATTCCGGCCACCATCCCCACCTTCAGGTAGAGGTTGAAGGGCTCGGTGGGATTCAGGTAGACGAGCTTTTCGTCCATCTTGTGGTTGCGCAGCGCCTCGATGATGGGCTGCTGCATGAGCGCGAAGATGCGGTCGGAGTACGACCAGGCCGCGCCGAAGCACACGGCCACGCTCAGCAGGCTGTAGATGAGGCGGCGGCGCAGCTCCTCCAGGTGCTCCAGGAAGCTCATGCCGGTCAGGCCTTCGCGAGTTTCTTCGCGGGGTTCCTCGGGCGCGGAGGCCGGCTCGTCCCGCTTTGCGGGATCAGGCACTTTTGGCTCCGTCGCCACCGGCGGCTCCATCGCTCCCCTTGGCTCCATCACTCAATGACGCCTGGTGCCCCACCCCGCTCGGCGGGGCGCCCTGCTCCTGGGCGCTAACGTGGGACGACGACGACGCCTGCGCGATGCTGCCCTCGGGTGCCGCAGGCGGGGCGATTGTGCGCTGGCTGTCTTCCTGGACTTCCAGTTGGCGCACCTCATCCTCCAACTGGGTCTGGAATTCGCTGGAGGCGCGCTTGAACTCGCCCAGCGCCTTGCCGATCTGCCGCCCGATCTCCGGCAGCCGCTTGGGGCCGAACAGCAGCAGCGCCAGCAGGCCCAGAAACAGCATCTCCGGGAAGCCAAGATTCATGCGGAAATGATAGCAGCCCCGAGCCACGAGCGGTTAGGTTGCCCCACCCTTTCGCCCTGTCTTTGGGCGAAGCGTGGGGATTTCTCCTCCCGTGAGCCGTAACGCTCGCTTCACCTCCACCGGTAACCTCGCGGTTTCGCTCGCCCCTCGCCGCTCATCCCTCGCCCCTGACTTTTGCTATACTGACTTCAATCTAACATGGCTCGACGGGAAACCCGTCCCGGGTGGCCGTCGCGTCTGAAGGAAACGGACACGATGGCCGTCAGTTCTCGCCGCTCACTCTTCCTGGTTCTTCTGGTACTTCTCACCTTCAGCCTTCTGGGAGGCCTGTTCGGCCAGCGTCTCGACCGCGGCCTGCCCGGCGGCGACAGGGACGTCCAGGACAGCCTGCGCTCCTTCAGCCAGGTCTATTCCCTGGTGGAGCAGAACTACGCCGACCCGGTGAATCCGGACAAGGCCATCTACAACGGCGCCATCCCCGGCATGCTGCGGGTGCTGGATCCGCACTCCAACTTTTTCGATCCCAAGTCCTATTCCCTGCTGCGCGAGGAGCAGCGCGGCAAGTACTACGGCGTGGGGATGACGGTAGGCCCGCGCAACAACAAGGTCATCGTGATCGCGCCCTTCGTGGGGACGCCCGCCTACCGCGCCGGCATCCGCCCGGGCGACATCATCGCCGGGGTGGACGGCAAGCCCACCGACGGGATGACCACCGCCGACGTAGCGGAACTGCTCAAGGGCCCCAAGGGCACCCAGGTGCGCATCACCATCGTGCGCGAGGGCCTCGACAAGCCGCTGGAGTTCACCATCACCCGCGACGAGATCCCGCGCTACAGCGTGGACCTGCACTTCCTGATCCGCCCCGGCATCGGCTACATGCACGTCTCCGGCTTCAATGAGACCACCGAGGACGAGGTGCAGGCGGCGCTCGACGAGTTCGGCGACCTGAAGGGCCTGATCCTCGACATGCGCCAGAACCCCGGCGGCCTGCTGAGCGAGGCCGTGGGCGTATCCGACAAGTTCTTGAAGAAGGGCGCGGTCATCGTCTCGCATCACGGGCGCGCCTCGGCGGAGAAGCGCTACACCGCGCGCCGCGGCAACGGCGGCAAGGACTATCCCCTGGTGGTGCTGGTGAACCGGGGCACGGCCTCGGCGTCGGAGATCGTTGCCGGCGCCATCCAGGACCACGACCGCGGGCTGGTGGTGGGCGAGATCACCTTCGGCAAGGGCTTGGTGCAGACCGTCTATCCCCTCTCCGAGAACACCGGCCTGGCCCTGACCACGGCCAAGTACTACACCCCCAGCGGCCGGCTCATCCAGCGCGACTACACCGGAGTCTCGCTCTACGACTACTACTACACCAACAAGGGCGACGAGAATAACGGCAACAAGGAAGTGAAGCTCACCGACAGCGGGCGCACCGTCTATGGCGGCGGCGGCATCACCCCGGACGTCAAGCTCCCCGCCCCCAAGAGCAACCGCTTCCAGGACTCCCTGCTGCAGAAGTACGCCTTCTTCAACTTCGCCCGCCACTACCTGCTCAACCGCCACGTGACCAAGAACTTTGAGGTCGCCGACGACGTGCTGCAGGACTTCCGCAAGTTCTTGGACGAGCAGAAGCTCGCCTACACCGAGGGCGAACTGATGGACGTGAACGACTGGCTGCGCGCCAACATCAAGAGCGAGCTCTTCATCTCCGAGTTCGGCCAGCAGGAGGGCCTGCGGGTCCGCGCGGAAACCGATCCTCAGGTGGTCAAGGCCCTGGATCTGTTGCCCAAGGCCAAAGAGTTGGCCGACAACGCCCGCAAGATCATCGCCGAGCACGCCGGTGCCCCCGCCAGCAACCAATAGAGACGCCAGTCAGGCGCCTCCGCCTGTGTGGATGCGGGCGACTCGCCCGCGGTTACTCCTCCGCGCTCTGTTGACTGTCATCCTGAGCCCCGGCTTGTCGGGGCGAAGGAACTTCTCCGATGAGCGCCCGGCGAAGTCAATTGCCCCACTCTCCCGCCAGGCTTCACGGAGTAGTTTCTTCGCTTTGCTCGGAATGGCGGTCCAGGACCTGTCGGCAGGGCTGAGGGCTCAGGCCGGGGCCAGGTACTCGCAGCTTTCGAACGCGGCGGCCACACCCACCCTTCCCTCCGGCGAGCGCTCCAGCCGCGCCACCCGCCCGGTGTAGCGGACGCGGATGTCCGCCGGGGTCTCTCCCTCAGCCGGAAGGCTCAGGGTGAGCTCCAGTTGGCGGCGCCCGCCGATCTCCGCGCTCACGTAGAAGAAGGCGCCGTTGGAGCTGACGTCCTGGGTGAAGGTCTCTTCCTCATGCGCGCTTCCATTGGAGAAACGGGCGACAAGAGGCAGGCGCATGGTAAAGCGCGGCGCGGTACGGCGGTCCTTCGGCCCTTTTGGCATTCTTCCTTCGCAGGGGGCGCAGGAGAAAGAGTGCTGTTGCGACCTGGCTTGGAGTGGAATCTATCCGCATCCCGCTCCGCGGTCAATGCTCAAGTTTGGTGCAGGGTTGTCATGGACTGCACCTCCCCCTGTGACCTGGGTCACAGATTTCCCGGCCGCAAACGGGTCTCCTGTCATGAGGACGGTGCCCATGCCGGTCAAGACCACCATCGAACCATTTGTCATCAAGAGCGTGGATCCCATTCGCTGGACCACGCGCGCGGAGCGTGAGCGCCTGCTGCTGGCCGCCCACTACAACCTCTTCCTGGTGCCCGCGCGCGAGGTGCTGATCGACCTGCTGACCGATTCCGGCACCGGCGCCATGTCCACCCGCCAGTGGGCGGCCATGATGCAGGGCGACGAGAGCTATGCCGGCAGCCGCAGCTTCGACCACTTCCGCGACTCCGTCCAGGACCTCTTCGGCTACCGCCACGTCATCCCCACGCATCAGGGACGCGCCGCCGAGCGCATCCTCTTCAGCGTGATGTGCAAGAAGGGGCAGGTCGTGCCCAACAACACCCATTTCGACACCACCCACGCCAACATCGAGTTCGCGGGCGCCGAGGCGGTGGACCTGCCCATCTCGGAAGCCGCCGACCCCGGCGCCTGGCACCCCTTCAAGGGCAACATGAACGTCGGGGCGCTCGATCAGCTCCTGCGCTGCCTGGGAAGCGGCCGCGTGCCTCTGGTCATGTTGACCCTTACCAACAATTCCGGCGGCGGCCAGCCGGTCTCCATGGAGAATGCGCGCGCCGTCAGCGCCGTCTGCAAGAAGTTCGGCGTTCCGCTCTACTTCGACGCCTGCCGCTTCGCCGAGAACGCCTACTTCATCAAGCTGCGGGAAAAAGGATACGAATCGAAAAGCCCCAAGGAGATCGCGCAGGAGATGTTCCGCCTGGGCGACGGCTGCACCATGTCCGCCAAGAAGGACGGCCTGGCCAACATCGGCGGATTTCTCTGCACCAACGACGACACCCTGGCCCAGCAGGAAAAGGACTTGCTCATCCTCACCGAGGGCTATCCCACCTACGGAGGCATGGCCGGCCGCGACCTGGAAGCCGTGGCCGTCGGCCTGCAAGAGGTGGTGGAAGAGGACTACTTGCGCTACCGCATCGCCTCCACCGCCTACCTGGGCGAGCACATCGCCCGCGAGGGCGTCCCCATCGTGCAGCCGCCCGGCGGGCACGCCATCTACATTGACGCCCGTGCCTTCCTCCCCCACGTCCCGCCCCAGGAGTTCCCCGGAGTGGCGCTGGCGGCGGAGCTCTACCTCGAGGGCGGCATCCGCTCCTGCGAGATCGGGACCTTGATGTTCGGCGAGTCCGCCCGCATGGACCTGGTCCGGCTGGCCATCCCCCGCCGGGTCTACACCCAGAGCCACATGGATTATGCGGTGGAGATCATCCTGGAAGTGTGGAAGAACCGCGAGCGCATCCACGGCCTGCGGCTCACCCACGAGGCGCCCTTCCTGCGGCACTTCACCGCGCAGTTCGAGCGCCTGGGAGTTCCCGCCGCAGCGGGCGCGGACACTGCCGTCACCGCGTTTTGAGGATCAGACTGCAGCAGGTCACTCCGCCTTCGGCCTTAGCCAGCTCCGATACCTCGACCGGGACCACGCGCAGGCCGCGCTCCTCCAGCCGCCTGCGCGTACGCGCGTACGCCGCGGGATAGATCACAGCGCCATTCACCAGCAGCGCGTTGGCCGCGAACGGCTCTTCGGGATCCACCTCGATCCACTCGAAGTCCCCAAAGGCGCGCCGCTCGAGCCACGCGGGATTGATGAGCAGAGTGCCCTCCGCCACCTGGCTCACCGCCGACTTCAAGTGCAGGCAGCGCCCCACCGGCACGCTCTCCACCGAATAGCCGTAGACCGGCAACAGCGCGCGCACCTGCTCAAAGCCGGCTTGGTTGGTGCGCCGCGAGAGCCCAACGAAGACCTGCTTGCCCACCGTGAGCACGTCTCCGCCGTCGAGCGTCCCCGGCGCTTCGATGCGGGCCAGCTTACAGTGCGGCTCGAGCGCTCGGCCCACAGACGCAACTTCCGCGCGCCGCGACTCCGCTCCCGGCCGCGCCAGGATCGCCAGCTCGTCGAAGACCGCCGCCGCGTCCTCGACAAAGACCGAGTCCGGCTGCTCCGGCTCGGCGGGCAGGCTTTCCACCCGGCAGCCCAGGCCTTCCAAGCATTTCTCATACGCCCGGTGCTGCTCGGCGGCGCGGCTCACGTCAATGGGCGCGCGCCCCAGGTGCGTGAGCTGGCACTCCCTCATGCGGGGGCTGATCTTTCGAGTGATGGCGATCAGCATAGGTCGGTAGAGACGGCCGTCAGGCCGTCTCCCTGAGACTGGAACAAGATCCGGCGGACAGGTTATGGTGGAGCTAGTCGGGATCGAACCGACGACCTCATCGTTGCGAACGATGCGCTCTCCCAGCTGAGCTATAGCCCCACGTTACGCGCCGGCCACGCTCGTATTTTAGCAGCCGCTCCGCCCCCGTCCAACGCTTCGCCTTCGTGTTGCCTTAGTGTCCTTTGTGTTTGGCTTCTGCTTCACCCGATGCACCGGTCACCAGATCGCCAGATTATTTGGCCCCGGCCACGTCGGTCACCGCCGCGTAGACGTACTGGATGAACTGCCCCAGTCCCTCCACCGACACCCGCTCGTCGTTCCCGTGGATGCGCTTCACGTCCTCGTCCGAATGCGGGATGGAGAGGTCGTAGGCTTGCACGCCCTTGGCCCGCAACTGGGCCGAATCCGTGGCCCCGGTCTGCATGATGGGCAACGTGACCGCGTTGGGAAACACTTTCCTCTGCGCCCGCTCCAGCGCATGGAACATCTCGGTGTCCAGGCGCGTGGGCGGCGGCGCCGGACGGTTCTGCCCGGTGGTGCGCCGCTCGATGGTCACCGCGGGATCGTCCACCAGCTTGCGCAGCGTGGCCATCAGCTTCTCGATGTCCTCATCCGGCAGCGCGCGCACGTCGAGCGTCGCCGTAGCCACCGCCGGGATCACGTTCTCCCGGAAGCCGCCCTGGATGATGGTGGGGACGATGGAGGTCCGCAGCACGGAGTTGTAGCGGATCTCAGTGGCGCGCAGCTTTTCCTGCACCGCCGGGTCCTCGAGATGGGTGTAGAGGTAGGCTTCCTGGGGCGGGCTCATCTTGGCCAGCCGCTCGAAGAAGGTGCGTGTGGTCTCGTTCAGCCGCATGGGCGACTGCCAGTTGCCGATCTTGGCGATCGCCGCCGCCAGGTGCGTGACCGCGTTATCCATGCGCGGCATGGAGCCGTGCCCGCTGGTGCCCCGCGCCGTCACCGCCATCCCTCGCGGAACCTTCTGCGTGGTCGAGACTCCGACGAACTGCACCTTGCCATCCTTCACCGGGATGTCGCCGCCCTCGTTGAGCGCGTACTCGCACTCGATCTTGTCCCAGTGCTTCTCCACCAGGAAGTCGATGCCGAACTCCGTGGTGCCCTCCTCGCCGGCCTCGGCCAGGAAGATGACGTCGCGGTCGAGCGCGGCCTTCCCCCGGTGCAGCAGCAGGAAGATTTCCAGATTTGCCGCCACCATGCCCTTGTCGTCCGAGGAGCCGCGACCGTAGAGGTAGCCGTCTTTGATTTCGGCGCCGAAGGGATCCACGGTCCAGTGCTCGCGTTCGACTCCCACCACGTCCAGGTGTCCCATCAGGAGCAGCGGCTTCTTCTTCCCGCTGCCGGCGAGGCGCGCCACGATGCTGGCGCGCCCCGGCGCCGATTCGAAGATCTCCGAGGCGATGCCCTCGCGCTCGAGCACCGACTTGATGTACTCCGCGGCGCGGATCTCGTTCCCCGGCGGGTTGCTGGTGTCGATCCGCACCAGCGCGATGAGATGTTCCACCGCCTCCGCCCGCGCCTTGTCGAAATCCGGTTGCTGTCCGCCAGTGCTTTGCCCGACGGCCACGCCGCAAACAAGAACTAGCGCCACACACAGAACAATTTTTCCTCTTATGCGATCCATGTCCCTTCCGTGTCCCTTCCGTAGAGACGCCCGTCAGGGCGTCTCTTGCATCAATACAGCAGGTGCGGGTGCCCCACGTTCGCGCCGCGCCTTTCGGCGCTAACGTGGGAAACCCTCCGTAGAGACGCTCCCGGCGTCTCTTGTTTTGTCATCCTGAGCGAGCGCGATCCCGCGGGGCGGGA
>Ga0080064_1004387_pt1 | contig 18177 bp, 14 predicted proteins | sample Subgrocontami54m_FD_69260 | JGI IMG/M metagenome (GOLD analysis project Ga0080064, IMG submission 69260) | Subsurface groundwater microbial communities from S. Glens Falls, New York, USA - GMW46 contaminated, 5.4 m (SPADES assembly) (version 2) ...
GGCGCCTGGTCGATGTCACCCAGGACCTCGTGGTGACCGAGGACGATTGCAGGACGACCAACGGCGTGGCGATGAAGGCGCTGGTCGAGGGCGGCGAGGTGGTCGAGGCGCTGCGCGAGCGCATTCTCGGCCGCGTCACCGCCTCGGACGTGCCGCATCCGGAGACGCAGGAAGTGCTCTTCCCGGCCGGCATGCTGTTCAACGAGGAGGAAGTCGAGATGATCGAACAGCTCGGCGTCGACGAGGTGCGGGTCAGGACACCCTTGACCTGCGACACGCGCTGGGGGCTGTGCGCCAAGTGCTACGGGCGCGACCTCGGCAGGGGGTCGCTCGTGAACGTCGGCGAGGCGATCGGCGTCATAGCCGCGCAGTCGATCGGGGAGCCGGGCACGCAGCTCACCATGCGCACCTTCCACATCGGCGGGGCCGCTTCGCGTACAGCGGCGGCGAGCCAGGTGGAGGCGAAATCGAACGGCACCGTGCGCTTTACTTCGCAGATGCGCTACGTGACCAATCAGAGGGGCGAGAAGATCGCGATCTCGCGCACGGGGGAAATCCTGGTGACCGACGACAACGGCCGCGAGCGCGAGCGCCACAAGGTGCCTTACGGGGCGACCCTCACCGTGGCCGACGGCACCGCCGCGCGCGCGGGTCTGATGCTCGCGTCCTGGGACCCGCATACGCGCCCGATCATCACCGAGTACGGCGGCATCGTGCGCTTCGAACACGTCGAGGAAGGGGTCACGGTCGCCAAGCAGATCGACGACGTCACGGGCCTCTCGACGCTGGTCGTGATCGATCCCAAGCGCCGCGCGACCGCCAGCAAGGGGCTGCGGCCGCAGGTGAAGCTGTTGAACGACGCCGGGGAGGAGATCCGCATCGCCGGCACCGACCACCCGATCACCATCACCTTCCAGGTGGGGTCGCTGATCACGGTGAAGGACGGCCAGAAGGCGGCGGTGGGCGAGGTGCTGGCGCGCATCCCGCAGGAGACCTCGAAGACGCGCGACATCACCGGCGGCCTGCCGCGGGTGGCGGAGCTGTTCGAGGCGCGCTCGCCCAAGGACGCGGGCATGCTCGCCGAGGTCACCGGAACGGTGTCTTTCGGCAAGGACACCAAGGGCAAGCAGCGCCTGGTCATCACCGACATGGAGGCCGTCGCGCACGAGTTCCTGATCGCCAAGGAAAAGCACGTCATGGTCCACGACGGTCAGGTGGTGAACAAGGGCGAGAGCATCGTCGACGGGCCCGCCGAGCCGCACGACATCCTGCGGTTGCAGGGGGTGGAGGCGCTGGCGCGCTACATCATCGACGAGGTCCAGGACGTGTACCGGCTGCAGGGGGTGCGCATCAACGACAAGCACATCGAGGTGATCGTGCGCCAGATGCTCAGGCGCGTGCAGGTCGAGGACCCGGGCGAGACGCGCTTCATTCCGGGGGAGCAGGTGGAGCGGGCCGAGGTGCTCGAGGAGAACGAGAAGTCCCAGGCCGACGGCAGGAAGCCGGCCACCTACAGCTACATGCTGCTCGGGATCACCAAGGCGTCGCTCTCGACCGACTCGTTCATCTCGGCGGCCTCCTTCCAGGAGACCACGCGCGTGCTCACCGAGGCGGCGATCATGGGCAAGAAGGACGACCTGCGCGGCCTGAAGGAGAACGTCATCGTCGGGCGGCTGATCCCGGCGGGGACGGGCCTCGCGTACCACAACGCGCGCAAGACCGCGCCCGTGCAGTCCCTCTTCGAGGAGCCGGCAACGCCGGCGGCCGAAACGGTGACGCAGGCCGAGAACGCGTAGGCTTCAACCGCTGCAACAAGAAGCCCCGCCTAGTGCGGGGCTTTTTTTCGCGCGGGCCGGCCGCAACAGCCGCTATCGGGGAGTCAAACGGAGTCGCTCTCTCGCCGCTCCGGGGTCGGCACATACCGGCGCGGTCGTGAGAAGATTCCGCCAAGGAGGTGCAACATGGGTCCAAGACTGCAAGGGCGTGTCGCGATCGTCACGGGCGGGGGGCACGGCATCGGCAAGGCGTACGCGCGGCGGCTGGCGGAAGAAGGCGCGAGCGTCGTCATCGCCGAGATCGACGCACAGGCGGCGGAGAAGGCCGCGGCCGATTTCTGCACCGAGGGATTCGACGCGCTCGCGATTCCCACGGACGTCGCCGACCAGGCAAGCGCCGAGGAAATGGCGCGGCGCACCGTGGAGCGATACGGCCGGATCGACGTCCTCGTGAACAACGCGGCGATCTTCGTCACCGTCCCGATGTCGCGCGCCCCGTTCGACCGGATCGATCCCTCCGAATGGGACCGCATGATGGCCGTCAATCTCAGGGGCGCCTGGCTCGCGTGCTGCGCCGTCATTCCGCAGATGCGCAGGCAGCGCTACGGCAAGATCATCAACATCAGTTCCGGCACCGCGCTCAAGGGGTCCTCGAGCCGCATTCACTACGTGACCTCGAAGGCCGGCATTCTCGGTTTCACCAAGTCGCTCGCCCACGAGGTGGGAAAGGACAACATCTGCGTCAACTGCGTCGCGCCCGGCAGCACGCTCAGCGAGGAAAACCCGGACGAAGGCGTCCTCAAGATGCGCGCGGCAGCCGCCGCGACCCGCGCGCTGCAGCGCGTCCAGACGCCGGAGGATCTCGTCGGAGCCGTCGCCTTCTTCGCTTCTTCCGACAGCGACTTCATCACCGGGCAGACGCTGGTCGTCGACGGCGGCTCGTGCATGCATTGAGGAGCGCGCGTCCGGCGCCGTGCGTGCTCTATAATCGCCGCCGGGATGGACGAGGCCACCAACCGCAGCCTGACCCAGGTCGGCGCCGGCACGCCGATGGGCGAGCTGCTGCGCCGCTACTGGCACCCGATCGCCGCCGTCGCCGAGCTCGAGGACCATCCCACCAAGCCGGTTCGCCTGCTCGGCGAGGACCTGGTGCTGTACAAGGACCTCGGCGGCAATTACGGGCTGCTCGACCGGCATTGCGCGCACCGGCGCGCCGACCTCGCCCTCGGCTTCGTCGAGGCATGCGGGCTGCGCTGCAATTATCACGGCTGGCGCTACGACCATATCGGCCGCTGCACCGAGCAGCCCTACGAGGACACGGTCGATCCGCACTCGCGCTACAAGGACCGCATCCGCATCAAGGCATACCGGGTCGAAGCGCTGGCCGGCCTCGTCTGGGCGTATCTCGGCCCCGAGCCCGCGCCGCTCGTGCCCAACTGGGAGCCGTTCACCTGGGCGAACGGCTTCGTGCAGATCGTGTTCAGCGAAGTGCCGTGCAACTGGTTCCAGTGCCAGGAGAATTCGGTGGATCCGGTGCACTTCGAATGGATGCACGACAACTGGAGCCTGCGGCTGCGCGGAGACGAGGGGCCGTACGCGCCGCGGCACTTGAAAATCCATTTCGAGGAATTCGAGTACGGCATCGCCTACAAGCGCATCCGCGAGGGCGCCGACGAGAACCATCCGCTGTGGACCATCGGGCGGGTGTGCCTGTGGCCCAATGCGCTGTTCACGGGCAACCACTGCGAGTGGCGCGTTCCGGTGGACGACGCGACCACGCTCTCCGTCGGCTGGTTCTTCAGCCGGGTGCCCAAGGACCGCGAGCCCTACGTGCAGCAGCGCGTCCCGTACTGGACCGCTCCGGTGAAGGACACGCGCACGGGCGGCTGGATCACTTCGCACGTGATGAACCAGGATTTCGTCGCGTGGGCGGGCCAGGGCGAGGTCGCGGACCGCTCTCGGGAGCACCTCGGGCGCAGCGACCGCGGCGTCATCATGCTGCGCCGGCGCTTCCTCGTCGACATGGAGTCGATCGCGAGGGGCGGCGATCCCAAGGCCGTGATCCGTGATTCCACGGTGAATCGATGCGTCGCGCTGCCCGTCGTCGGGCGCGAAGCGTTCACCGAGGGCCTGACGCGCGAGCAGTGGCGGAACCTCGAACGCGCCGGTGCGCCGGGCGGCGCCCTCCGGCGCGATTTCCCCTGGCTGGCCGGGCAGCCCGAAGAGATCGGCAGGGCCTACAACGAAGCGATGGGATGGGACTGAGTGCGTGGGCGCCGTCCCTGCGGACGGGCGCCGCTGCTGGGCGGTCCGGCGAATGCAATTGCCACCCGTCGAAGCGTTTGCTACATTGGCCGCAAACAATACTTGCCCAATGGAGGAGACATGATGCGCATCCTGACTCTCGTCGCGGCGGCGCTCGTTACCGTCGGCGCGCAAGCGCAGGTCCTCGGCTTCGGCAGTGCGCCGCAGGGCTCGATCGGCTACAACATGAGCTCGGCGATCGCCCTGGTGATGTCGGAGGCGGCGAACGTACAGAGCCGCGTGCAGCCCTACTCCGGCTCGAGCGCGGTGCTGCCGCTCGTGAACTCGGGCGAGCTCGATCTCGCCGTGTGCAACGTGCTCGAAATCCAGGAGGCGACGAGCGGCGAAGGCCCGTACAAGGGCCGCAAGCAGTCGAATCTGCGCGTGCTGGGGGTGATCTTTCCGCTCTACTCGAGCATCTTCGTTCGCAAGGACTCGCCGATCAAGACCCTCGCCGGGCTTAAGGGTAAGCGTATTCCGTACGGGTATTCCGCACAGGTGACACTGGAGCGGATCGTCGATGCGATCATCGCCACCGGCGGCCTCACCCGAAAGGACGTGGTACAGGTGCTGGTGCCCAACGTCATTCGCGGCGCCGATGATTTCATCGACGGCAAAGTCGACGGCGGCTTCTTCGCAATCGGCGCGGCGAAAATTGCCGAGGTGGACAAGACCGTCGGCGGCATCCGCTACCTGCCCGTGGCGGACGACGCGAACGCCCTTGCCGCCATGCGCAAGCTCATGCCGTACGCCTACGTCACCCTGGTGTATCCTTCGCCCGCGTTCGTCGGCCTCGACGGCCCGACCAAGCTGATGGCCTACGACTACCTAGTGACGGTCGGTGCGCACGTCAAGGACGACGTGGTGGCCCGGATCGCCAAGGCGATGCACGACAACAAGCCCAAGCTCGCCGAGAGCCTGCGCGCCTTCAACGGCTTCAATCCGAACGACATGCACAAGGACATGCCGGCGGCGTTCCATCCCGGCGCGATCAAGTACTACAAGGAAATCGGGCTCGGCGGGAAGTAATCGACGCCCCGCCGCCGGCGCGCCGCCTCGCCGAGGGGGCGCGCGAGACCTAAGCCGGCACAGCCGGAACGCAACAGTCTGCCGTGAATTGCCGTCTCAAATCTCCCGATTTTTCGCAGTTGCAACTTCGCAACTGCGCAAAATCGGGAGACTTATGTAAGCCAAAAATCTTCGGAAACTCTGCCAACATCTGAATGATAAGAGACTAATGGCCGAGGAATTCATCGAACGATCCCAGCCGGGCCCGAAGGCCTGGGCGCCCGCGGTATTCGCGTTGAAGTCGGCGCTCACCGCGATCGTCGCGCTGTGGGTGCTCGACGCTCCGGGAAAGCTCGGCCTCGCCTTCTACAACGAGCAATTCCTGCTCGTCGTGCTCGGCCTGGCGATCGCGCTCTCGTACCTGATCGCGCCCGCGAGCCCGCGCCTCGCCGGGCGGGTGCCATGGTGGGACGCGGTCGCCGGCCTCGCCGGACTCGCGATCTGCCTCTATCTCTCGTGGCGCTATCCGAAGCTGGTGGACGAGCTCTCCGCGCGCCCGCTCGACGGCATCCTCATCTCGGCGGCGCTGTGCCTGCTCGTGCTCGAGGGCACGCGCCGCATGGCGGGTTTTTCGCTCGTCGGTTTCACGCTCGGCGGCGTGGTCTACGCTATGCTCGGGAAATACCTTCCGGGGGTGTTCCAGGCGCGGCCGATCGAATTCACGCGGCTGCTCGTCTATCTCGGCCTGGACACCAACGCGCTGCTCGGGACCTCGCTCGATATCGCGATCACCGTGGTCGTGCCCTTCATCATGATGGGGCAGGTGCTCGGGCGCTGCGGCGGCTCCGAGTTCTTCACCGACCTCGCCCGCGCATGGATGGGCCGCTACCGCGGCGGCTCGGCGAAGGTGGCCGTGGTCGGCTCGGCCTTCTTCGGCATGATCTCCGGGAGCGCGGTGGCCAACGTCTCCGCGGTCGGCGTGATCACGATCCCGCTCATGAAGCGCGCGGGTTTCCCGGCCCAGATCGCCGCGGCGATCGAGGCGGTCGGTTCCACCGGGGGACAGCTCATGCCGCCGGTGATGGGGGCGGCGGCGTTCATGATGGCCGAAGTGCTGCAGGTGCCCTACAGCGCGGTCATGATCGCCGCCGTCATTCCGGCCGTCCTCTACTACCTGGCGCTGTTCTTCCAGGTCGATCTCGAGGCCGCGAAACGGGGTATCAAGGGGGAGCCCGCAGAGCGCCTGCCGCAAACGCTCGCCGTGCTCAAGGCCGGCTGGTATTTCCCGCTGCCTTTCGTACTGCTCGTGTGGGCGCTGGTCGACTGGAACTGGCGCGCCGAATATGCCGCGCTGCTTTCGACCGGCGTGCTGATCGCCTTCTCGATGCTCTTCGGCTACAGGGGCCGGCGCGTGCCGTTCCGGGAAATCCTCCGCGTACTCGCCTCGACGGGCACGGCCGTGGTCGACCTCATCCTCATCTGCGCGGTGGCCGGAATGTTCATCGGCATCCTGAACGTCACGGGGCTGTCCTTCGGCATGACGCTGCAATTGCTCGCGATCACCGGCGAGAACGTCGCGTGGCTGCTGCTGCTCACGGCGGGCATGGGCATCCTGCTCGGATTGGGGCTGCCGACGGTGGGCGTCTATATCGTGATGGCGACGCTGATCGCGCCGGCGCTCGTAAAGGTCGGCATCGAGCCGATGGCCGCGCACATGTTCCTGCTCTACTTCGGCATCATGTCCATGGTCACCCCGCCGGTGGCGCTCGCCGCCTTTGCAGCGGCGAACATCGCCGGCGCCGACGTGGACAAGACCGGTTGGACCGCGACGCGCATCGGGTGGGCCGCGTACATCGTCCCGTTCCTGTTCGTGTTCTCGCCCAGCCTGCTGATGCACGGCGATCCGCTCACGATCGCGTGGGCCGCCTGCACGGCGGCCCTCGGCGTCTGGATGGGCACGATCGGGGTTGTGGGTTTTTACTCGGCGCCGATTCCCGCCCCGCTTCGAGTGTTGTTCATCGTCGCCGGCGTGCTGCTGCTGATCCCGGCCGACATGTTCCGCGGCGCCTATCTGACCGACATCGCCGGCCTCGTTCTCGGCGGAGTGCTGCTCTCGCGGGAGGTGTACCTGAAGCGGGTGCGCGCGTGAGGGCGCGGCGTATACCCCTTCAGTCGAACCTTTCGATGCCGAGTCTCCCGATCAGGTCGCGCTGACGAGAGCTTTCCAGTCGGATCAGCTCCACCAGTTGCTCCGGCGATCCCGGGTAAGGCTGGGCGCTGATGCGCCGATAGAAGTCCCGCGTTTCCGGTGTGTCCAGGATGCCGTTGAACAGGGCGGCGATACGCTGCTTCAGCGGGGCTGGCGCGTTGGGCGGCATCAGCACGGCGAACCACGACAGGGGCACTTCGGCGCAGTCCACGCCCGCTTCGGCCATGGTCGGAATCTCCGGCATGGCCTCGACCCGATTCGGCTCGGTTACGCCGAGGGCGCGCAGCCTTCCGGAGCGAACGTGCGGAAGCCCGGCGACGACGTCGGCAAACAGGAAATCCACTTGTCCGCCCATCAGGTCCGTGACCGCCGGCGGCACGCTCTTGTAGGGTACGTGCACCGCATCGACGCCGGTGCGGATCTTGTAGAGCTCGCCGACGGCGCGCCCCGCATAGTGTCCGCTCGCAAAGCTCGCATGTGCCGGCGCGCTCTTCAACAGCGCGGTCAATTCGCTCAGGGTCTTCACGGGCGTTCGATTGGGGTTCACGAGCAGCACCAGGCCCCATTTTGCGATCGTGGTGACCGGGCTGAGATCCCGGGTCGCATCGAAGGAGCTGCCCTTGACGAGAAACGGGTTGACGGTGAGCGTCGAGTTCGGAGTAATGAACAGGGTGTAGCCATCGGGCTTCGCGCGCATCACTTCGTTTGCAGCAAGCTGGCCGTAGAGGCCCGCCCGGTTGACCACCATGAACGGCTGCCCGGTGCGCGCGCGCAGTTTTTCCGCGAAAAATCGGGCGATGCTGTCCGAACCGGTACCGGGGCCGGCACCGACATAGATTTCCACCGGTCTTACCGGATAGGGGCTCGCGGCCTCGGGCGCGTTTTGAGCAGAGGCCGGCAACGCGGCCACGGTGACAAGGGCGGCCGAAAGGCAGAGGGCTGACTTGATCAACGGGGATCTCCTTGCGTCGTCGAAGCGACGCGGATTGGGCAGGCACGCCTTCCCTAGACGGCCAACATGGATGCCGGGAAGCGGAACGTAATGGCCCCTTTGGCGCAGTCCTGACGGCAGGCGCCGCAGTGCCAGCACTCGTAGGGATAGGTCACCTCGGCAACGCCCTCCACCATGTGGATGACATCCAGCGGGCAATAGAGGGCGCACAGCTCGCAGCCGTTGCACTTGCTCTTGTCGATTACGGCGGGCACGATGGCACCTCCTGCTCAGACGTCGTAATGCAGCGGCTGGAACCGGGTCTCGACCCCGCCACCGGCGCCCTTCTTCGCTACGATCAGGCCACACCAATCCTCGCTGGTCTCGGGAAAGTCGGCGCGGTAATGGTAAGGATTGAAGCGCGATTCCTTGCGCGCCAGCGCAGTGTGGGCGACGATCTTCGCCACCTCATGGATGTTCGCCGCCTCGTGGCAGCGCATCAACTCGTGCAGGTTGGTGGCCTTGAGCTGGCCGCGATAGGAATCGAGCGCGTCGAGCTTGCCGATCGCTGAAGTCAGGCTGATTTCCGTCTTGACCGGACCGAAGTGGTCGGTGGTGATGATGCGCACGATGTTCTCGAACTCGCCGTAGTGGACGCCGTCCTTGCGCGCGAGCGGGGCGAACACGCGCTTGCGCTCGGCTTCCAGGGCCTTGCGGTCCAGTGGCCGGTATTCGGTTTGTCGGGCTGCATAGGCGGCGGCGTGCTTTCCGGCAGCGAAGCCGCCTGCCACGCACATGTGCAGGCAACCCATCTGATCGGAGGCGTCGCCCGCGGCGAAGATGCCGGGTATGTTGGAGGCGCAGGTTTCGTCGATCTTGATGCCGGAGCCGCACTGCTCCGAGGGCCGCGCCTGCATGGGCTCGGAGACCGTCATCTCGATCATCGCGCCTTCCTTGCTGTAGCCCTTGGCCATCAGGAATTCGGGCAGGGTGTCCTTGTCGATTCCCAGCGTGAAGAACAGGTGCTCGAGATCCTTGGGCTTGAGGTGGCGTACGTCGATGTAGATGGGGCCCCGTCCGGCCCGGACCTCCTGGAGCGCGCCCCAGACCATCATGTTGCGCGGCGCGTTGTCGCCCATGGGATGGTAGTTGGTCATGAACGCGTCGCCCAGGCCGTTGACGAACCTGCCTCCCATGCCGAAGAAGGCGTTGAAGCCGGGTGCGCTGAAGCCCTTGGGAACGATAGTCATGCGGACGTATTCGACATTGGCCAATTCGACGCCCGCATCGAAGGCCGCCCGGTGAAGGTCGCCGGTGTTCGCAGGGCAGTACCAGAGGTTGAAGGGATTGCCGTTCTGGCTCTTGAACATGCGGTTGGTATTGCCGGTGGCAATGACCACCGCCTTCGCCTGGACTTCGTAGAAGTCGCCGGTGCGCATGTCCCAGCCGGCAAAGCCGGCAAGCTCGCCGTCGTGGAGGTACAGGTTGGTTACCTGCACCCGGTTGATCACCTTGCAGCGGCGGCGCTTGACCTCCTTGGCCATCGCCGGCTTGAGGAACTTGCCATCGAAATTGATGGCGTACGGACCGGGCTGTCCCAGCGCCTGGGTGCGGAAAATCTTTCCGGTGTCCTTCTGGCGCAGGGAGATGCCCATCTTCTCGACGCGTGCAAGCGCAGCCGGGAGTTCGTCGCAGAGGACCTTTTCGTGGATGCGCAGGTCGGCGGCGCCCCTAGCCACCTTGCCGACGAACTTGAGCCAGGCCTCGCGCGTGTCCCAGGGCTCGCCGGTATCGAGATAGGCCATGAAATGGTCGATGCCGCCGGCGATGGCACCCGAGCGCATGATGTGCGCCTTGTCGACGATCAGGACGTCCGCGCCCTTCTCGGCCGCCGCCATTGCGACATTGAGCCCCGCCGTGCCGCCGCCGATGACGGCGACGTCGGTCTTCACGCGATGGACTTCCCCGGCGAGCCACGCAGTCATGACGCGACCTCGCCCGTTTCCCCTGGCGGCGAACCGGTGCTTGGATGACGGAATGTCTGGGACACTGGAGTTTTCTCCTTTGAGCAATGCGCCAAAAGAATATACAATACGTAAACTGCAGCCCACAAGGAAAAGGCCAGATTTCGAGAAATTGGATACAAAACTGTGATTTGGATCACGACTGAAGGGTATCGATTCAGACGATATGCGAGTCTTGTACACACTTTTGACGGGGTGATTCGTCTTGAAAATTCCAGGTTTCCCGCTTGCCCGGTAGACCGTCTAAGAATGCATCAAGGATCCATCCAGAGCCGCGAGTACCCGCATGGACGCTAGGAACAAGGAATCAGGCGACCGATCGCTCGCGTCCGAGCGCGCCTATCAATATCTGCGGGAGAGCATCTACAGCGGGCGCTTCAAGCCCGGCCAGATCGTTACCGAAGACGAGGTGGCAAGCGTGGTGGGCGTGTCGCGGACGCCTGTCAGGGAAGCGATACGCCGCGCGAGCGCAGATGGGTTTCTGGATCTGGAGGGGTTCCGCCGGGCGCGTGTTTCAAACTTCACCGACGAGGATACCAGGGACATCTTCGAGATCCGCGCCGTCCTAGAGGCGCTTGCCGCAGAACGGGCGGCAAGGCATATCTCGGCCGAGGAAATCGCGCAGCTGGAGAAACTGACCGATGCCCTGGAGGCCGCGATCCGCGCCGGAGGCGATGACCTGTTCCGCAAGTTCGCCGATTTCAACAACGAGTTCCACAAGGTGGTCCTCAACGCCTCGCACAGCCGCCAGATCGTGCAGGCCCTGGAGCACCTGATAGAAATCCCGCTGATGCTGCACAAGCGCTTCGAAGGTTCGCTGATCGGAAACCTGGAGCGCACGATCCGCCATCATCGCGCAATCATCACCGCCCTCAAGGCGAAGGACTCAAAGTGGGCGCATGCGGAGATGATGGCCCACCTCATGTCCGCCCGGAGCAGCCTCCTGTAGCTCTTCGGCCCTCGATCGAAAAGAGAAGCGGATAACCCAGTAGAATTCCGCTGCCTGCCAACGAGGAGCGGAGGAGAAAGCAATGCAAATGCGCAAGCTTGGAAAGAACGGTCCGGCCGTCTCGGCGCTCGGCCTGGGATGCATGGGCATGTCGGCGATCTACGGGGAGCCGAACGATCCCGAGTCGATCGCGACGATCCACCGCGCCATCGAGCTGGGCATCAACCTGATCGTGACCTCGGACGCCTACGCAGCCGGCGTAAACGAGGAACTCGTCGCTCGCGCAATCAAGGGCAAGCGGGACCAGGTGTTGATCGCCACCAAGTTCGGCAACCTGGGGATGGGCGGGGCCAAGCTGCCCGAAGGCCTCTCGGGCGGGCATCCGGACTACGTGCCGCTGGCGTGCGAGGCCTCGCTCAGGCGTCTCGGCGTGGAGGTGATCGACCTGTACGGCCTGCACCGCGTCGATCCCAAGGTCCCGATCGAGGACACGGTGGGCGCAATGAAGAGGCTGGTCGAACAGGGCAAGGTGCGCCACCTCGGCCTTTCCGAAGCCGGCCCGCAGACCATCCGGCGCGCACACAAGGTGCATCCGATCGCCGCGCTCGAAACCGAGTACTCGCTGTGGTCGCGCGATGTCGAGGCCGAAATTCTGCCCGCCTGCCGCGAACTCGGCGTGGGCTACATGGCGTATTCGCCGCTGGGTCGCGGTTTCCTCACCGGCAGCATCAAGTCGCTCGACGTGCTCTTGCCCAAGGATCGCCGGCGGGACCATCCGCGTTTCCACGAGGAGAATCTGCAACGCAACGTCGAGCTGCTCACGCCGATCGAGAACATCGCCGCCGCGCACAAGTGCACGCCCGCCCAGGTGGCGCTCGCCTGGGTGCTGGCGCAGGGCGAGGACATCGTGCCGATACCGGGCACCAAGCGGCGCAGCTACCTCGAGCAGAACGCGGCGTCGATCGGGGTCACGCTAAGCGCCGCGGAGATCGCGATGCTCGCGCGGGCATTCCCACCCGGCGTTCCGGCCGGGACGCGCTACCCGGAGAAGCAACTCGGCGGGCTGGGGATCTGATCAGGGTCCCGGCTCAGGGACGGCAGCGCACTGACGCCCTGGCCGCACGTCGCAGCGAAGGCGCTATTGGGATGCCGCCATGTAGCTAGGGGCGGGCACTTCGACGGTGACGGTCGGGGTCCGCGCACCCGGCCTGCCGGAGGCCGCGCAGGGACGCACGAAGTAGCTGTACGCGTGGCCCCCCAGCACCGTGTTGTCCACCCAGAAGGTCAGCTTGACCGCGTCGAGCATCTGCGGGTCCCCCCGCTCGTCGGCGCGGTAGACCTCGTAATGCGACGCGCCGGCGGCTTTCGGCCACTTCAGCTCGACCCGGGTTTCCTTCGGCACCGCGGTGAGCGCCGGTTCCGGCTGGCTCCATTGGGGCGCCTGGATGGCGGGATCGTCCTTCGGTGCCTGGATATCACCCTGCGGCCAGAGCGCGCAGATCACCGTCCTGTGCGTGCCGTCGAGCGCCTTGCAGACGTTGCAGTAATCGCATTGCACGATCCGGTCGAGCTCGCCCCGCCTGACCTTGTTCGGCCAGTCGGGATCGGCGAGCAGCCCGCGCGCGATGCCGACGATATCCGCCTGGCCCCCTGCGAGCGCGCGTTCGGCATCCGAGGGATCGGAGAGTTTGCCCGCCACCGCCAGCGGCGTCGCGTGCCCGTTCGCGACGAGATGCGCCTTGACCTCGGCTGCAAGGCCCGCATGCAGCGCGCGCGGCAGCCAGTCGCCCGGCATGCAGCGGTCGCCCGAGTAGCCGTTGTAGGGGTAGAGAACCTGTCCGGGCGTATGCACTGCATCCTCGAATTTTCCGCCCGCGGAAAGCGACAGGTAGCTCGCGCCGATCTCGGCCAGGCGCACCGCGATCCTCTTGGACTCGAGCACGGTGTAGCCGTTCTTGATGAACTCCTCGACATTGAAGCGTATGCCGACAGGGAAATCCGTACCGGCCTTGCGGCGCACGCTCTCCATGACGCGTCCGATCAGGCGCAGCCGTCCCTCCAGGGTCTGGCCGCCGTATTCGTCGGTGCGCGGGTTGGCCCGCGACAGGAACGAGGACAGCGTGTAGGCGTGCGCGGAGTGGAGCTCGGCGCCGTCGAAGCCGGCCTCGCGCGCGCGCGCCACCGCGGCGCCGAATTGCTCGACGATGTGGTCGATGTCGGCATGGGAGAGCGCGTCGGCGGTCTGTCGCCAGCCGGACTTCGCCACCTTCAGAAAATGGATGATCTGGGGGACGATCTTCGAGTCGGAGCTGCCGTGCACCCTGTTGACGAGCTCGCGCAGGCCGGGAATGTACTGGTCATCGCTGATGCGCAGCAGCGGGCCGGATTTCACCTGGTGGATCGCCATCGCCTCGACCACGATCAGCCCCGCCCCGCCCGAGGCGTAGCGCACGTAGCGATCGATCGTGTCCTGCGTGACGACCCCGTCCTCCTTGCACAGGTGGGTCACCATCGCGGGGACCATGACCCGGTTCGGAATCACCATTCCGCCGATATTCAGTGGTTCGAATAGCTTCAAGGCTTGTCTCCCAGGATAGACGCGGACTCACACCGCTCCCGGATCGGAACCGATCGGGGGCGGATGACGCCCAATGTAAGCGCGGCGCGCAAGCCGTTCAAGCTTGCGCCTTTGACCTGGGTCACGTTGTACGCGGATCGCGCCGGCGGGCGGGCGCATGACGCTTCACCTTGAGACACTGCTGGAGGGGAGCCTTACGGACATGTGATTTTTGTCATCGTGCCGTCACCATAATGGATGCCGAGCGGCCCCGAATTGTTGTAGTGGGTTCCAATTTCCGCAAAGGTTCCGTTCAGGGTCTGAGCGTCGAGCACGGCGTTGACGATATCGTTGAACTTATCTGTGCTGCCTGCACCCGCATAGGTGAGTGTCATCAGGATGGAATTGCCCTGTACTTCCGCGTTTCCATGGGCAGCGGCGACCGTAGCCATGTCTATCGAGGACGCTTTGCCATAGAGAGCGTAGTGTCCGCCCTCCTTTTGATAGGTTCCAAGTCGGAGGATCGCTTGACTTGAAGTCTGCTGCGACGTCTGGATACCCCCCGCCTGCCAACTAATGTCAGTAGCATTGTTCACCTGCCAGCATATGTCGCCGTAGTAGACGTCTGCGCGTGATTCAGGAATGGCTCCAAGCAGAATCAAGCCGACGAGCAGCGAAAATGATCGATGTCCTGTCATGATGATCTCCCCCTCTGTTGAGCTAGTGATAATACAGGGGTCAACACGCGCGGGGCCGCACTAGTTACGCTTGACGGAAATCGCCGCTTTACGACAGCCGATCCGCAATTTCCAGGAACGCTGCGTGGATAGGGCATCTTCAGGCCATGTCACTCGGCGCTCAGGCGTGCCGCCGCGCGGCGAGGTCTCAAGTGCCGGGCTTGCCGGCCTGCGCCTCGTCGCGGCGGATCTTCCTCAGCTCCGTACGCGTCCACCGGACGATCTCGGCCGTGGTGTCCCATCCGATGCACGGATCGGTCACCGAGACGCCGTAGCGCAGCTCGCCGAGATCCGCGGGGATTGCCTGGTTGCCGGCGAACAGATTGCTCTCCAGCATCAGCCCGACGATCGAGCGGTTGCCCTCCCGGATCTGGTGCACGCAGTCCGCCAGCACGAGCGGCTGGAGGGTGTGGTCCTTGAACGCGTTGGCATGCGAACAATCGACGACGATGTTGAGCGGCAGGTTCGCCTTGGCGAGCGCGTTCTCGGCGAGACGCATGCTCACCGTGTCGTAGTTGGGGCGCCCGCCGCCGCCGCGCAGCACGAGGTGTCCGTGCCGGTTGCCGCGGGTGCGGATGATGCTCGCGCGGCCGTCCTGCCGGATGCCGAGGAAGCTGTGCGGGCCGGAGGCGGATCTCATGGCGTTCAGCGCCACCTCCATGTCGCCGTCGGTCCCGTTCTTGAAGCCGACCGGCGCGGAGAGCCCGCTGGCCATTTCTCGGTGGGTCTGCGATTCGGTGGTGCGCGCGCCAATCGCGTACCAGCTGATCAAATCCCCCAGATACTGAGGAGCGAGCGGGTCGAGCGCTTCGGACCCCGCGGGCAGCCCCATGTGGGCCAGCGCGAGCAGCAGTTCGCGTGCGCGCGTCATGCCCTCGTCGATGCGGAAGGTGTCGTCCATGTGCGGGTCGTTGATGAACCCCTTCCAGCCGGTGGAGGTGCGCGGTTTCTCGAAGTACACGCGCATCACCAGGAACAGCGTGTCCTCGACTTCGCGCGCGAGTGCCTGCAGCCGGCCGGCGTATTCGAGCGCGGCCTTCTGTTCGTGGATCGAGCAGGGGCCGACGACGACGAACAGGCGCGGGTCGCGCCGGTCGAGGATCTTGCACAGCGTCGTCCGTCCGCGCAGCACGGTGGCCGCCGCCTGCTCGTCCAGGGGCAGGCGTAGCTTCACGTCGTCGGGGGTCGGCATGTCTTCCATCCCCGCGACGTTAAGGTCGTCGACGAGGCGGTCCTGAGCGGTGAGTGTTCGGTTCATGGTGGCGAAGGCCTTCGAACGTTTGCGATACGGCGGCTAGCGCTGTGCATTCACGCTGCCCATCAAGGTCGCCTGCTTGCCGCGCGGCGGCGAGCGCCAGTACTGCTTGGGCGCCCGCACCGCGGCCCCGAGCTCGGCGGCGGCGTGCCAGGCCCAATGCGGATCCCACAGGATGCCGCGCGCCAGCGCCACCATGTCGGCGTCCCCCGCTGCGACGATGGCGTCGGCCTGCTGCGGCTCGGTGATGAGTCCCACGGCGACGGTGGCGATGCCGGTCTCCGCGCGGATGCGCCGGGCGAACGGCACCTGGTAGCCTGGACCGAGCGCGATCTTCTGCTGCGGCGAGACACCGCCGCTCGAGCAGTCGATCCAGTCACAGCCGAGCCGTTTCAGCTCCCGGGCGAGCGCGACGCTGCTGTCGAGGTCCCAGCCGCCCTCGACCCAGTCGGTGGCGGAGATGCGCACCCCGAGCGGTTTTTCCCGCGGCCAGGCCTGCCTCGCCGCCTCGAACAATTCGAGCGGAAAACGCATCCGGTTCTCTAGCGACCCCCCATAGAGGTCGGCGCGATGGTTGGAGATCGGCGAGAGGAACTGGTGCGCGAGGTAGCCGTGGGCGAAGTGCAGCTCGACGGCTTCGAAGCCGAGGCGATCGGCGCGCGAGGCCGACTTCGCGAAGGCATCGCGGATGCGTCGCATCCCCGCTTCGTCCAGGGCCTCCGGCGGCGGTTCGCCCGGGGAAATCGACACGGCCGAGGGCGCGACGGGGCGCCAGCCGCCCCCCTCTGGCGGCAGCAGCGCCCCCCCGTTCCAGGGTTCGCGACTGGAACCCTTGCGGCCGGCGTGGGCGAGCTGGATCCCGAGCGGCATCTCCGACCAGCGCCGCACCGTCTCGATCACTCTTGCGAGCGCGGCTTCGTTCTCCTCGGAGTAAAGGCCGAGGCAGGAGGGCGTGATGCGGCCCTCGGGCGCCACCGCGGTCGCCTCCACGAACAGGAGCGCGGCTCCGCTCTGCGCGAGGCTGCCGAGGTGGATCAGGTGCCAGTCGGTCGCGCAGCCCTCGCGCGCCGAGTACTGGCACATCGGCGAGACGACGATCCGGTTCTCAAGCCGCAGGTCGCGCAAATTGATCGGTGTGAACAGCGGGTTCATTGGCTTTCCTTGCCGCGGCGAGGCGGCGTGTGTAGAGAAGGGCCAGGGCACAGGACGCGATGCGGCTCGCGACCGAGCCTGCGCGGCTGGTGAGGATCACGGGTACGCGCGCACCGAGCACGATTCCTGCCCCTTCGGCCCTGGCCAGGTAGACCGCGGCCTTGTAGAGAAAATTTCCGGATTCGAGGTCAGGCACTACCAGGACGTCCGCGCGGCCCGCCACGGGTGAGGCGACGCCCTTGATGCGCGCGGCGTCCTCCGACAGTGCAAGGTCGAGCGCGAGCGGGCCGTCGACGATGGCGCCCGAGACGCCTCCCCGCAGCGCGATATCGCGCAGCCGGACGGCTTCCACCGAGGAGGGGATCTGCGGACTGACCATTTCCAGCGCCGAGAGCACCGCGACCCGCGGCACGTCGATGCCGACCGCCTGGGCGAGGTCCACCGCATTCTGGATGATGTGCAGCTTGCCCTCGAGATCGGGCGCGACGTTGACGGCCGCGTCGGTGACGAACAAGGGGCGGGCGAAGCCGGGCACGTCCACCATGAATACATGGCTGACGCGCCGCAGGGATCGCAGGGCGCTGTTGATGATCGCGCGCATCAGGTCATGCGTGTGCAGCGCCCCCTTCATGATCGCCTCGGCCTGGCCCGACAGGCACAATCGCACGGCTTCCGCGGAAGCCTCCGGTCCGTCGTCGGGCGTGTCGACGCTCGGCAACGCGGAGATATCCGCTTCCAGGGCGCGTGCCGTGGCTTCGATGCGCCTGCGCGGTCCGACCAGGATCGGCGTCACCAGACCCGATTGCGCGGCTTCGATCGCGCCGGCGAGGGCGGTCGATTCGATGGGCATGACGACCGCGGTGGCCAGTGCGGGGTGGCGCTTGGCTTCGGCGACGATTCGGGACAGGTGTGGGTAATCTGGCAGCATGACGTGGGCCGGGGTTCGGCGGCAACGGGATGCCGCTTTCCGGCCGTTCAAACGGCTTCCTGGCGGCAGGTATTCCCCAGGCGGCCCGGAAAGTGCGCAGGTATCGGCGAAACCGGAAGCATACACGGTGAAGCCGCCCGCCGCACGCCGTCCGCGCCCTTGCGCCGGGCCAGCGCCCGGCGCGGCAATTCAGCGTTTGATCCCCTAAGTTGTTGACGCCTGTCCCCTTTTCCGGATAAAATCTTCAGCCTTTCGACCTTTGCGGGGCGGCCCAGCGATAGGAAGTGGCCGTCTTCGTTTTTTTGGAACCCGAAATAATGCCGACAATCAGCCAGTTAATCCGGAAAC
>Ga0080064_1004388_pt1 | contig 18173 bp, 17 predicted proteins | sample Subgrocontami54m_FD_69260 | JGI IMG/M metagenome (GOLD analysis project Ga0080064, IMG submission 69260) | Subsurface groundwater microbial communities from S. Glens Falls, New York, USA - GMW46 contaminated, 5.4 m (SPADES assembly) (version 2) ...
CGGCTCGCGCCATCAGGCGCACCACGCGGCGCGCCTCGCGCAGGTGACAGGCCAGCGCCATCCCGATTCCCATGTTAAATGTCCCCATCATCTCTTCGTCCGCAATGCGCCCGGCGCGCTGAATTGCCTCGAACACCGGCGGCACGCGCCACCGGCCCGGGTGCACGACCGCGCGCAGCCCGGGCGCCTTCGCCGCCAGGCTCGGAATCCGCCGCGCCAGCCCGCCCCCGGTCACGTGCGCAATCGCATGGATCGGCAGCTGCCGCGCCGCGCGCAGCACCGGCTTCACGTAGATGCGCGTCGGGATGAGCAGCTGGCGCTTCCACCGCAGCAGCTGCGCGCGTGTGAACGCGCGCCGCACCAGCGAAAACCCGTTGGCGTGCACGCCGGAGGAGGCCAATCCGACGATCGCATCGCCCGCGCGCACGCGCGAGCCGTCAATCAGCTTCGCGCGCTCCGCCACCCCGACGCAGAAGCCGGCGATGTCGTACTCGCCCTCATCGTACACGCCGGGCATCTCGGCGGTCTCGCCGCCCAGCAGCGCGCAGCCGCTCTGCCGGCACCCCTCGGCCACGCCCTTGAGGAGCGCGCTCATGAGCGCGGGCTGCAGGCGCCCCACCGCCAGGTAATCGAGAAAAAAGAGCGGCTCGGCTCCGTACACCACGATGTCGTTCGTGTTCATCGCGACGGCGTCGATGCCGATCGCCCGGTGCGCGCCGGCCGCTTGCGCGACCGCCAGCTTCGTGCCCACACCGTCCGTCGAGGCCACCAGCACCGGCTCGCGATACCGGGACGCCGCGAAGCGGAAGAGGCCGGCAAATTGGCCCCGGTCCGGCAGCACCTCCGCGCGCCGCGTGGACCGGATGAGCGGCCGCATGCGCGAGAGCCAGCCGTCCGCCGCCTCGATGTCCACCCCGGCCTGGCGATACGTGACGCCGGGCATGCTAGCCGGAGGCCCCCTGTCCGGCAAACTTGGCCTGCCGTTCCAGCGCAAACTTATCGCCCTCATCGCCGAACGGGATCGGGTACGTGCCGCTCCAGCAGGCCGTGCAATAATCGCCTGGCTTGCCCAGCGCCTTCAGCATCCCGTCGATCGACAGGTAGCCGAGCGTCTCCACGCCGATGAACTTGCGGATCTCCTCGAGCGTCATCGTGTTGGCGATGAGCTCCTTCTTCGTCGGAAAGTCGATGCCGTAAAAACAGGAAAACTTCGTCGGAGGGCAGCTCACCCGCAAATGGATCTCCTTCGCGCCCGCCTCGCGCAGGCTCTTCACGCGCGCCCGCGTCGTCGTGCCGCGCACGATCGAATCATCGACGATGACGAGCCGCTTGTCCTTGATCAGCGCCCGGATCGGGTTGAACTTCACCCGCACCTTGAGGTCGCGGATCTCCTGCGCGGGCTGGATGAACGTGCGCCCGACATAGTGGTTGCGCGTCATGCCAAGGGTGAACGGGATCTTGGACTCGCGGCTGTAGCCGAGGGCCGCGAAGTTGCCGGAGTCCGGAATCGGCATGACCAGGTCCGCCTCCACCGGATACTCGCGCGCCAGCTGCGCGCCGAGTTTCATGCGCACGTCCTGCACGTTTTCCCCGAAGACCCGCGAGTCCGGCCGCGCGAAATAGACATGCTCGAAGAGGCAATGCGACCGCTTCACGGGGCAATGCTTGAATGGATGCAGGGAGCGCAGGCCGCTCGAACTGATGATCACCGCCTCACCCGGCTCCACCTCGCGCACGAACTTCGCCCCGATGATGTCCAGCGCGCACGTCTCCGACGCCAGCACATACGAACGATTGAGCCGGCCGATGCACAGCGGCCGGAAGCCGTTCGGATCCCGGCAGCCGATTAGCTCGCGCTCCGTAAGAAACAGCAGCGTGTACGCCCCCTTGAGCAGCGGCAAACATTCCACGAGGTCATCCTGAAACTCCTTGTTCGTCGTCCGGGCCAACAGGTGCAGGATGATCTCGCTGTCCACGGTCGTCTGAAAGATCGATCCATTCGCCTCCAGCTGCTGTCGCAGCTCGAAGGCGTTAATGAGATTGCCGTTGTGCGCCACGGCCAGCGAACCCTTCGCATAGGTCACCACCAGCGGCTGGGAGTTTTTCAGCGTGCTCGAACCGGTCGTCGAGTAGCGGGTGTGGCCCAGCGCCATCCGACCCGGGAGGGAGCGCAGCGTCGATTCGTTGAAGACCTCGGAGACCAGTCCCATGCCCTTGTGGGTGCGCATCTCCTTGCCATCATAGGTGACGATGCCCGCGGCTTCCTCGCCGCGATGCTGCAGCGAATAGAGGCCCAGATACGTCAGCCGTGCGGCCTCCCGGTGGCCGTAGATGCCGAACAGCCCGCAATAGTGCTTCACGCCCTCATCCATGGCCGTTGCTCGCGCTTTGTAATTCACGACTCGTGTCGGATTCCAGCGCCTGGGCCAGCCCGCCCCGCCAGGCGTCGCTCAACACGTCCACCGGCGCCTCGATCCAGGAGCTGATGGACAGCCTGGCGCCGCCCACCTCGCCGATCACCGTCGCCGGCATGCCCTGTTGCTTGGCCAGCTCGAGCACCCGCTTGGCATCGTGCGGCTCGCAACTGACCACAACGCGCCCGGCAGACTCGCCGAAGAGGAGCGCATCAACCCGAACGTCGGATTTCGGATTGCGAATCGTGGATGCAATGGTCGCGCCGAGAAGTCGCTCGCCATCGACCATGCAGCATTCGGCAAGTGCGACCGCCAACCCGCCGTCCGAGCAGTCGTGCGCCGACTTCAGCAACTCTTCGCGGTGCGCGGCAATCATCACCCGATGCAGCGCGCGCTCCTGTTGCAAATGCACCCGGGGAGGACGGCCGGCTTTTCGGCCGTGCACGACCGCCAGATACTCGCTGCCACCCAGCTCTTCCCTGGTTGCGCCGAACAGCACGATGGTATCGCCTTCGTCCTTGAAGTTTGACGTGACTGGCATCCCGTCAAGCAACCCGATCATGCCGATGACCGGCGTGGGGTCGATGGCGCCGTGCGGCCCTTCGTTGTACAGGCTCACGTTGCCGCCGGTGACCGGCGTGCCAAAGGCGCGGCACGCCTCGCTGATGCCGCGCACGCACGTCTTGAACTGCCACATGATCTCTGGGTCTTCCGGATTGCCGAAGTTCAGGCAGTCGGTGACCGCCAACGGGGCGGCCCCCACGCATGCGACGTTTCTGGCGGCCTCGGCGACCGCGAGCTTGCCGCCTTCATAGGGATCGAGATAGCAGTAGCGGCCGTTGCCGTCCGTGGCCGCGGCCAGCAGGCGGGAACTGCCTTTGATGCGCAGCACCGCCGCATCGGCCCGTCCCGGCAGGACTACGGTGTTCGTCTGCACCATGTGGTCGTACTGCTCGAAGATGAGCGCCTTACTGGCGATGGTCGGCGAGGCCAGCAGCCGTGCGAGCGTCTCGGTATGGTCCGCAGGCTCGGGCAGTGTCCGCAGCAAAAGCTGTTGCACCCGCGAGAGGTACGCCGGCCGCTTCACCGGCCGGTGATAGACCGGCGCGCCGTCGGTGAGTGCCGCGACCGGAATGTCGGCCACGACCTCGCGCCCCTCGCGCACCCGCATCCGGTGGCCGCCGGTGACGCGTCCGATCTCGACCGCGTTGAGCCCCCACTTGGCGAACAGCCGCTTGACCCGCTCCTCGCGCCCGCGCTTGGCGATGATGAGCATCCGCTCCTGCGACTCGGAGATCATCACGTCGTAGGGGCTCATGCCCGTCTCGCGCCTCGGCACCTTCGCGATGTCGATTTCGATGCCGGTGCGCCCGCGCGAGGCAGTCTCGCAGGTGGAGCAGGTCAACCCGGCCGCACCCATGTCCTGGATGCCGATGACGTCGCCGGTGGCCAGCGCCTCCAGCGTGGCCTCGATCAAACATTTCTCGGCGAAGGGGTCGCCGATCTGCACCGCCGGCCGGTCCGCATCCGAGGCGTCGCTGAGCTCGCGGGAGGCGAAGCTCGCTCCGCCCAACCCATCGCGGCCGGTCGAAGAGCCCACGTACAGAACCGGATTGCCGATGCCCTTCGCACTCCCGCGCGCGATCTTTCGCGCCGGCACGATGCCGATGCACATCACGTTGACCAGCGGATTGTCGTGATACATCGGGTCAAACGCCACTTCGCCGCCTACCGTCGGCACGCCGACCGCGTTGCCGTAGTCCGCGATCCCCTTCACGACGCCGTGCACCAGAAACCGCGTGCGGGCATCGCTCGGCCGGCCGAAGCGCAGCGAATCCAGCAGCGCGATGGGCCGGGCCCCCATCGTGAAGATGTCGCGGATGATGCCGCCTACGCCGGTGGCGGCCCCCGCGTGCGGCTCCACCGCCGAAGGGTGGTTGTGGCTCTCCACCTTGAAAGCCACCGCCAGCCCATCGCCGATGTCCACCAGGCCGGCGTTCTCCGTGCCGGCCTTCACCAGGATGCGCTTGCCCGCCGTCGGAAAGGTCTTCAGGTACGGCTTGGAGCTGCAGTAAGAGCAGTGCTCCGAGTACATGACACCGAAGATGCCGACCTCGGTGACCGTCGGCTGGCGCCCCAGCACGCGCACGATGCGCGCGTACGCCTGCTCGGTCAGGTTGTGCGACCGGGCGAGCTTACGCGCGACCGCAGAGCCGTTTGAACTCATCGACATTTGAGGCCTTGAGCAACCCCTCTTCAAAGGTGATCTTCCCGCTCACCACCAGGTTCTTCAGTGAAGCATCCAGCGCGACCATCCCCATCGCCCCGCCGGCCTGAATGGCGCTCATGATCTGGTGGCTCTTGCCCTCGCGCACGAGATTGCGGATCGCCAGTGTGCCCACCATGATCTCCATCGCGCACGCGCGGCCCTTGCCATCGGCGGTCGGCACCAGCGTCTGCGAGATCACGCCCTCGAGCACCCCGGCCAGCTGCGTGCGGATCTGCTGCTGTTGATGCGGCGGGGACACGTCGACGATCCGGTCCATCGTCGCGGGCGCCCCGGTCGTGTGGAGCGTGGCGAAGACCAGGTGCCCGGTTTCGGCCGCGGTCACCGCCAGGGCGATCGTTTCCAGGTCGCGCATCTCGCCGACCAGGATCACGTCCGGGTCCTGCCGCAGCACGTGCTTGAGCGCGTCGTTGAACGTGTGCGTGTCGCCGCCGAGCTCGCGCTGGCGGATGATCGCCTGCTTGTTCTTGTACAGGAACTCGATGGGGTCCTCGATCGTCACGACGTGGACCGCTTCATGCTCGTTGATGTAGTTGATCATCGCTGCCAGCGTCGTCGACTTGCCCGAGCCGGTCGGGCCGGTCACCAGCACCAGGCCGCGCGGCTTTTTGCAGAACTCCTTGAGGATCGGCGGATACCCCATCGCCTCCAGTGTCGGCGGATGGCTGGGGATAGCGCGGAAGACCGCGCCCATCGTGCCCCGCTGCAGCAGCGCATTGCCCCGGTAGCGCGAGACGCCGGTGATGCTGTACGAGAAGTCCAGCTCCTTGTCCGCCTCGAACCGCTTGCGCTGATCCTCACCCAGCACCGAGTAGACCATCTCCTGCAGGAGGCTGGGATCCAGCGGATCCGGGCCGGCCGGCACGAGCTTCCCGTGGATCCGGTAGGTCGCCGGGCTGCCGACCGCCAGATGCAGGTCGGACGCCTTCTGTTCGATCATCCCCTTGAGCAGCTCGACAATGGAGGTGGCCGAAGCGCTCATGGACGTTGCTCACGCATGCGCGCACGATTCGATCATCGACTCAAAGATCGCGCGCCCGTCCGAGGAGCCCAGGGCGTCCTCTGCGGCGCGTTCCGGATGCGGCATCAGGCCCAGGACGTTGCCGGCCCGATTGGTCAACCCCGCGATGTGGTCGACGGAGCCGTTGGGGTTCGCCTCTGACGTGACCCGACCGTCCGCATCGCAGTAGCGGAACACCGCCTGCGCGTTCACCGCCGGCAGCAGCCCGCGCTCCGCGGCGTACCGTCCCTCGTTGTGCGCGATCGGCAACCGGATCACCTGCCCCGGCTGAAAGTTGCGGGTAAAAGGCGTGTCGGTCCGCTCCACCCGCAGCGTCACAAACTTGCAGATGAACCGCAGCCCGGTATTGCGCAGCATCGCCCCGGGCAGCAGCCCGCTCTCCAGCAGGATCTGGAACCCGTTGCAGATGCCGATCACCAATCCGCCGTCTTCGGCGAAGGCGCGCACCGCCTGCATGATCGGCGAGAAGCGGGCGATCGCACCCGTGCGCAGGTAATCACCGTAGCTGAATCCGCCGGGCAGGACGATGGCCTCACAGCCGCGCAATGTCGTCTCATGATGCCACAGCGGCTCGACCGGCTGGCCGAGCACGTCCTTCAGGACGTAGACGCAGTCCTGATCGCAGTTGGATCCCGGAAACACCACCACGCCGAACTTCATCGGTCGATCCGCCCTAGGCTTTCAATTCGATCCGATACGTTTCCACAACGGGGTTGGCCAGCAGCTTCTTGCACATCTGCTCGACGGCGCGTTTGGCCGCAGCCGGACGGGCGCCGTTCAATTCGATCTCCACATACTTGCCGATCCGCACCTCGTGCACGCCGCGAAACCCGAGGGAGTCGAGCGCGCTCTTCACCGTCTTGCCCTGCGCATCCAGCAATCCGGGCTTCAGCGTAATGCAGACGCGCGCCTTCATGGACGTCCCGCGCCGGCCGCCGTGCCGAGCACCCGGCTCAACATCTCCTGATACGCCGCCTCGACATCGCCCAGATCCCGGCGGAACCGATCCTTGTCGAGCTTCTTCTTCGTGCCCTGCTCCCAGAAGCGGCAGGTATCCGGCGAAATCTCATCGCCCAGAAGGATCGTGCCTTGATGGCGGCCGAATTCCAGCTTGAAGTCAACCAGGTCGATGCCGCGCGTCAGGAAATAGGCCTTGAGGATGTCGTTGACTCGGGCGGACTCGCGGCGGATGTGCGCCAGCTCCTGGGCGGTCGCCGCGCCCAGCGCGAAGATGTGGTCGTCGTTGATGAGCGGGTCGTTCAGCGCGTCGCTCTTGTAGTGCCACTCGAAGACCGGCTGCTTCAAGACGAGGCCCTCTTCCAGGCCCAGCATCTTGGCCATGCCTCCGGCGACGATATTGCGCATCGTCACCTCAAGCGGCACGATCTCCAGCCGCTTAACCAGCATCTCGCGGTCGGAGAGCGGCTTCACGAAATGGGTCCGCACCCCTTCCCGCTCCAGCAGCTGAAACAGGTGCGCCGAGATCTGGTTGTTGACCACGCCCTTGCCGATGATGGTCCCTCGCTTCTGCGCATTGAAGGCGGTCGCGTCATCCTTGAAATACTGGATGACGAGCGTGGGGTCCTCGGTTGCGTACAAGATCTTGGCCTTGCCTTCGTACAGTTGTTCACCGCGTGTCATCGGTCGGCTCCAGGGTTGGTGCCGGCATCGCTTCGGGTGTCGGCGCAGCGTCGGCTTCAGGACGTGACTTGATGACGGCCGGCGGGACCGGCTCGGCCATCGTCGGCGCAGGAGTCAGCGTGTACGCCCACTCCCGCCGGTCATGAATCGGAAACGGCAGCAGCTCCATCACGAAGTCGAAGGGGATCCAGAAATAGACCGGCGCGCGCAGCTGCTTGCGGTCATCGATCCGCTGGAAGCCGTCCTTGCGCAGCAGCACCCGGTGCCAGCCGTACCAGACAAAGTCGTAGGTCAGCGGCGTTTCGCCTTTGAAGGCGTCGTTGATGTAGACGCTGGCGCCGGGCGGGTCGGTGCGGATCGTGAGCGACCGCCGGATGCATCCCGTTGAACAGATCAGCGCCAGGCAGCCGGCCCCCAACACCCAGAATCGCATGCTCATAGCCCCACCCGTGTGAAGATGCGGTTGACGTGCTTCAAGTGGACTTGCGGATCGACGCACCGCTGCAGCGCCTGCGGGGTCAGATGCGCCCGAATCGCCGGGTCGCGCCGCAGCGCGTCGGTGAAGTCGCTTCCGTTGCGCCACGCCGCCAAGGCGCAGCGCTGGACCAGCTCATAGGCGTTCGTGCGCGAGAGGCCTTGGCGCATCAGCGCGAGCAGCACCTGGCCGGAATAGGTCACGCCGCGCATGCTCTCGAGGTTCGCGCGCATCCGGTCCGGATGCACCACTAGCCCGCGGATGACGTCGGTCATCGACGCGAGCATGTGGTCGAGGGCGATCGTCGCGTCGGGCAGGATCACGCGCTCCACGGAAGAGTGGCTGATGTCTCGCTCGTGCCACAACGCGACGTTCTCCATGGCGGCCACGGCATACCCGCGCAGCAGCCGGCTCATGCCGCTGACCCGCTCGCAGACAATCGGGTTTTTCTTATGCGGCATCGCCGATGAGCCTTTCTGGCCGCTGCCGAAGGGCTCTTCCGCCTCGCGGACTTCGGTGCGCTGCAGGTGGCGAATTTCGGTCGCCAGCTGCTCGAGGCTGGCGCCGATCAGGGCGAGGGTGGTGACGTAGGAGGCGTGCAGGTCGCGCTGCAGCACCTGGGTGGAGATGGGGGCCGGCCGCAAGCCGAGGCGCCGGCAGACCGACGCCTCCACGCGCGGATCCACGTTGGCGAACGTCCCTACAGCGCCGGAGATTTTGCCGACGCCGATCTCCTTCCGGGCGCGCTCCAGCCGTTCCAGGTGGCGGCGGAACTCGTCGTAATAGACCGCCAGCTTGAGGCCGAATGAGGTGGGTTCCGCATGAACGCCGTGCGTGCGGCCGATCGTCAGCGTCCGCCGGTGCCGGCGCGCCTGCGCGGCCAGCGCGCGCAGCAGCTGCCGCACGTCGTCCAGCAGGAGGCCTGTCGCCTGTTGCAGCAGCACCGCCAGCGAGGTGTCCAGCACGTCGCTGGAGGTCAACCCGAAATGGAGGTAACGCCCGTAGGGGCCGACGTGCTCTTCGAGGTGTTCGATGAAGGCGATCACGTCATGGCGGGTTTTGGCTTCGCGGCGCTGCACCTTGGCGAGATTGACCCGCGCCTTGCGGCGGATGGCGGCGACCGCTTGCCGGGGCACGAGGCCAAGCTTGGCCTGCGCCTCGAGCACTAACAGCTCCACCTCGAGCATCACCTTCAGGCGGTGCTCATCGCTCCAGAGGGAGCCCATGACGGGACGCGTGTAGCGGGCGATCATCGACAGCTCCGGGTCCACTGCATACGAGGAGGGCGTGACCTGCCGCGCTGAACACGGCACAGGCAGGCGACGAGCGTTCGTCTCAAGGCAGGTAGTCGGTTAGCCAACAGCGACGTGTGGCGTACAAAGCGGTGCCGTCGTAGCGAAGCGCCATTGTAGCATAGGAGCGACACCCTGTCAAAACGGCGCTCAGCGATTGGGGGCGCGCTTGATGAGGTAGCCGGAGGGGCTCACGTACACCTCCTGGACGCGGCCAGGCTCGACATAGGCGTAGGCGGCCGAGCCATAGACCGCTTCCACAAACGGGAGAGAGGGATCCATCCAGTAGACCGCCTCCCAGAACCGGTCGGCCGCCGGCGCCAGCGCATGGACCGTCGGAGGGATCGTCCGTTGGCGCTCCAAGTCGGAAAACTGCCCGCTGAGCCGCATCGGTCGATGGTAGCTGCGCACCCCCGTGACAAGCAGCCAGGGGTGCCATTTGATGATGCCGCCGCTCACCGACCATTGGTCCCCTCGCAACCGGATGGGTGGCAGCGGCTGCGGCTCACCCTGAGGAGCATAGACCAGCTCAAACTCTTCCGGGGACACCCGCCGGGTGGTGACCGTGGCCGCCAGCGTTTCTCCGGAGAACGCCTGGAACAGATGCAGCACGAGGATCACGGCCGTCAGGCATGCGCCCGCACCACCCCAGATGGCGAGCGACACGAGCTGTCGGATCGCCCCCAACACCCCCTTCACGCGTAACAGATTGCGCAGGTGCCAGAGGGCGATCAGCCAGACGATCAGCGTCGAGAAGAGGAGCCAGCGCATGTCGAGTTTCTCCTTGTGAGCCCCGAAACGGTATGCTAGACTTCGGTCAGGAATGAGGCGATTCTACCATGCTTGAGCTTGATCTGGAACTCGGCCAGGACCCCCAGCGAACGGTCTATGTCCAGGATGAGCCCGCCCTGGAGATCGCCATGCCGCAGGTGTTCGAGCAGCCGGCGCTGACCACGCTCCAGCGGGGAAAGCTGGCGAATGTCGAAGCGCTCGTCGCACACCTGTTCCGGCGCTACCAGGCGGAGCCGACCGCGGCCTGGGGGCCGGACTACCAGGAGCTGATCACCGAGTTCCAGCCGCTCTTCGCGTGGGCGATCGCCTGCTGGGACTACCTGCTCTCTACCGAAGGCTGCCGGTTCCTCCCGCGCAACGGTAAGCAGAAACTGGCCGCCCGAGGCGACTACATCGCCATGACGAGCGGCGACTATTCGCGGTTGGTGCACGGCCTCTTCCGCGCCTGCGTGCTGGAGTTCGCCCAGCAGCCGCAAGCGCCATCCCTCAGCCAGTGGCTGCGCGAGCACTTCTGGCCGTTGGTCCTCGACGCGTACCGCCGGCTGAATGCGCCGGCCGATCCGAGGCAGCGAACGCTCACGCCCTACAGCTACCTGCGCTGCGTCCCCTACGAGTTTCTGAACGAATTCCACCACGATCTGGTGTACACCGCTGTCCGTTGCCTGCCGGAACGGGAATGGCAGGCGATCGACACCTACTTCCTGCACTTCTACACCGAGTCGGCCACGGCCGACACGCTGCACTGCCCGCCGGAGGATTCCCTTGGCCTCCTGCGCCGCGGGCTGACCACGCTGCTCATCCACGACCGACTGGTCTACTGCTTGCTGCGGCAAATTGAGCGGTACTGACCCGTTCACGTGTTTCTTTCCTTGTATTCCTTCCACCAATAGAGGATAATCAAGGTACCGTTTGTCGTCACTGAGTACCGTCACTGAAGGGAGCTGCATGACCTCCAAGACCAAGTGGGAGATCGTCGCTGGGATCGGCGCCATTCACGCCGGCGCGCTGTTGGCTCCCTGGACGTTCACCTGGAGCGCATTCTGGGTGTTTATCGCCCTCCAAGTTGTCACCAGCATGGGCATCACCCTGTGCTACCACCGCTTGCTGGCCCACCGCAGTTTTCAGGTTCCCAAATGGCTTGAATACATCCTGACGCTGTGCGGCACCCTCGCGCTCCAGGGCGGGCCCATCAAATGGGTCGCCACCCACCGGGTGCACCATGCATTTTCCGATCGGCCGCAGGACCCGCACAGCCCGACCAAGGGTTTCTGGTGGGCGCACCTCCTCTGGCTCTTTGCTCACGATGACGTCCTCGATCATCCCACCAAGTTCCTCCGCTATGCGCCTGAACTCGCCCGGGATCCGGTGCATCAGTTCTTCGAAAAGGGCCAGGTCCTGTTGACCATCGGGCTGGGGGTGGCGTTGTACGCCCTCGGCGGACTGCCCTGGTTGATCTGGGGGTTGTTTCTCCGCACGGTCTTTGTCTACCATGGCACGTGGCTGGTCAACTCCGCCGCCCACCTGTGGGGCTATCAGAGCTATGAGACGAACGAGGGCTCGAGAAACAACTGGTGGGTGGCGCTCATCTCCTATGGCGAGGGCTGGCACAACAACCACCACGCCTACCTGCATTCCGCCGCCCACGGCTTGCGCTGGTGGGAGTTCGACATCACCTACGCCGCCATCCGACTGCTGGCGTGGCTGAAGCTGGCCACCCGCGTCCGCCTGCCGCAAGGCAATCCGGCCAAGCTGCCACCGGCGCAAGTGCTGGTCAAGCGGCGACTGCCGATTCCCGTTCCCAGCCTGTCTCTGTAACCTTTTCCCGACTCTCCCAGGGCGCCCAAAATCAGCGAGGCTGCCTTGTCACCCCGTCGACAAACCAGGTATACTTAACCTGTCTTCGGGGAACGACTCCCGAAAAGGCTAACCCGGAGCGATCCGGGGGCCCCGCCCAATCGAATCGATAGGGGCGGGTCCGCCAAGCAGTATGGCGGAGCAAAGCGACCGATCCATCACGGTGTCTGGCACCACAGGTGCCTGACACCGGAGGGATAGCGGCGCTGCCGAAGGAGGATGGATGGTTGTGGAGCCCTCAACCCAACCCGCGTCTGCCTTGTCCTTGTCTCCCGATCTTCGCTCCAGTCGAGGCGCTGCGTTTCTCCTGGCCGTCTACCTCTCCGCCCTCATGCTCCTGCTCTTGGGCGGGGTCTCGCTGCAGCGCACCACGACCGAGGTGAAAGCCTCTGAGATGTCCCGGAGCCTTCAGCAGGCGTTCTGGGGGGCGGAGGCCGGGCTGGACCGGGCGCTGGTCCACCTGCAGCAGAACCAGCCGATCGTCAAACAAACCGATGAGCAGCTGGCCGAAGTGCTCGGGGATGCGGACTACGTCAAGTTCGCCAAGTCCGCTTCCACGACCCTTGCGGATGGGATCTATGGTCCCTTCACCGGCCCCAACGGCACGTATGCGTTCAAGCTACAAACCGCCAAGATCGAGATCCTCAGTCCTAAGACCATGCAGCTGACCCGCACGGTCACCGCGACCGGCACGACGGGAGGGCGGCAGGCGAGCGTGGCCGCGACCGTGGTCAGCGAACCGATACCGCTGTCCGGCATCTTCGCCAACGGCCCCATCACCACGAGTAACGTCGTGATCACCGGCTCCATCCACACCAACACCGGGACACCGGGGAGCATCTTCTTCTATGGGAGCGACGCTCGGGTGTTCGGGGACGTGACCATCGGCACTCCTGATCCCGCCAACCCTTATACGAAACTCTATGGATCGCCGCGGTGGATGGACGCTTGGGATGGATACGTCAGTGACCCTGATGGGGACGGAACCGGCACGGTCAGCGACTGGGACGGATATCACAAGGCGTTGATGGGAAAAGCGGGGGTGGTCATCGCCGGAGCCGGCTATGCCGGATGGACCCCGAAACGAACGGTGAGCGGCACCCTCGCCGCGGTCGACCTGCCGACCATCCAGCCCATTCCGATGCCGGCCGCCCTGGCATCCGTCACCGCCAAACCGCTGGTGGTGCCGAAAGATCAGCAGCAGCTGATCATCGATGGCGCCCCCTGCGATCTGAGCGGGCCGCTGCCCTGTGATCTGAGCAATGCCAACGGCCCGGGGTTGCCGGATGGCAAGATCCTTCTGAAGCTGGACCATCTCGCGCTCGGCCGGGAGAGCGAGCTCATCTTCAACGCCCCGGCGGAACTCTACCTCAACGGGCGCATGGTCGGCACCGACAGCAACCTGGGCAACAGCTACTATGGGCTTCCCAAGAGCGATTCGGCGATCTACCTGGGCACCGATAGCGTCCTGGTCTCTCTGAACCCTGAGGGGCACACGATCCCAGACGGGGTATCGCTGTTGGTGACCAAGGCTGCGCCTGGCCACAAGGCCGGGGCCATCATCGCTGATATGCCCTGGGCGTTTTTTGGATCGGTCTGGGCGCCGGAATCACCGGCCAGCCTCTCAGCCTCTTTCGCATTCGAGCGGTACAACGCCTGGATGGATCTGGACGAACATATGAAGGATCCCGGGACAACGGGAGGGCTGAAGGGGATGAAAAACCCGTATATCGTCGTTGAGAAACTACAGCTCGGTCCCAGCGGTTCGGCAGGGTGCTCCGCCTTCATCGTGGATCAGGCCAAACAATCGGACAAGAACGTCTCCTACACAGTCACCGGCTGGCACAACACGCAGGATCGCGTCCTTCCCTAAGATGGTTGTGGAGCCCTCAACCCGATCGAGGCGCCAGGTGTTACGGCTTCCTGTTCTCCGTTCCACTCGCGGGGCTGCGTTTCTCCTGGCGGTCTATCTTTCCGCCCTCATGCTCTTGCTCCTGGGCGGCGTCTCCCTCCAGCGCACCACTACTGAAGTCAAAGCTTCTGAAATCTCTCGCAACCTCCAGCAGGCGTTCTGGGGGGCGGAGGCCGGCCTCGATCAGGCGCTGACCCACTTGCGACAAGATAAACCCTTGCCCTTAGGGGCCCGCAATGCAGCGCTGGCAGCGGCTGCAGCCGATGCTCGACGGATGGGGTCTAATGGCACCATTTATGCCCTAGGAAATCCCAAAACGTTTGCCGATGGCACCTACGGCCCGTTTGCCACGCCTACCGGCACCTACATGTTGAAGGTGCAAACCAGCAAAATCGAGGTCACCGGCCCGGATGGCGCGCGGCTGACCCGGACCTTCACCGTCACCGGCACCTCAGCCGGTCGGCAGTCGACGGTCAGCTCCACCGTGGTCACCGACGACGTCCCGCTCAGCGGGATCTTCGCCAACGGAAGCGTGAGTGTGGGGGATCTGCTGGTCATGGGCTCGCTCCATACCGGCCAAGGCACGCCGTGGAGCGTGTTCATCAACGATTCCACGCGTAATGCCCGCATCATGGGCGACGTGACCGTTGGCCCACCCGACAAGACAAACCCCTACGACGACTTGGTCGGCCCGGCTCAGCAATGGGGCTATGCGGACTGGCAGGTCGATCCGAACGTGAGCCCGAAGGTTGGCATTGGGATTCGGTCCTCCTATCTGTGGGGCAACATGTGGCCCCCGCGCAATGTGATCACGGGTAAGATGGCGGCAGTAGAGATGCCGCGCATTCCCTCGCTCACCCGCTCGAAGAGAGCCAAACCGCTGCCAGGCCAGCCCATCACGTTGGATGTGCCTACCAACGGCCGCATGACGATTAACGATGGAGACCTCATTGACACGAGCAATCTCTCGCACCTACCGGATGGGAAGATTGTCTTGGACCTGGATTATTTAAGCATTGGGTACCGGGCCCAAGTGACGACGAATGCCCCCACCGATGTGTACTTGCGCGACCATGTTTTCCTGGAAGATGTCGGCACCCCGCTGGGCTATGGCGTGGACGCTGCCGCCTATGTGGGACCCGAAAGCGTGTTCGTGGCCGTCGATCCCGCCAAGGAGAGCCAGGGCGTGCAGAGCGTCTATCCGGACGGCATCAGGCTGATGGTGACGCAACACAAAGAGCCCGGTGTTGTCATCGTGGATCAGCCCTGGGCGTTCTTCGGATCGATCTACGCGCCGGACTCGATGGTGGCGGTCGAGGCCAATGAACGGTGGGTCGAGGAGTTGAAGCATCTGGTCGGGACGATAGACCTGAAGAATTTCGATTATGCCAAGTTTTACGCCGCCAATTATGCCCCAGGCATTCCCGGCAAGACCAAAGGCCTGATGACTCAGTATGTCGTGTCAGATGTGATGCGGGGATCCGGCGGCTGCTCCTCACTCTTCGCTGAAGCCGCAACGGCGAACAAGAAGGCGAATAACGGCTCCGCCACGCTGACCGGCTGGCACAACACGCAGGACCGCGTGACCGCCCCATAAGAGTTGGCATCCGCCGCACAACGACAACGGCCCGGACGTCTGTCCGGGCCGTGCTGTGTTGGAAGGGGACCTTCTTAGAGGCGAACGAAGCGGCTGGAGAACAGTACGGCGAGCGCAAGCGCGATGATGAACAGCGGAGCGATCGCCACGAAGAGGAGCAGCCGGCGATCCCCCTTGAGGTGCATGTAGTAGAGAGCGACGAGCAGCGCCTTGACGGAGGAGAGAATCAGCACGGTCGCCACGACGAGCCATTTCGGCAGGCCGAGTGCCAGCTCGCACAGCACCACCCCGAGCAGCATCAGGCCGGCGAGCCAGCCCCAGATGGCCACGTACCGTTTCGTAGAGGTCAGCGCCTGGGGCATAGGCGGCTAAAACAGGTAGAGCAGCGGGAACAGGAAAATCCAGACGATGTCGACGAAGTGCCAGTAGAGGCCGGCCAGCTCCAGCCGGTGCTGCTGCCCACCCCACCCCGCCCCGCGGAATGTCTGCCGGAGCACGAACAGATTGAAGACGATGCCCCCCAGTACGTGCAGCGCATGGAAGCCGGTCAGCGTGAAGTAGCAGGACCAGAACACGTTGGTGCTCGGAACGATGTGGTGCGAAAACTTCTGGGCGTATTCGTAGCCTTTCACGCCGAGAAACAGGCTCCCGAGCGCGATGGTCAGCAGCAGCCACATCCGGATGGCGGGCAGATCGCGGCGCTCCAGGGCGGCCAACGCGAGCACGATCGTGGTGCTGCTGCAGATGAGGATCAGGGTGTTCGCCGTGCCGATCCAGACGACCAGGTGGCCCTCCGAGCCGGGCCATTGGAGGTTGCTGAACCGCAGCACGATGTAGGCGCCGATGAGGCCGGTGAAGAACATCACCTCGGAGGCGAGGAACAGCCACATGCCCAGCTTCCCATTGGGAATACCGGTCACGGTGGAAGACTCGGCGTGTCCTGCGGAGATCGCGTGCGCCGTCATGGAGCCATCCGCTCCCTCGAGAGGTGATCGATCAGCGCCAGGCTCACGCGACGGGTGAGGTTGAACGGCCCGAAACAGCCGCTCGTGATGAGGAGAGCGGCCGCAGCCACGCTGAGAGTCCGTGCGGGAGACCGGATCATGAACGACGGTAGCCTAACATAGGCGCGGCAGCGATGCAAGATCACCGGAACCCGACGATCAACCCGCCCGCCACCCAGCGCGCGAACCAGTCGCTCAGCGGAAGCGCGGCGTCGCCCGACCGGTCCGCTAAGGTCGCGCACGCCTCTCCCAGCGTGCAGCCGTCCAGCAGCGACTCGAGCAGCACCCCCTGCCGCTCATCCACCAGCTCGCAGTGCACCTGCAGTCCCCGGCGCGCCACGAGGACGCGTTGGGGACGATCCATCACGGGCAGGTCGATCGTCTTACGCGCCTGGTGCCGCGCTTGCCAGAGATCCAAGATCGGCCAGGGGGAGGCGACCAATCGCACGGACGGCTGAAACACCAGCGTCGACCGATCGGCCCTTTCGACCGATAGTGCGGCGAGCGGGTTTGCGCCGGCCGGCGTCTGCTCGAAGGCATGGAACGCCTCGGAAACCGCCCATTCAAGCCGGGCCAGATCCGGCAGAAACGGCAGCTGGTGGGTCAGCGGCGTCCCCGGCAGCCACTCGGGTAGATGCCGACCAACCAGGCTGAGATTGTAGTCCTGCGATGGATACCGCTCGGTGTAGGCGTGCGCCAGCGCATCAAACGCGGGCTCGCCGACGAGGTGGAGAACGGCCGGGTAGGCTTCGCGTAACGCCTCACGGGTGCGCGCCAGATACCCGCCCGCGTACACCGCCAGCCGCTCTTCCCCTGGTGCACCGCGCTGCGGATTCAGGCGCGGCGACATGAGCGCCGCGGAGGCGGCCCCCGGGCGAGGCAGGATGCGCGCCTTCATCCATCGTTGGAGATCGCGGAGCGAGGGGTCGGCCATCAAGGACGTGCGGATCGCGGCTACACGGACACTTCGGGCTGGCCGCCGCAGACCTGCACGTAGATGGCGCGGGCGCGCTCCGCCTCTTCCGCCAGCCGCGGAAACGGCGGGATCTGCTCGTCCCATTCGATGAGCGTCGTGACCGGCCCCCAGCGCTGCAGCGCGTCGCGGTACAGGTTCCAGACCGCTTCGATGACCGGCGCGCTGTGCGTGTCAAAGAGGTAGGCGCCCATGTCGGTATGGCCCGCCAGATGGAACTGCCCCACCAGCTCACCGGGGACGTGCCGGAGAAACTCGGCCGGATCGAACTGGTGGTTGTAGCCGTTGACGTAGATGTTGTTGAGGTCCAGCAAGATGCCGCAGCCGGAGCGCTCCGCGATGGCGGTCAGGAACTCCCATTCCGGCATCGTGGAATGGGCGTACGTCACATAGGTGGAGACGTTCTCCAGCAGGAGGCGTCGGCCCAGGAACGCCTGCACCTGCTCCACGCGCCCTGCGATGTGCCGCACCGCCTCTTCGGTGAACGGCAGCGGCAGCAGGTCGTGAAGGTTCGCCCCCTCGACCCCGGTCCAGCAGAGGTGGTCCGACACGATGGCCGGCTCAATGCGGTCCGCCAGCGCTTTCAGCCGCTTCAGATACTCCTGGTTGAGCGGATCGGTGGAGCCGATCGACAGCGAGACGCCGTGGAGCGCGACCGGGTAGCGGCGGCGGACCTGCTCCAGGACGTGGAGCGGGCGGCCGCCGGAGTCCATGAAGTTTTCCGAGATCGCTTCAAACCAGTCCACGGCCGGCCAGTCCCGAGTGATGACGTCGTAGTGCTCCGTGCGGAGCCCCACCCCGCATCCCAGCACCGGCCAGCGTTTCGCGGACATGCATGCGCTCCTAGTCGGCGGTGACGATGATGGTGCCGCACCCGATGCGCCCGCCGGCGTTGCCCATCGGCTGGCCAA
>Ga0080064_1004389_pt1 | contig 18171 bp, 18 predicted proteins | sample Subgrocontami54m_FD_69260 | JGI IMG/M metagenome (GOLD analysis project Ga0080064, IMG submission 69260) | Subsurface groundwater microbial communities from S. Glens Falls, New York, USA - GMW46 contaminated, 5.4 m (SPADES assembly) (version 2) ...
TCGGAGCTCGCCGCGCTCGCCGACCTCCTGTCGATTCCGGTGGCGACGACGGCGACGGGAAAGAGCGCGATGGCCGAGATCCATCCGCTCGCGCTCGGCGTGTTCGGAAACTGGGGACAGGCGGTGGCGAACGAGGTCGTGTCGACCGCCGATACGGTGCTGGTCGTCGGCTCACGCCTGTCGCCCACGGACACCTGCTTCGAGAACCCCGAGCTGCTCGATGCCGACCGGCAGACGTTCCTTCAGATCGATGTCGAGCCGTTGAACGTCGGCCGCCACTTCCCAGCGACGGCGGCCATTGCCGCCGACGCGCGCGAGGCGCTCGCGGCGCTGGTCGAGGAGCTTCGTCCCCGGCTCACGACCGCGACACAGCAGGGTGCGCAAAGGCGGCGGGACCACGTGGCGGAGATCAAGGCCTTGCATCGCTACTTCGCCGAGCCCGAACAGCGCTCCGACGACGTCCCGCTGCGTCCGGAGCGCGTCATCACCGAGATCGGGCGCATGCTCGATGAGCGGGCGCTCGTCACGATGGATGCGGGAGCAAATCGCCTCTACATGACGCACTACTATCAGTCTCGGGGCGCGGGGACGGTCTACCAGCCGTCGTCGATCGGCGGCATGGGGTACGCGCTGCCGGCGGCGATGGCGGCAAAGCTCGCGTTCCCCGAGCGAGACTGCGTCGCGGTGTGCGGCGACGGCGGCTTCGCGATGACGATGAACGCGCTCCTGACCGCGGCCCAGTACCGCATTCCCGTCGTGACCGTCGTGCTCAACAACAGCGTGCTCGGCTGGGTGAAGGACGGCCAGCGCCGCCGCGGCAATCGGTTCATCGCCTCGGCGCTCGGCCAGACTGATTACGCGAAGATCGCGCGCGCGATGGGCTGCGCGAGCGCCCGGATCGAGTCGATCGCGGACCTCACCGCCGAGCTCGGCCGGCTCAAGGGCGCGACGGAGCCGACCCTGCTCGACGTCGTCACCACGGAGGACGCGCCGTTCTGGCAGGTCCAGTCACCGTTCGCGAAAGAAGGCGCGGGCGGGGAGTGACGTCGAGGGCTACGGGTCGACGACGATCAGGCCGTCGACCGCCACCACGCCCTCGCCGGGCGGCAGCACGATGAGGGGGTTCACGTCGATCTCGCGGATGTGCCGCTCCCCGTCGACCGCGAGCCGGGAGATCGCGGCGATGGCCCCGGCGAGCGCGTCCTGGTCGGCCTCCGCCTGACCGCGGGCCCCCGTGAGGAGCGGATACGCGCGCAGCGAGCGGATCATCCCGAAAGCCTGCGCATGCGTCACGGGCGCGGAGCCGAACGCCACGTCTTTCATGTACTCGACGAAGACGCCCCCGAGCCCCGCCATCACGATGGGACCGAAGGTCGGGTCTCGCTTGGCGCCGATCACCATCTCGATGCCGCGCGGCGCCATCTGCTGAACGAGCAGGCCCCCGACCGGGACGCTCGGGAACGCCTCGCTCAGTCGGGCTTCCAGATCCGCACAGGCGCGAGCGACGGCCGCGGCGTCCGCCAGTCCGAGCCTGACGAGACCATGCTCGGACTTGTGGGGGATGGCCGCCGCGCACACCTTCACGGCCACGGGATAGCCAAGGTCGTCCGCCGCCGCCACGGCCTCCTCGGGGCTCGTGACCAGCCGCTCGGCCACCGCACGGACGCCGGCGGCGCGGAGCAGTGCCTTGCTGAGAAACTCGTCGCGCGGCCCGGCCTCGCTGCCGCCGAGGAGACGCTCGATCTCGTGAAGGCTGAGGCGCGGCGCCGCGGCGGCCGGCGCCGGCGCCGGAGCCTCGCCCGAGAGACGCACCAGCGCCGCGAGCGCCTTGAGGCACCGGGTCGAATCCGTGAACATCGGCAACCCGGCGGCGTTGATTGCCGCCGCGCCCTCGGGAGAGCCGGCGATCCAGCTCACCATCAGCGGCTTGCCGGTCTCGGCACGCGCGCGCAGGAGGTCGTCGACGATGGTCTCGACGGGATTGAGACGGTTCACCATGCCGAGCATGACGACCAGCACGTCGATCTCTCGGGAGCTGAGCATCACCGTGAGCGAGCGCGGGAGCAGCGTGGCGTCGGTGAGGAGCTGGGCCGTCACGTCCACGGGGTTGCCGGTCGCGCCGAACGCCGGCAGGAAGGCGGCGAGCTCCTGCTGGAGCGGAGCCGAGAGCGGGGGCACTTCGAGCCCGAGCTCCGCGCACGTGTCGGCCATGATCACGCCGAGGCCGCCGGAGTTCGAGAGGATGCCGACGCGCCGGCCGGCCGGCCGCGGGGTCCGCGCGAAGGTGTAGACGTAATCGAGCAGCTCCTCGACGTCGCGCGCGTCGGTGGCCCCGGCCCCGGCGAGAAGCGCGGTGGCGACGGCGTCCTCTGCGGCGATCGCGCCGGTGTGTGAGGCGGCCGCGCGCGCCGACTGCGCCGACCGCCCGGCGCGCAGGATCACCACCGGCTTGCCGGCGGCACGGGCGGCGGCGGCGGCGGTGAGCAGACGGCGCCCGTCGCGGATCGACTCCACGTACGCGCCGACGATCCGCGTCTCGGGATCGCGGGCGAAGAACTCGATGCACTCGGGCACGGCGACGTCGGCCTCGTTGCCGGCGCTGATCCAGTAGGAGAGACCGACACCGCGCTCCCGGAGGAGCGTCCCCAGCATGCCGCCGACGGCGCCGCTCTGGACGACGAGCCCGACCGCGCCCGGCGTCCCGGGATCGATGAACGCCGAGGAGAAGGACAGGTTCAGGCGCTGATGCAGAGCGACGAGTCCCTGGCAGTTGGGGCCGATGATCCGGACACCCGCCTGCTCGGCGACTCTCGCCAGCTCCCCCTGCTGTGCCCGGCCGGCCGCGCCGACCTCCGCGAAGCCCGAGGAGAAGACGATGGCACCTTTCACGCCCTTCCGCCCGCACGCCGCGATGGCCGCGATCACGTCCCGGGCCGGGACGGAGATGATCGCCACGTCCACCGGACCAGGAACCGCGTCGAGATCCGCGTACGCGCGAAGCCCTTGGACCTCCGGGTACTTGGCGTTGACCGGGTAGATCGCGCCAGCGAACCCCGCATCCTTCAGGAACGCGATGGGCCGGCCGCCGATGCGGGTCGGATCCTGGGAGGCGCCGACGACGGCGACCGCCCTGGCCTGAACGAGATCGTCGAGCTGATACCGATGATGGTTCACGTGTCCGTCGCTTCGGCCTCGGCGGCGATGGGGACTGCCTTGGCGACGACGAAGCGGCGGAAGTGCCGTCCTCGCGTCATCCGGCGATGGTCTGGCCGCCGTCGAGGAGGATCGTCTGGCCGGTCATGAAGTCCGACGCGGAGGACGCGAGGTACACGGCGAGCGCGCCCACCTCGTCCGGCTCGGCGATGCGGCGGGCCGGGATCTTCGACAGGATGAAGGTGCGCAGGCGCTCGTCGGTCATCACCTGGCGGTTGAAGTCGGTGCTCACGTAGCCCGGCGCGAGGCAGTTCACCTGGATGCCGTGCCGCGCCCACTCGACGGCGAGGCAGCGGGTGAGCGCCTCGACGCCCGCCTTGCTGACGCAGTACGCGGCGTGGCGGGGGACGCCGACCCTCCCCCACATCGACCCGATGTTGATGATCTTGCCGCGCCCGCGGGCGATCATCGCCGGCGCCACCGCCCGCGCGCACCGGAACATCGACGTGAGGTTGGTGTCGAGCGTGAGCGCCCAGTCGGCGTCGGTCAGGTCAACGGTCTTCTTCTCGGACACGACACCCGCGTTGTTGACCAGGACGTCGATCGGGCCGACCGTCTCTTCCACCGACCGCACGCCGGCTTCGATGTCGCCGGTGCGCGTCACGTCGAACCTGAACGTGCGGGCGTCGCCGCCCTGATCCCGTATGCGAGTCGCCGTCGCCTCCAGCTCGTCCGCCGATCGCGCCGCACAGGCCACCGTCGCCCCGGCCTCCCCCAGCGCGAGCGCGATCCCCCGGCCGATCCCCCGGCTGGCGCCGGTGACCAGCACGATGCGCCCGGCGAGCGAGTGCCAGGGCCTCGACTTCGGAACCTCTGCGGGGCGGGTCGTCATGGGGCTGGCTCCCTCCTCCTCCGTGTCAGTACGGCAGGCTCTCGCGGCCCATCAGCTCGCGGGCCACGATGATCTTCATGACCTCGGCCGTCCCGTCGCCGATCTCGAGGCCGATGACGTCGCGCAGGCGCTGCTCGAATGGCAGCTCGTCCGTGTAGCCGTAGTGGCCGTGGAACAGCAGGCACTGGTGGATCACCTCCACCGAGCGCCGCGGCGCCCACCACTTCACCATCGCCGCCTCCTTGGTGTACGGCTGGCCGTGGTCCGCGAGCCAGAGGGCGCGGTAGCAGAGCCACCGCGCGGCCTCGAGGTGCGTCGCCGCCTCAGCGATCGGGAAGGCGACCCCCTCGAACTGCGCCAGCGCGCGCCCGAACGCCTTGCGCTCCTTCACGTACGCCATCGTCTCCTCCAGCGAGATCCCGGCGGCGCCGAGGCAGGCGAGCGCGATGATGACGCGGTTGTAGTCGAACCCCCGCATGACCGTGTGGAAGCCGCTGCCCTCGGCCCCGAGCCGGTGCGACGCGGGGATGCGCACGTGGTCGAACGAGAGCACCGCCCGTTGGAGCGCGTGCGAGCCCATGTCGCGGAGCCTGCTCCGCGCCACGCCCGGGAGATCGAGCGGCACCAGAAACGCGGTCACTCCGCGGGACCTCGGCGTCCCACCCGTTCGGGCGAAGAGGATGGAGGCGTGCGCGGCCATGCCGAGGGTGATCCCCGACTTCTCGCCGGTGATCACGTACTCGTCGCCCTCCAGCACCGCGCGGCACGCAAGGTTGGCGGCGTCGGAGCCGACCGTCGGCTCGGTCAGCGCGAGCGCGATTAGCGACTCGCCCGAGGCGGCAGGCGGGAGCCAGCGCTCCTTGATCTCATCGCTCCCGTGCTTGCCGATGATGTCGCCCGCGAGGTTGGCGGTCTGGATCACGTGCGTCGAGGAGAAATCGCCGCGGGCGATCTCCTCCACGGCGAGCCCTACGGTGAGGAGGTCTCCCTCCTGCCCGCCGTACCGGGCGGGCGTGCTCAGACCGAGGAGCCCCAGCTCGCCCATCCGCCGCCAGGTCTCCAGCGGGACCTCGTCGGTCCGGTCCCAGCGCGCCGTGTGCGGCGCCAGCTCCTTCTTCGTGAACGCGCGAACCGTGCGGACCAGCTCCTGCTGCTCGGGAGTAAACGCAAGCTCCATCGGGCACCCCTCCGGCCCCGGGAGGACCCGGGGAAAGATACCCTGGCACTTATCACGCGGATCGCGATCCGTCAACCACCGGCATTCCACCGCCGGCATTCCCGCCGCAGGGCCGCGTCGTAGTCGTCGCGAGCCCCTGGAAGCCAGAACCCCTGACATAGCCCTCGACGGAACTGTCCGCTTTTCACCTCAGGGGGTGGGGCCGGACCCAATTTGGACAGCAGTGATATGTTATTTCTTGACGCGCGCTTACTTCTGATCTACTTCCTCACGAAGACGAGCGTGAAGTGCTCGGGACCGCTCTCGTCGGGATCCCGCACCGTGCTGTCGACGATCAGGACCCGGCCGCCATCGGACAGACGCCGGATGTCCTTGACCTCGACGACCTCCGCCTGCCCGTTCCGCGTCACGGTGGTCTTGTGCTCTATCACCAGGGAGGCGCCTTCCCAGTGGGCGCGCGAGAGCATCTTGTATCCCCGCGGGGTCACGTTCGCGTTCTCCCGCCCGTCGGTGTAGAACACCGACGTGGCCGTCCGGTGCATCCCCATCATGCTGACGCGGCGCTCGATCTTCAGCAGGTCTCCCTTGTGGTCCATGACGATCAGCACATCTCCGGGCATCCCGGAGGCGCGGGACGGAAGCACGCTGCGGTTCTTGTCCAGCTCCCACGAGCCCGAGAAGTTGACCGGCGGCTCGGCGCGGGCCGGAAGGACACCCAGCAGGAGCACGCCGACCAGGGCTGCTGTCGCACCAAGCAATTTCATGTGAGCCCCCCAGTGCTGACTGACGACCGCGGATCTGTACATCTCGTCCGTCTGATGTCATTCTATCAAGGTTGACAGAAACCGTGCTCGACGACCACACGCTTGCGGCGCGACTGGCGGAGGCGGCCGGCCAGCTCCTCCTGGCGCTCCGGCTAGCGCCGCCGGCCGCCGGCGGCCTCGGCGCGGCGGGTGACCGGGCTTCGCATCGGTTTCTCGTCGATGCCATCCGGCGCAACCATCCCACCGATGCCATCCTCTCCGAAGAGGCCGCGGACGATGTCATCCGGCTCTCCGCCGACCGGGTATGGATCATCGACCCGCTCGATGGCACCCGGGAATTCACCGAGGACGGCCGCGAGGACTGGGCGGTCCACGTCGCCTTGTGGCAACGGGGCGCCCTGGCCGCTGGGGCTGTCGCCCTGCCGGCTCGGGCTATCGTACTGTCGACTGCCCCCGCCTTCCGCAGGCCTCTCGCGTCCATCGATGGGCCGCTGCGCTTCCTCGTCAGCCGCACTCGCCCGCCGGCCATTGCTGTCCGCGCTGCCTCCGCCATGGACGCCCAACTGGTACCAATGGGCTCGGCGGGCGCGAAGACTCTCGCCGTCGTCCTGGGTGAAGCCCACGCCTACATCCACGCCGGTGGGCAGTACGAGTGGGACTCTGCTGCGCCCGTAGCGGTGGCCGCCGCGGCCGGCCTTCACGTGTCCCGCCTCGACGGGAGCCCTCTCCGCTACAATCAGCCAGACCCCAGCCTCCCGGACCTTCTCGTGTGCCGACCCAGCCTGGCTCGTGCGCTCCTGCGCACCATCGCGTCGGCCACCCGAACGCCAGGGAGTCCGTGATCCGCAAGGACAAGCTCCTCGCCCTGCTCCCGGCGAACGGGGGGTGACGGCGGGCGCCGCTACCTCGCCGTCTCGAGCCGGAGTCCCTACACGATCTCGCGAGCGGGGCGCTTGATGAGGACGGTCAGGAGCAACACCCCCGCCACTCGCACCAAGGGAAACGCCAGGACGAGTGGATTCGTCAGCAAGTCGCGCATCGTGCTCTTCATGAACAGATCGAAGAAGTACGAGATCATGAACGTCCGCGGGATGAGTCCGAGAAAGGTACCGAGGGCATAGACCCGCGGCGTGATCCGCCTCGTCGCCCCCGTCAAATAGTTGAAGGTTGGATCGCAGAAGACGATCAGTCTCAGGCTCACCATGCAGGCGAAGCTGTTGGACCTCGCGATCCACGCGCCGATGGCCTCGGCCCGGCGCCCCTGCAAGCGGGTGATGAGCCTCGCCGCCGCGTGCCGCCCCAGCAGATACGCGGCACACGCCCCGAGGCTGATCCCCACCAGCGAGAGCGCGCCGCCGCGCACGGGCCCGAAGGCAATCGAGCCGAGCCCGATGGGGAGCGTCGGGGGAACGTACGTGATGGTGGTCACGACGCAGAGCGACACGAAGGCAAGCGGCGCGGCGGCGCCGAGGCGCTGGATGATCTCCTGGATGCGCCCGCTCTGGACGAAGTCGAAGCGGCTGAGGTAGCGCGTTGCCGCGATGAGGGCCACGAGGATCAGGACGTCTCTGGCCCGACGCAGGATTCTCGAGAGCAGCGGCTCCGCGGCTTCTTCCGGGGCCGGCGGTACGGCAGAGGCTGGCTCGCCACGGGCCACCAGACGCCGTAGACCTCTCACTCGCTTCTCCTCTCGATCTCCGGCGGTTGGGGTGGGCCCGCGCTGGGCTGGTGACCATCCTGACGCGATCGCTCCAGACGTTCTCTCGCATCGCCAGGCGCCCGGCGAGCCGTGTCCTCGGACGTCCCCCGCCCCTGGCGCGCTCCACCCGACGGCGTCCCGCGCGACGAACGATAAGTTTTCGATTATGTGTAGTGTTTGCAGACCCTGTCAACAGAAATGCCCCCTGCGCTCGGCCGTGGCGGGCGGGTGGGCATCACGATGAGCCCGGCGCGCCCCACGTCTTGTGTGTCACGGGCGTCCTCGGTATGCTTGTCGCGCGCCTCCAGGACCAACGAGAAGACGAACGAACCAGCGCCCTCGCCCAACTTCATCCGCAAGCTCATCGCCGACGACCACGCGAGCGGGAGGTTCGACGGCCGCGTGGTCGCGCGGTTCCCGCCGGAGCCGAACGGGTACCTGCACATCGGCCGCGCCAAGTCCATCTGTCTCAACTTCGGCCTGGCCGCCCAGCATCCCGGCGGCGTCTGCCACGTGCGCTTCGACGATGCCAACCCGACCAGGGAAGAGGTAGAGTACGTCGAGTCGATCAAGGCCGACGTGCGGTGACTCGGGTTCGACTGGGGCGCCCATCTGTACTACGCCTCCGACTACTTCGGGCAGCTCCACTGGTGGGCGGTGCCGCCGATCGAGGCCGGCAGGGCCTACGTCGACGACCCGAGACGGCGGAGATCCGCGCGCATCGCGGCACCCTCACCGAGCCCGGCCGGGAGAGCCCCTACCGCAGCCGGTCGGTGACGGAGAACCTCCGGCTCTTAGAGTGGACGCGGGCGGGGGAGTTCCCGGACGGCGCGCGCGTGCTGCGCGCCAAGATCGACATGGCCTCGCCCAACCTCAACCTGCGCGATCCCACGATGTACCGGATCGGGAAGATGCCGGCGACGCAGGCACCGACGAAAACGAGCGGCCCCCGGTGACCGTACGCCTCGACGAGCGCGCGCATCCCCGCGAGAGTCAGGTGGGACCTGAGGTCGAAGCGTTGATGCGCCCAGATTCCGGCGGCGATCACGAGCACGAGGAAGACCGGCCTCGGCCACTGCAGGCGGCCGGACCGCCCGTCAGGGGGCGCCGCCGTCAACCGTTCAACTCGGCGGGTAGTGGGTCAGTTTGGGGCTGGGTACTGGATCAAGCTGCGAGCCAGACGAGGCACGAGGGAGCCAGCGACGGGAGGCGTACTCTCTGTACGTTGACCGTCGCTGGCAACCGAGTAACGAAGTATGGCGAAGCACATTGGTCCAGTACCGCTCGGCAAGCCGCCGGATGGGATGGCGGCGCCCTCGTCCGGGAACGCGTCGCCGCTCACCCGCGTTCCTTCAGGCCTTGGTTTTCTTCTTCGCGATGGCCGCGTTCAGGAAGTTCACGGCATCCTGGACCGTCTGGATCTGCTGCGCCTCGTCGTCGGAGATGTCCACGTCAAAGGTGTTCTGGAGCGCCGTGAGGATCTCGACGATGTCGATGGACGTGGCGTCGAGGTCATCGATGAACGACGCGGTGGAGACGATGGCCTCCGGCTTGACGTCGAGAACCTCCAGCAGCACGCTCTTCACCTTTTCTTCGATATTCTCCACGGTGTGTTTTCCTTTCGGACGGGCCCGTTGGCCGCTAGGGTTTGCGAAAGACCACGCAGGCGTTACTCCCGCCGAGGCCGGCATTGAAGGTCATCGCCGTGTCCAGCGGGAGCTCCCGGAGCGTTTGAACGTGGGAGATGCCCTCGCACTCGGGAGCGATCCGTTCGAGGTTGACGGTCGGGGCGACGAACCCGTGGCGCATCATGAGGAGAGTGAAGATCGCCTCGTGGGCGCCGGTCGCGCCCAGCGAGTGACCGGCCAGCGCCTTCGTCGAGCTGACGAGCGGCGTGGGCGCGCCGAAGATCTCCCGGATCACCCGCGCCTCGAGGGCGTCGTGCACCTTGGTTCCCGTCCCGTGCGAATTGATGTAGTCGATGCGGCGAACCCCCCGCTCCTCGCTGGCCGCCAGCGCTTGCCGCAGACACTCCGTGAGCCCCTCACCGGAGGGCTGGAACATGCTGAAGCCGTCGTTGGCGGACCCGTAGCCGAGGATCTCGGCATACGGATCGGCGCCCCGCTGCAGCGCCTGGTCCCGGGCCTCCAGCGTGAGGATGCCCGCGCCCTCCGAGAGGACCGGCCCCTCGCGCGCCTCATCGTAGGGACGGCAGGCCCGTTCCGGATGGTCGTTCCACGACACGGGCATGCCCGCCCAGTTGTCGAGACATCCCCAGGCCTGTCGCAGGCTGGACTCCTCGGAGGCACCGCAGAGGCACACGTCCACCACCCCGCGGGCGATGAGCTCGTACGCGTGCCCGATCGAGTCCACCCCGGAGCAGAAGGACGAGCAGATGGCGTAGGAGCGGCCGCGCACGCCGAGCCACGCGGCAAGGTTCGCGGCGGCGCTCGAGTGCATAGCCTTGACGAGCCCGGTGGCGCCGAGACGGGCCGGATTCCGGTACTTCAGCAGGAGCCGCTCGGCCTTCGCCAGATCGTTGATCCCGCCGAAGCTCGTGCCGACCACGACGGCGACGCGGTCGCTCTTGAGCGCTTCCGGTGGGAGCTTCGCGTCCTCGATCGCCTCCGAGGCGGCGACGGCCGCGAACCGGGCCACGTCCGCCATGCTCTGCAGCGCCCGCTTCGGTATCCCGCTCACATCCAGGCCCCTGACGCGGCCGCCCACGTGGCACCGGAACCCGAGCTCCTTCATCTCGGGGATGCATTCGATGCCGGAGCGGTTCTCCCGCAGGGAGCGCAGCACCTCGTCCTTGCCGTTCCCGATGGACGCGACGACGCCAAGCCCGGTGACGACGACCCGCCTCATGCTCGATACCTTCGCAGCACGATGCAGGTATTGACCCCACCGAACCCGAACGCGTTGCTCGCCGCCACCTCGATCTTGGCCTCGATGGCGCGGTTCGTCACCAGATTGATGCCGGCGCATTGCGGATCGAGCTCGTCCACGTTGATGTTGGGGGCCACGAACTGATCACGCATCATGAGCAGCGTGTAGAGCACCTCGTTGCTGCCGCAGGCTCCCTGCTCGTGCCCCGTCATGGACTTGGTCGAGCTGACGTAGGGCCGCTTCCCCAGCACCTCCGCGATGGCCTGGGCCTCGGCCACGTCTCCGGTCGGCGTCGACGTCGCATGGGCGTTGACGTAGTCGACCTCGTCCGGTCTGATCCCCGCGTCCTCGAGGGCCAGGCGGATGCAGCGCACACTCCCCTCGCCCGACGGCACCGTCATGTCGTCTCCATCGCTGGTGAAGGCGTAGCCGATGAGTTCGGCGTAGATCCGGGCGCCACGCCGGCGCGCCTCCTCCAGCTCCTCGAGAACGAGCTGGCTGCCCCCCGCCGAGGGCACGAGTCCGTCGCGGTGCTTGTCGAAGGGCCGGGAGGCCCTCGTCGGCTCGTCCTCCCGCACCGAGAAGGCTTTCAGGGCGTCGAAGTTACAGAAGTACTCCCAGGTGTCCTCGTGCACGCCGCCGGTGATGGCGCGATCCTGGAGCCCTCCCCGGATGAGCTGAAAAGCCAGCCCGACGGCGGCGGCTCCGGTGGCGCACGCCGCCGAGACGGTGAGGCTGTAGCCGCGGGTCCCCAGGAGGACGGAGAGGTTGGCGGACGGCGAGTCCGCCATCACTTTCTGGAGCGCCGTGCCGCCCAGCTTGAGCCCCTCGTCGCGGAACATGTGGCACTGTCGATAGGTGTCCTGAAAATTCCCCACGTTGCCGGTGATGACCGCGGTCCGGTCGTTCCTGATCTGCTCCGACCCGAGCCCCGCGTCCGCGATCGCCTGCTGGGCCGCGTGCACGGCGAAGTAGGAGGCGGGCCCCATCTGGCGCAGGTTGCGCTTCGGGACGTCGGGGGCGGCCAGGCCCTTGATCCGTCCCCCCAGAGAGCTCCGGAAGCCCATCGCCTTCCGTTCGGGAATGAGCTCGATGCCGGACCGGCCCTGCTGGAGCGCGTCCCGAACCTCCGGCACGGTGTTGCCGATGCAGCTCACGATCCCGAGTCCGGTCACCACCACGCGACGCATGCCTTACCTCACCGTGCTGCGAGTGCCACGAGTGATGCGGCATCTTGGCGGCCGCGCCCCCCTCGAGGCAAGTGCTCTGCGATGTGAACCGGCCCTGGCTTGCACTTCGGTCCTTCGTTCCCGATGACCCGCCATGGGGGTGGTGCCGGCCATCACATGTGCATGCCGCCGTCGATCCTGATCACCTGGCCCGTGATGTACGCGGCGCGGTCGGATGCCAGGAAGGAGACGGCGGCAGCGACCACTTCGGGCTGGCCGAACCTGCCGAGGGGAATCGACGACATGTGCGACTCGCCCGGAAGCAAGACCGTCGCCTCGGTGAGGATGAAGCCCGGCGACACGAGGGTCCCCGTGACGTTCTTCGGCGCGAGCGCCCTTGCCAGCGACTTGGCGAAGCCGATGAGGCCGGACTTGGTCGCCGAATAATGATCCGGCGTTGCCGATCTCTCCGTCCACGCTGGTGATATTGATGATCCTGCCTCTCGGGAGCTTTCGCTCGAGCATGGTCTTGACGACCGGCTTGGTGCAGGTGTAGACGCCCGTCAGGTTCGTCGCCACGACATCATCCCAGTCCTCGTCGCGCATCTTCCAGATCGGCTGGACGAACTCCTGCTGGAACGCCACCGAGCCCACCCGCACCGGCGCTGCGTTGTTGACGAGGACGCTGATGGGCCCCACTGCCGCCGTCACCTCCTCGGCGGCTGCCGCGTTCTTGAGGTAGTTCACGACCACGCGGTCGCCGGCCGCGGCCAGTCGAATGGCGATCACCCGGCCAATGCCCCGGAACGAGCCGGCGACCAGCGCGACGGGCGCGCTCAGGACGCGCTCTCCCCGCCCGCGGAGCCGGCCGGCGAAGCGGGACGCCGGCCGACGAGGCCCTTGAGGGTGAAGACGGCCAGCAGCTCCGCGCGCTGATTCTTGATTTCCCCCCGGATGGCGACCAGCCCGTGCGCGGCGTCCACCTCCGTCATCTTGACGATCTCGGCCTCGGTGTGGATCGTGTCGCCGATCTTCGCCGGCGCCACGAACCGGACCCGCTCGACCTCGTAGGGGGCGATGGTCGTCTTGGGCGGGAGCGCGGCGTCTCCAAGACGGAGGAGGAGGGCGCTCCCCACGGTCAGCACGAGCATCCCGTGGGCGATCCGCTCGCCGAATGGAGTCTGCTTCGCGTACTCGGCGTTTGTGTGAATCGGGAGCCAGTCGCCGGTGAAGGCGGCGAAGAACACAACGTCCGTCTCGGTGATGGTGCGGCCGGGGCTCACCGCCTTCTCCCCGATCCGGCAATCCTCGAAGAAGTCCTTCTGCATGTCAGGGCTTTCTGAAGATGAGACAGGCGTTGGAGCCGCCCAGGCCCGAGTTGAAAGTCATGACGGTCTTGAGCGGCTGCGCGAGCGGCTCGCGTACGTGGCGCACGCCTTCGCACTCCGGGGCCACGTGCTCGAGGTTCGGCGTCGGAATCACGAAGTCGTGCACCAGCATGAGCAGGGTGAAGATCGCCTCATGGGCGCCGGCCGCGCCCTGGGAGTGGCCGTTGAGCGGCTTGGTCGAGCTGACGAGCGGGGACGGATCGCCGAAGATGCGCCGGATGACCGAGACCTCCACGGGGTCGCCAACCCGGGTCCCGGCGCCGTGCGGGTTGATGTAGTCGACCGTGACCGGCCCGTGCGTCCCCGCGATCTCCAGCGCCTGCTCGATCGCCCGCGTCAGGCCGGCGCCCGTTGGCTCCCACATCGCTTCGCCGTCATTGGCCGACCCGTAGCCGATCACCTCGGCCACGATGGGGGCCCCGCGCCGCTCGGCCTCCTCCATCGATTCGAGGAGGAGAATGCCGGCACCCTCGGAGGCGACCAGCCCCTGCCGATCCCGATCATAGGGGCGGCACGCCTTGCCCGGATGCTCGGCCAGGTCGGGCGCCACCGCGCCGGAGGCGTCGCCCAACGCCCAGAAGTGCCGCCACCCCGGGCCCTCGGCGCCTCCACAGATGCACCGGTCGAGGATCCCGTGGCGAATCAGGTCGAACCCGTGCCCGATGCTGTCGGCCCCGCTGGAGCACGCCGCCGAGACCGAGTAGCAGCGCCCCTTCACGCCGAGCCAGGCGGCCAGGTTCAGCGCCGCCGTCGAGTTCATCATGCGCACGATCGCGGCCGCTCCAATGCGAGCCGGGCTCTTGTGCGCCAGGAGCGTGGCCTCGGCGGCGGAGGCATCGTTGACGCCGCCTCCCCCCGTCCCCACGACGACACCGGCCCTCGTGCTGCGCAGCATGTCCGAGGGCAGACCCGCGTCCCGCAGCGCCTCGAGCGCCGCCACCGCCGCGTACTTCGCGGGATCGGACATCGTCTGGAGCGGCTTCTTGCCGATCTCGTCCGTCGCCAGTCCCTTGACGAGCCCCGCCACCGGGTGCTTGTAGCCGAGCTCCTTCATCTCGGAAACGACCTGCACGCCGGAGGCCCCCGCCGTCAGCGACCGCCACACCTCGGCCTTGTCGTTGCCCAGGCATGAGACGATCCCCATCCCGGTCACCGCGACCCGCCTCATCGCGCGCTCCCGCGTTTCTGCTCGCCGATCGTCACCTGCCACGCTCCTTCCCTGAAGGGTCCACCGCTACATCAAAAGGCCGCCGTTGACGCGAATCACCTGGCCGGTGATGTAGCCGGCCTCGGCGGAGGCGAGAAACGCCACGAGGTGCGCGACCTCCTCGGGCTTCCCGATCCGACGCGCGGGGATTCGCTTCTCCAGCTCCTTCACGGGGAGATGCTGGATCGCCTCGGTGTCGATGTACCCGGGCGACACCGCGTTGACGGTCACCCCGAGCGGCGCCAGCTCCCGCGCCGCCGCCTTGGTGAACCCGATGACGCCGGCCTTCGCCGCGGCATAGTTCGTTTGCCCGATGCTTCCCGTCTCACCCACCACGCTGGTGATGTTGATGATACGCCGGTCGGGGCGCCGCCGCCCGGCCATCGCCGTGACCACGGCCTTCGTGCAGTAGTACACGCCGTTCAGATCCGTGTCGATGACCTCGCGCCACGCGTCCAGCGGCATCCGCATGAGCAGGTGATCCCGGATCGCGACGGCGTTGTTCACGAGGACGCGGATGGGGCCGTGTGTGCGCGTGATCTCCTTCACGGCCGCCTCGACCTCTTCCCACTTCGCGACGTCAAAGCGCCGCACCAGGGCCCGGCCATTCTCCCGGGCGATCAGCGCGCGGGTCTCTTCCGCCGCCTCCTCGCGCGTGTGGTAGTGGACCACGACCCCACAGCCGTCCCGGGCGAGCGCAAGCGCCACCGCCCGCCCGATCCCGCGCGAGGCGCCGGTCACGAGCGCGATCGGCTCATCCATGCGTCGCCCCTCCGGCCGGGGAACGCCGCCCGGCCAGAATCTTGCTCGTGAACGTCACGACCTCCTCTCCGCGCTGGTTCGTCATCCGCTGGGTCATCGCGATGAGACCGCGGGTGGCGTCGACCTTGGTGGTCTGCGTCACCTCCGCGTCCACCTGGACCGTGTCGCCGGGCCGCGCGGGAGCGGTGAACCGGACCCGCTCCAGACTCCAGAGCGCGATGGTCGACCGCGGGATGCCCCGCTCGCCGGCGAGGAACATCAACCCCACGCTGAGAGAGAGGGCGTGCAGCCCGGGGACGACGCTTCCGCCCGCGTCTCCCGCCAGCGCCGCGAAAACCGCGATGTCGGCCTCGGTGATCGTTCGCGCGGGAGTGCGCACGCGGTCGCCGACGCTGAAATCCTCGAAGCAGACCTGGCCGCTCATGGGCGGGGCTCCGGCCTCACTCGTGAACCAGGACGAGCTTGCCGAACTGCTGCCGCTGCTCGAGGAGCTCCTGAGCGTGCCGGGCATCCTTGACCGGGAAGACCCGGTCCAGGACGGGCGCGAGCTTGCCCTCGTGAGCGAGCTGGACGATCCGGAACAACGAGGCCTTGCTGCCCGTCGTCGCCCCGAGGATCCGCAGGTTCCGGAAGAACACGTGGCGCAGGTTGGTCTTCGGGAGATATCCGGACGTCGCTCCGCACGTCACCAGCCGTCCGCCCGTCGTCAGGCAGAGCAGGCTCCGCTCCCACACGTCCTCGCCGATGTGCTCGATCACCACGTCCACGCCCCGCTTCTTCGTGATGCGCCGCACCTCGTGCAGAAAATCGTGCGTCTTGTAGTTGATCCCGTGGTGCGCCCCCAGCGCCTTGGCCTTCTCTACCTTCTCGTCGGTCCCCGCTGTGGTGATGATGTTCGCCCCCACCAGCCGCGCCAGCTGAATGGCAGCGCTGCCGACCCCGCTGCCCCCCGCGTGGATCAGGATCCACTCCCCCGGCTCGAGCTTGGCCTGGTCGAAGATCATGTTCCACGTCGTGATGAACACCGCCGGAAGGCAGGCAGCATGGGCGAAGGAGAGATCCGGTGGAAGGGGAACGAGGTTCTGTACGGGAACCCTCACGAACTCCGCGTATCCCCCGGGGATGTTCTTTCCGATCAGGCGATACCCGGCGCACAGATTGTCCCAGCCGGACAGGCATCGCTCGCACCGCCCACAGCCCACCCCCGGGTTGACGAGGACACGCGTCCCTCCCGGCGGGGCGTCCGCCGTCGGGCCGACCGCCACCACCTCACCGCTGATATCCTGACCGAGCGTGAAGGGGAGGGGAACCCGGAGCATCGGCAATCCCTGGCGGACCCAGCGGTCGGCATGATTCAATCCACATGCGCGGACGCGAACGAGAACCTCGTCTGGTCCCGGCACGGGGTCCGGCAAGTCCCCGTAGGTGAGCTTGTCGATGTCTCCGTGCTCGGTGAAATAAACGGCCTTCATGTGCCGGTTGGCACCAGCACGCAGGAGCGCAACATCGTTCCATTATACCTACCGTGCTCATGCCTGACAAGCCCGGGGGCTCAGAGCGTGAGCAAAAATCCCCGGTGGTCCGCCGGCCGCCATGCCGGGCGCAGACCTGCCGGGTCCCGTGAGGCCGCCGCGCGCGCTCGGCGCCATCAGCGGCCGCGCAGCACGGTCGCGGCCCGCAGCCCGAGGGCCTGCAATTGGCGCACGGTCCGGTCGAGCAGGCGCATGTTGCGGTTCCAGTCCGTGCAGCGCGCGGCGTCCTCGGGCGTGAGCTGGGCGGTGACGGTCTTGCCGGCGACCTTACGGGTCCAGATGTAGTACGGCCCGTGCAGCAGCGGCGGGTCGGCGTGGCAGCGGCACGCGGGATGTCCGCAGCGCGTCAAGCGGCGGGCGATCGCGCCACGCAGCACCAGCCCGAGGGTGGCCACCGTGGCGAGCAAGGCGCGATGGCGATCGTCGAGACGCCGCAGCGACGCATCGACCGCGCCCGTGCCCTTTTTCCTTGACGTACCCATACAGAGAGTATCCAGACTCATGGCATGGATGACAAGGCCTGCGGACCCGACACGCCGACGCTGTTTGCCCTGCCCCCCGCGGTGCCGCCCGCCCCGGCGCCCGCCCCGGCCGATCCCAAGCGCGGCGCGCGGCTGCGCGAGGCGAACCGCGCGCAACTGGCCTGGGGGCGCATTGACCTGGATGCGCAACTGCCCGACGACCACCCGGCGCGGGCCATCTGCGCCGTCATTGAGCGGCTCGACCTGTCGGCGCTCTACGCCCCGATCGAGGCGCGCGACGAGGTGGCCGGCGCGCCGGCCATCGACCCCAAGCTTCTGCTCGGGCTGTGGGTGTACGCCACCAGCGAGGGCGAGGGCAGCGCGCGGGAGATCTGGCGGCTGACGCAGCTGCACGCGGCGTATCGGTGGCTGTGTGGCGGCGTCGAGGTCGGCTACCACACGCTGAGCGACTTTCGCAGTCAGCAGGGCGCGGTGCTCGACGCGCTCATCACGCAGGTGCTGGCGTTGCTGATGAAGCAGGATCTGGTGGATCTCAGCCGCGTCGCGCAGGACGGCACCCGGGTGCGCGCCAGCGCGGGGGCGGCCTCGTTCCGACGCGAGCAGACGTTGCAGGCGCTGATGCACGAGGCGCGCGCACACCTGGAGGCGGTGACGCGGGAGGCGGCCGACCCGGCCCTGAGCACCCGCCGGGCGGCGGCGCGACAGCGTGGGGCCCAGCAGCGCCTTGAGCGCCTGGAGGCCGCCCTGACGCAGATCCCCGAGGTGACCGAGACCAAGCAGCGCAGTGGGGCCAAGGACGCCACGGGGCGGGTCTCGACGACCGACCCCGACGCGCGCGTCATGAAGATGGGCGACGGGGGGTTCCGGCCCGCGTTCAACGTGCAGTTCGCCACGACCACCGACGCGGCGCGCGTCATCGTGGGCGTCGAGGCGACCAACCGGGGCAGCGATGCGGGGCAGTCGACCCCGATGCTCGAGCAGATCGAGCAGCGCACCGGCGTGCGGCCGGCCGAGATGCTCGTCGACGGGGGCTACGCGCAGCACGAAGCCATCGACC
>Ga0080064_1004390_pt1 | contig 18170 bp, 17 predicted proteins | sample Subgrocontami54m_FD_69260 | JGI IMG/M metagenome (GOLD analysis project Ga0080064, IMG submission 69260) | Subsurface groundwater microbial communities from S. Glens Falls, New York, USA - GMW46 contaminated, 5.4 m (SPADES assembly) (version 2) ...
CCCGCCAAGGCTTCCGGCGTGCCCTTCGCCGCCTATCTGCATACGCATCCCATCGTCCACGCCAGCAGGAATCTTGACCTTCAGCTTGCGGGTGAAGCGTTCAACGCCGGCGCCGCGACACTGGGTGCAGGGCTTGGCGACCACCTGCCCCTGGCCGTTGCAGGCGCTGCACGGCACCACTTGCACAAATTGGCCGAACAGGCTCTGCTGGGAACGGCGCACCTGGCCGCTGCCCCGACATGCGCCGCACGCAACGGGCGAAGTCCCCGGCTCGCCACGCCCCCCCTTGCAGCGGCCGCAGGTCTCGGCGCGCTGCACTTCTACCTCGCGCTCTACGCCCAAAGCCGCCTCTTCAAAGGCCAAGGTAATGGGCTGTTCAATGTCTCTGCCCTGCTGCGGCCCGGCGCGAGTCTGCCTGCCCATACCGCCGAAGAAGGCGTCAAAGATATCCCCGAAGCCGCCGAAGTTCTCGTACCCCTCAAACCCTTGGCTACCCGCGCCGTTGCCGTTCGCCCCGGCATGACCGAACCTATCGTAAGCGCTGCGCTTCTCTGCATTACTCAGCACCTGGTAGGCTTCGTTGACCTCTTTGAAACGCCCTTCGGCCTCGGCGTCCTTGTTCCGGTCAGGGTGGTACTCCAACGCCAAACGCCGGAACGCCTTCTTGATGTCTTCGTCAGTAGCGTCTCGCTCAATACCCAAGACCTCGTAATAGTCCCGTTTCACAGCCATGTTTTAGGACCCACCCTCCGACGCTTCCCCCATCAGGGTAGCCAGATACCGCACGTTAGAGATTGCAGCAGCGTATTCCAACCGCGTAGGCCCCAACACGCCCACCACGCCGTCGCCGCCGGCGTCCGTGCCGTAGCGGGCAAAGACGATGGTGAAAGGGCGCAGCAAGTCTTCCTTGTTCTCCGTTCCAATAGTCACGCGCACAATACCTCTGCCGGGCATATTCTCAAGAAGGGTTTTTGCCAGTTGCTGGTACTCCAGCACCTCCGCCAGCGCACGGGCTTTCGTGCCTTCCGCCAGTTCGGGATAGGCTAGGATGTGGCGCAAGCCGTCCACGAAGTGCTCCGGGTTCGCTGTGCGCTCTTCCTGCCGCATGAACGCCAGGGCCAGGCCGACAAACTCCTGCTCCAGCGTGGTCAGCTCGGCGCTCTTGGCCTGCACTTCATCCGTGGACAGCCCGGCAAGTTTTGCGTTTAATTTGTTGGCAAGTTGCGTCAACTGGTCCTGGGTCATCGGCTCGCGCAACAGCACCTGCTGCTGCTTGAGCCTGGCCGATCCTTCCATGACGATGATGAGCAAAACCAGCAATCCTTGCAGGTGTACCAGGTCAACGTGCTTCCAGCGCGTCTGCGTCGCCATAGGGACCGTCGCCACCGCCATGACGTGGACCAACTCCGCCAGCAGCCGCACCGCAGCGCGATTGCGGGCCTCCACATCCATGGGAGAAACAGGTAGGCTACGCTTAATGAGCTGCTTTACCTGGCGGGAAGGCTCCGATACCTCCCCCAGGGACTCCACGTAGGCACGATACGCCTTGTCCGAAGGCACGCCCCCAGCGGACGTATGCGGGCGCAAGACATACCCTTCTTCCTCCAACGCAGCGATCTCGTTGCGTATCGTGGCCGGGCTTACAGGCACGGGCATCTTGTGCGCCACGCTTTCCGACGCAACAGGAATTGCATGGTGAATGTATTCATCCACCAGCACGTGGAGCACCTGCTGTCTGCGAAGGCTTAGTGGCATACTACACCATTAGGATAGTTTAGCACTCAGCACGTCAGAGTGCTAACAACTCATCGTCCATGGCTCTGTTTGCTTTGGCGTGTTATTCAAGCCCCCCGACTAAAGTCGGGGGTTAACCGAACCTAAATCTGGCACTTTAGTGCCAGGACAGTACGACGTCACTTGAAAGCAAGGGGAACCACTTTACCTTCGTCTACGCCGGCTGTTCCAAACCACGGCAAGGCCAACAAAAACGACGCCTCCGACGGTCAGACTCAACACCACCAGGACAAGGCCGACCAGTGCGAGGCTGCCGACGCTCAGACCCCAAACTGGCGCGTCTGAACGAACCTCTACGAGCGAAGTAGCAGTCGGCTCCACAGTTGCCGGAAGTGCCGTTGGCGTATTCAACGCCACAGCGGGCGAAGGAACAACTGTAGGCGTCGCCGTAACGTCCGTTTGACTCACGAAGTGCAGCACGTACCCCCTGTCCTTGAAGGTCGGTCCAGCACCGGGCAAGAACACATCTTCCTCCTGCGCGGTCATCCCATTCAGCTCAAAGGTGATCGGCTTCAGGTAGTAGGACTTGTCCGGCGGAGCGACCATGAGGTTGGCGTAAGCGCCGCCTTGTTGAATGGTGACGCCATTGCTCCAGTCGCCCACACGAACAGTTAGCACTGCCCCTGATGCTGCCGGCGCTCCGTCCACAAGCGCGACGCCGCCATAGAGGTAGGGGAAGGGCGGAAGTTCTTGCGCCTCTACCGCCTGTACGGTCAACGCCCCAACGGCCATCAGAAACCCAAGGAGCGCGCTTCGCAAGACCAGAGATAGCCAGGACATGCCTGTGGCACTCCGTTGATGATTTGGGCACGAGTATAGCATAAACAAAGGCGGGGCCTTACGGCCCCGCCTTTGACTTCAAATCAATTCCGTCGGACTACGGGACCAACACCCCGTCAGTGGTCGTGTAGAGCCAGTAGCCGTTGCCGACGATAACGTTGTCGGCGGGGAAGTTCTTCGGCGTAACCTTCGTCCAGGCATTGGTTGCCGGGTCAAAGGTGTAAGCCGTAATCCAGTTGGGCAGGCTGGAGAAGTAACGATCCGCGCTGATCGCATACGGAGCAGCCACGGGAGCCGTCAGATTCGCCACAGTCGCCCCAGTGACCGTCACGCTAGCCACAGGAACCAGGTTCCACCCAGCCTTCACCACAATGGAAGGAGGCGTTACCGTGAACCCGGGATCGGGCACGTTCACCTTGAGCACCACAAAGGAAGTGGAGTTGACCCAGTAAGCGTGCTTGGAGTCAATGGACGCCAAGTTGCCGCTCAACTTGCCATCCGCGCCCCGGGTTGCGCTCAGCCAAGGACCCGTGGACGTGGAAGGATTCAGCGGATCGTAGGTCACCACGCTGGAGATGGCAGAAAGGTTCATCACCGCATTGATGCCTGTGTCGGAAGGATCACTGGTCACCGAGACCAGGTTCATGCCGGGTTTCAACTGCAGGTCCAGTGTCTTCCGGGTTACAACCTTGAAGCTGTAGGACTTATCGTTTGTGGAGTTTCCGATAAGGTCCTTCACGCTGATCCGAATGGAGTAGGACGTGCCGACAGTCAGGCCGGTCGCAGCATAAGAGACGGACTTGCTGTCAGAGGACAACTGCGCCTTGCTGGTGACGTCCGCAAGGGTGCTACCAAACAGCATGCTCGTTACCACCACCGCTTCGTTGAAGTTCACCACGACAAATGGATTGGTATTGGCTACGTCAGCTGACGCACCAGTGATAGCCACGCCGCCGGACGTGACAGTGGTGACAGTAGGCGCCACAGTATCCAGCGTGAACACAATGGCAGATGTGCTCGTAGTATCCTGGGTGCCAGTGGTCTTAGCGTTGCCGGCCAAGTCACTGCCAGTGATGATGACACTATTCTTACCCTCCGTAAGCGTGCCGGTACCACGGTTGAAAATGCCCCGCCAAGACGTAGCGCCAGTGGGGACTGCCGTTACCGTCGTATCCGTGGTTACGCTCGTTGGATTGAAGATGCTGATCCCAGGCGCTCCCGATATCGGCTCATTGGACGTGATGTCAATAGTCAGGTCCGTGCTCGCCTTGATCAGAGGGGCGCTGAGCGTCACCGTGAAGGACGGCGCTATGCCATCAGCCGCAGTAACATTGCTCGCGGACGACAGCAGATTTCCAGCCAGATCCTTCACGCTGCCCACAAGCGCAATGACCGGTTTGGCATTGGGAGCCAGAGCCGACCCCAAGGTAAGGTAAACTCTCGTGGGATCGCCCGTGCTACCTGAGAAGACCGCAGCACTCGTCGCGGGCGTGCCGTCCACAGTAAACCCTGAGCCGCTTACCGATGCAGCATCAATAGCCTCACTGAACGTGACAGCGACGCTGGTGGTCCTATTGGAGCTCTGGGAGGGAGTAGTTTTGGTTGTATCCCAGTATTTGCCTGTGATGGCAGACAGCATACTCGCCGCTGACTTGTCTACGAACAGTTCCTGATCATCAAATGCGCTCGTAGCTGGCTTGGCATCGCTCTGACCCGCGTTACCCGCCAGGTCAGATGCAGTCACGCGCCACGTGTGGGCAGCAGTTTGTTCAGCAAGCGTAGAAGATGGTGTAAAGGTGAAAGTAACGGTTGTATCACCGTCATTCCCTACGATCGTGGGTGTGTAGGGTGTACCATCCAGGTTCAGTGAAATGGTACCAATTTTCACACCAGAACCACCAACATCGGTAATCGTGCCGCTAAAGGCCGGCTGCTGGGATTGCGTCCTGGTAGCGGTCACCGGCACCAGGTTGGAAATGATCGGCTTGCCAATCTCCACCCTTGCCGTTGTGGACCGGGCAGCGCTCACCCCAGAAGCTGTAGGGGTGTCAGTGAAGGCAGCGGCAATGGTGCCGCCATCAGATGCCAGCAACAAGGCAGGAGAGGTTGCTGCGTTGGAGGCGGTAGACACAAGATTGAATGTCACTTCAAACTTGCCGCTCTGAATGGCAGTCTCAGTAGCGGTCAGAGTGATGCCAGTGGTGTCCTGGCTGCTGCTCAGTTTAACTGAAACCGACCCAATGGACCCCGTGTTGTAGACAATGGCGACCACTGTACCGACAGCTGGCCCACCAGCACCAGTGGACACCAGGAACTTACCCTGAGTGCCGTTTGATACAACAACAGTCGCTAGCGTTGCTACGTACTTGGCAGTCCGACAATCGGCTGCCACCGCAGGACAGGTACCAGCCAAGGGCGCAATCGCTGGCGTACCAGCAGCGTTTGACTCTGGGCCTACAACCGTTTGGCCTCCACCTGCCGCGTCAGCGGTGATGGTGGTGGTAAACACCTTGTCGGCGGTGATCGTACTAAAATCGGAGTCAACGATCGTAACTTTGGCTGTGGCACCAAGGGTATACCATGACTTATCCAGGGTAATTGTTCCGTCCACGGCAGCAGCGGGCGCCGCCATGGCGGAGAACACGCCCATCAGGGTCAACAGCATGGCTGTCAACCCCACCAGACTGAGGATACCAATTCGCTTTTTCACTACCTACCCCCTGTATTTGTTGTGTCCAGTGCGCCTGTGCGCATCTGGTATTGTGTTACGGCCAAGGTTGAAAGGGGTCCGCTTCTAGGCACCAGCGCCGGATCCGCCCGCGGCGGCACGAACAAGCCCGCAGACCAAAACATAGGACTCCTCCTGGGTCAATGACCGGCTTACTTGCTCTCGTTACCCATAGATACGCCCGCCCGGAAACCAAGGAGGCGCATCCACATAATGGGCTGGGACAGGTCTACCCCACCTGCTTAGTATCAAAACGACGGTCGCGTACCATCGTCAGGTCACATGCGCAACAAGGCCAGTCCTTTTACGCAATAGACTAGGCGGACTATAGGGGAAAAGCCCCTTGGCTGTCAAGCGGTTTTACCCTATCCGACACAAGAAATATTCTGTTTTTTACGGGACATCGCCCGCACAGACCGTTTGAATCCCCAATGAAAGGCCCCTTGGCAAACCAAAGGGCCTAGAGGTTTCAGAGCGTTTGCTGAGAACCTGGGTGCGCAACGCTGGGGCAAGGGGCCTCTATTTTGTCATTCTGAGGAGCGAGGCGACGAATCCCGACCCAGTCGGGACAGGTTGGCCTGCAAAAACATGGGCCTTCGGTTAAGGCCCCCCCTTCCGGACGATAGGCCGTGAGAGATTCTTCGCAGATGTCCTGGCTATCGCCAGGACTCGCTCAGAATGACAATGACGGAGTGTGGTTTTGCTATTCCGCGGCGGCGGCCAGCCAGCGCTACCTTATATCTCCGCCTTGCTCAGCGTGCCAAGGAACTCAGTGTTGTTTTTGGTCTTGCCCAGGCGCTCCAGCACCTTCTCCGTGGCTTCTGTGTTCTCCATGCCGTCGGAGGTGATAAGGCTCAACATGCGGCGCAGCACCCACACCTGGCGCAAGGTCGTCTCGTCCAGGATCAGCTCCTCGCGGCGTGTGCCGGACCGCTGGATGTCAATGGCAGGGAAGACGCGGCGCTCGGCCAAGCGGCGGGTCAGGTGAAGCTCCCAGTTGCCGGTGCCCTTGAACTCTTCGTAGATGACATCGTCCATGCGGCTGCCGGTGTCAATGAGACAGGCGGCCAGGATGGTGAGGCTGCCGCCGCCCTCAGTGTTGCGAGCAGCGCCGAAGAAGCGCTTGGGCGGGTACAGCGCCACGGGGTCAATGCCGCCAGAAAGGGTGCGCCCCGTGCTGGGCAGCGACAGGTTGTAGGCGCGGGTGAGGCGCGTGATGCTGTCCAGAAGAATGACCACGTCCTTACCGCACTCCACTAGCCGCTTGGCCCGTTCCAGGGCCAGCTCCGCCACGCGGGCATGGTCCTCCACCGGTTCGTCAAAGGTGGAGCTGAAAATCTCGCCCTTCACCGAGCGGCTGACGTCCGTCACCTCTTCCGGCCGTTCGCCGATGAGGGTGACTATAAGGTATATCTCTGGATGGTTGCGGGTGATGCTGGTGGCGATCTCTTTGAGGACGGTGGTCTTGCCTGCCTTGGGCGGCGAGACGATCATGCCGCGCTGGCCTTTACCGACGGGGGCAACCAGGTCAATGAGGCGTCCGGTAAGGTTCTGGGGGGTGGTTTCCAGCTTGATTTGGCTGGTAGGGAAGATGGGGACGAGGGTTTCAAAATGGGGGCGATTGCGAGCGGCTTCCGGCTCCATGCCGTTGACGGCTTCCACTCGCACAAGGCCGTAATAGCGCGCGGCCTCCTTAGGGGGGCGCACCTGGCCGGTCACCCCATCACCGGTGCGCAGGCTGAAGCGGCGGATCTGGGATTGGGAGACGTACACGTCCTTTTGGCCGGCGCCCATGGGGCCTCCGTGCCGCAGGAACCCATAGCCGTCGCTCATGATGTCCAGCACGCCGCTTGCCAGCAAGAGGCCCTGCTGCTCCGCTTTACCCCGCAGCAGAAGCTGCAGGATGTCGGTGCGGTGCATAGCCGCAAGGCGGGGCGGTTCTTCCAGCCCTTCCTGTGCGGCCAAGGCGATAAGCTCGTCCTTGGTCTTGTCGTCAAGCTCTGCCAAATAGGACTGTGTCTGAGTAGTCAAGGGAAATCACCTAGAATAAGGAATAGTGTGGCTGGAACAGTTGTGCAATTCGCCTCTTTGGGCATACGCCCGCACAGGCTTTTTGATGCTGAGCGAATCATAGGAATAGAGGAGTACTACTCGCTACGATGGACGGTGAAGGAAGGGGCGATTGTAGAAACTCTATTGAACTGACGTGCGTGTGAAACGCACCTGTGCTCCAAAACGCAGAACGAACAGAGATGACTGAGGTTTGACCAATTCCGCCAGTTGCGGCAAGCCCAGGACGGAAACAGACGAAAGGCGGAAGAGAGGGGCAAACAAAAGGAACAGCTTCACTATAACACGGGTTTTATTGTTCGTCTACTGTCTGTTGCCGCAAAGGGTGAATCCTAAGCGGTGGCGTAGTACAATCGCAGCTACACCATGACACAACTTTCGGCCACGACGGAGACTCACATGACTGGCCCATCCCTATTTGACCAGCTTTCCCAGGCGGCGGACGACGCCCATGCCGCCCTCCCACAAACGCAGGACGCCGCGGCGCTGGAAGCCTGGCGCGTCGCCTTCCTTGGCCGGCGAGGACGCCTGAGCCAGCTTATGCAGCAGCTCGGCAGCCTTTCGGTGGAGGAGCGCCGCGCCGCCGGGGCCGAGGCGAACCGCGTCAAAACCCTGCTGGAAGGGGTGCTGGCCGACGCTCAACGCGCCCTTCAAGAGCAAGATGCATCCAAAAGGTTGGCCTCGGACCGTCTGGACGTGACGCTGCCGGGCAGGCCCGTCACTCTAGGTCGCTTGCACCCCACGACGCAGACGGTGCGCGAAATCTGCGCCGCCTTCACCGGCATGGGCTTTGACGTTCAAGAAGGCCCCGAAGTGGAGTGGGAGCACTACAACTTTGACGTGCTGAACATTCCCCGCGACCATCCTGCCAGGGATATGTGGGACACGCTGTGGCTGGACTGGACGGACCCTACCGCCCAGGCACGGCGGATGCTCCTGCGCACCCACACCTCGCCCATGCAGGGGCGCATCATGGAGCGGGTCAAGCCGCCCATCCGCGTCATTGTGCCCGGCAAGGTGTTCCGCCACGAGGCCACCGACGCGCGCCACGAGTGGCACTTCTACCAGGTGGAAGGCCTGGCGGTGGACACGGGCATTACCTTCGCCGACCTGAAGGGCGCGCTGTACGAGTTCGCCCGCCGCATCTTCGGGCCGGACCGCCGCGTTCGCTTCCGCTGCGACTACTTCCCCTTCGTGGAGCCGGGCGTGGATATGTCCATAGACTGCTTCCTGTGCAAGGGCAAGGGGTGCCGCCTGTGCGGCGACGGCTGGATAGAGATCATGGGCGCAGGCATGGTGCACCCCAACGTGTTCAAGGCGGTGGGCTACGATCCGGAGGAGGTCACCGGCTTTGCCTTTGGCATGGGGCCGGAGCGCATCGCCATGCTCAAGCACGGCATTGACGACATCCGGCACTTCTATGCCAACGACGTGCGGTTTTTGAAGCAGTTCTAGTCTTGCCCCTTCCCCCGCAAGGGGGAAGGCAGGGATAGGGGGAACTATGCTCACCAGAGTCAAGATTCAAAACTTCAAGAGCATTGGCGAGCCAGGGGTAGACCTGGAGCTGAAGCCATTGACCATTCTTGTTGGCCCCAATGGCGGCGGCAAGTCCAGCATTTTGGAGGCGATTGCGCTGATAAGCCAGAGCGTGGGCGGAGAGCTACGGCATGCTGGCGAGTTGGTCAAGTTCAGTAGCTTGCAAGACTTTGCCCACAAAGGAGACATGAGCCGGGTCTTTGCGTTTGAAACCGCGATTGGAAGCGACTATACGTATTCGGTGGCTTTGCAGCTTGATAGTGGCGAAACCGCGCAAACGATTGCCGAAGACGAAGACAATGACGAAGACAAGTTTGTTGCTCTGCATCTTACGGGCGACAGGCGAACAGGATTTTCGCTCATTGCCGAGGGCACACGACAGCTATCCTTGCCTGAACCGCTACCTCCGCAACAGGCAGATCATATGTATATGCTTGATCCTTACCTGTTTGCTCGTTTCTTTCCACCAACAAGCTCTCCCATTCCAGAGCTACAGCAAGTTGTTAGCAACTTGGCAAATTCGTTTAGGGGTGGCGAACGAGTCTTTCTCCTTTCTGCCCTACGGGGACAGATTCCCTTTGAGGCTGGCACTAGCACTCAGCCCAAGTGGGTAGGGGTTAGAGGCGAGGACGTTCTGCCCATCCTTGCTTTCATCCGCGCTGCAACGAGGTATCAGCATATTGAGAAGAGCATCATTAAATGGTCTCAGGAGTTTGGCCTAGCCAAACTACAAACAGGTGTCTCTGGTTCTAACAAGATCACCGGTGAATACATGGATCCTCAGCTAAAAGCCTTCCTGAACCTGGCGCTCGCCAGCGAGGGTTCACGACAGATACTTCCTGTGCTCACTCAGCTTTTCTGGAGCGCGCCTGGTAGCCTCGTCATGATTGAAGAACCCGAAGAAAGCCTTCACCCCCAAGCTCAGGTGCAAGTCATTGACCTGTTCGCCGACGCTATCAAAGACGGGAAGCAGATCCTCACGACAACGCACAGCACCCTCCTGCTTCTCGCAATGAGCGAGGCCGTGGAGAAAGAGGCGATCAAGCCGGACGACATTGCCGTGTATGAGGTGACAAAAACTTCCGCTGGGACAAGAGCCAAAAGGATACCGGTGAGCGACAAAGGCATTCTTAAGGGCTGGGTCCCTTCCTTTGCCAAGGTTGAAAGCAGGCTGCTCCGCAACGCGTTGAACAGGCTGCCAGAGGCATAGAAATGCCTGATCCAGCAGACACCAGAATTGTGGTCAATTCACACATACTTAGCCAATTGGATGCCGAGGTGAAAGAAGAATCCAGTGGCAAGAGAGCAGATCCAACGGCGTTGTTATCTGTTATTAGAAAACGCAGGCATGTTGTCTGTATCACGGACAACATCATGAAAGAGTACGCCAAGACTGAAAACTCTGGGCAGTATCTTGATTTGCGGGGACTGTTGACCTCTACCGTGCTCCAACTGCGAGACATGGGCATAGCAAAGCGGTGCAGGACCGGCCCTATACCTGATGCACCGATGCTCACTGGCTTTGGGAAACAGCACATCGTATTCCTACAGGATGCGGTAAGAGCGCACGCAAGGTATCTTCTCACTGTGAACCATCTCTGGCTTGAGAAAGGCGCTGTTGGCGAAGTGCAGATTGTCAGTTCGGTTAGATACGTGCAGTTGCAAGAGAGTTGATCCCAGCAATGACGGCTTCACCCTCTTTTGAAGCACCCTCTCCCCTCCTCCTCCTCGGAGGCGGCGACGGCATGGGCCTGTGGCTCGCCAAGCGCCTGTATGCCCGCGTGCCCGGCGTGGAGCGCATCACCCTTGCCGACGTCAAGCCCCTGGCCCGGCGCGGCGCCCCCCCAGCCCGGGGGCGGCCGCCTCTACGTGGTGGCCGGCCCCATCCTGGAGCAGCCCCCCGCCTCGCCCTACTTCATCCTGGCCGCGGAGGAGGACGGCGACTTCGCGGCCCAGCTCTATCGCGGGCGGGTAACGCTGCCCGAGCTCCGCGCCTTCCTGTCCCGCTGCCGGATCACCCGCGGCGCGCTGGTGGACGATCAGCAGTACGTCGCCACGGATGAGGAGGTGCCGGTGCTCGCCGTGCTCGACGACTGGTGCGAGCGGCCGGGTCCCCCGCCGCTGCCCTACCTCGACGACATCGGCGCGTTCATGCCCGCGTCCGCCCCGCTCTACGTGACCGCGGAGGCCCACGCGGCCGCGCAGCGCGAGCCGGAGCAGTTCAGCACCGCGTGGGTCTGCGACGAGTGCGGAGAGGCCGAGGACGCGGGCGTCTTCTTCTGGACCGCGCACCGCGGCCCCCTGGTGCGCGTCTGCTTTCTCATCCACAACGACGCCGGAGTCTGGACCTGCCGGCTCCACCCGTTCGAGTTCGCGAAGGAGACCGCATGATCCGCTCCACGCTGTCCGTGACCAAGCACACCCCGAGCGCGCGCGCCCTGGTCGCCGCCGAGCACCCGCTCGGGGCCGAGGTGGGCGCGCGCATCCTGGCCCGCGGCGGCAACGCGGTGGACGCGGCGGTGGCCACCGCCTTCGCGATGACGGTGGTGGAGCCCTTCATGTCCTCGGTGGCGGGCGGCGGCACCATGCTGGTGCACATGGCCAAGCGCGGTGAGACGGTCGCGCTCGACTTCAACGTGCAGGCCCCCGCGGCCTGCCACGAGAGCTGCTACGAGCTGGGGGAGGGGGTGGCGCAGGCCCTGTTCCCGTGGCGGCGCGTGGTGGGCGACGCCAACAACTTCGGCCCGAAGTCGGTCGCGATCCCGGGCTCGGTGGCGGGCCTCGGTCTCGCGCTGGAGCGGTTCGGCACCATGGACCTGGCGGATGTCATGGCCCCCGCGATCGAGCTGGCCGAGAAGGGCTTCGAGGTCGACTGGTACGTCACCCTCACCGTCGCGCCGCACTGCGACGAGCTTGCCGCCTTCCCGGAGACCGCGCGCGCCTACCTGCGCGACGGCCACTACGTGCACCGCCCGGCCGGGCTCGCGCCCGGTGACGTGCTGCGCCAGCCGGACCTCGCCCGCAGCCTGCGGCTCATCGCCAAGGACGGTCCGCGGGCGTTCTATCGCGGCGCGATCGCTCAGGCCATCGACGAGGAGATGCGGCGCACCGGCGGCTTTCTGCGCGCGAGCGATCTCGCGGGCTACGCGCCGCGCGTGGCCGAGCCCTTGACCATGAAGTATCGCCGGCTCGAGCTGGCCTTCTCGCCCGGCGCCACCGGCGGGCCGACCGCGGTCGAGATGCTGAGCATCCTCGCCCAGTTCCCGTCGGCGAAGGTCGGGTACGAGACGGTGGGCGGCCTGCACCTGCGCGCGGAGGCGGTGCGCTACGGGTTCCTCGACCGGCTCCGCCACCTGGGTGATCCGCTCGCGGTGCGCGTGCCCTGGCGCGGGCTGGCCTCGTCCGAGCACGCCGGGGAGGTGGCGGCGGGCCTCCGGGCCACCGGCCCGCGCAGCGACGCCAAGCTGCCGGACGCGTGGGCGCACGATGCGGCGGCGGGCAGCCTCGGGCGCGGGGCGGGGGCCGCGGCGCGGGGCCGGCGCCGGCTCGCCACCGACGGCGGCGACTGCACCACCCACATCTGCGCGGTGGATCGCCAGCGCAACATGGTCTCGCTGACCAATACCGCGGTCTCGCTCTTCGGCTCGCGGATGGTGGTGCCGGGCACCGGAATATTGCTTCAAAACGGCATGCTCTGGTTCGATCCGGAGCCGGGCCGGGCCAACTCGGTGGCGGCGGGCAAGCGGCCGGTGGTGAACATGGTGCCCGCGCTCGGCTTCCGGCAGGGCGAGCCCTATCTCACGGTGGGGGCGCCGGGCGGGCGCAAGATCGTCTCGGCCATCCCGCAGGTGATCGCCAACATCGTGGACCAGGGCGACACGCCGCAGGCCGCCATCGAGGCCCCGCGCGTGCACACCGAGGGCGGCGAGCTCTGGGTGGACGATCGGGTGGGCGGGCGGCCCCTGGCCGCGCTGCGGAAGATGGGCCACGACGTGGTCCCGAAGCACCAGGCCTACGGCACCTTCTACTTCTCGCGGCCGGTGGCGATCCGGGTCGGCCGGCGCGGGCTGGAAGCGGGTCTCGACCATCTCAACGCGGCCGCCGCGGCGGGAATCTAGGGCCATGGCCGAGGTCAGCCTCACCGCCGCGTTCTCCACCGTGCCCGTGCCCGAGCAGGAGGCGATCAAGCGGCTGCTCACCGAGACCATCGAGCAGCTCGCCCAGGAAGACCGGAGCTTCTCCCGGGCCCGCGTGGTGTTCACCGAGTCGGACGAGCGGTGCGGGCTCACCGCCGAGCTCGACGGCGTGAAGAGGGAAGGCGTGCCGCTGTCGATCGACATCGACCAGCTCGAGGACGCCCAGACCGGCGCGGGAGCCCGGGCGCAGCTCAAGGAAGCGCTCCGACTCTACTTCCGGCGGGTGATGGGGAAGTGACCCCCGACGCGGGCGTGCTGCTTTTCGTCCACGGTGGCTGCACGTTCACGGTGGCCGACGGGGTGCAGCCGCCCAAGGCGGGCTCGATGCTGTTCTGCCGCCACCTGCCGGTGCGCGCGGGCGACCGGATGCTCGAGATCGGCACCGGGATCGGGCTGGCCGCGGTGCTGGCCGCGCGCGCGGGAGCCCGGGTGTTCGCCACCGACGTGCTGGACGCGGCGGTGCGCTGCGCGCGCGCGAACGCGGTGGTCAACGGCGTGGCGGATCGCGTCGACGTCCTCCAGGGCGACGGTTTCGAGCCGGTGCGCGGGCGCGCCTTCGATCTGATCTGCACGAGCCCGCCCCAGATGCCCACGCCGGCCGATCGCGAGCGCGCCGACGCGGCGGCGGCGGCCGACAACGGCGGCCGGGACGGCTGGGCCCTGCTCGACCGGGTGATCGCGGGCGCCCCCGCGCATCTGGTGCCGGGCGGCCGGCTCGTGTTCACCATCTTCGCCTTTCTCGGTGTCAAGGCGGCGCTCGCCAAGCTCCATGCGGCGGGGTTCGAGCCCACGATCCTGGGCCAGGAGACGCAGGCCTTCCCCCGCCTCGGCTACGAGCGGCTCGAGCACATCCGCGCGCTCGACGGCGAGGCCACCCTGCCGCGGAGCGGGTGGCCCAGCACGGTCGAGCGCTACGTTGTTCAGGGCACTTGGCAGGGCACCAGGACGGAGGATCGATCGCGATGAAACCCGCTCGTACCCTCATCGTCAATGCCGACGACTACGGCCTCACCGCGGGCGTGAGCCGCGGCATCGTGGACGCGAACCGGCGCGGGATCGTGACGAGCACGACCCTGCTCGTGAACCGCCCGGTCGACCCCGCGCTCATCGACGCGCTCAAGGCCTCGGGGATGGGCGTGGGGCTGCACATGAACCTCACGCTGGGGCCGCCGGTGGCGCCCGCGAAGCGGGTGGGCTCGCTCCTGGACGGGGAAGGGAAGTTCATCCGCGACGCGCGGGAGGCCGCCCAGCGCGCCCGACCGGACGAGGCGCGCATCGAGCTCGGGATGCAGATCGACGAGTTCCGGAAGATCATGGGGCGGTTTCCCACGCACCTCGACTCCCATCACCACGTCGGCCGGCACGAGCCCATCCTGGACCTGGTGCTGGACTTCGCGCGCGCCATCAAGGTGCCGGTCCGGACCCAGGACGCGGAGGTCCGGGCGGCGGCGCGGAAGCTCGCGCTCAAGACGCCGGACCACTTCATGGGCGAGTCGGGCCCGGACGCCTACTGGTCGTCGGAGCGCGTGCTCGCGCACCTGCGCGAGCTGCCGGGCGGCGTGACCGAGTTCATGACCCATCCCGGCTACTTCGACGACGATCTCGCCTACAGCCGCTACGGGCGCCAGCGGGACACCGAGCTGGCCGGCCTCACCGATCCGGAGGCGCGCGCCCTCATCGAGCGGGAGGGTATCCGGCTCATTCACTTCGGGAACCTGTAGGTCACCGGTGAAGAGCGAGGCCCCCTCACCCCGGCCCTCTCCCCAGAGGGGAGAGGGAGTCCCGGAGAACCCTCGCCCCCGAAGGGGGAGAGGGCAGGGTGAGGGGGTGCAGGGTGAGGGGGTGCAGGGTGAGGGGGTCACGATCGGGGTGGACGTGGGCGGGACGACGGTGGCCGCCGGCCTCGTGGCCGCGGACGGCCGGGTGCTCGAGCATCACCAGGCGCCGACGCACGCGCGCGGGCCTGGCACCGCGCTCGACACGATCGGAGAGCTGCTCGAGCAGCTCTGCGAGCAGGCCCGGGCCCGGGGAGTCACGGTCACCGGGGTCGGCATCGGCGTGCCCGGGATCGTCGACGCCGAGCGCGGCACGGTGGGCGTGGACATCCACTACGCGCCCGAGCTGGCCCGGGCGCCGCTCGGCGCCATGCTGGGCGCCCGGCTGGGCGTGCCCGTCTTCGTGGACAATGACGTCAACGCGCTCGCGCTGGCCGAGTGGACCTGGGGCGCCGGGCGCGGGGCGCGGTCGCTCGTCATGCTGGCCCTCGGCACCGGGGTCGGCGGCGGCATCATCCTCGACGGCCGGCTGCACCGCGGGCAATCCGGCTTCGGGGGCGAGCTCGGCCACGTGCCCATCGACTTCGACGGACCGCCCTGCATCTGCGGCGGGCGCGGCTGTCTCAAGGCCTACGTGTCGGGCACCGACATCGCGCTGCGCGCCGGGGAGCGGCTCGGCCGGCCCGTCGGCGCGCCCGAGGTCTTCCGCCTCGCGGCCGACGGCGACGCGGCGGCGGACGCGGTGGTGGAGGAGGTCTGCACCGCCCTCGGGGCGGGGCTGGCCATCATCGTGAACGGGCTCAACCCGGAGCGGGTGCTGCTGGCGGGCAGCGTGGCCAAGTCGCTCCGGCCCCTCGAAGCGCGGCTGCGCGCGGCCCTGGCGCGCTACGCCTTCGCGGAGGCGCTCCGCGCCACCCACCTGGAGATCCTGACCCTCGACAAGGACGCGACGGTGCGCGGAGGCGCCGCTCTCGTCCACTACGAAACCGAGCGACGGAGGCCGACGACGTCATGAAGGCCATCACGCTTCCGAACTCTGGCACACCACTTGCTCCCCTAGCCCCGTGGCCTCGTCCAGGGGCCTCTTCGGTGCGGATTCGGACACGTCTGACACCGATGGTGACGGAGGAGCGAACATGGACCCGACCGGCAGCCCCTTCCGGCGTCCGCCCCCGCGGCCGGCTTTCCGGGCGCGCCGGAGTGGGTTCGGGCCGGTTCCCGGGGCGCCCCTGACCGCTTCCGCGCGGAGCGCTCCCGCCGCGCGTGGGCGGAGCCGGGGAGTCCCCCGCGCGGCGCGCGCCCGCGCGCTCGGGCAGGGAGCGGGCGCCATCTACCTCGTGGCCGCGCTCACGCTGGTCGGCGCCGCGCTCTCGCTCGCCTCACACGACCCGGGCGTGATCATCGGGCTCGGGCTGACCCGGTGGACGGCCGGTGTCGCTCCCGCGGGCTGGGTGGCCCTCGCGCTCGCCGCGGGATTCGCGCTCCTCGGCCTCCTCGCTCAGCGGGGGCGGCTCTGGGCCTTCGCGGTCGGCGCCGCCGTCTACGCGCTCGACGGGCTCATCGTCCTCGCCGCCCACGACTGGGTGGCCGTGGCGATCCACACGGTGGTGCTCGTGATGATGGTGCGGGGCCTGGAGGCGGGGCGCCGGCTCGCCTAGCCGTCGCGAGGTTTTACTTGGAGTGGGCGGGGGCCTTGGGGCCGGGCGCTCGCTTGACGAGGGGATCCAGGATCCGCGCGAGGCGCGCCTCGTCGGTCCGGCCGTGGATGCGGGCCACCATCTCGCCGCGCTTGTTGATGACCACCGTGTAGGGCGTGCCGCGGAAGCCGAAGCGGTTGGCGACCTTCAAGCGCGGATCGAGCCCGGCCGGGTAGCTCGCCTTGTTGGCCTCGAGGAAGTGTCGCGCGTCGGCTTCCGTGTCCTGGACCTGCACGCTCACCAGCTCGACCCCGCTCGCCCGGTACTTCTTGTAGACCCGCTCGAACGCCGCCGCCTCCTCGTTGCACACCTTGCACCACGACGCCTGGAAGCGCACGACCAGCACGTGCTTGCCCAGATGCGCGCGTGAGTCGAAGTGCCCGGAGCCGTCGAGCAGCGTGACGGTGAACGCGGGGGCCGCGGGCGCCGCCGCGGCGGGCCCGGCCGCGAGCAGGAGCGCGCCCAGCGCGATGGCCAGACGCATCAGATCGGTCCGAAGCCCGGCTCGGGCGCGGGCGGAGGGCCGGGCCGGCGGAACGCGGACTTCGAGTCGAGCATCTGGCGGACCGTGTTCACGAGATCGTTCGTGTTGAACGGCTTCGAGATCAGCACCCGTCCCGAGCCCTTGACCGCGGCGGTTTCGTAGCCCGACATGAGCAGGATCTTCGTGGTCGGGCTGATGGCCTCGACGCGCTTGGCCAGCTCGAGGCCGCTCATCATCGGCATCACCACGTCGGTGAGCAGCAGGTGAACCGGCTGCGACTCGGCGATGCGGCGCGCCTCGATGGGATCGCCGGTCTCGATCACGGTATAGCCGTGCAGCTCCAGCACTTCGCGCACGAGGGCGCGCACCTCCGCCTCATCGTCCACGACGAGAATCGTCTGGCGCTTCGTTTCGTCGCTGGGTTCGGACACGGGTTCTCTTCTCCGGCACATGCCCCGGCTGCAGGGCCAGTGCCAGGGCGAGTCGATTGTAACCCACCGTTTTTGCGTGCGACGCGGACCTTTCGCTCCCATCCGATCGCGTAACGTTTTCCGCCGGGCCGGGTCGTTCCTGGGGTCAACCGCCGGATCGCGCGCCCTGGCTCCGAAGCGGATCCAGAAGAGGTACCTGACGACCGGAAAAGTAGGTGAAATACTTGAGGTTTCTTCGGCGGCCATCAAGAAGTGGATCCAGCCGGGCAAGCTGGCCGCGTTCCGGACCCCGGGTGGGCACTTCCGGATCCTCGCGGACGAGGTCGAGCGCTTCCAGAAGATCCACGGTTTCGGGACGGGCACCGGAGAGCCGCTGCGCGTGCTCGTGGTGGACGACCAGTGGTCATGACCGCCCGGTCCCGCGACGCGGAGCCGCGGGCCATGGAGGCGGGCGCCGACGGTTTTCTGTCCAAGCCGTTCGAGGTCGACGCCGTGCGTGGTTTGCTCGCCCGTCTTCTCGACCCGCGGCGCTGAGCGCGCCGCTCGTGCGGGTCCCGCCGCCGCGGTCAATTGCGGGCCCGCTCGGCCGCGTGCCATAATTCCGCCCATGAGCGACCTCGAGCAGGAGCTGCGCCGCCGCGTCGAAGGCGACGTCCGCTTCGACCGCTACTCCCGCCTG
>Ga0080064_1004394_pt1 | contig 18161 bp, 21 predicted proteins | sample Subgrocontami54m_FD_69260 | JGI IMG/M metagenome (GOLD analysis project Ga0080064, IMG submission 69260) | Subsurface groundwater microbial communities from S. Glens Falls, New York, USA - GMW46 contaminated, 5.4 m (SPADES assembly) (version 2) ...
CGAAAGTCTTGCCGGTGCCGGTGCCGGCTTCGGCCACCAGCAGGCTGTTGTCGCGCATGGCCTGGGCGATGGCCTGGGCCATCTCGACTTGCTGCCGGCGCATGCGATAGCCGGGTATCGCGCGGCTCAACACGCCATCGGCGCCGAACACCGCCTCGAGCTGGTCATCTGCAGGGAGAGACATGGACTAAACGAGACTCTGATTGAAGGGCATAGCTTTGGGGGATCTCCAATAATGCCGATTTAGTCATTCTGAGCGAAGCGAAGAATCTGCTTTTCAACGGAAGTAAGAAGCAGATTCTTCGGCCTGCGGCCTCAGAATGACAATTTTTAAAGGTTCCCTTTGCGTCGACGACAGTATCCGCTTAACGCCCCAAGGTCATCGCCGGTCGCACCGCTGTGGCGTCAATATGTCTTTACTTTTGCGTAAATATCTCCTAGATTACTTCAATGCAGAAGCATAATCTACTGTTTTCAATCGGCTTCCTTTGTTTAGCGCTGAACGGATGCGCAAGCTATTCAGGGCGTCTTCCGGACACCGAACCCGAACCAGCGGCTGCCATAGCCCCGGTAGTCCATGCGGTCGACAGAGCTAGCGGCGTTGCTCTGCAGGCTCTGGCGCATCTGGGCACACCTTACCGGGTGAGCGGCTTATCTCCGCAGACCGGCTTTGACTGCAGCGGACTGGTCGCCTACGTGTATCGGGAAGGCGCTGGAATGACGCTGCCACGCAATACCTTCGATCTCAGCCACCTGGGCGAACCGGTCGAACGTGCCGCACTCAGACCGGGCGACCTGGTTTTCTACAACACCCAGCGGCGCGAGTACTCCCATGTCGGCATCTATCTGGGCGAGGAACGTTTCATCCACGCGCCCTCGAGTGGCGGCGAAGTTCGTGTGGAAAACCTGCGCGCCGACTACTGGGTGCGGCGTTACAACGGCGCGCGGCGCATTATTGCCCCGCCTGGCTAGGGATTCGACCACAACATACCGTGGCGCGGTTTCCCGCAGGGATTTCCTCTGCAGGGATTTCCTCTTGACACCGACAATGAGAACCACTATCATTATCGCGCACCCCGAACAATGACGAGATTGCAATGAAACAAGCTCTTACTTCCATCCTGCTGGCGTTGTTCGCGCTTGGTGCCGGATTTTCGATCGCCGATGCCCTGGCCGCCGACGATACCTTTACACTCACTATCCAGGACCACCGCTTCGAGCCTGCCCAACTGGAGGTGCCAGCCGGGAAAAAGCTCAAGCTGGTGGTAAAAAATCTCGATCCGACCCCGGAAGAGTTCGAAAGCCATGACTTGAAGCGCGAAAAAGTCATCGCCGGCAAGGGCTAGGCGACCATCAACATAGGCCCGCTGAAACCAGGTACCTACAAGTTCTCCGGCGAGTATCACGAAGGCACGGCCCAAGGTCGGATCGTCGCGAAGTAGGCCGCCCACATGCTCGCCACCGCCATTATCGTTTTTCGCGAAGTGCTCGAAGCCGCTTTGGTGGTGAGTGTCGTGCTCGCAGCCACGCGCGGCGTGATGCGGCGCGGTCTGTGGGTGAGCGGCGGCGTGCTCGGCGGCGTGCTCGGCGCGACCGCCGTTGCTTTTTTCGCCGACGCCATCGCCGCGGCCGCCTCAGGCGTGGGACAGGAGATATTCAATTCGACGGTGTTGTTCGTCGCCGTGATCATGCTGGGCTGGCACAACGTCTGGATGAGCCGGCACGGACGCGAACTCGCAAGCAGTCTGAAGAGCGTCGGCGAGGCCGTACGCGGCGGCGCGAGACCGATGCACGTTCTTGCCGCGGTGGTGGGTATGGCGGTATTGCGCGAAGGCTCGGAACTGGTGCTGTTCCTGTACGGCGTGGCCGCGTCGGGATCGGGCGCAGCAAGCGGCATGCTGACGGGCGCGCTTACCGGCGTCGGCGCCGGTGTCGCTGTCGGCGCAGCGCTGTACCTCGGACTGTTGCGCATTCCGAGCTCCCGCCTGTTCACGGTGACCGGCTGGATGATCCTGCTGCTCGCCGCCGGAATGGCTTCGCAGGGCGCGGCGTTCCTGGTGCAGGCCGACATCCTGCCGGCCCTGGGCGAAAGCGTGTGGGATACGACGGCGCTGCTCTCGGACGAGGGCGTCGTCGGCAGGGTGCTGCATACCCTGATCGGCTACACCGCCCGGCCCTATGGAATCCAGGTGCTGTTTTATCTGGTCGCGCTGGGCGCTATCATGGCGCTGATGAAAATCGTCAATGGCGCCAAGCCCGCCGCGTCGAGCGCCGACGCCGCCCTCACCTAGCGCACGACGCCGCAACCGTCCAACTGAGCCAACCGCCTTGGAAGCTGTTGCAGAATGAGCGCAACAGCTTTCCGATCCGGCGGATATAAAAGGGTGCCCAAGGAAGAGGCGGGATCCTTCCTTTCCCACGCTGGCCCCTTTTTGCAGCAGGTTCTCAGGAACTCGGATTGTCCAGGTTGAAAATCACCGGGACGTCGATACTGAACTCGCGGCCGCGCAAACCGGCCGGGATCGGCACCGTGGTCTTGCCCTTCTTCAGCATGTCCAGCGCCTGGTTATCCAGGATGTCGTGGCCGCTGCCGGCCTTGATCGAGGCGCTGGCGATCATGCCGTTGGCGCCGATCACCATGCGCACTTCCACCCTGCCCTGCCAGCCCTTCTCCATGGCAATCGCCGGATAACGCTTGTAGCGCCTGGTGGCAACGATCAGAGCCAGGCGGTATTGCTCCAAGGTTCCTTTGTCCGCCTCATTGCCGGACTTGGCGACCGCCGCGGTCGCGGGGCTGCCGGCAGGTGCCTGGGGCGCCGCCCTGGCTTGGACCGGCGCAGCGGGCTGCGTGCTCGAAGCTGCCGAGCCGGGCGCCGCCGGCGCGGACTCAGGTTGCGGCGCCTTTATTGCTTCGGCAGGCGCTGCCTTCTGCGGCGTCCGTGCCGGCGTAGCTGCAGACTTGGTCAACGCCGGACGCGGCGCGGAAGCCGGTTCGGGAGGCGCTGGCGGCGCAGGCCTGGGCTGAGAGGGTACGCGTGGCGCCGCCGCGAAAGGCGCCAGCCTTGCCGTCAGCACCAGCAGCGCCTTCGCCGCCGGCGCCGGCGCGTCGTGGCGCGACATGCCGAGCAGCACCAGCGCATGCAGCGCGATCGAGACCAGCACGCACCAGAACAAGACGCGTTCCTGGGCGAGCGACTGGATGAGTCCGGTAGTGGTGTATGGTGTGGACATGGGTCAAGGATACCCCGAGGAGCGAGCGGCATGAACAGGCACGGCACACAGATCGGCAAGGCACTCAGAGACAAACTCGCCGAATCTCGGACGAAATTGCATGAAATTGCGAAGGACTTACCTCAGCGGGAATGGAAGCCATACGTCGTACCGCAGGCGATGCTCAACCAGATGAAGCGCGTCGAGGAATATAAGGCGCTGCCGAGCCGGCTCGTATGAAACCTGTAACCACCAGCTTTCTGTGCCGGCGGATTCGAAGCGTCGATCGCGTTGGGCGCGACGTCCGCCTGATCGTTCATGGGGCTCGGCTCAGCGCGCAACCGTCATGGACGGCGCGACCTCGGCGCGACCGCTGGCCAGCGCGATCTCGCCCTGGGCGTTGCGCACTTCCACCTGGACGCCACACGGGTCGCGATCGTCGCCGCGGGTGCCGACGGCGATCGTCGTTCCGGGAATCACTTTCCCTTTGAAGTGACCACCCAGACGACGCAGCCTCGTCGGATCGCCGCCGGCGAAACGCCGCACGACCATCTGCCCGGCGAGCGCCCAGGTGGCCGTTCCGTGCAAGATGATGTCGGGAAGCCCCTTCGAGAGCGCGATCGCGCGTTCGGTGTGAATCGGGTTCCAGATCGCCGCACACTCGGTGTAGACATGGGGCAGGTGGCGCGCGATCGGGATCGGCGTCCAGTCGAGGCCGTTCCCGGGAGCCTCGCGCACGGGGCCGAGCGCCGGCGGCTGATCGAGCATCCGCGCGTCACCGTCGACCGTCACGCCGAGGAAGATCGCGGCGAACCAGCTGGTGACGACCGGTTCGCCGCTGTCATGGTCGCGGGTCACCAACCTGGCGCCGACGTACGCGCCGACGCGCGTCGGCCGCACCTGGACGAGGTGGCCGCGGGTCACGAGCGTGCGTCCCGGGCGGATCGGCTGGTGGAAAAACGAGTCCTGCGTCACGTGGATCGAGCCCCAACCCTCCGAGTCGCTGGTGCACGTGACTTCGCGATACGCCGGTCCGCTGACCAGCGGCCACTCGAGCACGACGCAGAACGGCGGGGGCGCGACGATGCCGCCGGGACGCAGGTCATCGAGATAGCACTCGTCGCTCGCGCCGAGGCCAGCCGCGTATGCCATGATCATGCGCGGCGTGACGGTCACCACCGACTCGCCGATGTCGCGTCCCACCGCGTTTGCCGGTATTGCCATCGCCGCCTCAGCGTCCAACCTGGTAGCCAGCCGCGACGCGGTCCCAGCAGCCGGTCGTTCCCGCGTCGCGCAGCGGCCCCTTCTGAACCTTGCCGGTCGGGGTCTTCTGCAGCGGCTCGGTCACGATCTGGACGTAACGCGGAACCATGAAATAGGGCATGCGCGGCTTCAGGTGTTCCATGAGTTCGACCTCGCCGAGGACCGCGCCCGGCTTGAGCACCACGACCGCCTTGATCTCGTCTTCGGCCTCGTCGGCCGGCACCGGGACCGCGGCCGACTCCAGCACTGCCGGATGCTGGTTGATCTCGGCCTCGACCTCGAACGACGAAATGTTCTCGCCGCGACGGCGGATCGCGTCCTTGAGGCGGTCGACGAAGTAAAAATTGCCGTCGGCGTCCTGGGTGAACAGGTCACCGGTGTGGAACCACTGGTTGCGAAAGGCCTCCAGTGTTTTCTCGGGTTGTCGCCAGTAGCCCAGGTTCAGCGCCCAGGGCTCGTCGGTGCGCAATACGAGCTCGCCGACCTGCCCCACGGCGACGGTTTCGTCGTTCGCGTCGACCAGCCGCGCCGAGGTTCCGGCGCGCACCCGGCCGCACGAACGGTTGTTCACCAGATCGAAACCATCGGAGTGAATCGGCGTGTTCACTTCGGTCATGTTGAACCAGGTGAACACCCGGCAGTCGAAGCGCCGGCGGAAGTCGTCGAGTTCCTTCATCAGCGGCACCATCAGCACCTTGCGCAGCGTGTGGTCGCGGTCGTCGTCGCGCGGCGGCTGCCGGTAGAGGAAGTTGGCGACAGCGCCGAGCATCATCGCGGCGGTGACGCGATGCCGGCGTACGTCGGGCCAGAAGTGCTCGGCGCTGAACCACGGCCGCAGAACGATGCTCGCGCCGTGCATCAGGGTGGCGCCAAACAGGATCGGCAGGGCGACGTGGTGCATCGGGCTGAAGTAGTAGAGCACGTCGTCGGGTGCCATCGGCCCGGACATCGGGGCGGCGGCGGCGTACGCCTGGCCATGGCCGAACAGCACCCCCTTCGACGGCCCGGTGGTTCCCGAGGTGTACAGGATCGCCATCGGATCCCGGATCTCGACCACCGGCGGCAGCGTCGCGTCGCTCTCGTCGAACAGCGACTCGAACGCGTGCACCACCCCGAGCACGCGCGCCTGTTCATTCGACGCAGCGTCGGCGTCGCACACCACGACGTGGCGCAGCGGCGCGAGGCGGTCGCGCAGCTCGTGAAACAACGCGACGAACCCGGCATGCAGCACGACGCAGGCCGCGTCGCTGTTGTTGACCTGGTGCAGCAGAATGCCGCCGCGGTACGACTGGTTCATTGGCACCATGACCGCGCCCAGCTTGCATAGCGCAAGCCAGACTAGTGCCATCTCGATGCCATTGGGCATCATCACGACCACGCGCTCGCCCTTGGCCACGCCGAGCCGTGCCAGCCCGCGCGCGAGCCGGTTGCTGGCAGACTCGGTCTGTGCATAGCTCAGCGTGCGCTCGCCCAGGGTCAGGAACGCCTTGTCCGGCTGGCGCGCGGCGTGCTCGTGCAGCAGGTAATGCAGCACCCGCTCGCGGCTTTTCTGGTGGCTTTTCTGGTGCATGGCGTTTCGTGGATGTCGACGCGATCCGATGGGCCGATGATCAGACACCCAGGTACGACGCCTCGACGTGCGCGTTGCGCAGCAGGCTCTCGCCGACGATCGCTGCGGCGATTGCGAATGAAATCGGTCTCATGTTGTCTCCTCGGTAGTAAAGCGGATCCCGGTTTTAAGACAGTGGGTTAGGCTGTCCGCTAGATCATGTGCATGCCACCGTTGACGCCGATGGTCTGCCCGGTGATGTACCCGCTCGTACGTTCACAGGCGAGAAAAAGGAAGACGCCGACGCAGTCCTGTGCCACGCCAGCGCGCGCCAGCGGCGTCGCGTCCAGATAACGCGCGATCTGCTCCGGCGACGTCACCTGGTGGACCGGGGTATCGATGTAGCCGGGCGCCACGCAATTGACGCGGATACCGTATCGCGCCTCCTCGCGGGCCAGGCTGCGCGACAGTGCTTCGACCGCTCCCTTGGCCGCAGCGTATAACGACACGCCGAACCCGCCGCCGTTGCGCGCGGCGATCGACGTTGTGTTGATGATCGCGCCTCGTCGCTGATGCCGGAAGTGCGGCAGCGCGGCGCGGATCGCCTCGATCACCGAGTGCTGGTTCAGGTGCACGATGCGCTGCGTCAACGCCGGGTCGAACTGATCGATGGCGACCCGTGCGAACGCCGCCCCGGCGTTGTTGATCAGTACGTCGATGCCGCCCATCGCGCCGATCGCGGCCTCGGTCAGTGCCGTGCCGGCTCCCGGCACGCCGAGATCAGCTTGCAGCGCGAGCGCGTTGCCACCCTGGCGGTGGATTTCGTCGACCAGACGTTCGGCGTTCGCGCGGTTTGAAAAATAGTGCACCGCCACGGTCGCGCCGCACTCGGCGAACCCCTGCGCGATGGCTGCACCGATGCCGCTGCTCGAGCCGGTGATCAGCACCCGCCGGCCGCGCAATTCCTCGAACGCGTCAGTCCACATCTGGCGAACCCTTCACTCGTAGACGCTCAATTTCCGTTTCCCGGGGAGCCCTTTGTGGGTTTGCCAGGACGTCGTCACCAGCCAACCGGCATCGACGGGCAGGTTGACGCCGGTGATGGCCGCCGCGTCGCCGCCAGCGAGGAACGCGACCACTTTGGCGACCTCCTCGGGCTCGACCATGCGTCCCAGGGCGGAATTGTCCTCAAGGACAGTCACGTCGCGCTGGCCCCGGTCGATCGCCGCCTGCAGTGCGGGAGTGCGCGTATAGCCCGGCGACACCGCGTTCACGCGGACCCCCGACCGCCCCCACTCCGCGGCTAGGCATTCGGTCATCGAAATGACCGCGGCTTTCGCCGGCGCGTAGGAGTGCAGCGGCATCGAGCGCATTCCCGCGATCGATGCAATGTTGACAATGGCGCCGCGACCGCGGGCGGCCATGCGCCGGCCGAACGCGAGGCAGGCGACGTAGGTGCCGCGCTGATCGACGCGCACGACCTGGTCCCAGGACGACATCGGCAACGTCTCGGGCGAGAGCGGCACTTGAAGCACTCCGGCGCTGTTAACCAAGGCATCCACCGGCCCGAGGGCACGCTCTACGCGCTCGGCCAGATCTTCGACGCTGGCCTCGTCGGCAACGTCGACCGCGAAGGCCGCGCCACCGATTTCGGATGCCACGCGGGCTGCGGCCGCCTCGTCAATATCGGCGACCGCCACCTTGTAGCCGCGCCGCGCCAGCTCGCGGCAGCAGGCGGCGCCGATGCCGCTCGCCCCGCCGGTAACGACCGCAACTGCGGTGCTCTGATTCATGCTTTGTTCTCCCCGAAACGGCGGTGCAACGCCTCTAGTACGAAATCGGTGACTCCTTTGCGGAACACGAGGGCGAACAGCAGGATCACTACGCCCAGCGTCAGCCCGTAATACTCGGTGAATTTGGTAATGACGTCGTTCAGCAGGAGCAGCATCATCGTTCCCACCACCGGCCCGAGAAACGCGCTCGTACCTCCGAGCATCAGCATGAAAATGGCCTCGCCCGATATCGTCCAGTAGGCGAACTCCGGGTAGGCGCCGGAAACGAGCAGGCTCATGCAAGAACCAGGGAATTGCCCGGCGGTCGAGGCAAGTAGATCGCCGTCCAAACAGTCATTCATGCGGAAGCTTTTGCTTTCTTTCTTGTTTTCACTTCATTGGCGGAGGCAGAAGGTTGAGGAGGTGAAGGCACGCCTTCCAATCCATAGCGGACAAACTTCATGTATGTTTTGGCGACCCATTCCGGCAAAGTATTTTTCTGCCCCGTGCCAGCAACATAGCGTAAAGCAAGGTAGCTTCTTGCTGCCAGCAATATGAACACAACTACTTCGAGTTCCTCTTCGCTGTAGTTTGGAAACTCACCTTCGAGCTTCGAACGATGAAACAAGTGGAGGTATTTTTTTGAAACATTCTCGAAATGCTGCTTATGGCCAACAGGCGCGAAACTCTCTGCTTCATTCAGGATGCGGGAAAAATGCGGAGTCTTCTCCAGAAAGGAAAAAAAACCGCGGAATACGCGTTCTTCGATTTCCGTATAGTTCGTGCCCCCGATCGCACATTGCTTTATATGGGCAAGCATTTTTTCGCCCAAGGTGGGAAGCAGTTTGTCGAGAATATCTTGGCGAGAATCGAAATAATTGTAAAACGTGCCCTGTGCCACGCCAACTTTTGCCGTAATCAGCGCTATCGAGGCATTCGCGTAGCCAATTTCGCCCACCACTGCCGCGGCAGCCTGAAGCAATGCATGGCGAAGCAATTCCGATTTCTCCAAACGGCTGCCGCGTCGCCAGCTTTTCATTTTCGGGCCGCTTCGATTGGCCTTGTGCTCGGGTAGATCAGTCGTGCCTGGCATGCCGTTTTTGTGCGAAGTCATCAGCCCCCAACTTTCATAGAAGGATCTTGTTTTTACAGAAGGTTCTGGCGCGACCGGGAAATCATCAGCAATGCAACGGCGAGTGCTGATCCACCATTCACTTTTCTAATTTGGTCTTCTAGAATCGCTTTGTCAAGCGCCGCATTTGGCAGCCTGCGTTGCGCTGTCTGGAGTAAATAGTAAAATCGTCCGCTTTTTTGCAGAGGGCGGGAAACCGGCGAAGGGCGTCCCCCAAGGGGACTTTCCCCTCAAGGGGGATCAAGACCTTCGGGGCGTCCCCCAAGGGGACTACCTTCGGGGCGTAGCCCGTAGCTGGTTTTCCGCCCCTCGCGGCGCTCTGGCGGCCCCCCCTCAGGCGGCCTGTTTCATCTCCTGTACGGATCGGGTTGAGGTGCGCAAAATTACCATACCAATGGCATTCACGTGTTTCTTCCAAACGCCTTGCGGCCTTGCGGCCGTCAGGCCGATTACTTCGCTCATGCCATTTTGGAAAAGACTCGGGATTGAACTGGCGGTCGCGAAGAGGTACAGTCGCCCTCTGAACGTCTTTCGAAGCGCTAGCACAGATCGTCATCATGATCCCGATCACCATCCGTCAGTTGCAGTATTTCGTCGCTGTCTACGAGGAGACGACATTCTCCAGGGCGGCGGTGCGAGAGCACTGCTCGCAACCGGCGTTGAGTTCGCAAATCCGCAACCTGGAGCAGATCCTGAATCGCCTGTTGTTCGAGCGCTCGGTACACGGCGTTACGCCCACTGTCGCGGGGCAGCGCTTCTACCGGCACTCCGTCGCGATCCTGCACTCGGTCAATTCGGCCAAGCTCGATCTGGAGGAGGTGAGCGGGCAGGTCGCGGGTGAGGTGCGGGCCGGCCTGATCCCGTCGATAATGCGGGGCCTGATGCCATTCTTCCTGCCGGCATTCGTCGACACCTACCCGATGATCAACATCAGGCTGATCCAGGGTCTCAGCGATAGCTTGGCGAATTTGGTGCTGTCCGAGGCGGTCGAGTTTGCCGTAATGCTGGAGCCCCCCAAACGCGATGGCATCGAGATCACCAAGCTCCTGGAAGCCAGAATGGTCCTGATCAGCAGCCCCTTGCTCAATTTCAAAAGAGGCGAACCGGTCCGGCTCAAGGACCTTGCGCCGCTCAACCTGGTGATTCCGTCGCCCAACCACATGCTGCGCAGGAACATCGAGCGCCACATCTGGACCAAGGAGATCCCCGTCGGCCGCATTCTGGAGATGGATTCGGTACACGGCATGATCGACTTCGTCAGCAACTCGAAGTGGACAACCATCCTGCCGCTGATGGCGGTGGCGTGCGACCTCGAATCGGAGCGGTTGTGCATAAACCCGATCGCTGAGCCCTACCTGGAGGCGGACCTCTGCCTCGTCAATCTGACGCGATATCCGCTGCCCGCCCCGGCGCAGTTGTTCATCCAGGAATTGCGGCACCAGGCCGAGGCGATCGGCACGCCGGGCGCTCCACTGAAGCGCTCCAAGGTAAGTATCCCCCGGCAAATCCGGGGGGTAATTTAATTCAAGGAGGTAAGCCCCCTTCAAAGCCGGGGGAACTCCTATGTTGGTTTAGTAGATCCCGCCGTATTTTTCCGTAGTTGTTCTTTGGCGGCGTAGCGACGAAGCGGTGTTCCTTTGGCCGCTTGAAGCGCGCGAAATCGACCAGACGCTTGATCATGGTGGACGCCGCGATCGAAAAGCGTCCACTGCGTCTAGTCGAACAGGGCGACCGCGCGGACCCAGCCGGCCGAGCCGTTCTTGATTTTGTGCGGGAAGCAGGCGACGACGAAGCCGGTGGCGGGAAGCTGCTCCAGATTGGCCAGCTTCTCCATGTGGCAATAGGGAATCTCGCGGCCGGCATAGTGACCTTCCCAGATGATGCTGGGATCCCCGGTTTCTTCCCAGCGGCGCCGAGTGTGGGCAAACGGGGCGTCCCATCCCCAGGCGTCGATGCCGGTGACGCGCACGCCGCGCCCGGTGAGGTGGAGCGTCGCCTGCCGGCCGATGCCGCAACCGGCGGTCAGGTACTCGTCGGTGCCGATCATGCTGCCGGCGCGGGTGTTGACGAGCACGATATCGAGCGGTTGCAGGGCGTGACCGATACGCTGCAATTCGGCATCGATGTCCCCCGGCTGGACAATGTAGCCGTCTTCGAAGTGGCGAAAATCGAGCTTGACGCCCGGGCGGAAGCACCAGTCGAGCGGGATCTCGTCGATGCTCATCATGTGTCCGCCGTCGATGGTCTTCGACTGGTAGTGAATCGGCGCATCCATGTGCGAGCCGTTGTGCGTGCTGAAGTTCACTACTTCGAACGCCCAGCCTTCCCCGTTCGGCAGGTCTTCCTGGCGCAGGCCGGGAAAACCCTCGAGCAGCATCCAGGCATTCTCGCTGTTTGTTCGGTACTCGATGTGCGGACGCATGCTGGGCGGATCAAGGACCGTCTCGTTGTCCAGCGTCACCGAAATATCGACGATACGGGATGGCAGTTTCATGGGAGATCTCCGTTCCGGCCCGGCGCATTTTCAATCGGCAGGTTGGCGCGGCGGCCCCACGCGTCCCACCATCCGTCATAGACCCGCCAGTCGTTCTTTCCGGGATGAACCGTGGCGTCGACGATCCTGATCGCAGGATCGCCTAGCCGCTCGGCCAGCCAGCGTGCGGAGACAAGAGGCCCGCGACAGGTCGCCACGATGCGCTCGCCCCGGTCACCCGCACTGGGTGCGTTGGCGCAGCACGAACTTCTGTATCTTCCCGGTGGCCGTCTTCGGCAACTCGCCGAAGACGATCTTCTTCGGTACCTTATAGCGCGCGAGCACTTTACGCAGGTGGTCGAGGAGTTCCTCACTGCTGACCTGCGCACCTTCCTTCAGGGTGACAAAGGCCACCGGCACCTCCCCCCATTTCTCGTCCGGTGCAGCGATCACGGCGGATTCCAATACTGCGGGATGCGAAGCCAGCGCCTGTTCGACTTCCACCGAGGCAATGTTTTCGCCGCCGGAAATGATGATGTCCTTGGAGCGATCCTTCAACTCGATGTAGCCATCCGGGTGCATGACGCCGAGGTCGCCGGTACGGAACCAGCCGTCGGGGCAGGCTTTTCGCGTCGCCTCCGCGTCGCGGTAGTAGCCGAGCATCAGGTTGTTGCCGCGCAGCGCGATCTCGCCCAGCGACCGGCCGTCGGCCGCCACGTCGGCGCCGTCTTCCGCCACCACCCGCACCGGCTGCGAGACGACATTGCCCACGCCCTGCCGGGCCTTGAGCCGCGCCTGCTGCTCGATCGGCAGCGCGCTCCACTCGCTGCGCCAGTCGCAGATCACCGAGGGGCCGTAGGTCTCGGTGAGGCCATAAAGGTGGGTCATGTCGATGCCCAACTCCGCCATGCGCGCGAGCAGCGCGGGGCTGGGCGGCGAACCGCCGGTGGCGATGCGCACCGGTTGTGGCGGTCTGCCCGCCGCCGCGCCCTCGTGCCAGGCGAGCATGGTGACTACGGTGGGCGCGGCGTTGAGATGGGTTACGCCGGAGTGGCGCAGGTGCTGCCAGATCGCCGCCGGGTCCACCCGGCGCAGGCACAGATGGGTAGCGCCGACCGCGGTCACTGCCCAAGGGAAGCACCAGCCGTTGCAATGGAACATCGGCAGCGTCCAGAGAAACACGCTGGCGCCGTCGAGCCCGGTCTGGAGCGCCATCGCCAGTGCCTGCAGGTAGGCGCCGCGGTGATGGTACATCACCCCCTTGGGTTTTCCCGTGGTGCCGCTGGTGTAATTGAGCGCGAGCAGACCGCGCTCATCCGACACCTGCCGGGTGAAGCGGGACGCATTTTGAATGAGGTGTTCGTATTCGTCGTCCTCGGTGTTTGACCCCGAGCGAATCTGCTTCACCGCGGCCGGAACCAATGCGAGTGCATCCTCCACCGCTGCTTCGAACTCGTGATCGTAAATGAGGACCTTGGCACCGCTGTGGTCGAGGATATAGGCGAGTTCGGCGGCTGCGAGCCGGGTGTTGAGCGCCACCAGTACTGCCCCGGCAAAGGGCACGCCGAAGTGAGCTTCGAGCAAGACATGGGTGTTCGGTGCGAGCAGCGCCACGCGGTCGCCTGGCTCGACGCCGAGCGACGCAAGCGCACCCGCGAGCCGCTGCGCCCGTTCGAGCAGGTTGGCATAGGTGATGCGCGTCGCGCCATCGATGACGGCAATGCGATCCGTATATACCGCTCCGGCCCGCTGCAGGAAGGAAACGGGCGTCAGTGGCTCGAAACTGAACTCTGTGGTCATTTCAGGGCGCCCGTCCGCAGTTGCGGGTTTAGGAATGGCGGAATTGCTTGCATAGGCTACACGGCCTTGACGTTGGCATCAACTGGCGATGAGCGCGCCGCCGCCGCGTCGAGGCCCGAGCGCCCGGTTTTTCCGATAGCACGCATAGGAAATTCGTATTTTTTGGTGTACACTTCCCGAAGCTAAGATGCGACCTGCACCCTAAAGGAGGGAGATCATGATGAAAAGTTTCAAGCGGAGGTGGTTTCTGGTGGCGGGCGTGCTTGCCATTGCAATCGGCGTTTCCGTACCCGTCGCCCAGGCGCAGCAGCCGATCAAGATCGGCCACAGTATGTCCCTGACTGGCGGACTGGCCGGCGGCGGCAAGGCGGCGCTGATCGCGCTGCAGATGTGGGTCGAGGATGTCAACGCCAAGGGCGGGCTGCTGGGCCGCAAGGTCGAGCTGATCACCTACGACGATCAGTCCAGTCCCGCGAACACGCCGGGTATCTACACCAAGCTGCTCGACGTCGACAAGGTCGACCTGCTCATCGGGCCCTATGCCACTGTACCCACGGCGGCGATCATGCCGCTGGTGAAAGAGCGCGGCCTGCTGCTAATGGGCAACTTCGGGTTCCAGAGCAACGCCAAGATCCAGCACGATATGTGGTTCAACAATGGATCCTGGAACGACGCGGCGAGCTGGTCGGAGAACTTCTTCCTCGCCGCCCGGGAGCTCAATGTGAAGACCGTGGCGTTTCTCGCCGCAGACCAGGAGTACGCGCAGGCCTTGGCGGGCGGGGCGAAGGCAATCGCAGCCAACATGGGCCTCAAGACCGTCTACGATCAGGTGTATCCGCCGACGACGGTGGACTTCTCCACGATAATCCGCGCGATTCGCGCGGCGCAGCCCGACGTCGTGTACGTGATGTCGTATCCGAACGATTCGGTCGGCATCGTGCGCTCGGTGAACGAGATCGGCGTCGGCTCGTCGGTGAAGCTGATCGGCGGCGGCATGGTGGGCCTGCAGTTCGCGCCAGTGATGGAGTCGCTCGGCTCGATGCTCAACGGATGGGTCAACTACCACTTCTACGTGCCTGAAAAGACGATGGAATTCCCGGGCGTGAAGGCTTTTCTCGAGCGCTACTCGAAGAGGGCCATCGAAGCCAAAGTGGATCCGCTCGGCTTCTACCTGCCGCTGTTCGACTACGCCATCGGGCAGATGATCGAGCAGGCGGTCACGGCCACCAAGAGCCTCGACCACAAGGTGCTGGCCAAGTACCTCCACGAGAACGAGATGAAGACCATCGTCGGCGGGATCCGCTACGCAAAAGACGGCGAGCGGGCGAAAGCGCGCGTGATCATGATCCAGTTCCGTGGCGTGGCAGACAAGAACATCGACCAGTTCCGCCAGCCCGGCAAGCAGGTGATCGTCGCGCCGGCGGAGTACAAGTCGGGCGCGGTTGTTCCGTTCGACCAGGCGCGCAAATAAGCGGGCATCGTGGAAGAAGCGGCGCGGCGACCCCGTGCCGTTTTTTTTGCCTCTCCTGACCCCATGGATTGACGACCAGCAGATGATATTTTCCTTCCAACTGCTCTTTGAGGCGATCGTGTTCGGCATCCTGCTCGGGTGCTTCTATGCCGCCGTGAGCATCGGGCTGTCGGTGGCATTCGGGCTGCTCGACGTGCCGCATGTCGCCCACCCGGCGGTCCTGATCTTCGCCGCCTACTGCGCCTACCTGCTCGGAAGTTACGGCTGGGATCCGATCCTCGCCGGGCTCGCGCTGATGCCGCTGTTCTTCCTCTTCGGCGTCGTGATGTACCGCTTCTACTACGAGACGTTCGAGAAGCGCGGCACCGAGGCCGCAGTGCGCGGGCTCGCGTTTTTCTTCGGCATTGCGTTTATCATCGAGGTCGGGCTGATCCTCGCGTTCGGCGTCGACCAGCGCATGGTCGAGGCCGATTACATCGGCAAGAGCCTCACGTTCGGCGAGATGCGGGTGCCGCTGCGCATGCTTCTGGCGTTCGGCGTTGCGCTTGCGCTCACGGCGGCGCTCACGCTGTACCTGTCGAAAACGTTCACCGGCCGGGCGATCAAGGCGGTGGCGCAGGACGAGCCGGCGCTGCGGCTGATGGGGGCCAACCCGGTGCGCATCAAGCAATGGGCGTTCGGCATTGCGACCGCCGTCACCGCGCTTGCCGGTGCGCTGCTCATCGTCGTCGGGCCGGTCGAGCCGATGCTCGACCGCGTTTACATCGGACGCACGTTCTGCGTCGTGGTGCTGGCGGGCCTGGGCAGCATGACCGGGACACTCGCCGCGGGGTTGATTCTCGGCATTTCGGAGTCGATCGTGCTGATGCATTTCGGCGCTTCCTGGGCGCCGGCGGTCGCTTACGCGCTGCTGCTCGTCGTGCTCGGCATACGGCCGCAAGGGCTGTTCGGACGATGAGGCTGCGCGGCTCTCCGTTCTGGATCGGCGCGGCTGCGACCGTCGTGCTGGCCGCGATCCTCTCGCTCAGCGGAGTAAACGAGTACTTCTTCTTCGCCGGCTACGTGGTGCTGCAATTCGTGGTCCTCGCCACCGCCTGGAACATCCTCGCCGGCTACGCCGGCTACGTGAACTTCGGCACTGCCGCCTTCTTCGGCCTCGGCGCCTACACCAGCGTAGTGTTGATCCTATCGCTCGGCGCCCCGCTCCTGGTGCAGATCGCCGCCGCGGCGGCGGTGACCGGGTTGCTCGGTTTCGGCACCGGCCTGCTGACGCTGCGGCTGCGCGGCATCTTCTTTTCCATCGCCACGGTGGCGATCATTTACATCGCGGAGACGCTGATGATGAACTGGCGCTACGTCGGCGGCGCCACCGGCCTGCAGTTTCTGCGTCCCTTGCCGATGGTGCCGTTCGAGACCTACACCAGGATGCTGTTTTTCGTGATGGCCGTGCTCGCCGTCATCGCGGTGTCGATCGCGCGCTACGTCGAAAGCTCGTGGATCGGCCGGGGGCTGCGCGCGCTGCGCGACACCGAGGAAGCCGCCGAGTGCAACGGTGTGCCCACGCTGCGGCTCAAGCTGTTCGCCTGCACCGTGTCGGGCGCGCTGATGGGGATGGCAGGCGCGCCGCTGCCGATGTATCTGAGTTTCCTCGAGCCTGCCTCTTCGTTTAGTCTCAACTACTCGGTCGTGGCGCTGGCGGGGGCGATCATCGGCGGCACCTCGCACTGGGTCGGGCCGGCGATCGGGGCGATTCTCCTCGCCTCAGTGCAGCAGATCGTCACCGTGACGATCTCGAGCGAGATCAACGTGCTGGTGGTCGGCGTGCTGCTGGTCGTGTTCGTGGTGGCCGCGCCCGAAGGGATCATCGGCCTAGTCAAGAAGCTCAGGCGCCCGCGCGCTGCGGCGGGAAACCCGTCATGAGCGGGACCTTGCTGCGCGTCGCGCAGGTGTCCAAGAACTTCGGCGGCTTTAGCGCGCTGTCCCAAGTCAGCATTGAAATCGCACAAGGTGAGCGGTTCGGCCTGATCGGGCCGAACGGTTCGGGCAAGACCACGCTTATCAACTGCATTTCCGGGTCCTTGAGGAACGACGGCGGCTCGATCGTGTTCGACGGCAATGACATCTCCGGGCTGCCTGCATATCAGCGCACCCGCCTCGGCATCGCGCGCAGTTTTCAGATCCCCCGCCCGTTCTCGAGCATGTCGGTACTGGAGAACCTGATCGTGCCCCTGGAGTATGTGGTCCACCGCCGTTCGCTGCACACCGCGGACACGCGCGCCGAGGCGATACAGATACTCCGGAGCATGGGTCTTGCCGATAAGGCGGACACCCCCAGCAACCGGCTTACCCAGGTGGAGCTGCGCAAACTGGAGCTGGCGCGCGCCATGGCGTCGCGTCCGCGGCTGCTGATTTCGGACGAAGCGATGGCGGGCCTGTCCTCGACGGAGGTGGAGGAAGTGCTTGCGATCCTGCGCAAGCTGAACGATTCCGGCATCACCATCATCATGATCGAGCACATCATGCGGGCGGTCATGAGTTTTTCGCAGCGGGTGATCTGCCTGGACGCGGGCCGCATCATCTGCGAGGGAACGCCCGAGTCGATCGTCAAGGATTCCGAGGTTCAGAAGGCCTACCTTGGCGCTTAAGCTGACAGTGGAGAACGTCGAGGCCGGCTACGGCGCGGTGCGGGCGCTGCACGGCGTGTCGCTCGATATCGCGCAGGGCGAGACCGTGGTCCTGCTCGGCACCAACGGCAACGGCAAGAGCACGCTGATGAAATGCATCATGGGCATGGTGCGGCCGACCCGCGGCTCGGTGACGCTGGAAATGGACGGCCGGAGGCACGACCTCACGCGGCTCGCGACCGAGGAAATCGTCAACCTCGGGGTCTCGATGGTGCCGGAGGGCCGGCGCCTGTTTCCTAAGCTCACCGTCGAGGAGAACCTGCTGCTCGGGGCGTTCCGGCCGCTGGCGCGGGGCGACATCGCCAAGAACCTGGAGTACTGCTACGCCATGTTCCCGGCGCTCAAGGAGCGCCGCCGCCAGCTCGGGGGCTCGCTGTCGGGCGGCCAGCAGCAGATGCTCGCAATTGCCCGCGCACTGATGTCGGCGCCCAAGCTGCTGCTGGTGGACGAGCCCTCGGTCGGGCTGGCGCCGATCCTGGTGTCGCACACCATCACCACGATCAAGGAGTTGAAGCAGGGCTACGGGCTCACCGTACTGATGGCCGAGCAGAACTTTAACCAGGCGGTCCGTATCGCCGACCGCGGCTACATCATCGTGCACGGCAAAATCGTGTTCGACGGCAGGACCGTTGCCGAGCTGGAACAGAACGACCTGGTGAAGAGCTACTACCTCGGCACCTGAGTCAGGCGAGCGAGATGGCGAACGTCGGCATGGTCGGACTGGACTGGCAGGAGCGGGTCAACCGGGATCGGCTGCGTAAGTGCCGGCTCGAGCGCGGATGAAGGCGCACGGACTCGGCGCGATGC
>Ga0080064_1004397_pt1 | contig 18127 bp, 25 predicted proteins | sample Subgrocontami54m_FD_69260 | JGI IMG/M metagenome (GOLD analysis project Ga0080064, IMG submission 69260) | Subsurface groundwater microbial communities from S. Glens Falls, New York, USA - GMW46 contaminated, 5.4 m (SPADES assembly) (version 2) ...
GTTAGTAATACAAGCTGAATTTGACTCCGCAATATCCGACGACAAAAAGAGCCGTTTTATTCAAGCATGAGAAGCAAAAGCCCTTCAGGTAAATAAAAATCAAAAAGATAATCTTGTTTCTGCCGGTAAGGTTATAAAGAAGCCTGCAAAGGCCGTAAAGACAGCAGAAAACGTTTTATTGCCGACTATTGACCAAGTAGACGGGAAAGGAGGGATTTAAAAAAATGGCAGCAACAGTAGAAATAGACGAAGCAAACGGCGCAGGTGAAACCCTAACTCACAATATAACAAATACCAATATGGGATCAACTGACGCGGTTAATCTTGACCCCGTGGCTAATCCTGTTACTCCGGGGAATAATACCTTTGAGAAGTGGCAAAAAATCCATGTTACTGCAATGGGCGGTTCTTCAAAAATTGATAACCTTAAAATATGGAGAACAAGCGCATTAGGTGGATCAGCAGTTCATAAATCTAATGCCAGAACTGCATCTTATGCACAAGCAACTTATGCCACACCGATTGCCTCTGCCTCATCAGTGGCAACTCAAACCATGCCAACTTCCGCCCCAGCTTCTGCAAACTTGGGAATTTCCGGATCATTAACTGGATCGCTCCTTGCCGCCGGATCGTCTGATTATCTGGTACATCAAGTTCAATCAAACGCCGGTGATACTGTCGGATCAACCAGTACCATGAATTACCAATATGATGAGACAGCGTGAGAAGTAATACCATGCTTTCCAATGCAATACTATGCAAGACTATATTTTCCAAAGGCCAAAAACAGGACAAGTTGAAAATGTTATAAAAGAGCGCTGGTGTTGGGAAGCTCATTATATTGATGGTAGCCTCTTAAAACAGTTTGATGACAACGGAATGTTTCATCAGTTTCGAGAAATAGACCAGTCTAAACTTCTATCCTTCAAAATGGTCAACCACGAAAATGTAAATGCTTTTACACTAATTTTTAATCCTAAGACCATGAAGCTAATTCATTTTTATAGAAACATTGTCTTAAACGTTGGAACCAGTGAGGAGAGAAAAATAAAAATCTATTGTTTCGGATTTGAGAAAAAGTTTTTTGGCAGAACTCAAAAATCTTTAATGGCAATTATGCCAAACGATGAATTGATAGCGACTGATAATTTAGATAATTTGGAGGTGAGTTAGATTATGGCAAGTGTATGGTTAGGCGGAGCCGAAACAGGCAGTATCAGCGAGACAGCAACTCCGGGCGGCGGTTGTAGTGTTCAGACCGCCAATGTAAAAACGGGCGCTTATGCTTATAGATGTATTTCAACCAATGCTTTCTTTGACTTTATAATCTATTCGAAAGGGACAATGTTTTATAGGTTCTATGCCTATATTCTGGCCAATTCAGGCGCTGACAATGTATTCTGGCAGGCCATAAACAGTAATACCGGCGTATGTACCCTTCAGCTTATTTCAACAGGCAAAATTAAAATACGAAATGGAAACTCAACAGGTACGTTGCTTGGAACATCTACCAATTCTATACCTCTCAATGGCTGGTTTCGGGTTGAGGTAAAGATAATTTGCGGAACATCTAGCAATGGCACAATAGAGGTGAGATTCACTAACACAAATGATGTAGTTATTGAGACACTTACTTTTACCTCGCTAACAATGGCCGCCGCCGCTGTTACGGGTGCAGGGTATGGTTTTAGGACTGCGGCACAACAGATTGACTTTGATGATATTGCAGAAGACGACGCGGCTTATTGCAGCGCGGGGCGGATCATTGCCAGACAGCCAAAAACAGGCGTGCCAACATATAATGCGTGGACTAAAACAGGCACAGACCCTTATTGGGCAGATACACCTTTTAATACCGCCAACAGAGCCACCTCTGTCAATTCTGGTATCCCAAGCAGACAAACTAAACTAATTTCTGCTTTTAATGCAACTCAAACCGGTCATGGAAATCAAATCATCGGCGCAAACGATACTATCAATGCGGCAGGGATTTATTATGTGGCCAAACGAGGTAGTGGTTCAGCGGCAACTTATGCCATGAATTTTATTTATAATTCTGTCCTCACCGAAAATGCAGTTTTACTTATCACATCTGATGATTATTACTACAGCCATATAACTTCTGCGCTAACACTTGCTCTCTTAAACGCTATGGAAGTAGGCGGAAAGCAAACTACCTCTGGCTCTGTGCTAATGACCATTGAGGACTTGTGGGTAATAGTTGATTACAAACCTGTAGTAACAACGCCAACAAACATTCAAAAAAATCTTAAATACGCTGTTAAAACAACTCCCGCTGCAAAAAATAAGTCTTTGCAATACACTGTTAAAACCACCCCATCGGCAAAAACAAAACTTCTAAAGTATGCTGTAATTATTCAAGCAATCAAAACTAAGGCTCTTAAATACACAATTAAGATAACACCCTCTGCTAAAACGAAGCCTCTGAAATATACTGTCAGAATTACTCCGGACACTATAACAAAATCTCTTAAGTATGCCCTTATTAAATCATTTAGCGATACAAAACCACTTCAATATACTGTGCTAACAGTTGGGGTATTAACAAAAAGCCTAATCTACGAAATAGAGGTTCTGCCCCCTCCGTGGATTAGACCTCATGGTATGTACGATTACTTGGGTTTGAAGGTAAGAGGAAAGCTTGGCAATATTGCCACTTTTGAAGAGCAATGGTGGGGACGGCAGGTTTCACCACCCTTTTATCCTTATAATCCAAGAACTTACCGCCAGCAAACATGGAGAAATCAATTAAAACAGGCTGTTAGCAACTGGCATGGTTTTAACCAGACAGTCAAAAACCAATATAATCAGAAAACCAAGAATTTAACTATGACGGGTTTTAATTATTATCTTTCAGAATATCTAAAAGCTCATTACCCGCCATAGTAAAAAGTTTCTACCACTAAAATAAACCCCTCCCTCAAGCGATAGGAATGATTCTAGTTATAATGCGAAGTGCAATACCTTCAGGCACTTTGGGCTCTTTTACTTCTTTTTTAGGACCAACGGCATGTTAACCCCAAGACTGGCCAGATTAGCAATAATACTTGCCAAGATGTTTATAGCAATGACTATAAACACAATAAAGGTAACAATTGTACCGTAAAGCCCTATCTCAGTAATGACCAATTGCACAACAGCAAATCCCAAAATATAAGGAATGACTCCATTTTTCATAAACGCTGCTACTTTGTTAAAATTAAAGGTCTTTTGAGCTAAAGCCGCAGCCATTCCTAAAATAATGTCAGCTGCCAAAAGGATAGCTATCAATTTTATTTGAAAGGTACCAAAGGCAGTTACAAAATCAAGGGCCACTTGCGTGGTTGTCGTTGCTATATCCGGCGCCGAAACGGCCGGAGTAATCGCCGCAATTAAATTAAAAAACATTTTTATTCACCTCCTTTCATAAGCAAAATTCTTAAACAGCTTATTTCCATCATTTAACAATGACTGTTCCCTTCATTTCCGGATGGATACTGCACGAATATGTATAAGTTTTGCTTTTTTCGAATTTCTGCTCAAACGTGTCTCCCGCAACAATCGCGCCACTGTTAAAACTTCCATCTCCGGCAGTTACCGTATGGCTAACTGTATCCTGATTCCGCCAGACTATAGTTGATCCCTTTCCCAAAGTTTGCGAAGCCGGTTGAAAAGATAAGTTTGAGATTATTACCTCAACTCTTTGAGCCGAAGGTGTTGCTTCTTTACTTGGTAATACGCCGCTTGGTAAAGGATTTATGACTGCCGCTGGGCTGGCCACGTTTTCCTGAATTGTCGGTCGTGGTGTTACCTCCACCGTTGTTTTTTTCGGGGAAGTAGTCACAGTAGAATTAAGTCTTACTTTAGCAAAAATAAAACCTACGATTCCAATAATAAAAATAACTACAACGACTGTTGATAGGGCAAGTATTCCTGTTTTAGTCATAGATTATGATTTTTTCACCTCCTTCATTTAATCTTTAAGTTTTAGTAGCCCTTTTTTCAAGAAGAGCTAATCTTTTCTTTAATTCCTCATTCTCTTCTGTTATTTTTTTAAACTCAGTGGCCTTTAGAAACGGATCGCCTTCCCACCAGTTAATACCTATAGCTTTTGCCTTATCCACTGAAGCAATCAACAGCCTTATTTTGATTGTTAAAAGCTCAACATCTACTAAGTCAATTTTGATATCACCGACAATAACTACTCCTTTATCAAGAATCCGGTCTAAAAGATCGGCCAAAGTCGTTGCCTGTAAACTTGTAATTTGTTCTGCCATATATTTACCTCCTTTCTTTTTTACATTAATTCCCCAAGCGGACCTAAATCTAAGTTTAAGTCTTCATCTTTTAAAGCAAAGCTCTTTTTTAGCTGTTCCATCTTCTTGTCCAAAGCCAAAAAGGCGACTCCCATTCGTTCAACCTCTACCGCAGTTAAAAATCCGCTTTCCATTCGCCGGACTGCTTGTTTCTCCATAAGTTTTCGTATCAATTCAACTAGAGTCAGTACAAGTTTTATCAATCCCTTTTCTACATTTTTAGGATCAATATTAGTCTTTGGTTTTATAACTTGATCCAGTCCGTAATCAATAAATGATGGTAAAGTTCTTTCAATAGTCTCTCCATTGCCGCTTTTGCTTATGTCAATATCTTCGGTTTTAGGTGTTGTTACTAAATCATTTTTTCCTTGAGTAGCAGTTTGCCAAAACATCAATTCTGTTTTTCCGTTACCGCCTCTTCTTGCTGCTTTCTCAACGGTCTTGACTGAAGAAAGTAGAAGACCCAAATTAAGATAAATAAGATCAATGTCTGCTACCGAAAGAAGTACCTCTCCTTTCACCACCACTCCTTTGTCTAAAAGCCTGTCTAAAAGCTCAAGGATAGTAAAATGTTGATTCTTGACTATCTGATCACTTGTTTTTATTTTTGAGTGTTTCATTATTTTTTAAGTAAAACTGTACGGTGGCCATGGGCCAGAAAGCTCAATTTCTATTCCCATGGATTCATATTTCTCTATTAGTTTTTTTACTTGTTTACAGAAACGGGCTACTTTTCCTTTTTCGATTAAATAAGCTGTATTGAGTATCATCTCTTTATTTTTACCGGTTAATTTTTGCGGCAAGGTCTTATTTAGTTTAGACTCATAAGCATACTCACCAGCCTCCTGAAAAATACCCTCGGAGGCTTTGGTAAGCCGAGCAGACACATCGACCTTTGATTCTTCTTCCATTTTTCTTCCTAATAAATAAGCAGCTCCTTTTGATAATTTCCCTTTTTTCTCATCTAGCTTTTTGAGTCTTGGTTCAACTTTTGCAAGATGCTTTTTAAATTCTTGATTATCAATGTAAACTTTAAGCCCCCATTCTTCTCTTCCTGTAAATTTAGAAAGGAGCTTTTTAAACTTCTCTCCATAATCCTGTAACATCTTTGAAGCGGCCTCTTCATCTTTTAAGATCGTGCCGAATTTAAAAGGAACAACCGTGGTCAGTTTCATAAGGGCGTCAACCACGTCCTCGTGGCCTCTTAATATTTCTTCGGTTTCATTCGGAACAGTCTCTGCGGTTTTTGTTAATTTAGAAAGCAATTTTTTAATTTCATCCTGAAATTTATCAGTATCGATTTTACTAACGCAAACGGCAATGCCCTTCCCTTCCACGAAGGAAACTTTGTTCTTTTTATCAATCCCCAAAATATTAAGTTGTTTAGGGCTCTTGCCGACTAACCCATAAGCATAGAGCCCAACTTTTGAAACCATATTTATTAAACCTCCTTTTCTTCCTCGCTAATTCTCCCTCGTTTATAGGAAGAAACTTCAAGATCAGCATTCAGCTTGATGATGTAATGCTCCTTTTCAAACACTCGGTATTCCGGCTTAATAGAGGCTAAGTACTGGTTCATTTCTGCCACTTCGGCCTCGGCAACCCAGCCGCCATCAGCCTTATCAATCGTAACTATTCTTATTCCTTGCGCTTCAATAGTCTCTTTCAAAAATTTCTTCACTTTATCTCTGACTTCAGAAATCATAATTTCTCACCTCCTTTCAAGATTGTGATTTGTCACTTTTAGCTTCTCTGGCAATTGTGAGTCTTTCCAAAAGTACGGCCTCTTTTTTTTGATATTCCTCTTCGCTAATTTGATCAATTTCATACATTGTTTGTAATAGCAGTAACTCTTCTTTTATTTTTGATTCATCGGTCAATTCTGCTTGCGCCATTTCATAAATTTTCTTAAATATGCTTACTAAGCCTTTTGCAGGATACCCGATCAATAAATCGTCAATAAAAAACATATATTAGTTTTTACCCCCCTTTGTTTCATAAAACAGCTGTTTTCCTAACTTTTGCAGACTGTCAATGCCCTGAATTTCGCTTGGCTGCAAAACAACCTCTGTGATAACACGAGTGCTAAATTTTTCCTTAATTTCGCGAATATATTTTTCTTGAGTTTTTCTTCTCATCTGGGCAAAATCAGACTTTTCTTGCGGAAAGATATTATTGATAATAATATGTCCAGAGGGGATACGCATTTGCTCAAGGCTTCTTATTAAATCCTCTGTTTCGGAAACCCCCATTTTCTCGGCAATAGTTACCACCACAAACTCTGTTTTCTCGGAGTTTTGCAAGAGTTCTCTTACTTTTTTCACTGTTTTTTTCATTTCCAAAAGAAACTCATCAGCTTTCTCGATTCGCTTTTCTCCGGCAAATTGTTTTACCATTGTGTGATACTTCCAGCGAAGACTGGCTAAAAACTTTATCCAATTATCTAAAAGTTCCGGCAACATGAGCAGTCTCAATGTATGACCGGTCGGCGCAGTATCAACAATGTATTGCTGATAATCTGAGCTCTCCATAAAGTCCATTATCTTCTTTAAACTCATCACTTCGTCCAGTCCTGGAATATCGAGACTAAATGCTTCTTCTGTTTCTTCATCTGCTAAATACGTGCCTTGTTGCAGTATGTCTAAGATTTCTTTGCCGTATTCCTTTTTAAATTCTTCCAAGACTTTCTTGGCGTCTAACTCCATGGCAAAGAGGTTATTGTTACCTACAACAGCGGTGGGCTCATTGCCAATTGCTTGACCGAAACTATCCGCAAGAGATGGGGCAGGGTCTGTCGTAAAAATTAAAACCTTGTTTTCTTTGCTTAACTCTAAGGCTGTTGCCACGGCCATAGTTGTTTTACCAACGCCGCCTTTACCGCCAAACATAATAAACTGTAAAGATTTATTTAATAATTTAGTTAATGCCATAATTATCTCCTACCAAGTCACCACCACTTCAACAAAATTATAAGGCGGTACCGGGCCAATATATTTTAATTTTTTTCTTTCACCATAGACTTTTTCCAATTCTTGCATCTTTTGGTCAAACTCTTGCTCTCTCTCCTTGGCTACTAAAAAGGCGGCGTTAACCAGATTCATGTCGCCTAAAACACGGTTCTCCCGAAAATCAAGACTTAGTGGCTTCAAAATTTCAAGCAGTTCTTTGGCTTCTTTCTTTTTTTTCTCCTCCAATGCTTTTTGCACCATTTCACCAATTTTAATTTTGCCGGCGTATTGCCTTTGAATATTCGTTTCTTTGGAAAGTAAGTTTTTCAACTGCTTGATTGACGGGTTTTCCTCAATTGTCTCGGTAAAAATAGCATCCATGTCTGTCCAAAAAGCTCTCACTCCAAGTTCAATTTTTCCTTCCAACCCGGCTATTAAATCAATAAATTCCTGATAGCGATTTTTTAACACCTTTTCGATGATAACTCCCTCTTCTTCGCCTATAGTACAAAAGCGAACCGGAAGAATGGTAAACTCCGGCATCGCTTTTTCTAAAACTTGTTGATGGGAGATAGCATTATCTCTAGTCACATGATATCTAATAATAGGCGAGCTGGAGACGATTACTGCTAAATCCTGAAAGTGTAAAGTATAGACTAAATCAGCTCTCCCGCCTATGCCAATATAACCAAACTCTTGTTTTTGTTTAGCTTTGATGATGCCGTAAATATATTTGCCTTCTCCGTTAATCATATTTTTTGCCTAAAGGTATTTTTATAGGTTCTACAAGCCAACGGGCAAGCCGATTTATTTCTCCCTCGCGACTATGGGAGGTTAGCTTTTGGTAATACTCTTTAATCTTCTGAGGGTTTTTAAGATAAACCACCGTAAAATCTGATGGTAGCTTTTGCATCATTTGATGATAAGCGCCCAAAAAACAAATCCCTGTCTCTCCTTCTTGTAAACTCTCATCAATCTGCTTGGCAATATAGCTATCCCGCTTGGCTAAAAGCCCACCCTTTCGCCATTTATAGCGTAAAAAGGCAAATAAACCCCCTAATAAGGACTTTCTTTCAACAAGCTCTTTGGTTAAAAAATATTCCTCTTTTAGAAGATCCGGGTCTTCGGTTTTCGTAAGGATCGCCCCTTTCTCCGTTAACTGTTTTACGATTTTGTAATTGATACTTCCTTTCCTGCTCAGATCAGCAACCATCTTTTGTCCTACCGTACCATTTGTCGGCATCCCATCTTGAAAAATCTTAAACCCGGATACATTTTTATTTTCCCAATATCGGGCAATCTCTGCCCAATAATTTTCAACAATTGTTTTATGCTTTCTCCAACTAGTTGCTTTAACCGCTTTCTTTGCCTTTATCTCTAAACCTTGCGCCAAGCTACCCAAGTCGGTATTAGTATGGATGATTGGTACATAGATTAGTCTCCTCATCTTCCTCCCTCCCAATGATAAATATCAACATCAAAAAAGCCTTTCTCGGTAAAATCTTTTAGTACTCTGTAAGCAGAATTTATAAGATCAAATTTAAGTTGACCCTGACCGGCGTGTTTATCCGGGTGGGATTCTTGAGCTAGCTGGCGGTAAGCATGGCTGACAGTTTTATCCGTTATTTCTCCATTTAACCCCAGCGTCTTTTTGGCTTTCTCAACCTCTTTTGGACTTATCCTCTTAAATAAAATAGTGGAGAAGCTATAGGAGGGTAGTGGACCAACTAATCGGAAATTTAAGGTATCTTCAAACCTTTGATCCAGCTGATCTACCGCCTTATAGAAAATTTTTTTAGCGGATGCTTTTATTAAAAAAGCGGCGTTAAAAACCATTTCGTCACCTGTTAAATCGTGCAAACATATCTCTCCTGCTTCTTTTTTAAGTGTTTGCAGAATCAAATGCCCATTTCTTACCTTTCTGGTATTTAAAGCTTGTTCAATTAACTTACCTAAAACTACTTTATCCTCTACAGTAGCCCTGTCACCTTTTAAGGCAATTTCCTGTTGTTTTTTTTGAACCCGGCGGTCCTCCGCGTAAATCATTGCCAGGATTTTGGGTAACTTCCAACTGGCCACCACGTCCAGTTCTATTTTGCCCTCCATCCTACGCAGTGCATTTCTCAAGACAAAATAGCCTTTTTCCATGAATTTGATTACTTCATCTTCGGTTTCTACCATGGTCCCGAATTTAACCGGTATGACGGTAAAATCCGCCATTACTTTTTCAATTACAAACTGGTGGGTAACTAAGTCTTTGACTGTTTTTTCTTTGGCCAAAGAGTCATAGATCATAAACGGGCTATTGGAAACAACAGCCGCTAAATCTTTAAAACCTATTGCGAATACTTTTGAAGCTTTGTCGCCAATGCCAATTTCCCCAAATTTTTGGGGGGCACTTGTTTTGATAACTCCATAGACATATATTCCTTTTTTCATAAACTTCCTTGTTTTATCTGCCCGAAACACTCAAGACAAACTTTGATAAGATCATTATCCTTTGTTGATTTTGCGCAGCTTTGACAAAATCTACCGCTTTCACTTCCTTGTGTTATTTCTAAATCTTCTTCCATATCCTCATTCATAAACCCTTTGCTTTGTCGCTTGCGACCCGTTGCCTTACGGTCAACCTTTGGCTGCCTTCCGGATAACTCTGCCCTTTCTTCCCCCATTTCCACCTGAACTTTTCTGATCTCTTGGCGTGCTGCCTTAAGTTCCTCCCGCGTGTCGGGGATTACTCCTAAACCAGCACAAGTGTAACAAGTCAAGCTTGTCCCTCTTTTTTGCCCTGAGGAACGACAATCACCGCAGGCCATATATTTGCCTGTAACTTGATTTTTTCCTTTGCCTTTGCAAACAGGACAAGTACCCTTAAAATAAGGGTTCTCGCCTTTTCCTTTGCAAAAAACACATTTAATGATTTGTTGTTCCATTTTTCATCGCCTCCTCAAAATGTTTCTTTTCTATTTTTAATTTCTTAAGATCCTTCTCTTTACTCTCTAAAAACTCTCTAATCGCCAAAAGGGAAGCTTTCTGACAGATTGAGGCAATCTCCGCTCCTGTCATTCCATCTGACTCGCTGGCAAGACTATTTAGGTTGACGTCCTTTCCTAGTGGTTTTTCCTTAGTATGTACCTTAAAAATTTCGCTTCTTGCTTTTAAATCAGGAACAGGTAATTCAAGAACAAAATCAAATCGCCCTGGCCTAAGCAAGGCTTCATCAATCAAATCAGGCCTATTGGTGCTTCCCAAAACAACCACCTCTTTGAGTTCTTCAATTCCATCCATTTCAGTTAAGAACTGGGAGACAACCCTTTCAGTAACTGCCTCACCCATTTCTTTTCCTCTTTTGGGAACTAAGGCTTCAATTTCATCAAAAAATAAGATACAGGGAGCTGCCTGTCTTGCTTTTTTAAACACTTCGCGTACTCCTTTTTCACTTTCACCAATATATTTAGAGAGAAGCTCCGGTCCTTTGACTGCGATAAAATTGACCTCTGATTCCTTGGCAATTGCCTTGGCCAACAGAGTTTTTCCTAAACCAGGTTTCCCCGTTAATAAAATTCCCTTGGCTGGTTTGGTATGTGCCGCACCATAAACCTCCGGATGGTATAGAGGATCTTTGATAGCTTCTGAAAGTATCCTTTTAATATCTTCCAGCCCTCCAATATCAGAAAAAGAGACCTCGGGAATTTCTGTAAACACCTCACGAATGGCGGAAGGCTCAATTTCCCGAAGAGCGTTTAAAAAATCATCCATCGTAACCTTAAGAGCAAGGAGAGCCTCCTCAGGAATAACTTCCCGTTCAAAGTCAATTTTAGGCATGAGACGGCGAATAGCGTACATTGCCGCTTCGCGGGCCAATGCGGCAAGATCAGCTCCCACAAAACCGTGAGTTAAAAAAGCTAATCTTTCAAGATTAACATCATCTGAAAAGGGTATGCCCCGGGTGTGAATGGTGAGAATCTCAAGCCTGCCATTTTTATCGGGAATGGGAATAACTATTTCTCTATCAAAGCGACCGGGACGACGTAGCGCCGGATCAAGAATATTTGGTAAATTGGTAGCGCCGATAATGATAACCTGACCCCGTTCCTCCAAACCGTCCATTAAAGCCAAAAGTTGAGCCACCACCCTTCGTTCCACCTGCTTTTCCCCACCCAATTCTTCTCTTTTAGGAGCAATAGCATCAAGCTCATCTAAAAATAAAATCGAAGGAGCATTTTTTTTGGCCTCCTCAAAGACACTGCGCAGATGAGCCTCGGACTCGCCGTAGAACTTGTGCATAATCTCCGGCCCGGAGAGCTGCAGGAAATAAGCATCTGTTTCTTTGGCAATCACCTTGGCAATGAGGGTTTTCCCACAACCGGGTGGACCATGAAGAAGGACGCCTTTGGGAGGATCAATTCCCAAACGGGCAAAAATTTGAGGGAATCGTAGCGGAAGTTCAATCATCTCCCGAATACGCTTTATCTGACCTCCAAGCCCACCTATATCTTCATAGGTCAATCTTGCTTCTGTCGCTTTACCTTCTCCGGTGATTGTAATGGTGGTTTGCGGTGTTAAAAGAACTGCTCCGGACGGTAGAGTATCTACCACTTTAAAGTCCTGTTTCCTTGCTCCTAAAAAGGTAGTTTGTATTCGATCTCCACTGATAACAGGGATTGACGCAAGCTGTCTTGAAAGGTAGGCACTATCAGTAATTGTCCCACCAGTCAAAGTTAAAGGGGAGAGGGTTACTTTCTTTGCTTCCTCAATTTTAACTTTGGTAAGTTTGATCTTCTCGTCAATACCTACCTCCGCATTTTCGCGAGTTATGCCATCAATTTGGACAATACCTTGGCCTCGAAGTTCTGGAAATGTGGGCATTATTTTGGCCACTGTTTCCCGTTTGCCCGCAAGTTTAACTATCTCGCCGGAGTCGGCAATACCCAACTTCTCCATGACTTCAGGATCAATCCGGGCAATACCCCGTCCCACATCCCGACTGCCGGCCTCGGCTACTTTAAGTTGAATGGAATTTAGCGTCATACTATTTTTTCTCAATCCTTATCTCTAAGACACCATTCTTGTATTTACTTTTTAAAGTGCCGGTATCAACATCTTTTGGCAAAATCACTTCTTTATAATATTTACGTTCATCCGAAGTAGCAGAAAGAGTCAGGATATCGCCCTTGACTTGCGCGTTAATCTGTTTTTCCTCTACCCCCGGAAGTTCAATAATTACTAAAACATGATCTTTTTCATCAAAAACATCAACTAAGGGTTGTCTTTCTTCCTCAACGACTGGTCCTTTGGGAGTTTTTCGAACATTGCCAAACGGCTCAACTACCGGTTTTCCGCCAACACTCGTTTTTACGGAAAAACCATAGACTGCTTTAACACGACCTGAAGGACTGGTAAATTCTCCCTCACGGCTGGTTCTTCCTTTGCCTTCTTCTTCCATTTTGGAAACTAAATCAATTACGCTTCCGATTCCTTTAAAAAGACCGCCGAAAGAAATTTTGCCCATGCCAAAATCAATTTCTACCTCCTCATCATTTTTCTTTTGATAGTCATTTTTTATTGACATAATTTTTTTCCCTTATTAAATACTTCCGCCAAAAAGCTTTGAGCTTCGAAGCGGCAATAAGAACCCTTAAAGGAGTCAAGTTAGTACTTAATAAACGCGCCTCGCAATCCAGGATTGGAATTTAGAGTCGGTTCATTTTTTGACCTTTCTTCAACTGTTTTTTTAACCGTGTGCATTGCATGCGCAATCTCAGAAAGTCTTTTTTTTGCTTGATCATCTTGCCGCTTGACCCATTCAAGTTTCTTCTTTAAGTTGTCTTTTTCAGCAGACAATTGGTAAAGCTTTAAAAGTCCACTACTCTCTGTTATGGGACCCGGTCTAGTATTTAAGCTACGGATTCCTCTTATATCACTGGCTCCCTTGGTTATCATATTCACCTCCTTCCTTTAAAATTGCAGAACTTACGGATATAGACTCGCTTTGATCGTTTTTTCCTTGGGGAATAAGCGAAGCTTGTTTCTCGCTATCGCTCGAAATAAACCTTCCATTTGCGCCCCGCTCTTTTTTAATAATCCCATTACCAGAGGTCTTAGGTTTATTAGCTCCGAGTCTAGGCAGACAATGTCTGTTAATGAGACTAATAACAATCTCTGCCATTTTGTCTCTTTCGTTATTGTTATATCTCCCTGAAATAAATGCATCAACACAAATATCAACAAAGAGGGAATTGTGTTTCTCCGCATGCGCCTCTTTTTGTTTTAGCACTGTTCCAATAATAATTCCCGGCCTGATACTAACTGGTTGATAAAGACCAACAGCCTGACGGAAATCCCGCAAAATTCCGACGATCTTTTTGGCATCTTCCGGCGTTATACCGGTCCTGGCAAGCACAATAGCTCTCTCTGTCTCCTCATCAAAATAATCCAAGTGCATGGTGACCATCCGGTCTAGCAGTGCGTCCTGGGTTTTGTGAACCCCGGCATACTCATGGGGATTGGAGGTGAAAATGGCTTTAAAATTAGGATGGACTTTAATATAACCTTCTTCTCCTTCCGACGATGGCAAAGTTAAGATTCCCTCCTCCAAAACAGACAGAAGAGCGTTATTGGCTTCCGGTCTTGACCGGTTAAATTCGTCATAAACTAAGGTTAAACCTTCCTTACAAGCAGTAGTTAAACGATTATCTACCCAGCGTTGCGATACATCTTCTTCTGTCTTTAAAACTGAATGAATAAAATTATCAATCAGTTTTCTCTTACGATAACCCATTTTATCTCCAACCAAATCCGAAGTCCCGAATTCCTCATCACCAAACATTAGCATCATTGGCTGATTAAGTTTATAAGCCAAATGCATAGCCAAAGTAGTTTTACCGGTACCGGTTGGACCAGTGAAATGAACCGGAAAGCCAGTTTCAAGATAGGACATTGCCCTGTTAATAATTTCTTTAACAGCCGGTGTCTCTATAAAGCCTTCTGACGGACCCACAGATAAAGTATCTAGTGTTTTATTTTTACTCATATTTTTTTTCCTCCGCGTTCTTACTATTCTTCTCCTTCATCCTCCTTCGCATCTGGCTTTTCTATTGCTGATGCTTTTCCATGCCAGATTCTACTTGCAGTTAAAATTTCTTTTCTCACCTCTGCCTGATCTTGTTGGAACCCTTGACGAAGAGTGTCTACGTCTTGACTCAGATCTTTTGTAAAAGAAGTTAAGTCGCGAGTTAAATTTTCGGCTTCCTCTTGCCTGGTCTTTTCAAAGCCAGCGATAGCTCTGCGAGTATCCTGCTGAACTTGCTTAGTATCTCGCCTAATGTCTTTTAGATCTTGTTCCCTTTTCCCACGACTTGCTTTGATTTCATTTTTTAATGTTTGCATACTGTTAATAAGATTCATGTTTTATCCCCTCCGTTCTTTTTTCCTACTCAACCTTGCCACTCCCGCCGCAAGTTGAACAAGGTAAATCGTTTTCACTATTTTTTCCTAAACCTCCGCAGGCTGGACAATCCTCGCCGCCCTTTTGATGACTGATTACTCCAAAGCCTCGACAAACCGTACAGACCAAGCGAGTGTGAGGTTGAATACCAGACCCCCCACAGAAAGAACAGCTATCATAGGGAGAAATGACATTTACCTTTCCCTCACCACTACACACTTGGCACGTTGCCAACTCTGATAAAAGTTTGAAAGGGTCTTTGCCTTTTCCTTGACAAAAAGCACATTTAATTGTTGCTGTGTTAGTCATTTTTACCTTTGTCCTCCTTTTGCTCTGGCTCTTTTTTCCTGCATTTTTTCTGCCAATACCTTCCAGCTCTTCGCCATTTCCTCCCGCTCTTCACGGAACTTGGCTATTGTCTCTTCAGCGCTTTTCCTTATAACCTCACTGGCTTTGGTGATTTCTTCAATTTCTCCTTTTCGTGTCTCCGTCGCTCTCTTAGCTTGCGCAATAAAGCTCTTAAAATCGCTTAAGCGAACTTGTTTGCCCGTACCAAAAAGTTTCTTAAGTCCCTCCGCCATTTCTTGCTCTTCTTTTTGAAACTGGGAGAGCATCTCCATTACTTCCTGCTCTCTGTTTTTACGCTTTTCAATCACCTCACCCAATAGCTTCTTAAAATCAGCCTTTCTTAAGGATTCTCCCTTAGCTAAATTCTGTTGCAGTTTAAATGCAAGTTCCTCCTGTTCTTTTTTTACACTGGCGATAGTCTCGCGAGCGCTTAATCGCAAAGCAGTTACCTTTTCCACAATAGCATCATAAAAATCCGCAATTTCCTCTGGCAAATTTTTTACTTCCAATTTTTTGTCTTTCATAAACTACCACTCCTTCCGGTTGGAACACAAAAGTTTCTATTCTAACAATGACCTTTTATGTCCCAAGCGCAAAAAGTAAGGCTTAAACTTTCCTTAGGCGGGCAAATATTCCGAGTCCCGTTTGGTAACCTTCACTTCTGCCAACAACTCTCGTATCGGTTTTGCAGCACGAATGAAAGCAATCCCTAAAACCTTTCCAATCTTAGACAATTTTATTCCACCAGGATTAGCTTGAATCACTTTCAATACCCTCTCTTTTAGCTCACCTACTTCAAAAGCTTCTTCTGCTTCCTCCTTTACTGCCGCTGGTACACCCATCTCCGCCCTTGGCGAAGGGACTGATTTACCGGCTCTTTTTGCAGCCATTACTTTGGCCAGATTTTGCCAATGAGTGCGGGCTTGCCTGTGGTCGCTGGAGTTGTCAGCTCTCATATCTTCTACCACCGAACTCAAGTGCCTTTGAAAGGATGAAAGCTCGCGTTTCAATGAGGCAGCTCTTTCTTGATGCTCTTGGGCAAAGCTCTTCAGCAGATCTGTGACTTTATCCGCTCGCTCAATGCTTTCTTCTTCCATTCCCCGAATAAAACCTCTGATCTCTTTCATCAATTCACCAACCTCTTCTTTCCTTTCGGATTTTCCAGAAGAGAGAAAACTTAAGAGATCTTTTGCCATTTCTTTTAGCTGTTCAACATTCTCAGCTCTCATTTTTCGCACTTCGCTTGCCCGACCCGATTGGTTAGAGGCAAGGGTTCGTCTCAGATCACCGGCCATCTTTTCGTGTTCCCGGTTGAAATTTCCTAGAGTCTGACGAGTCTCTTTGACAATATCAGAAACCGCCGCTATCCTTGTTCCATAAGAAGCTTCAATATCTTCAGTTAATGATTTTACTTGATTAGCAATGTTCATTTTTCACCTCCTTTCATTTAAAATTCTTATCAACTCACCTTTTTAGTTAATCCATTTAAAAAGGTTTTTATTTGGCTAATAATCTTGATAAAAAAACTTGTAATTTGTTTCATATTTGTTAGACCTTAAGGCATGCTTTCTTATAAAAGGACCCTTTAGGATGCTTTTACGCCTAGAAAGGACGCCTTAATTTCACCTCCTCAACCCTTAGGCTGCTGCAGAAGCAGTTAACCCAATGGCTTCGGCGTATTTCAGGTAGGTCTCAACTGATGCGATTACAACCCTGGCTTCAACAGCCAAAAGTTCAATACCCACCAGAGAAACTCTAACCCAAGCGTCAACTACTACGCCTTTATCAAGGATGCGGTCAACAACCTCAACAAGACTGGAAGACGCCATCGACTTCTCTACGGCCATATTTTATTCACCTCCTTTCATCAAAAATTTGGAAGATTGTTTGAAAATGTTTAAGTGTGGAAACTTATAGAAAAATTTATCTAATAAATTGTAGTGGGGGGGGGTGTACTATAGGACACTGCTGTGTCCTTACGACTAAAAAAATATTTTATGGGCAGTAATAAATTCATTTTCTTACAAAAAATTTGATCTCATTTGATATTAAAGTTTTCTTATTTCTTAAAGCCTATTACAAAAATGTAACCCTACTATTATAAATTTACACAAATAATAGTAGGTCTGTCAAGTAGTAAATTTAGACACGATATTTGCTACAGTTTTTTCCTGCTTGACAGTATAAATAACAAACTAGTAACATATAGTCCACAATATCAAAGATTTATTATTCTTGTCAATATGAGAAAAATTCTGTCCGGAAAGGAGACATATGATATTCGCAGAGAATCTTCGAGCTAAAAGAGAAAGTTTGGGTTTAACTGCCGAAGAATTAGCCAATAGGATACATGTTTCGCGAAGTTACATCACTCTTATAGAAACTAGTAAGCGCTTACCGGGAAAAACTCTTCTACCAAAAATAGCCCGTGCCTTAAAATTAGAAAAGAGTGTGATAGTGGAGTGGTATCTAGCAGAACAGAAAGAAAAATTAAGTTAAAAAATAAGTAAAAACTTCACTATTTTTCTATTTGCTCCATGATAGAAGAAACATCCCTAGCCCAAGAGCCGTTTGATTTTGGTGTAAAATAGTGCATAATTTCTTCAATAGTAGTTAGGTTTTTATCAAAATAACCGTCACGAAGACCAGCACCAACTATTTCAATTCCTTCCTCCCAGCTTGAAAAAGATAATACTTGATCCCCATAAATTCCCCAACCCCAAGCATTGTTTGAAGGTTTTTGCCCTTCTTTATCCCAGGGTATTTTTTTACCGAACGAACTTTCTTTGCCGGCAATTGCCGGAAGTAACCGCCAGTCAAATCGATACTTATCCGCAGTCATTACCATCTCTGCTGACTTTGAAGCAAGCGGAGAGTCTTTGGCTTGCAAGTATCCCCTAAGAAGGGGAATACGTTCATCCATAACAGCACTAACTCCAAGTATTTGACTTGTCTTTGGCGAACCAAAACCTTTTAAGGTCGGGTCATTCCGAAGAACAGAAATCACTAAAAGAAAAGAAGTAAAGAAAATAAGAACCCACCCAGCCATATTTTTAACAAGTAAATTA
>Ga0080064_1004398_pt1 | contig 18124 bp, 18 predicted proteins | sample Subgrocontami54m_FD_69260 | JGI IMG/M metagenome (GOLD analysis project Ga0080064, IMG submission 69260) | Subsurface groundwater microbial communities from S. Glens Falls, New York, USA - GMW46 contaminated, 5.4 m (SPADES assembly) (version 2) ...
ATCGAACCCGTAGGAACGGTGTTCCAATCGGCCAAGGCGCTGCGGAAAATAATCATTAATATGACGAACAGTGCAAAACTCTTGTACTCGTGCCACAGTTTGATAAGCCCATTGTTCATAATCGCGCTCCTGTCTGTGCATCAATGAAAGCTAACGTTCCCGCTCAGGCGCGCGCCGGGCGCGGCGATTGAAAACATGAAGGCCGCTGACGGCGCGTCGCCTGCAGCGGGTTGTTGGGCCCGCGACTGCTACTGGAACTCATTTTCGTAGTTCGAGATTTGCTGGTGTGGCGAAACTATGTAGGCTTCCTCTGCCTCCCGATTAAGCGACAAGAAGGCCGCCCTGGGATTCTCAGTCATGTGAGTCAAAACGCTTTCCACGGTGCGCCCCTCCTTTAGAAGTAGACCCTCTTTGCAGGAGATCAGGGCGTCAGCGAAAGCGCCCCAACGGAAATACCGACCTGCTGAACCGTGACTATTCATAGAATCATCTGCCGGAGCAAAGCGACAATGGTAAAGAGCTACTTCTTGATACCGAATGTCTGCGAAATCGGGTAAACAGTAGAACGCCCAGCGTGCGGTCTTCAGGTCAGCGTGCTGGTGCTGCGTGAGTTGATACTTCCAGGGCTGATGGTCGCTAAGAGGGCGCTTAAACTGGAGGCCCACTATCTTGTTGCCGACAGCGACTACTCGATCGATGGGGCACTGCCGTTCTTTCACCTGCCCAATAGAGTAGGTACGCACCCGATAGTTGATACTGCGGAAGTAGTCCCGCATTCCAGCCAGGACCCAATCAACATAGTTGTCCTCGGTGGGGATCATATTTGTAGGGCCCAACGCGATGTTGAGCGGCGCGCGCGACACCGTATGCACAGCGACACCGTTACAGGCAAACCACTCATGCTGACTCGCGTCCGCTCGAACTAAAGTTGGGCATCGATTATTTTGGCGGAGGCAGGGAACCTTGGTCGAAGCGCTCAACCCCGTCAGGGATTGGCACCCACTTCTGCGCCGAGCGTGTCCAAACGTGGCGGTTTAGATCCAACCAGTTCGGATCATCAAAGGTTCCGCCCGCGATCGCGCGTATTCCTGGCAATGCCTCGACCGTCCAAGTCAGTGTATTGCCGCAGCTGTCGCAAAACTGCATGCGCAGCCAGCGCTGTGTTTCGTCCGACCGGTGTTCGTAGGTCTTGAGCTCGCCGCCCAGAACTTCGACATCTTCATCGCGGAAGAAGACTCCGATGCCGAACGCGCTACCAGTACGGCGTTGACAGAAACTGCAATGACATACGCTGGTGCGCACGGGAGTGCTCGTCACCCGGTAGCGCACCGCACCGCACGCGCATCCGCCTTCGTGAACCTGTGCCATCGCGTCTCCTCCCCTAGATCAGCAGTTGCTCATCGTGTCGATGCCCAACGTGATAATCAACGGCGGGCGCGCGAGGCGGTTGCGAAAGCGCTCAAGGCCGCTTTCGCCCGTCCGTTGCATTTAAAGTTATGCGTCTTTTTGCCGACATTGGAGTCTATGCAGTTGCTGACAGGTCAACATTCAGACCCATATCAAGAAGACGCTTAGCAACCTTCATCCCAACAGTCGCGCTCCATTCATTTTCTTGAATCCGATGAATACCCTCGAAGTCCGAGGGAATAGAAACACCGCCTAGCGCGACGATCACACTGCGGCTCCGTCTTGAGATTACTGCATAGCCGGCCTCGATAAGAACATTCTGTCGGGCCCGAGGCTCCCAAGTGTCGGTTCCCTTCTTTCTTCCTTCATCGTCAGGAGTTAGAAGTGCTATGACAGCATCAGCGCTCGGTATGTATTGCTCAAGGAGTTCGATAACTGTTGCTCCTCCAGTCTTCGGCAGTTGCTCGAAAACTAGCGGGTCAGCGCCAATACGGTGGAGAACGAGTTCCAAAAATCGGTAGGAATAATCGTGGCCATAAATGACAAAGACGCGTGGTCGCCCATTTGACGGCTTTTCGCGGGGACCAGTGACAGCGTCTGCCCTTCTCACAAGGTCTCGGCTCTGGTTGTCAGTAGACTTGCCGAGAAGTGCTGAAGCCTTGTCTGGTCTCCGCGTCTTGATGTACGCACTCGCGAGCATTTGCCGCATCGGAACGTAGTCTTCGAATGGACCACCGTTAATCAACGGCTCCAGGAGACGCACGGCATCCTCCTCTCGCCCAATTTGCATGTTGAGACCGGCCAACTTGTACGCGACGTCGAACTTTGGAGGGCTTTGGCCCGACTTGAGTTCAGCTTCAAGCAGTGCGATTCCCTCAGTGTGTCTGCCTAGGCGCCCCAAAGCTGTCGCTTGCATTAGAAGCACACCAGAGCCCTTGACAGGAAGCGACTCGGCAAGCTTCAGGATTTCATCTGGCTCGTCGTCCTTAAGCAACGAGCAGAGTAGCGTCAGTATCTTGTCCTGTGATTTGGAGTCGATCTGATCGAAAAACTCCTTGACTGAAACGGCATGTCGAAGTAGTTCCTTGGCTTGATCGAGTTCTCCCATCGCCTTGAGCTCTGTGCCGCTCTTCAGTACATAACCTGGCCTTCGTTTGGTAATCCCTGCTTCGGCATTCTCGATCCAATGTTCAACAGTGCCACTCATATTGGGTACCTTGTTTCGTTCAGCTCGAAAGTGAATTGCAGGTGCTGCGTTCGATCGTCATTGGGAATACGCGGCCGTCTGAAGTAGGATGAGACGCATAACGTAGAAGTGAGCGGCCTGCGCGGCTTTTCGCGCAGGTCCGCTCGACTGAAATGTTATGCATCATGTATTACCGGGAACAAAACGTCCAGCAACTCTGTTGCCGAAAGCGGCCCTTGGAATTGCCTGACTGGAACCTCGCGGTAATTCGTGCGCACCTTGCGCTCACCAGCCGCATTACGCCGGCCCGGCGCCTTTGGTTGGCGCATAGCCTCGATGTTTGACATGGGTTCGTTTGGCGCTCCGCCGAAGAACCGGAACTTCGTTAACCGTAGATCGGCGAGCGTGTGAGACATGAGAACGACGCACGAGCCGGGCAAATTGGAAAACGACAAACGAACTGAGCAATGCGGCGGAATTTTGTCTTCGTGCGCCTGCTTCAATTGAACGTAACGTATCTGCGTTCCCAGACCAAGCACGATGTCAAAGCCCGAGTCGTCAACCTCGGAGTTGAAAACCTGCAATGCGGCAAATGGGTCTCGCCGCCAAACCAGCGACGAAAGATCGGCTACGAGGGCATGGCATAGCACGTTCTCGATGTAGCTCGAACGCTCGGCCAATGCCTTGATTCGGTGATCGCGCTCAGTGGGAGTCATGATGCATAACAAGAAGTCGGCTCCCTAAATGGAGCCTTATAAGACCCCAAAACCGGGGGCGATCCAGGGCAGAGTACGCCTAAGTCGCTGATTCCTCAACCACGTCAACCGGGATAGGCACCTGTACGTTCGTACAGTATCGCAGCCACCAGGGGACGCCATGGCGACACCGCGTTTGCTCGACCAGGTACGCGACCGATTGCGCGTTAAACACTACAGCATGCGCACGGAAGACGCTTATCTGCAATGGATTCGCCGCTTCATTTTCTTTCACCGCAAGAAACATCCCCGGGAGATGGGCGGCCCGCAGGTCGAGGCGTTCCTGTCGCACCTCGCCACTGCCGGTCGTGTGGCGGCCTCGACACAGAATCAGGCCTTGTCGGCGTTGCTGTTTCTTTACCGCGAGGTGTTGCAGGTCGATCTGCCGTGGCTGGATGGCGTGGTGCGCGCCAAGCGGCCGAAGCACCTTCCGGTCGTGCTCAGGGAAAACGAAGTACGAGCACTGCTCGCGCAACTGGAAGGCACGCGCTGGCTGGTTGTCAGTCTTCTGTACAGCTCGGGGATGCGCCTCCTGGAGGGATTGCGGCTGCGCATCAAGGATGTCGATTTCGAACGCCACGAGATCACGGTGCGCGATGGCAAAGGCGCGCGTGATCGCGTGACCATGCTGCCGGCACGCCTGATCGGGCCGCTGAATTCGCACCTCGCGCGCGTGCGGGGACTGCACCAGCGCGATCTTGCCGAAGGTTACGGCGAAGTCCATTTGCCTTTTGCGCTGGCGCGCAAGTACCCGAAAGCCGGGGGCAGCTGGATCTGGCAGTACGTTTTTCCGTCGGGGAGCCGGTCGGTCGATCCGGCCGACGGCGTCGTTCGGCGGCATCATCTGGACGAGAAGATCGTGCAGCGCGCGGTCGCGGCGGCGGCGCGCGCGGCAGGGCTTGCGAAACCGGTTTCACCGCATGTGCTGCGCCACAGTTTCGCGACCCATCTGCTAGGCGCCGGGTATGACATCCGCACGGTGCAGGAACTGCTCGGGCACAAGGACGTGTCCACGACGATGATCTATACGCACGTCCTCAATCGCGGCGGGCGCGGCGTGTTGAGCCCGCTTGACCGCATCGATCCGGAGCCGGCACTGCAAGCGACAAGCGCAAAAGGGGCGGCCCAATACCTCTATCTAAGCGCCCATAAAGCGGAAATCCAGGTCCGGTTTTTTCCCGCTGACGATATCGGCGATGGCCGCGCCAGAACCGCAGGCCATGGTCCAGCCCAGGGTGCCGTGGCCGGTGTTGAGCATCAGATTGGGATAGCGCGTGCGGCCGATGCAGGGTACGCCTCCGGGCGTGGCAGGGCGCAGGCCGGCCCAGAACTGCGCAGCTTCCGGGCGGCCGGCCCTGGGAAAGAGCTCGAACGTGCGCCGCACGATGGCGCGACAGCGAACCTCGTTGATATCGGTGTTGTAGCCGGTCAGTTCGGCCGTGCCGGCCACGCGCAAGCGGTCGCCCAGGCGCGACATGACGAGCTTGTGCCCGACGTCGCTCAGGCTGATGTGCGGCGCCACGTCGCCTTCGGCGAGCGCGATGGTGATGGAATAGCCTTTCAGCGGGTAGACCGGAATCGAAATGCCGATGGGGCGCAACAGCAGCGGGCTGTAGCTCCCGAGCGCCATGACGTAAGTGTCTGCCTCGATCGCCTCGCCATTTTCCAGGCGCACGCTACTCACGCGCCCGCCGGTGGTCTCGATGCGCCGGATACTGCCACCGTAGCGAAATCGCACGCCGCGCGCGGCGCAGAGTCGCGCCAGATCCTGCGTGAACATGTGCGCATCGCCGGATTCGTCCCCGGGAGCGTGCACGCCTCCGGCGATGCGTCCCGTGCGAGCGGCAAGCGCCGGCTCCAGTTCGACACACGCGGCCGCCGTGAGCACGCGCAGATCGACGCCGTGCAGTCTCTCCAGGGAGGCGGCCGCGACGGCCTCGTCCAGCGACTCGCGGCCTTCGTAGATGCGCAGGATGCCGTCTGTCTGCTGCTCGTAGCGGATGCCGGTTTCGGCGCGCAGCGCCAGAAGTTGCGCCCGGCTGTAGCGGTTGATGGCGGCGATCTGCGCCGCGTTGGCGCGAGTGCGTGCCGGCAGGCACTCGCGCAGGAAGGCGAGGCCCCAGGCCCACTGGTGCGGATCGGCGCGCAGGCGAAACAGCATCGGCGAGTCTTCGCGCCCCAGCCATTTGAGAACCTGCTTCGGCGTTCCGGGATTGGCCCAGGGCTCGGCGTGGCTGGTCGAAATCTGCCCGCCGTTGGCGAACGTGGTCTCCATCGCGGCCGCGTCCTGGCGGTCGACGACCGTGACCTCATGCCCGGCGCGCGCCAAATACCAGGCGCTGGTCACGCCGACCACGCCGGCGCCCAAGACTGCGATTTTCATTTAACCGGGGTCGGAGGCCCCGCCGCCTCTCAACCCGGATAGGCGACCACGTCCTGGCGCTGTTCGCCCAGACCCTGGATGCCCAGATTCATGACATCGCCCGGCTTCAAAAACGTCGGCTCGGGTTTCATGCCCATGCCCACTCCGGGCGGAGTGCCGGTGGTGAGGATATCTCCCGGCAGCAGCGTCATGAACTGGCTGCAGTAGGACACCAGTTTCGCCACGCCGAAAATCATGGTGCGGGTGTTGCCCTTCTGCATGCGCCGGCCGTTTACGTCCAGCCACATGTCCAGGTTCTGCGGATCGCGGATCTCGTCGGTGCTCACCAGCCAGGGGCCGATCGGGCCGAAGGTGTCGCAGCCCTTGCCTTTGTCCCACTGGCTCGACTGCAGCTGGAATGCTCGCTCGGACACGTCGTTCACCACGCAGTAACCGGCGACATAGTCGAGCGCCTTGTCCTCGGGTACGTACTGCGCCTTCTTGCAGATGACCACGCCCAGCTCGACTTCCCAGTCGAGCTTGGTCGAGTTCCTGGGCACGATGACCTTGTCGTTCGGCCCGGTGATCGAGGTGGTGGCTTTCATGAACACGATCGGCTCGGGCGGGATGGCCATGTTCGCCTCGCGCGCATGGTCGGCGTAATTGAGGCCGATGGCGATGAACTTGGAAATCCCGACGTAAGGCACGCCCAGGCGCGGCTCGCCCTTTACCAGCGGCAGCGTCTCGGCCTTGATTTTGCGCAGCTTCGCCAGCCCCGCGGGCGATATCGTCGCCTGGTCGATCTGCGACACCACGGCGGACAGGTCGCGGATGTTGCCCTGGGCATCGATCATGCCTGGTTTCTCGAAGCCATTCTTACCGTAACGACAAAGTTTCATGTTTTCTCCGTTTCAAGGGATCCGGACTCAATTAGGGCTATTTTACTTAGCAATTGCCAAATACCCAACTGTTTCCATCGAACTTCCCGTATTCAGTTCAATTCCCGACCCATTTGGTTCGGGACGTCCCGCCGTTTGGCTCCCTGTCGGACCAGAGGAAGCATGAAAAGGCGGGCTCGCACGCTAAGTTGTACGTAATGAGGGGATATCTCCCCTCATACTCCCCTAATTCGGCCCGCTGCAAAATTCATTTTGCAACGGCTTCTAGATGGTCATTCCCCCATCCACCGAGAACGTGGTCCCGGTGGCGAAAGTCGATTCGTCCGAGGCGAGATAGATGAACAGTGGCACCACGTCATCCACCGTGCCCAGCCGCCCCATCGGCTGGCGCGCGATGAAGTCCTTGCGCGCCTGCACCGGATCGGGGAAGGCGTTGATGCGATCCGCCAGCGAAGGCGTATCGATGGTGCCCGGGCACACGGCATTGCAGCGTATGCCCTGCCTGACGTAGTCGGCCGCAATCGCCTTGGTCAGCCCGATCACCGCAGCCTTGGAGGTGCCGTAGACCAGCCGGTTGGGCAGCCCGCGCATGCTCGATGCGATCGAGGCCATGTTGATGATCGAGCCGCCTTTTCTGGCCAGCATTCCCGGCAAAAAAGCGCGGATTACCAGGAACATGGAGCGCACATTCACGTTCATGCTGAAATCCCAGTCCTGCGGCGAGCACTCCAGGATGTTGCCGTGGTGCACGTAGCCGGCGCAGTTGAGCAGCACGTCGACCGCGCCGGCCTCGGCCGCAAGCCGGGCGATCGCCTGCTCGTCGGTGGCGTCCAGTTGCCGCGTGGTAATGCCGGCGACGCCGTCGAGCTCGGCGAGCGGACCCGGTTTGAGGTCGGTCGCCCAGACGCTTGCCCCCTCGCGCGCAAAAGCGATGGCCGCGGCCTTGCCCATGCCCTGCCCCGCCGCGGTGATGAATGCAATCTTGCCAGCCAGTTTGCCGCCCATCGATATTCTCCTTGTTCCGCTGAAATCCCTGCAATAAAGCGGCGTGGCCGAAGCCCCGTCGGATGCTGCAACGCAATATCCGGCGATACCGCTGAAACCTCGCCTGCTCCGCCTAAAATTGGTCTGACCACTTGACCAAAGTGTAGCGCGGCCGCTATGCTTCCGTCCACTTTCGCGCACGCCGAGACCCATCTATGCCCCTTCAAGCGCTCGAGCCGCGCCGCCTCTACCGCCAGATCGCCGACCAGATCAGCGTGTTGATCAGCGACGGCGAATACACCCCGGGCGCGCGCCTGCCGGCGGAGCGGGATCTGGCGCGGCAGCTCGGCGTCTCGCGGCCGTCGGTGCGCGAGGCGCTGATCGCGCTCGAAGTCGAAGGCCTGCTCGACGTGCGCGTCGGCTCCGGTATCTATGTCACCCATCCCGGAAAACGGCGCCGCAACGACCCGCTGCAGGGCGAATCAGGCCCGTTCGAAGTGATTCGCGCGCGCTGGCTGATCGAGGGTGAGTGCGCCGCGCTGGCGGCAAGAAACGCGGACCCGCTGCAACTGCGCGCGATCCGCGAGGCCCACGCCGTCATGGTCAAGGAAAGCAAACACCATCACAACCCGCTCGATGCCGATAGGCTGTTCCATGTAAAGATTGCCGAGGCGAGCGGCAACAGCGCGCTGGTCCTGGTGGTGCAGACCCTGTGGGATCAGCGCATGGGGCCGCTGTACCGCAGTCTCGAGCGCAAACTCGAGTACCCGAAAATGGCGTTAGAAACAATCCGCGAGCACCAGGCGATCGTCAACGCGATTGTGCGGCGCGATCCGCGCGCCGCGCGCAGCGCCATGCGCCGGCACATGGACCAAACGCACCAGCGCTACATCAAGGAATGGGGCGCGGGCAATTAATCATGGCAGCCGTAAACCTGAAAGGCGTATTCAAGTCCTTCGGTTCCACCCGCGTCGTGCACGGCGTGGACATCCGCATCGAAGACGGCGAGTTCTGCGTGCTGGTCGGCCCTTCCGGCTGCGGCAAGTCCACGCTGTTACGTATGATCGCCGGTCTGGAGGAGATTTCGGGTGGTGAAATCGAGATCGGCGGCCGCGTCGTCAACCAGGTGCCGCCGAAGGAGCGCGACATCGCCATGGTGTTCCAGAACTACGCGCTCTACCCGCACATGACCGTGTTCGACAACATGGCCTTCTCGATGAAGCTCGCCGGCGAAAGCCGCAAGAAAATGCGCGAGCGCGTGGAGGTGGCGGCGAACATCCTGGGGCTGATGGAGTACCTGGAGCGCTACCCGCGCCAGCTCTCCGGCGGTCAGCGCCAGCGCGTGGCCATGGGCCGCGCCATCGTGCGCGACCCGCAGGTGTTCCTGTTCGACGAGCCGCTGTCCAACCTCGACGCAAAACTCCGCGTGCAGATGCGCACCGAGATCAAGGAGCTGCACCAGCGGCTCACCACCACGTCGATCTATGTCACCCACGACCAGATCGAAGCCATGACCATGGCCGATAAGATCGTAGTCATGAACGCCGGAAAGACCGAACAGATCGGTTCGCCGCTGGAGCTCTACGACAACCCGGCGAACCTGTTCGTCGCCGGCTTCATCGGATCGCCGTCGATGAATTTCCTCAAGGGCAAGCTGGTCAGGAACGGCGCCGGCCTACAGGTGCAGATGGCCGGCGGCTTGCTGCTGCCGGCGCCAAGTTCGGCGGCGCTGGAAGGGTGCGAGGTCATTGTAGGCGTGCGTCCCGAGCACCTCCTGGTCCGATCCGACGGCGTACACGCCGAGGTCGTCGTAGTCGAACCGACCGGCGCCGACACCCAGATTTTCTGCAAGGTCGGCGGCACCGATGTCACCGCTGTGGTGCGCGAGCGCCACGAATTCAAGCCCGGCGAGGCCATACGGCTGTATCCGGAACTCACCTTCCTGTTTGATCCGTCAAACGGGATGCGACTGTAGCAACAACCAAAGGAGGATGAAAAGATGAGCAATATCGATCGTCGCAATTTCCTGAAAATGACCGCCGGCCTCGCCGCCGGCGCCGCCGCCGGCGACGTGCTCGCCCAGGGCAAGAAGGCCGGTGCCGCGCCGACACTCAACCTGAAACCCGAGAAAGGCGCCAAGCTGCGCGTGCTGCGCTGGAAGCGTTTCGTGCAGGGTGACGAAGACGCGTTCATGGCTCACACCAAACGCTTCAGCGAAAAATACGGCGTGGAGGTGCGCGTGGACAACGAAGGCTGGGAGGACGTGCGGCCCAAGGCGGCTGTCGCAGCCAACGTCGGCTCGGGCCCGGACGTGATCTACGGCTGGTTCGACGATCCGCACCAGTACCCGGACAAGCTGCTCGATCTCTCGGACATCGGCAACTACCTTGGCGGCAAGTACGGCGGCTGGTTTCCGGTGGCGGAAACCTACGGCAAGCGCGCGGGCAAATGGATCGGCATCCCGCTCGGCGCGGCCGGCGCGACCTTCGTGCACCGCATCAGCCACGTGCAGGCCGCGGGTTTCAAGGAGTTCCCGAAGGATATGAAAGGCTTCCTCGAGCTGTGCAAGGCGATGAAGGCGAAGAATACGCCAGCCGGTTTTGCCCTTGGCAACGCGGTCGGCGACGGCAATTCCTGGGTGCACTGGCTGGTGTGGGCGCATGGCGGCAAGATGGTGGACGAGAAGAACAATGTCGTGATCAACAGCCCGGAGACCATCAAGGCGCTGGAATACGCCAAAGAGCTGTACGCCACCTTCGTGCCGGGGACCCTGTCCTGGCTCGACCCGAACAACAACAAGGCTTTCGTCGACGGACAGGTGAGCATCACCAACAACGGCATCTCGGTCTACTACGCGGTGAAAACCTCGACCGACGCGAAGGTCAAGGAGATGCTGGCCGATATCGGGCACGCCAACTACCCGATCGGCCCGACGGGCAAGCCAACCGAGCTCCACCTGATGTCACAGGCGTTCGCGTTCAAGTATTCGAAGTTCCCGAACGCCGCGAAAGCGTTCATCGCCTTCATGATGGAAAAGGAGCAGTACGAACCGTGGCAGCAGGCGGCGATCGGCTACATCACGCACCCGCTGAAAGCCTACGACTCCAATCCGATCTGGACCGTCGATCCGAAGCACACGCCCTACCGCGACTGCGTCAGGAACATGACGCCACACAGCCATGCCGGGACGCTCGGCTACGCTTCGGCCGCGGCGATGGCGGACTTCATCATGGTCAACATGGTGGCGGAAGCGGCGAGCGGATCGAAGACGCCGAAGGAGGCCGCCGAGCGCGCCGAGAAGCGCGCGCAACGCTACTACAAGGTCTGATCCGGGCAGGCTCCGGCCTGCCCGGAATCCAGCGCCGGGATCGAGCGCACGGCCGCAAGCCGGCGTTCGTCCCGGGGCTTTCCTTGCCCCCATGTCGCTTAGCCGTTTCTTCGACAACCGCAACGTCCTCGGGCCGCTGTTCATGCTGCCCGCGGCGGTGCTGCTGCTCGTCTTCCTCACCTACCCGCTCGGCCTGGGCACCTGGCTGGGCTTCACCGACGCCAAGATCGGCCGGACCGGTGAGTGGGTCGGCATGGACAACTTCGAATACCTGTTCGGCGATTCGGTCGCCCGCCTGTCGCTTTTCAACACGCTGTTCTACACGGCGGTGGCGAGCACGTTCAAGTTCGGACTCGGGCTGTGGCTCGCGCTGCTGCTCAACCGGCAGCTGCCGTTCAAGTCGTTCGTCCGCGCGGTCGTGCTGCTGCCCTTCATCGTGCCGACCGCGCTCTCCGCGATCGCCTTCTGGTGGATTTACGATACGCAGTTCTCGGTCGTAAGCTGGGTCCTGGTGAAGATGGGTGTTATCGACACCTACATCAATTTCCTCGGCGAGCCCTGGCTTGCCCGCATATCCACGATCATCGCCAACGTGTGGCGCGGCGTGCCCTTCGTCGCGATCACCTTGCTCGCCGGCCTGCAGACGATTTCGCCGTCGCTGTACGAGGCGGCATCCCTCGACGGCGCGAGCGACTGGCAGAAGTTCTGGTATGTCACGCTACCGATGCTGACCCCGATCATCGCCGTGGTGATGACCTTTTCCGTGTTGTTCACGTTCACGGATTTTCAGCTGATCTACGTTCTCACCCGCGGCGGGCCGCTCAACTCGACGCACCTGATGGCGACGCTCGCGTTCCAGCGCGGCATCCCGGGTGGCGCGCTCGGCGAAGGCGCGGCGCTCGCCATCGCGATGGTACCGTTCCTGCTGGCAGCGATATTGTTCAGCTATTTTGGTCTCCAGCGCCGCGCCTGGCAGCAGGGAGGCTCGGACAAATGAGCGAAAAGCAGACGTCCGAGGGCAGCATGGACTACCTCGAGTCGCTGCCGCGACGCTGGGTGACCGTCTATGTCCCGCTGCTCGTGTTCCTGTTCGTGCTGCTGTTTCCGTTCTATTGGATGGGTATGACGGCGTTCAAGCCGAACGCGGAAATGGTTTCAAGGGCCGCCAACCCGTTCTGGATCATCCATCCGACGCTCGCGAATTTCGAAAAGCTGCTGCTCCATACGCAGTATCCGCAGTGGATGTGGAACACCGTCCTGATCTCGGTGGTGTCGACAGTCATTTCGCTTGCCACGAGCGTGTTTGCCGCGTACGCGATCGAGCGGCTGCGCTTTCGCGGCGCCAGGCAGACCGGGCTCGCGATTTTTCTGGCTTACCTGGTGCCGCCGAGCATTCTGTTCATCCCGCTGGCGGCGATCGTGGTGAATCTCGGTCTGTTCGACACGCGCTGGGCGTTGATCCTGACTTATCCGACGTTCCTGATTCCGTTTTGCACCTGGCTGCTGATGGGCTACTTCCGCTCCATTCCGTACGAACTCGAGGAGTGCGCGCTGATCGACGGCGCGACGCGCTGGCAAGTGCTCACCAAAATCATCCTGCCCCTGTCGGTGCCCGGACTGATCTCGGCCGGGATCTTTGCCTTTACGCTGTCCTGGAACGAGTTCATCTACGCGCTCACCTTCATCTCCTCATCCGAGAACAAGACGGTACCGGTCGGGGTTGTCACCGAGCTCGTCGAAGGCGACGTGTATCACTGGGGCGCACTCATGGCGGGGGCGCTGCTCGGTTCCCTGCCGGTCGCCGTCCTGTATTCGTTTTTTGTCGAGCACTATGTATCCGGCATGACAGGGGCGGTGAAGGAATAGGCGCCCGCTACCCCAGGCTCGATCGAGCCTGCCGCCGGCAGCGACGTCGCATCCGAAATCTGCACAAGGCAATTTTTCTTGGAGATCCAGGCAATGAACCAAATCGATTTGAAAAATCGCGCCGCCATCGTCACCGGCGGCGCGCAGGGCATCGGGCTCGCCATCGTCAAACGCATGCTCGCCTCGGGCGCGAGCGTGCGCATCTGGGACCGCGACCAGAAACTGCTGCAGCAGACGCTCACCGGCCTGAGCGGCGCGGTGAGCGGCGATGCCGTGGACGTGGCCGACGAGAAATCGGTCGCGCAGGGCACGGCGGCCGCAGCCGCGGCACTCGGCAAGATCGACATCCTGGTGAACAACGCCGGCATCGCCGGCGTGACCACGCCGGTCATCGACTATCCGGTGGACGAGTGGGAGCGAGTGCTGAAGATCGACCTCACCGGGCCGTTCCTGTGCGCACGCGCAGTCGCGCCGCACATGGTGAAGCAGAAATACGGCCGCATTGTCAACATCGCCTCGATTGCGGGCAAGGAAGGCAACCCCAACGCCGCCGCCTACAGCGCCGCTAAAGCAGGTGTAATCGCGCTAACCAAATCCTTGGGGAAAGAGCTCGCGAAGGACGGCGTGATGGTCAACTGCATGACGCCGGCCGCGGCCAAGACAGCGATCTTCGACCAGATTTCGCAGCAGCACATCGATTACATGCTGGCCAAGATCCCCATGGGACGCTTCGTCCTGGTCGAGGAGATCGCGGCCATGGCGTGCTGGCTCGCCTCCGAGGATTGCTCTTTCACCACCGGCGGCGTGTTCGACATTTCCGGCGGACGCGCAACATACTGATAGGATTCCAAAATGGTCAAGAAAAAACAACTGCGCAGTCAATCCTGGTTCGGCCGTGAGGACGCGAGCGGGAATTCGAGCCGCATCGCGGCGAGCTGCGAGCGCCCCGGACGCATGCAAGCGTCCGGGGTATGTCCGACATCATTGATTGGATAAGACCATGACCAAGAAATCACCGAAAAAACTTCGAAGCCAGAGTTGGTTCGGCCGTGAGGACATCTACGGATTCATTTACCGCTCCTGGGTGAAAAACCGCGGCGTGCCGCACGACCAGTTCGACGGCAGGCCGGTGATCGGCATCTGCAACACCTGGTCCGAGCTCACGCCCTGCAACACGCACTTCCGCGTCATTGCCGAGCACGTGAGGAACGGTATTCTCGAAGCGGGCGGATTCCCGCTGGAATTTCCGGTGATGTCGCTGGGCGAGACGCTGATGCGGCCGACCGCGATGCTGTACCGCAACCTGGCGTCGATGGACGTGGAGGAATCGATCCGCGCCAATCCGCTCGATGGCGTGATCCTGCTGGTGGGCTGCGACAAGACCACCCCCGCGCTGCTGATGGGCACGGCGAGCGTGGACGTTCCCGCCATCGCCATCTCGGGCGGGCCGATGCTTTCGGGCAAATACCGCGGCACCGACATCGGCTCGGGCACCAATACCTGGTCGATGTCCGAGGACGTGCGCGCCGGCAAGATGAGCGTGGACGAATTCCACGAGGCGGAATCCTGCATGCACCGCTCCCACGGTCACTGTATGACCATGGGCACCGCCTCGACCATGGCGTGCATGGTCGAGGCGCTGGGCATGGGCATGCCGGGCAACGCCGCGATTCCCGCGGTCGACGCGCGCCGCTACCTGCTCGCGCGCATGGCCGGGCGGCGCATCGTCGACATGGTCAGGGAAGATCTGACGATTTCGAAGATCCTCAAGCGCGAGGCGTTCGAGAACGCGATTCGCGCCAATGCGGCCATCGGCGGCTCGACCAACGCCGTGATCCATCTGATCGCGCTTGCGCGCCGCGTGGGGGTCAAGCTCGACCTGGACGACTGGGACCGTCTCGGCCGCGGCGTGCACACCATGCTCAACCTGATGCCCTCGGGCAAGTACCTGATGGAAGATTTCTACTATGCCGGCGGACTGCCGGTGGTGTTGCGCGAATTGGGCGAACAGGGCCTGTTGAACAGGAAAGCGCTCACCGTCAACGGCAACACCATCTGGGAAAACAACAAGAAGGCCAAGTGCTTCCAGCGCGAGGTCATCACCCCGTTCGCGAAGCCGTTCAAGAAGAACACCGGCATCGCCGTGCTGCGCGGCAACCTCTGCCCCGATGGCGCCATCATCAAGCCCTCGGCGGCTACGCCCAGTCTGATGAAGCACAAGGGGCGCGCGGTCGTGTTCGAGAATATTCTCGATTTCCACAGCCGCATCGACGACCCCAAGCTCGACATCGACGAGAACTGCGTCATGGTGCTGAAGAACTGCGGGCCCAAGGGCTATCCGGGCATGGCCGAGGTCGGCAACATGCCGTTGCCGCCGAAAGTGCTGAAAAAAGGCATCACCGACATGGTGCGCATCTCGGACGCACGCATGAGCGGCACCGCTTACGGCACGGTGGTGCTGCACATCGCGCCCGAGGCCGCCGCGGGCGGAGCCCTGGCCCTGGTCGAGAACGGCGACCTGGTCGAGCTCGACGTGGCCAAGCGCCGGCTGCACCTGGACGTGCCCGAGCGCGAGCTCGCGCGCCGGCGCAAGAAGTGGATGCCGCCCAAGGCGCCGATGAGCCGCGGCTATACCAGACTCTACGTCGATCATGTGCTGCAGGCCGACAAGGGGGCGGACCTCGACTTCCTCGTCGGTGCGAGCGGCGCCAAAGTTCCCAAAGACAATCACTAGGCCGAAGCAAGCGGCATGACGACGCACGTCCCGGACATCGCCGACGAAACCGAGCACGTGCTCGGCGCCGACGGCGAATTTCACGTTACCGACGAACCCGTCGACCTGTCGCAATACCATTTCGAGGACTGGATCGCCTGCGGCTTTTTCTGGGCCCTCGCGTCCACCGTGTTCTACCAGTTCTTCACCCGCTACGCGATGAACGACTCGGCATCCTGGACCGAGGAAATCGCGCGCTACCTGCTGATTTGCTCGGTATTCGTCGGCGCTTCGTGCTCGGTGCGCAAGAACACCCACATCCACGTCGATGTCTTCTACCGTTTCCTACCGGCGGCGCTGACGCGGGTGATGTCCACCCTGGTGGATCTGGTGCGCATACTGTTCTTCGGCTACGCGATAGTCCTCACATACGCCCTCATGGGCAAGATCGGCAGGCAGCAGATGTCCATCGTCGACTGGCCGATCGGGCTGATCTACTCGGTAGTGCTGTTCGGATTCGCGCTGATGTGCTTTCGCGCCATCACCACCGCGGTGAAGCACTGGCACCAGGGTTTCAGCGTGCTGGAGCGTCCGGAAGCGGCTGGGAGCGAGGAAGCATGACCGCCGCGTTGCTGATTACCTTCCTCGTGCTGATGGTGATCGGCGTGCCGGTGGCGCTGGCGATGGCCGGCGCCTCGCTCCTGTACGTGATGATCTCCGGCACCGTGCCCGACTACGTGGTGATTCACCGCATGGTCAACGGCATCGACAGCTTTCCGCTGCTGGCGGTGCCGTTTTTCATCATGGCCGGCAACCTGATGAACTCCGCCGGCATTACCAACCGCATCTACAATTTCGCCCTCGCCCTGGTCGGATGGCTGAAAGGCGGCCTTGGTCACGTCAATGTCATCGGCTCGGTGATTTTCGCCGGCATGTCCGGAACTGCAATCGCCGATGCGGCGGGCCTCGGCACGATCGAGATCAAGGCGATGAAGGACCACGGTTACTCGACCGAATTCGCGGTGGGCGTCACCGCCGCCTCGGCCACCCTGGGGCCGATCATTCCGCCCTCGCTGCCGTTCGTCATCTACGCCATGTTCGCCAATGTTTCCGTCGGGCAGTTGTTCCTCGCCGGCATTATTCCCGGCGTGGTCATGGCGATCCTGATGATGTTCACGGTCGCCTACTATGCGCACAAGAACAACTGGGGCCGCGACGTCGCTTTCAGATGGTCCAGGATCGGCAAGGCGCTGCTGGAGCTCGTCGTCGTGGTTGGTTTCCCCACCGCGATCTGGGGCGCGACCGAACTGGGCACCGCCCCGGCGCCGACGTTCTTCGCCGCCATGGCGCTGTTGCTGCTGGCAGACCGTTTATTCCGCTTCAACGCAGTGCTGCCGATCATGACGCCGGTGCTGCTGATCGGCGGCATGACCAGCGGTATTTTCACCGCCACCGAAGGCGCCATCGCCGCCTGCGTCTGGGCCATGTTTCTCGGTCTGGTGTGGTACCGCACGCTCAACTGGAAGATGCTGGTCAAAGTGTCGATGGACACGGTCGAGACCACCGCCACGGTGCTGCTCATCGTCGCCGCCGCCTCGATTTTCGGCTGGCTCCTGACCGTAACCAAGGTCACCGATGCCGTTGCCGCCATGGTGCTCGCCTACACCCATAATCCGGCGATGTTCCTGCTCCTGGCGAACCTGTTGATGCTGTTCGTCGGCTGCTTTCTGGAACCGACCGCCGCCATCACCATCCTGGTGCCCATCCTCCTGCCGATCTGCCACCAGCTCGGCATCGACCCGGTGCACTTCGGTCTGGTGATGGTGCTGAACCTGATGATCGGCCTGCTGCATCCGCCCATGGGCATGGTGCTGTTCGTGCTGGCACGCGTGGCCAAGCTGTCGATCGAGCGCACGACAATGGCCATCGTGCCCTGGCTGGTGCCGCTGCTGGGGAGCCTGATTCTGATCACCTACGTTCCCGAAATCGCCATGTGGCTGCCGCGAAAGTTCTTTTGATTGCCGGGCGCCAGCCGTGTCATTGCCGAAGACAAGTACAGTCGGGGGTTTCATTCAAGATCGTCGATTGTGCGCGGATACGCTTTTTATCCATGCGCGGACGACGACCCGCGCGGACGGGTCGCCGTCCGCGCAAGGTAGATCACTGCTGCTCGATGCGAAGTCCTGCGCCGATGGATACGAACGTGACAGTAGTTGCGCGCTCGCGCGCGCCAACCGTGATTTCCGTACGGATGAAAAGCGCATCCGTACGGAAATCACGGTTATTGTTAAAGTCAAAGACAGTGCGGGGGGGTTATACAAGATCGTCGATTGTGCGCGGATGTGCTTTTCATCCGTGCACAATCGACGATCCGCGCGGACGGGGCGCCGTCCGCGCAAGGTAGATCACTGCGGCTCGATACGAAGTCCTGCGCCGATGGATACGAACGTGACAGCAGTTGCGCGCTCGCGCGCGCCAACCGTGTTTTCTGTACGGATGAAAGGCGCATCCGTACGGAAATCACGGTTATTGTTAAAGTCAAAGACAGTGCGGGGGGGTTATACAAGATCGTCGATTGTGCGCGGATGTGCTTTTCATCCGTGCACAATCGACGATCCGCGCGG
>Ga0080064_1004399_pt1 | contig 18123 bp, 21 predicted proteins | sample Subgrocontami54m_FD_69260 | JGI IMG/M metagenome (GOLD analysis project Ga0080064, IMG submission 69260) | Subsurface groundwater microbial communities from S. Glens Falls, New York, USA - GMW46 contaminated, 5.4 m (SPADES assembly) (version 2) ...
GCTCCACCAGGCTCCCGACGGCCGAAAGGGCGAGCCTCGAGCTCGGCGGCGCGACCCGGGTGCTCGAGCAGCCGGTGCGTCCCGCCGGAGTGCCCGCGCAGCCCGGCTTCCCGAGCTTCGCCTCCGGCCCGGAGCGCGCCACGGAAGCTCGCAAACTATTCCAGGTCATCGTGGACAAGTATCCGCACACCCGCACCGCCGACATGGCGCGTTACTTTGTGGGGCTGACCTCATCGCAAATCGGCGACAACGCCGCCGCCGAGCGCAACCTGCAGCAGGTGGCCAACTCTTCGAACAAAGATCTGGCCGCGCTGGGGAAGTTTGCCCTGGCTTCGGTGTATCGGGGCGAGAGCAAGGTTCCTGGTTCTAAAGATGCGCAGGCGATCGACCTTTACAAGCAGCTGATTGACAAGCCAACCACCGCCGTCAACAAGATTACCGCGCAACTGGAGTTGGCCAATTTCTACGAGGGCCGACAAAAGCCGGACGAAGCCAAGCGCATCTACGACCAGATCCAGAAGGAAAACCCGGGAGCTGAAGCGGCGTCGCTCGCGCAACAGCGCGCCAACAAACTAAAGTAGAGACGCGGCTTGCCGCGGCTCCTCTTTACCGCGGCAGAAATCCTTCGCGAGCGCCGAACTCCTGCACCTGCGTTCGGATCTCGTCCCGAACTCTCCGGAACACCGCCAGCCGTTCTTCTTCCGTCCCCGCCGCCGCTGCCGGATCTTCAAAACTCCAATGCAACTGGTAGAGCGCGCCCGGAAAGACGGGGCAGGCCTCATGGGCCGCGTCACAGACCGTAATTACAAAGAGAAAATCCTGCTTGATGAGTTCGTCCAGATGCTTGGAACGCTGGCCGGAGATGTCCACTCCGGCCTCTCGCATCACCGATACTGCCGTCGGGTTCAGTCCCGCAGGTCTGGTTCCCGCGCTGAACACCTCTGCGCGCTCACCGGCGTAATGCCGCAGCCAGCCTTCCGCCATCTGGCTGCGGCAGGAATTGCCGGTGCAGAGAAAGAGAACTTTGCGCGGCGTCATGTACTCTCCTGGAAATTGGTCGCAGCCGGAAACCAGCCGCGGGTGCGATTGCACACATAGCAGACAGACAGCATGACCGGCACTTCGACCAGCACGCCCACCACGGTGGCCAGCGCGGCGCCAGATCCGGGGCCGAAGAGCGCAATCGCTGTGGCCACAGCCAGTTCGAAAAAGTTGCTCGCCCCGATCAGCGCGCCGGGTGCCGCAATCGGATGCTCGACACGCAACAGGCGCATCAATCCATAGGCCAGGCCGGCATTGAAATACACCTGCAAGAGAATGGGAATCGCAATCAGCGCCACGTGGAAATAGCGGCCGGTAATGTTCTCTGCCTGAAACGCGAAAATCATGACCAGCGTGGCTAGCAGCGCAGCGATCGTGACCGGAGCGAACCGGGGCATGAGTTTGTTTTCGAACCATTCCCGTCCGTGACGCCGCAGAAACCAGTGCCGCAGAGCCGTCCCGGCCGCGAGCGGGATGACGATGAACGCGACGACCGAGTAGAAGAGCACACGAAACGGAACCTCCAGTGAGGAAGCTCCGGCCACCAGAAAGCGCACCACGGGAGCAAACAGGAAGAGCATGACCAGGTCATTCAGCGAAACTTGCACCAGGGTATAGGCGGGATCTCCTTCCGTCAGATGGCTCCATACGAACACCATCGCGGTGCAGGGCGCTGCGGCGAGGATGATGGCGCCCGCAATGTACTGGCTGGCTTCGTCGGGAGCGATCCAGGCGCGAAAGACGTAGCGAAAGAAGACCCATGCAATGAGCGCCATGGAGAACGGCTTTACCATCCAGTTGACGAAGAGCGTCACGAGAAGACCGCGCGGCCGCCGCCCGACATCACGCAGGGATGCGAAGTCGACCTTCATCATCATGGGCGTGATCATCAGCCAGATCAGAATGGCAATCGGCACGTTCACCTGGCTGCCGTAGCCGAATTCCACAGATCGCAGCGCTGCTACCAAGGGTGGCAGTGAGCGTCCGAGAACCAGACCGGCCAGCATGCAGAGGGCGACCCAGAGCGTGAGATAGCGCTCAAAAAAGTTGAGCCGCTGCCCAGCGGGAATTTCCGGAAGCGTTTCCTTCATGCGTTCCTTTCGAGATCTCGGGCCGCCATCAGTTCACGCTTCGGCACCGGAGAAGGGAGAGGCGCAGCCTGCAGGCGCACAAAGCTCTGCGGCGCGTAACTGGCGCGTGTTAGACGTTGGCGGTCGCGCTGCATTTGCGGGTCTTGCGAAATCCAGTCCAGGGTGCTGCGCAGGATGAATGCTCGCGCATCGGTAGGAACAACGATACGGTAGTGCATCCACTTGCCGCTGCGCCGGGCCGCCACAACGCCGGCCCGCCGCAGATATGCGAGGTGCCGCGAGATCTTTGGCTGGTTGGTTCCAATCACTTCTACGAAATAGCAGACACAGATTTCCTGCTCGCCCATCAGGTTTAACAGCCGCAAGCGGGTGCGGTCGGCGAGTGCGCGAAAGAGCTGTTCCGGGACGGCGCGGGACCTGGCAGCGCGTTTTTCCACGAGACCAGACTAACAGAATACATATGTCTTAGCATATGTATTGTCACAATGTCGTCGACCACTGTTTGGTGAGTACCTGGAAAGTTCGTTCAGATGGCGGTCCGCAACACTGAGATCAACCGCTGCACATCCTTCTCCGAGTTGTACACGTGCGGGGTCACGCGGACGGAACTCCCACGCACGCTGACGAACACTTTCTGGCGCGCGAGAATCTCAGGCAGCCCCGCCAGGATGCCATCTCTCCTTCGCAGGCAGAGGTAATGCGGAGCGCGAAGCTCTTCCGCCGGAGAGGAAAATCCCGCTTCCGCGGTGGCCATCGCGAGCTCGCGGTTGAGCGCGCCCACTGTTTCCGAGATCTCCGCCACACCCCATTCCAGCAACTGCTTCATGGCGCGAGTGGCGGCGGGCAACAGCGCGAAGTTCGAGCGTTCGCCCATGTCGAAGCGGCGCGCGCCCGCATCGTAGTTTTCGGTGTACAGAATCAGGCTGGTGAAATCGCGGGCGTTGGCGCGCTGGATCCAGTTCTCTTCGAGCGGACGCCCGCCGTGCCACTTGGAAGCAACATAGAGAAGGCCGGTAGTGTAAGGCCCCATCAGCCACTTGTAGTTGGCAGCGACAGCAAAATCAGGCTGGACTTCACGCACACTGAAAGGCAGCGCGCCGAGCGACTGTGTGAGATCCAGCGCGAGCGCCGCGCCAATCTTCCGGCAAGCCTCTCCGATCCGCACCAGGTCAAGCCTTCCGCCACTGGTCCACTGTACTTGAGGAAGCGCCGCGATGGCCACGTCCTCGGTCAGAGAGTTCAGCACCGCCGCAGTCCAGTCACCGTCTTCCGGCCAGGGAACGACTTTGAGCGCGGCGCCGCGCTCTTCCGTCACTCGCTGCCACGGATAGTAGTTCGACGGGAACTGCTCATCGAGCACCAGGATGCGTTGTCCCTTGCGAACCGGCAAATTGCGCGCCGCCGTCGCGATGCCGTAACTGGCAGACGAAACGATGGCTACGCATTCCGCGGTGGCGCCGATAAGCCGCGCCGCCGTCGCCCGAAATTCTTCCGACCCAGTAAAAAACTGATCGGGAGTGAGTTCCCAAGGATGCGCCTTGCGCGCCAGCGCAGCGTTGCCCGCCTCAATCACCGACCGCATCAGGGGCGACATGTAGGCGCAGTTCAGGTATGTGACGTCGTCGGGAATATCGAAAAGATGGCGCAGGCAGGAAAGCATGGTCTAGGCTGTGAAGCCATCAGTGTATCAATCCAGGTAGGATCGTTGGCGATGACGCGCGCGAGAAAATGTCGTTTTGTGTTTGTTCTGTCTGTCGGGTTGCTTGTCTTGGCAGTCGACTATCCGGCCGTCAGAGTTTGATTTTCCTCGCTCTCGGCCTCGGCTTCCGGTCGAAATTCCCGTCCCAGAATCTTTGCCACTGAATCGAGATGCTTGGTGAGCGCGAGCCGCCACCTTTCCACGGATTGCTGCGCGAGTTCTTCGATTTCCTGCCCGAACGATTGCACAGCTTCCTCGCCCTGGGATCGTAACGACCCAGAAAATGAGTTCTCAATCCGGTTCTGGATGATTCTTAGCTGGCCGCAGACCTCGTCGAGCCGGTTTCCAACTTCATTCGAGCCGCGTGTTTGCAGGTCCTTGAGGGCCAGGCCCACAGCGCTCTCGAGTTGAGTGCGCGCATCGGAGACGATTTCGCCGGCGATCCGTTCCAGATGCGCGTCAAGGTCCGACTCAAGCCGGCGCACGGACTCGTTCAGCGTTGCGATCCTCCGGCCTAGATCCACAACTTCCGACTGAAGCTGAGATGACTTCGCGGCGACATCAGCCTGGATTTGTTCGATCTCCTGGCGGTGAGTGTCGTGCGTCTCCACCAGGCGGCGCTCCAAAGAGCTCAATAACTCTGCGCCCTGTGTATTAAGGTTTGTCCCTGCGTCCGATGCCTGCCGCTGTAGTTTCTCGACTCCTGCGCGAACCTCCTGCCGCGCCGCCGCCGCGAGTTCGTGGGATAGCGCCTGCGCCCGCTGTTCAACCGCATGCAGTTCTCCGGTGAGCCGGTGCCGGAACTCGGCCTGTGCTTCGCCGATTTTTTGCTCGATGGTAGTTTTCGCCGATCCGAGCACCTCTGCGGACTGCTCCCGCGTCTCCTGGAGAACCCGCGCACCCAGGTCTTTCCGAAGACGTTCCCACAACTTCTCTTCCACTTCAGGTGGAATTTGCCCGAGCGACACCTCAAAGCGGTTGCGTCTGGCATCGCGGGCCAGCTTTCCCCGGAGCTCGGCGATCTCCGTCTCCATGGGCTTAACAAGTTTGCCCAGTATGCCTCGCAAACGATCTTCGGAGAGTTGCTCTTCAATTTTGTCGAGAATGGCTTGCGACGACGCAGAGCGAGCTTGCGGCTGGTGGATGAACACGGAGCCAGCCGCCTGTTTTCGCGAAGGTTGCGTAGCGGCAGGCGCCGGCATTTCCAATACTCGCCAATCTTCGGGACACGCTTCCAATCCCCAGAAATTTTCTGGTTGGTCGAGCCTCGCACCCAGTCTCCAGCCTTGTCCGCCGGACCCCAGCGGCTCGCACGCGACCACATAAGCTGTGGCCTCGCGGCCTTCCCGGCTGTGCAGACGCAGCGCAATTCCCGTATGCAGCCGAATGGGAAAGCGGAGCGCACACCCATGCGCACTGACGACCAGCGTCTCGCAGACCTCGGAGAACTGACCGTTCGGCTCCAGGCTGGTGACGCGTATCGGAACATTGACCGGCACTCTCGAACTGCGCCGTAATGCGTGACCGTTGGAAGCGGGCATAGTGTCCTCGTTTTGACGACGAGGCGTGTACAGCAGTTAGTTCTTCGGCCTCTGCATTAAAGGGTAACGCTAGGTTGGGGATAAAACCTCTCTCGGGAGTACCGCTCAGAAGTGTTCAAGTGGGCAGGCGCGAGACTGCCCGTCCGTCAAGGCCGCGGTGTACTTCGGGCCAACCTCTAGTGGTACGACTGGCGCTTGCTTTTCAAATCTTCTGCGTCTTCCACTTCCCGCGCTTGAACAGCACCGCACTCGCCGCCGCAATCGAGCCTTCCGCGACCACGATCGCGTAATACACTCCGTTGGATTGCAGGCGCATCGGAATGGCCAGCCAGTAAGCCAGAGGAATCTCCAGCAGCCAGAATCCGAAAAAGTTCACAATAGTCGGCGTAACCGTGTCCCCGGCTCCGTTGAAAGCTTGCATCATGACCATGGCGTAAGCGTATCCAATATTGCCGTAGCTGACGATGCGCAGACACGTCGCCGCCAGCGGAACTACCGCCGGGTCCTGCGTGAAAAGTCGCGCGATCGGCTCGGCAAAGAAGATGAAGAACACGCCCACCGATCCCAGGAAAATCATGTTGTAGAACCCGGTGCGCCACACCGCCTGCTCGGCGCGCTCCGGCTTTCCCGCCCCGAGATTCTGGCCAACCAACGTAGCGGCCGCGTTGCTCAGCCCCCAGGAGGGCAGAATGACAAACACGACGATCCGAATGGCGATGGTGTACCCCGCGAGCGCCGCCGCGCCAAAAACGCTCACGATCCGCACCAGTCCAATCCAGCTGGTGTGCGCGATCGCAAACTGCAAGATTCCCGTCAGAGACACGCGCATCAGCCGCAGCAAAACGTTCCCGTTCACGCGAACCTGCCGCCTCAGAATGCGGATGCGCTCCGTCCCTCGAAGCAGCCGGTAGAACTGGTAGCCCACGCCGATGCTGCGCCCGGTAAAGGTAGCGAGAGCGGCGCCGGTCACACCCAGCCGCGGAAAAGGTCCCAAGCCGAAGATCAGGCAGGGATCGAGAACCAGATTAATAAGGTTCGAAACCCACAGCAGCCGCATGGCGATAGCGGCGTCGCCCGCGCCCCGGAAGATCGCGTTGTTCAGAAACAGCAGCAGTATTGCCCCGCCGCCGCCCAGAGCGATTCGGGCGTAGCCGCTGCCCGTCGAAACAATGTCGTTCGAAGCGCCCATCAGCCGCAGCAACTGGGGCGCATAGATGAAGCACGGGATCCCGATCGCGATGGACGTGATCAGTCCCAGCACAATCGCCTGCACTCCGGCCACCGCAGCACCCTCCGGATCTTTCTCTCCGATGCGCCGCGCCACCATCGCCGTCGTGGTCAAGCTCAATCCGATGCCGACGGCAAAAATCAGGCTCAACAGCGACTCCGTGAGCCCCACCGTAGCGACCGCGTTCGCGCCCAGCCGTCCCACCCAGAACACGTCCACCACCGCAAACAGCGACTCCAGCACCATCTCCAGAACCATGGGCACAGCGAGCAACAGAATCGCCCGGTTCAAACTGCCCGTCGTGTAGTCCTGATGCGATCCCCGAATCGCCTCCCACAAAGACTCCCACAAGCTGCGCGGCGGCGAGGGCGGCGGAGTATTGAGTGTCGAAACCGCTTCCATAAGTACCTGGCAAGCTTTCTACGCGTCCCTTCCGCTGCGGGAAGCCCCATGACTGCGTGGTTAGACTGAGTGTAAAGAAGATATCCGAAAGCGCGGATCAGCAGGCTGGCGAATTAGACGCGGTCAAACATCGTAGAGTCCTTAGCGCGAACGAACAGCCGAAGTGAAAAACATTGTAGCCAGAACCGGAGCTCGTCGGCAATGCGAAAACTTCAATCCAGGCTGCCCTGCTCAATCACGACATTTTGGCGCACGATCAGCCGGTGCACCGCCATTTCCCGCAAGCGGGGCAGCACGCGGCTGACGTGCTCGTCGGTATCAACAAAGCTGAGAACGACCGGCAATTCCCCGCCCGCTTCCACCAGATGAGCCGTGTGGACCCGGCCGCGTCCCAGAAATCCCGCGACCGCATGATAAGCCACCGCGCCGTAGACATTTTCTTCCCGCAGATATTTCAGGATCTCCAAATGCAGCGGCCGATGGTGCCAGGAGTCGCCTTCCGTCAGATAGATGGTGACTTGAACCGCCATAGCGCCTGCCATTCTACAACCCGCGAGCCAGCGCCGCGCCCGCCAGCACTGCGGCCAGGCAAAGCACGTTGCTCGAAAGAACATTAAGGCTCACGAGCAGCCACTGCCCCTGTTCCATCAGCGCAAAGCTCTCAAACGCATAGCTGGAAAAAGTCGTGTACGATCCGCAGAAGCCGATCGCGACCAGCAGCCGCCAGCGCGGATCGAGCAGCACGCGCTCGGTCGAGTACACGAGAAAGAATCCCAGCACCAGGCTGCCGGTGACGTTGATGAGCAGAGTCCCGTAGGGAAAGGCCGCAGCAAAATTCCGGGCGACGAGACCGCTTAGAAAATAACGGGCGCTGGCTCCCACAACTGCGCCCACAGCGATCCAGAGATAGTTCACGATGGAGTCCTCCCGCAGAATTTTGTAAAGACTTCTGTAGGAGTTATCAGCCCGCAGGCGGTTAACGGCGAACTCCATCACCGGCGCTCAGTATAGCGAAAAGCGGAGCGGCTGCGGCTCATAAAGCTCCGAGCCAGCGGACCGGGAAGCGCGATCCGAGAGCGTTGGCCAGGCGCTCGTCGGCGGTGAGAAGTTCCGTCCTGGTGGTGAGAGCCAGGGCGACGTAAAGACTGTCGTAGAAACTGCGGTCGCAGGTCACCGAAATCTCCAGAGCCCGAACCAGCAACTCGGCGGACGAAACGACAGGGATCGAAAGATCGTTGAAACGCCGCAGGGAGTTCTCTGCGTTGGCGGGGCTGATCCGTTTGCGCCGGACGGCTTTCCAAAGGACGTTCCCAATTTCGGCTCCAATGAGATCCGGCGCCAGCAGTTGTAGTTCGCGCCCCACATACCGCTCGAGCAAATGATTCGCCTGGTCGCGGAGATCTTCGCCGGCTGCGGGCAAAAGCCACTTGGCCGCAACGCTGGCATCGACCACACAGGTCGTCACCGTTCCCGATCCTCGCGGATCATCTCCTCGGTGCTGGGAAAAGGCCCGGGGCCGGGTGGAGCGGAGGCTTGAATACGCCGTAGGTCTTCAAATGCTTTTTTGCGACGCCGCAACTCCTCCGGAGTCGGAACGAATTGCTCCAGCAACCCGATCACTTCCGCGGCGATCGAGCTGCGGTTCTTGCGGGCGCGGGTGCGCAGCGCCTCGTAGAGATCCTTGGGCACGTTTTCCACGTATAGGGTTGGCATAGGGGCAGTCTAGCATATCCCTAGGGAGATCGAAACCACGACAGAGGTCCGGATGGCTCCGGGCCTCAAGCGCAGACTTTTACAGACCTTTGACGCGGACGTGACACGTGCCGGCGCTGGCTTAGGCATAACTGAAGTTGTGCCCTCCCGAAAATCTGTCAGCCCTCGAAGTTTTCCCGAATGTTGTTCGGCGCTGCGGCAAGCCAATCGTTTCAGGTGCGGGCTTCCGCTCTTGAGGTCCAGCTTTGGACTCTTTCGGCACTCTGCTAAGCCAACTCCAACTCGATCTTCTTCGTTTCTTGGTCGAGCTTCGCGATCCGGAATTTGCGAATCTGCCCGCTGCGAGCGGCGTCTGGCTTGGCTTCGCTGGCGGGAGCGCCGCTCTTCCAGCGCGCCTGCAGCATCGAACCCAGGGAAGACAGATCAGCCTGCGGGGGCGATGGAGCCGATGGAGCCGGCGTGGCCTTCCCGGCGGCACTTTGCACATCCATGCGGCAGGTAGCCGAAACGCCTTCGCCCAATTCCACCCGCGCGTGTTCGCCGGAAACCTCGACCATGCGGCCCGTGACCACGTCCCCTTCCTGATGCTCGGCGATGTACTCATCAAGGCCGGATGGGACCAGTTGTTTGATGCTCAACCGAATGTTCCGCTTTTCAGTGTCGACCGAAAGCACCTGCGCTTTGACCACCTGTCCAACCTTCAGAACCTCTTGCGGATGATTGATCCTCTTCTCGGCGCTGATTTCGCTGATGTGGATCATGCCCTCGACGCCTTCCACCACCTGCACGAAGGCGCCAAACTTCGTGATGTTGGTCACCGGGCCTTCGACCACCGAGCCAGCCGCAATTTTCTTCGCGACGTCTGCCCATGGATCTCCGAGTGCCTGCTTCAGACCCAGAGAGATGCGGCGCTCACCCGGGTTCACTCCCAGGATCACGGCTTCGACCGTTTCGCCGGGCTTCACCACATCGCCCGCAGTCCGCACTCGCTTCGCCCACGACATCTCGGAGATGTGGATCAGCCCCTCGATCCCGGGCTCCAGTTCCACAAACGCTCCAAAATCCGCAATGCGCGTGACCGTACCGCGCACCCGCTCACCGACTTTGTACTTTTCCGGGACCACATCCCATGGATGCGGCTGGAGCTGCTTCATGCTGAGCGAAATGCGGCGCTTATCAGGATCGATTTTCAGAATTCGCGCCTCGACCTGATCTCCCACCGCCAGCACGTCCGACGGCTTGTTGACCCGCTGCCACGAAATTTCGCCAACGTGCAGCAGGCCGTCCACTCCGCCGATATCGACGAACGCGCCGTAATCGGCCAAGCTGCGGACGGTGCCCCGCACCGTGTCCCCTTCCTTCAATTCCGAAAAGCGGCGCACCTTGGTAGCGCTTTCGTCCTCTTCGGCAATGATGCGGCGGTCGACGACGACGTCCTCCTCGGTGACGTCGAGCTTGGTGATCCGGCAGCGGATTTCCTGGCCGACCAGCTTTTCCATTTCAGCAGCCTCGCGCGTGCCAGTGCGTGATGCGGGCATGAAGGCGCGGACTCCCACGTTGACATTCAAGCCGCCCTTGACCACGCCGGTCACGGTGGCCACAATCGTTGTCTTATCGTTGAATGCCTTCTCCAGCGCTTCCCAGTCCGCCGGACGCTCCACCTTCCCGCGGGTGAGTTCGTAGTAGCCTTCCGGATTGCGACCCTTGACCGAGATCAGCAGCTTGTCGCCAGGCTTCGGAGGTTCGCGATCGTTCTGAAATTCCGTCAACGAAAAAATGCCTTCGCTCTTGTAGCCGATATCGACCAGCACCGAGTCTGCGGTCACCGCAATCACGGTGCCTTCGCGGGCTTTGGCGGCATCCTCCCGCTTGTGCAAGTGACTCTTCTCGTACTGGGAAAACACGTCGGCGAACGACTCGCTCGCCTCCGGGGTGGGCTGGGATTCAGGTGTATTTGGATCGGACATGAGAAGTCGAGCTTTACCGCGTGAACTTCCTTAAGATAACACCGGGCTGGGGAGGACAGTCGCGGCGTTTTCCGTGAACACGGGACGGACTTGACGTGAGGGGTTGCTGCGGACTCCGCTGACGGTACGATCGTCAGCCTCTGGCGACGACGCCGGTCAGGAAAACCAGCAGGAAAAGTATCCCGTCGCCAATGACGATCATGGACGAAATCCAGATCAGCGCAACCGCCCGTTCCTTCTCAGGGGGCGGCAGAGTGATTCCGATGATCTTGTGCAAAACGCCGATCATCCCACTGACCAGCTTCGTGGGCACAACCTGACTCGCAATCCCAAGACTGAGAAGCACCATCAGGACATTAATTGCCAGTACGCCGATCATTCCTCTCCCCGGCTGCGAAGCAATGCCTAAATCGTAGCATCCCAGGAAGGAACGCTGAAGGACCGCAAGGACCGCCCCCCTTCCTTGACACCCTGATTTTCGGCCTTTATTCTAACTATTGCTCCCTGTGAGACTTACGTCTCTGTGCGCACTTCCGCGGGGCCTTCGCGGTATCGAGTGGGGGCGGCGGAGGTTCCGATGTTCATCGAAATCCAGGATCTGGAAACTCACCCGCTCGATTTCCGGGAAGAGTTCAGCCCCGGTGCGATTGACCTTGGACCGGACCTGCGGCAGCGTTCGCTTCTCCGCACCGACGGACGTGCCGATCTGGTCGAGGAGCATCACGGCAAGCATAAGGTCGTCCAGGACATCCGGCTGAAAGGCAAGCTGGACACGAGCCTGGAAGTGGCCTGCGCCCGTTGTCTCGAGCCGGTGTTACACGAGGTGAGCCGCGACTTCGACCTGCTGTATCGGCCGCTCGGTACGGACGCCGGGCGCGATGAGCTTTCCGTCACCGACGCCGAGGCCGAAATCGGCTACTACCAGGGCGAAGGGTTGCTCCTGGAAGACATGCTGCGCGAGCAAGTGCTGCTGGCCGTGCCGCTGAAGACGATCTGCCGCGAAGATTGCAAGGGCTTGTGCCCGTATTGCGGCAAGAACTTGAATGAAAGCGCGTGCTCTTGTGCGCCGCCGGTCCAGGATCCACGCTGGTCGGGCCTGAAAGAGATCCGCGATAAACTGAATCAATAGAAACCAGTTGAGGACATCATGCCAAATCCAAAACGCCGACACTCCAAAGCGCGTACCGCAAGCCGTCGCGCCCACGACTCGCTCTCGAAGCACGCCCTCTCGGAGTGCCCGAACTGCCACGAGCAAAAAATGCCGCACCGCGCCTGTTCGAAATGCGGATACTACAAGGGCCGCGAAATCCTCGAGGTCAAAGAGAAGTCCTAGTTTTTTCCCTCCATGCCTAGCGTAATCGCTCTGGATGCGATGGGGTCCGACAAGGCGCCCAAGCCCGAAATCGAAGGCGCCCTGCAAGCGGCGCGTCATCACGGCGCGCGCGTGCTCCTGGTCGGGCCCGAGCCGCTCCTCAAGGCCGAGCTGGCGCGCTATCCCGGCGCGCTCCGTCTGCCGATCGAAGTGGTCCATGCCAGCGAAGTCATCACCATGGACGACAAGGTCGAGGCCATCCGCGGCAAGCGCGACTCCTCCATTCGCGTCGGCCTGCGCCTGGTACGCAACGGCCGCGCTGGCGGATTCGTCACCGCCGGCAACACCGGCGCTGCCATGGCCACCGCCAAAATGGTGCTCGGCGCTCTACCCGGCGTAGACCGTCCTGCCCTCGCAGCGGCCTTTCCCACGGTCTTGAACACCGCTGCCGTTCTGCTCGACGTGGGCGCCAACGTGGACTGCGACCCGATCAACCTTGAGCAGTTCGCCGTCATGGGGGACATCTACTGCCGCGCAATTTTCGGCATGAAGCGTCCGCGCGTGGGATTGCTTTCCATCGGCGAAGAAGAATCCAAAGGAAACGAACTGACCCGTGAAGCCTTCCAGCTTTTGAAGAAGCTGCCGCTGAACTTCATCGGCAACGTGGAAGGCCGCGACCTCTATAACGGCCAGGTGGATGTAATCGTAGCCGATGGATTTGTCGGCAACGTTGCTCTGAAAACTTCCGAAGGCGTGGCAAAACTAGTACGCGCCGTCCTGAAAGAAACGCTGAAATCGACGATCACCCGGCAAGTAGGCGCCCTGCTCTCGCGCAACGCATTTTCCGATTTCAAAAAGCGCCTCGATCACACCGAATACGGCGGGGCCCCGCTGCTCGGGGTGAAAGGCGTCTGCATCATCACCCACGGATCGTCGAATACCAACGCGATCAAGAACGCGATTCGCGTGGCGTCAGAGTTCGCCGAAGGCAAAGTAAACGAAACGATCGCACGCGAACTGGCAGGCCTGCACGCGGCGGCTGGCGTCCCAACTCCTTAAGACTTCATTCAAACTATGAGCCACTCTTCTCCAATCGCCTTCCTCTTTCCCGGACAAGGTTCGCAAGCCGTAGGCATGGGCAAAGAACTAGCCGACAACCACGCCGTCGCCCGTCAGACATTCGAAGAAGCCGGCGAAGCTCTCGGCTACCAGCTGTCGCAGCTCTGCTTCGAAGGCCCCGAAGAAAAACTGAAGCTCACCGAAATCACCCAGCCCGCGATCCTGACCGTGTCCGTCGCGGCGTTCCGCGTTCTACGCGAAATAGGCCCCAAGCCAAACTATGTCGCCGGACACAGCCTGGGCGAATACTCCGCCCACGTAGCCGCCGGCACCCTGAAATTTGCCGACGCCGTCCGCACCGTCCGCAATCGCGGCAAGTACATGCAGGAAGCAGTCCCCGTAGGCGTAGGCGCGATGGCCGCCATCCTCGGCATGACCCTCGACAAAGTCACCGAAGTCTGCCGCGACGCAGCCCAAGGCGAGGTCTGCCAGCCCGCCAACCTCAATTCGCCCGAGCAGATCGTAATCTCGGGGCACGCCGCCGCCGTAGAACGCGCCATCAAATTAGCCACCGAACGCGGCGCCAAAAAAGCCGTTAGTCTGCCCGTGAGCGCACCCTTCCACTGCGCCCTCATGCAGCCCGCGCAAGACCGTCTCGCAACCGATCTCCGGGCGCTGAATTTTCAAAAGCCCGCCTTCCCCGTCGTCTGCAACGTGGAGGCCGCCCTCATCACCGAAGCGGAGCCCGCCCGCGCCGCCCTGATTCGGCAAGTAACTGGATCAGTAAAGTGGGATCCGTCCGTCCGTTTGCTGATCGAAAAAGGTGTCACCCTATTTGTAGAAGTTGGTCCGGGAAGAGTTCTCTGGGGACTCATGCGGCAGATCGACCGATCGAAAGCCTGCCTGACAGCAGGCGATGAAGCTTCACTCCAGAAGACGCTGTCGCAGTTCTCCGACACATCCTCCTAACAATTACGACAGCACCCGCCGCCACGTACCTAGTAGGGATACACCGTCAGCGTCTTGTCCGCTTTCTCTACAAACATGCGCGCGCGATCGGCGCGTTCGTTGACGACGACCTCCACCACCACTCCGCCCCGGGTGGAAGCCGAGCCATAGATCCGATGCGACTTCACCAATCCCCACTCCCCACCCGGCCCCCAGTCGCGATAGAAATCGGCATAGGTGTACTGCGAATACTTCTGCAAGTGCTGCTGCCAGCTCGGATCGTGGAAGTAGATGCCGTACGCCCCTTCGTAGTCCTGCTTTTGGAGGGCGGCAAAAAACCGGTCCACTGCGTGCTCCTCCGGCCAGTTGCGGTACATCCAGCCGAGCACCGCCAGAACCAGGACGGCCACCACGGTTAGAGCGATCTTAATCTTGCGCCGCTTCTCTTTCGCGGGATCGTACGGCTGCGCGTCCAGCAAGGTCATATTCTAAGCATAACGGATTCCGGAGCCCCAGAAAAAGTTCCCGGCTTGGCGTCTAAAGCCCCCGCTTTGTCTTGCCGATGAAAGGGTCAGCCAAACAGTGCCGACACGCGGCTGCGCGGCCCAACTTCAAACCGCAGGGTGACAGAAGGTATGAGCAAAATCCGGGCCCTGATCGTGGACGACTCCTCGGTGATGCGCGTTCTCTCCTGCGGCGCCCGTGGATACATCCGCAAGCCGCTCCCTTCCGATCAAGTGAAAGAGCACGTCTTGCCAGTTGTGGAAAAGAAGCCATGAGTGCCGACTCGCCGGCGGTTGTCCGCTTTCGCCAGGAAGAATGGCTGCCGATCCTCGAACTCGCGGTGCAGGAAGTGTTCCAGATCATGCTCGGCAGCCAACTGGGGCCGGCGGCGAAATCCGAGCCTTTGCCCCAGGCAGAAGTCATGGCCATGGTCGGCTTGGCCGGGTCGCTCCGCGGAGTTGTGACTTTCTCTTGCGGAGCGCAGTCGGCCACCCAGATTGCTGCCCGCATGCTGGGCGCTGACTTTACCCATATCGAGGGACAGGTCTGGGACGCGATCGGTGAAATCTGCAACATGATAGCGGGGAATTTTAAGAACAAGCTTACCGGCCTCGACGGGTTCTGCCTGCTGAGCGTGCCCGCCGTCGTTACCGGCCGGGCATACCGCTTCCATTCCCTGGCCGGCGGCGATTCTTTGGAAACCGTCCTGCTGTTCGAGGGCGCCCCGCTCGTCATTCGTCTCGACCTTCACGCCTGACACTAACGTTCAGTTGGATCCGACAGGAAGACTTTGCCGGGTGGCCGTGTGCGCCCGGCAGCGTTTGCCTTCGCACCCGAAGTCTCAGGTATCTCCAATGTTCTTTCTCGCCGCAACTTCAAGCAGCCATGAGCAAACCATTTCGGAAGATCGTAGCCGGCCGGCCTTGGCGCTTGGCGTGCTTCTCTATCGGGCGAGAAGGAGCCCACTGTGGACAGCGGATTCTATGCAGCGAGCGCCGGACTGCGGGCGCAAAGTCAGGCGCTCGAAGTCGCCGCCCACAACCTCGCCAATCTGAACACGGCCGGATTTCGAGGCCAGCAGGCATCGTTTCAGACCCTCCTCGCCATCGCCCGCCCGGCCGTTCCCAACGCGCTCAATCTGGCCATCAACAATTTCGGCGTGCTCGAAGGTACGCATCTCGACCTCGGCCCCGGCAGTCTGCAAGACACCGGCAATCCGCTCGACGTGGGCATCGAAGGCAACGGTTTCTTCGCAATTCAGACCCCGCAAGGCACGCGCTACACCCGCAACGGCAGCTTCCGCGTTGCGCGCAGCGGCGAGCTGGTTACGGCCACCGGAAATCCGGTGCTGGGAGAGAGCGGCGCCATTCGCGTTCCGGCGGGAACCGTCTCCATCAGTTCGGATGGAACGCTTTCGGTCAACAGCGCGGTGGCGGGCAAAATCCGGCTGGTGGAGTTCGCCCCGGAAACGAAGCTGACCTCCGAAGGCGCGGCCCGGTTGAGCGCGCCCAGCGGCAGCGAGCTCCGGGCGCGCCAAACATCCGTTCGCCAGGGTGTGCTCGAGTCTTCCAACGTGAATGCCATCAGCGCGGTCATGACGCTGATCGGTGTGCAACGCGAAGCCGAAATGATGCAGCGGGCTTTGTCCTTGTTTCACACCGAGTTCAACCGCATTGCGGCTAACGATCTGCCGCGCGTGTCGTAGTCCGAGTCTTAGGTTTCCGAGTTCCAGGAGGAGTGATGCTACGGTCTTTGTACACTGCCGCCAGCGGAATGCAGGCGCAACAGTTCAATCTGGACACCATCGCCAACAACCTGGCCAACTCCAGCACGGCCGGCTTCCGGCGCCGGCGTCTGCAGTTCCAGGACTTGCTGTACCAGAACATGGTGATGCCGGGCTCGGCTTCGACCCAGCAGACGACGGTCGCGGCGGGCCTGCAGATCGGTCTCGGCACTCGTTCTTCCGCGTCCGAGATCATCCAGTTGCAGGGCGACATGAGCGCTACCGGCAATCCGCTCGATCTCACCATCGAGGGCCAGGGATTCTTCCAGGTACAGCTGCCCACCGGCGAAACCGGCTACACCCGCAGCGGGGCCTTTCATCTCGACGCGCAAGGCAATGTCGTGACCGCGGACGGGAGCCCCATGGAACCTTCCATCACCATTCCCCAGGGAGCGACCTCGATCACCATCGGTTCCGACGGAACGGTTTCCGCCACGCTCGTGGGCCAGCAAGCGGCGCAACAGGTAGGAAACATCCAGCTCGCGCTCTTCGCCAATCCGGGCGGCCTGAACAGCGTCGGGAAAAACCTGTTTCTGGCCACCACCGCTTCCGGCGATCCCGTGCTCGGCACGCCCGGCGGGACCGACGGCCTGGGACAGATTCAACAGGGGTATCTGGAGCAGTCGAACGTCAGCGTAGTGGATGAGTTTATCCAGATGATCGTGGCGCAGCGCTCCTACGAAGCCAACTCGCGAGTCGTGCGAGCCGCTGATGAGATGTTTCAGCAGATCAACAACCTGGGAAGGTAGAGGCAGAGGAGTGATGATGATCGCCAATTTCTTACGCGAACTGGTTTCTAGAATCGGACAGCCTGTCGGACACTGGTTTTGGGTGGCGCAGCGCTTTAGCGCTGCGATAAGAGCCTTCCTTTCATCAAGGGTTTTAGCCCCTGCGGTTCGCCTTCCCAGACTCCCGCACCCATTTCTGAAAACGCTCCTCGCGATCACCATCGCATCTGGAACTCTTCTCCATGCTCAAGACGCCCGTCCACCCCTGACTCCCATAACCCGCGACGAAGTCTGGCAAGCGGTCACGATCGAACTCCGCCAACGGGGCGTTCGTGAGGAACAACTGCTGCATGCCGAGGAGATCGACCTTCCCGCCGCGGTCCCGGCCGCCGCGGCCCGTAGGCTGCGGGTTTCGATGGTCTGCTGGGACGCCGATCTCGGACGCGCGCAATTTCAGATGGAATGCCGCGAGCCCGGACAATGCGTGCCCTTCCTGGCCTACGCGGAAGCAGGGCGCTCGACTGCGATGGGTTCTGAAAGGATCGCCGGGAGTTCTTGTCGAAACGCGTCGCGGCAACGCTCCGCGCAGTCCCTGTCACGCAAAACGATCGTGCGCGTCTGGGATCGTGCAACTGTGCTCTTTCGCGGGAGCCGGCTCAGTCTGACGGCGCTCGTGACTTGCCTCGAACGCGGCGCCGAAGGCGATGTGATTCGCGTGCGCAAGCAGGATGGCCAAATCTTTCGGGCACGGGTTTCCGCTCCCGCCCGGCTCGAGGCCTTGCCGTAGCAAATAAGGAGAGAAGATGAAAATGATGCTGTGTTGCCTGCTGCTCGTGAGTGCAACCTGGCTGAGCGCCTCGAACCGGAATTCGCCGGACAACAATCTGGCCAAATACCTGGCCCGCGTGCAGATGGCCGAAGCCCCTCCGCCCGCGCACACACTGGGCAGCGTCTGGGCCGACAACGGACGCATGGCTTCTCTCACCACCGACTACAAGGCACGGGCGGCCGGCGATCTGATCACCATCCTGGTGGTGCACGACCTGACCTCGTCCAACACCGGAGACGTCAGCACCGATCGCAGCTTCAAGGCCAGTTCCGGCATCG
>Ga0080064_1004400_pt1 | contig 18122 bp, 18 predicted proteins | sample Subgrocontami54m_FD_69260 | JGI IMG/M metagenome (GOLD analysis project Ga0080064, IMG submission 69260) | Subsurface groundwater microbial communities from S. Glens Falls, New York, USA - GMW46 contaminated, 5.4 m (SPADES assembly) (version 2) ...
ATTCCGAAAACGTGAAGATTTGGGGTCGGGCCTGACTATTGACTTATTGAACCAGCCGACAAACTTTAGCTTGCTTTCCTCATCTCCTCCGCCGGGGTCTGGTTGATCAGCGGCAATGCGGATGCCGGGCTCGCTCGTGGCTTCTTGGAGATCCACCGGTGAGAATGTGAGGACGGTGGGGATTTCTGGGGACGGTATGCTGCAATGGAAGGAAGACTGTGGCTCGGAGGACCTAATCTCAGGACACCGCAGTGTCTTAGCCCGATCTCTGCTTTCCTAGAAAGCAGCCTCACTTCAGGTTTCGCCCGCCTTTAGACCAGCTATCTCTTGCGCTTTTTGAGCCGCGCCCGGAGCTCTTTAAAGGAGATCGCGGCTTGTTTTCTGCGCTCTTCGATCAGCTTCCAAAATGCCGGCGAGGTTTGTAGGACCACGTCCTCCCAGTCTTTGCCTTCGACCCCGACCAAGACGGCTGCAGGGCGGCCCCGCCTGGTTATCACGACGCGCTCTTCTTGGGCAGTATCCACACACTCTTTAACTTTTTTCTGTAGGTCACGGGCAGTAACGGCTTTCATAGAATTTCCTCCGTTTTCCTTCCGGCCGGCTTTTTACGGACTGCCCGCACATAGACGACCGCCTCGTCCCTGGAGACGTCGTAGAAAACGCGGTAATCACCAACTCTCAGCTCCCAAACCGGCTGCACGGCTTCCCATGGAGGGACCAGATTACTAAGAAGCTTGCGGTTCTTTGTTGGAGTATCGGGCGTAAGCGCGAGCTGTTTTTCCATAGCATCCATTATTTGCTTCCTGTAATAAACCGGGATCTTGGCTAGGTCTTCCTCTACACCCTCGGCAAAGCGGATCTCGTACACGCATATAGTATTGCATATGCATATCCAAAGGCAACCGGAGAGGCGGAGGCGCGGAGTCTTCTATTGGAGTAGCTTCAGGACACCGGATTGTCTTAGCCCGATCCCTGTCTGCCGCCCGCCTGCCGGTGCACTGTGCAGATTCGGGGTCTGGCTTCGATATGTCGATGGCTTCATGTTTGGAGAACTTTCAAAGCGTCCAAATGAGCGGAGTGCTGAATCTTTCACGTTTCCGCAATTCCGAAAATGTGGAAAGGTCCTGCAAAGCTGCCTGAAGCGTCCTTGACGGTGTGCTCTTGGCGGTGCCAAAATGACCAGCAAGTAGATGCTACGGAGGGGCGCCGTGACGATCACTAATAGGATAGAGATCAACCCTAAAGTAATGTTGGGAAAGCCGGTCATCTGGGGAACGCGTATTCCAGTCGAGTTGATCCTGCGTAAACTCAGCGAGGGAGCAGCCACAGTTCCTGGCCGATCTGGCCTCAAAACAGTCAAACCCTACTCAGTGTGGGTCTTCTGCCCGGCCGTTTTGTCGGGGCGCTCCAGAGTGCCCAGCAAGACTCCCCCAATGAGCACGATTCCACCCACGATCTGGTAGGAATGAATGGTCTCATGGAGGAAAAACACCGAAAGAATGACGGCGAAGAGAGGCAGGCTATTATAGACCAGCGTGGTGCGACTGGGGCCGAAGGTGAGGATAGACCGGTTCCAGATCAGGAACGATACGAAGGAAGGAAAGACGCCCAGGTAAACAAAGGCCAAAAGAACTTCAAGGCTCCATAGGTCGGCGGGCTGGTAGCGAAGTTCCACGAGAGAGGCGGGGATGAGGAATAAAATGCCGATGAGCGTCGTCACCCCGGTAAGCAATAAAGGCGAGATTTCCTGCATCATCCGCTTGGCCATCACCGAATATAAACCCCAGAGAGCCGTGGCGGAGAGGACGATCAGGTCCCCGCGGTTAAGGGTGAGGCGATAGAGATTTTCCGGTATTCCTTCGCTGACGATCCAGGCCACCCCGCCGAACGAAAGGAGAATGCCCAGAAATCTCCTGGTCGTCATTTTTTCGCCGATGATCCACCAAGCCAGACACGCGGTGGTCATGGGCGCGGTCGAGTTCACCAGAGTGGCATTGATCGCGGTTGTATGGTGGAGCCCGATATACAGAATGCTGTTGAAGGCGAAAACCCCGCTCAGGCTCATGAGAAAAAGAGAAGGCAGGAGCCTTCTCGGTATCTCTCTCCAGGGTGTCCGGTAAAGGATGAACGGCAGGAGGATCAGGGCTGAGACGCTGAAGCGGCCGGCGTTGAGCGTCCAGGGAGGCACCTTCCCAACCAGGGCTTTGCCCACGATGAAGTTGGTGCTCCAGAAAAAAGGGGGAAGAAAGAGAAGAAAATAGGAGAGAGAAGAAGCACGAGGCAGGGTGGTCACCCTTTTCTTGCTACAGGATCGCGCTTCCGAGCGCAAGCCAGACGTCCCATGTTTTCAAACGGTTAAAAAAGGAGCGGAGCGATGTGGAGAAAATTAGGCAGGAGCATTACGTTTATCTTCGCTGCTGTTGGATTGCTCAGCGTTATTGTCGTCACCACGCCGGTGGCGGAATACCTGGCACGCCCCCTTCGTCTAGAGCCCGAGCTCCGGCCAGCCGAGGCGATTGTGGTCCTGGGGGGAGGGGCATTTGGCGATGACGTGCCATCGCTTTCTTCTCTGGCTCGGGCGGTTTACGGTTATACCCTCTACCACGCGCGCTATGCGCCTCGCCTTCTCCTCTCGGGCGGTCGAGCCGTAGCCGGGTCTAGTCGGGAAGCTTTGGCCATGAAGAGACTTCTCGAAGGCGTCGGCGCCCAACCTTCGGGATTACAGACAGAAGATCGCTCCACCCGAACTTACAGCAATGCAACGGAGAGCGCGCGGATACTCCAGCCTCAAGGGGTGAAGCAGATTCTTCTCGTCTCTGATCCGAACCATATGTTGCGGGCGAAGCTGACTTTCGAGAAGGCGGGGTTTACCGTTTATCCCGCCCCGATCCCTTGGGACCGCTTGTCTGAGAAATGGAGCCTTCTGTCTGTGGGGCGGGTGGGCCTCCTCCATAGGGTCCTTTATGAATACGGAGGAATTGTTCTCTACTGGTGGCGGGGCTGGCTGTAGGCAGCCGCTCTAGACTCGTCAGATCAACTTATTTTCCAACATCTCGACCCACCGCATCCCTTCATCGGGCGTGCCCTGCAAGGTGGTCAGGTTGATGACTTTGTTTCTTTCCGGGTCTCTCACCAGGGCGATCGGATCGCCCCCCTGTTGTACGATGCCGATTTGCTCCTTGAGCATCCGGCGAAACTTCACAATTCCTTTGTCCGAGGCGCCGAGGTGCTCCTGGCTTCGATCGAAGAGTGGCCCCTGAGTTTCCCAGGCCATGGCATCCTGGCTGGGAAAGGTGTCCATGAGAAAGTCTCCTCGCTCATCCCGGTAAGGGACATAGGTGACCGGAGGATCTTCCAGCCGATCGCCCTTCCGCCCATCCGGGGAGGGATCGAAGGCGAGCCAAAAGACGCGGGTGTGGTGATCGTCGATCGGGACCCTCCAGTGCATGACCTCCCGCCACGATTCCCGAAGTCTCATCATGTTGGGAAATACCATGGGGTAGGCGCTGACCGCTCCCGGCCCCTTACCCGCATAGATGCGTCTCTGCTTGAGCCCCCACTCGAACTCGTCGAACTCGATGGTCTCAATCTCCCGGTGCCGGTAAGCGCCGTCTTCCATTCCTCGGACACTGAACTGGTGGGCGTGGAGATAGTAGCCATGGACCAAGTCAGGGGTATTTTCCTGGGCCTGGAGCCAGTTGCAGTTGAGGAAGTCGTGGACGTTGATTTCCCGGGTGCCGTCTTCCCGAGCTACGATGTCCCATCTGGGGAGAAGAGGCCTCTTGTCAGGAGGGCCCAGATAGGCGAAGAGCAGACCGGCCAGTTTCTCCACCGGATAGGCGCGCTGGTGAATCCTCTCCTTAAAACTGCTCTCTTTGGGCTCGAAGGGTTGCTCCAGGCAACTCCCATGGATGTCGTACTTCCATCCATGATAGGCGCAGCGCAGCCCGTCTCCCTCGACATTGCCGTAGTAAAGGGAAGTGCCCCGATGGGCGCAGTGTTCGGCCAGGAGTCCGTATTTCCCGCTGCCGTCGCGAAAGATCACCAAGTCCTCCCCCAAGATCCTGATTCTCCTCTTGGGTTGGGCGTCGGTGAGCTCCGCTGCCGCTAGGACCGGATGCCAGTATCTTCTGAGAAGCTCCCCGGCCGGAGTTCCCGGATCCACCCGCGTCAGCAGTTCATTCTCTTCGCGAGTCAACATAGGGCCTTTCCATTTTTTCTTTTGTCCGCCCTTCGACGGGCCTATTTCTTGAGCAGCATCGCTTCGTAGTTGATCCCCATCACTTCCGCCACCGGCCGGCCGGCAAGGACGTCTTTTACCATCTCAGCTTCCTTAGCGGCGATCAGCTCCGCCTCTCCAATCACTTCTTCGGCCCTCGAACTGGGGATGAAAACGACGCCGCTGCCGTCGGCGATAACCAAGTCGCCGGGTTTCACGGAGATCCCGCCAAACTCGATTTCCTGGTTGAAAAACTGCTGCACGATCCGCCCGCGGGCCGTAATTGGAACCGCGGCCCGGGCAAAAACCGGGAATCCCAGCTCCCGGTACTCGTCAATGTCCCTGCAGGCCCCATCGATGACCACCCCGCCAACCCCCTTGAGCCGGGCAGCGGTAGCTAAAATACCCCCCCAACCCGAAACATCCTGGCGTCCGCTGTGGGCAACCACAATGATATCCCCGGCCGCCGCGGAGGCGATAGCGTCCACCCCCAGGTGCTGTTTCGGCTTCTCGTCACCGGCCGGTTTTAGCTTGACCGTTACCGCCCGCCCGGCAATTCTCGGGCAAGGCCACGTGGGGCGGACCCCCAAGACTACGCCCTTAAGGCTAACCTTATCGAGGGCATCGGAGATCGCGCAGGAATCGAGTCGGCTGAGTCGGACGACGAGATCGTTTTGGTTCATTCTTTTTTACCCCCGCCTATTTCTCGTACACTATCAAACAAAAGGTTCAATAGTTCTTTCTCATTTAGCCTGTCAAGCCCTGGCCGGTCCACTCAGGAAAGTGCGGGTTCCCTCCGCTTCTTGTCAGCGGCTCCAAGTAAAGCTGATGGCCGAACCCCTTTGGCTTGGGGGTTTTCTCGGTTGACATCTCTTAGTCAAACATGTTACCAAAACAAGAAGTTTTTCGCCCCTTTAGGTTCTATCATGGCTCATCAGAAAACTCACCGTTACCCAATTTTTCTCGCGCTGGCCGTAGGCGTGGTTCTTTCGAGTTCTCCTACGCAGGCTTCGCCTAAAGGGTCCGCTTCAGCCAAACCGACCGCGCGAGCAGGGAAAGCGGTCGCGAGAGTCGGCCAGCCCGTTGCTCGCACCCCGCGCCAACTGCATGAAGAACTCTCCCAGGCCGAGGGGTTCGAGGGTCTGGAGCGCGTGGTCCAGCCCATCCGCTCTGGTGACAAACTGCCCGCGCTCCTCGTCCGTATGGGCCTTTCCCAACCGGAGAGGCAGAGTTGGCTCAGATCCATGCAGAAACAACTAACGCCCCAGAAATTCAGCGCCGGGAAGGAAATCCATTTTTATTTCAAGCGCGCTCCGGTTAAAACCCAGGTACCGGGCAAAAGAAGCCTGGCGGCCATAGAGATCGAACTGGGCCAGGGGGCAGTCTTGAGTTGGGAAAAGGGAACCGGAGGAATCGTTTTTAGCAAGCGAAGCCAGCCCCAGGAAACTGAGGTCAAAGCCGTAAGCGGCGTCGTGGAGAGCTCGTTTTTCGAGGATGGCCAAAAATTGGGTCTTAGCTCCGGCCTCATTTCCCAACTGGCCGATATCTTTTCATGGGAGATCGATTTTGACCGGGAGATCCAGCAAGGGGACACTTTTAAGCTCGTTTACGAGGAGCGGAGCCAAAAGGGCAAGGAAGAGAAACGCTCCTTCCGGATCCTGGCGGCGGAGCTCATGAGCTCGGGTAAGAAGCATTTTGCGGTCTATTTTGAGAAGAAAAAAGGGCAGGGAAACTACTATGACCTTTATGGTCAATCTTTGGCGCGGGCGTTCCTCCGTTTTCCTCTGGAGTTCAACCGCGTCAGTTCCTCTTTTTCCGAGGTCCGTTACCATCCTATTCTCAAAGAAGACCGTCCTCATTATGGGGTAGATTTTGCGGCGGCGCGGGGGACCCCGGTTCGGGCCGTGGGCGACGGCAAGGTCCGGTACTCCGGGTGGAGGAAGGGGGGTTATGGAAGACTGGTGGAGGTCTCGCACGGCTCAGACTACGGAACCCGTTATGCCCATTTACAACGGCTGGCCCGCGGAATACGCAAGGGAGTCCAGGTAAAGAAGGGCCAGATCATCGGCTATGTGGGTTCTTCGGGCAGGAGCACAGGACCGCACCTTCACTTTGAGCTTTACCGGGACGGCGAGCGTCTGGATCCGTTGAAGTTTGAGTATCCTCCCGAAGACAGCATTGATCCGGCCTTATTGAGGGTCTTCGAGGACGCCAAGCAACTCCTTATAGCAGAGTTGGCTGCGGCTCAGAGTTCCTAGCGACTACGCCACCCTACAGACCGTTGAAAAAGGCCCATCTGCCCTTCGGGTTGCCTCAGGGTGGTGAGTTTGTCGAACCACCATCAGCCAGCCTGGAATCATCTCTCCGGTCAATTCTTAGTTCTTCCGCCGGTTTCTCCCCGCGGTCTCGTCCATGATCTTCTCTCAGAGAACGCTCCTGCTCGCCTTTGCCAGCGGCGCCGGCGCCGGCTATTTTCCGTGGGCCCCTGGCACTGCGGGAACGCTGGTGGCGCTCCCGCTCTCCATTGCCCTAAATCGCATCGCCGCCGCCCGGCTTGCGTTGGCGCTGATCACGCTAGCGGCGTTCGTGCTGCTGGCCGCCTGGGTATCTGCCCGGGGCGAGGGACTTTTTGGGAAAAAGGACGCCCAAAAGATCGTAATCGACGAGATGGCGGGCTTTTTAGTGGCCAATTTTCTTTGGCCCCTGGGCCTCAGCTCCACGGTGTTCGCTTTCCTTCTGTTTCGATTTTTCGATATTATCAAACCCTATCCCGCGCGCCGCGCGGAGCGGATTCACGGAGGATGGGGCGTGGTCTTGGACGATCTCATCGCCGGCCTTTACACCCTTCTCTCTCTCCGCCTCCTGGCACCTTGGGGCCTCCTATGATCGAAAAAGCGGTGATTCTAAGCACGGGCGACGAGATCATCACGGGCCGGGTGGTCGATACGAACTCGGCTCATATCGCGGACAAGCTCTATGGGCTGGGTCTTGAGGTCGTCGCGGTCCTCAAGGTGGGAGACAGCCGGGAGCGGTTGCTATGGGCGCTCCGGCATGGGTTGGAGCTGGGCGATCTTGTCATCGGTACCGGGGGTCTGGGGCCGACCACGGATGATCTCACCAGCGAAATCGCGGCGGAGTTCTTTGGGCTGGGGCTCAAGATGGATGAAGGCGTGGCCGACGGTTTGCGGAAGAGATTTGCCTCCCGCGGCGTAGAGATGACCCCCAACAATCTGAAGCAGGCACTATTTCCCGATGGCGCCCGGATTATTCCGAACCCGATGGGTACCGCTCCGGGTTTCCATGTCACAGCCGAAAACAAAAAACATTTGATCTGGCTTTCGGGAGTGCCTCGAGAGATGGAAGCGATGCTCGCCGAAAGCGTGCTGCCCTGGGCCGCCGGGGAAAGAAAGGGCGCGGGAGAGCTTCTGGCCTGCTCATTCAAAATCTACGGTCTTACGGAGTCCAAGCTGGGGGACCTGCTGAGACCGATTCCCCTGTCCGATCAAGTCAGGCTCTCTTATCGCGCCCATTTTCCCGATCTCACTCTGCGTCTCACGGTCCGGAGTGGCGGAGAAAGCGAGAAAAAATTCTCCGAGCTGAAGGCCGAGATCCGGAAACTTATCGGCCCGTATATTTATACCGAGGGAGACGAAAGCCTGGAGGAGATTGTCGGCAAGCTCTTTTTGGAAAGGCATTGGACCTTGGCTTTGGCGGAGTCGTGCACCGGAGGCTACCTCGGCCATCGGATCACCCGTGTGGCCGGAAGCTCGGCCTATTTTAAAGCCTCTGCGGTGACCTATTCCGATGACTCGAAAAGCCGGTTTCTGGGGGTTCAAAGTGAAACCTTGAAACAGCACGGGGCGGTCAGCCGGGAGACCGCTTTGGAGATGGCTCAAGGGGTCCGCCGCCAGACGGAGGCCGATATTGGACTCAGCGTTACCGGGGTGGCCGGACCCGCGGGCGGAAGTCCGAGAAATCCCATTGGGACCGTCTGGATTGGACTGGCTCGCGATGAGGGGAGTGATGCCCGTCTTTTTCACTTTCAGGGTGATCGGGATCGCGTCATCCTCGGGGCTTCCCAGGCCGCTCTCCAGTGGTTGAAAACGGCCCTCACCGAGACGTGATCCGCGCCTTTATCGGAGTCACCATCGATCCATCGGTGGCCGGGAAGATCTCCGAGACTCAGGCGAAGATCGAGCGCAAGCTCTCGGGCATCCGCTGGGTCGGACAAGACAAGCTCCATTTTACTCTCAAGTTTCTCGGGCCGATTGCAGAGGCCAAAGGCGAACCGATTACCGAGGCGCTGGAAGAGGCCCTCACCCCCTTTTCACGCTTTTTTATTCTTGCTAGAGGTATGGGGGTATTTCCTGATATAAGAAAGCCAAGAGTGCTCTGGGTCGGGCTCGAGGGACACAAACTCAAGTCCCTGGCCATGGAGATCGAAGCGGCGCTGGCAGCGATCGGCTTTAGCCGTGAAAAACGGGAGTTCAGGCCCCATCTAACCATTGGACGCTGGAAGAGCTTCGGCAGCCGGCCGGAGCCGCTGAGGAATGAACTGGAGAGTTGGAAAGACTATGAGTTTGGAAAGTCGTGGGTGGAGGAGGTCGTTTTTTTTCAAAGCATCCTCAAACCCGAGGGCGCCATCTATCGCCCGTTGAGCGTCATACGCCTCAGAAGCGAATGCTAACGTGTTTACGAACCTCGAATGTCAAATGACTTTAAACGTCTATATGAGTTGAGATGAGTTGAGGCCAAAGGGAGGCGAGAAGGAATCCTATGGATGTAAATCGGTTAAAGGCCATTGATCTCGCGGTAAGCCAGATCGAGCGGCAATTCGGCAAAGGGGCGATCATGAAGTTGGGGGAAGGGGGAATCATCAAGGACATCGCGGTGATCTCCACAGGCTCCCTTACCCTCGACATCGCCTTGGGGATCGGAGGCGTGCCCAGAGGCCGTGTAATGGAAATCTATGGCCCGGAGGCCTCCGGCAAAACCACCCTGGCGCTGCACATCGTGGCCGAGGCCCAAAAGCTGGGAGGGATGGGCGCATACATCGATGCCGAGCACGCCCTGGACATGAGCTATGCGAAAAAGTTGGGGGTCAAAACCGACGACCTCCTGATCTCCCAGCCGGATTACGGCGAGCAGGCCCTGGAGATCGCCGAGACGCTGGTGCGCAGCGGGGCGATCGACGTGGTGGTCGTCGACTCGGTGGCCGCCCTGGTGCCGAAGGCTGAGATCGAAGGGGAGATGGGCGACGCCCATATGGGGTTGCAGGCTCGGCTGATGTCGCAGGCGTTGCGCAAACTCACGGCGACGATCGCGCGCTCCCAAACCGTTATGATTTTTATCAATCAAATCCGCATGAAGATCGGAGTCATGTTCGGCAATCCGGAGACCACGACCGGCGGCAACGCTCTTAAGTTCTACGCCTCCTTGCGGATGGATATCCGGCGCATTGGCGCCCTCAAAGAAGGCGAGACGGTCATCGGCGGCCGGACTCGAGTGAAGGTGGTGAAGAACAAGATGGCCCCGCCCTTCAGAGAGGCCGAATTTGATATTCTCTATGGGACCGGCATTTCGCGCGAGGGAGAATTGGTGGATTTGGGGAGCGAGATGGGCGCCATGGAGAAGAGCGGGGCTTGGTATTCGTTTGGCGGCGAGCGGATCGGTCAGGGTCGTGAGAGCGCTAAGGAATTTCTCAAACAGCATCCGGAGACCGCGCAAGAAGTGGCGAGAAAGATATTTGAAAAAGCAGGTCTTAAAGGGGCCGAAGCCGAGACACCGACTCCAGAGAAAAAAGAAAAGGCAAAAGGCCGATAGCGCAATCAGCACCCATGTTAGCTGAAGGCTGATGGCTAACACACACGGTGGATCTCAAGAGGAAGCGCTCAAGCGCGCTTTTAAATTTCTTAGCTATCGTCCGCGGAGCGAAGCGGAGGTACAAGCCAAACTCACCCAGTCCGGCTTTTCCCCTCAAGATGTCAACGCTATTCTGGAGAAGCTCCGTTCCCTGAATTTGCTCAATGACGAGACATTCGCCCGGAACTGGGCCCGGGGGAGGGCCGAAGGCCGGGGCTACGGACCCTTGCGCATCGAGCGAGAGCTCAGGCAAAAAGGGATAGGACCATCGATGATCCGAGAGACCCTCAGGGAAACCTTCGGTGAAGGGGAAGGCCGGGAAAAGGCCAGGGCGCTGTTAGAAAAGAAATTCCGGGGCAAAGATCTCGAGGATCAGAAAATCCTCCGTCGGGCCGTGGCCTTTCTCCAGCGCCGCGGCTACCGCGGCTCTGACATCACCGAGATCTTGAAAACGCCGGTGGAAGACTAAGGCCGCTTAGCGAAATTGATTCATGCCCGAGATCAGCCGCCTCTTGAGTTGACATGGATACTTTCCGCCGAAAAATGGCGTCCGAGACCGGACCCCGCTTCCTGCCAGGTTCTCTTTCTCCTTCAACGGCGGGCTGGTGCAGGTCAGGAGGGCAATTGGGCGAGTTCTCTGTTGCGCTACCTCAAGAGAAAATTCCTGCTATCATTTTCCAGGTCGTGCTACTTCGGCTGGATCCCCCAATGGCGCGGACTGGCCCACCACGTTGCGCACGTAGCCGGTCGCTCCAATGCTCGTAACGGCGAAGTAGGAGAGGCGCTCGTCTCCAGAGTTACGGATGCCGTGGACGCGCCCCCGTGGGACGATGACGCATTCGCTGGCCCTGATGGAGACGGTGGACCCGTCCTCTTTCACGTAATCGCCCCGCCCTTCCAGGATGATCAGGGCATGCGCGTTCCCGGGATGCTGATGCGTCCCATTCTCTTGCCCTGGCTCGAGGTTCCACACGACCAAGCTGAGATCCTGGTGAATAGACGGGAACGACGGTCGCCTTCTCCTCTGAGAATCTGCGGAAAGCCTTCGGATCGTGGACACCCGTGCCCAACGTTTGTGGGTCCATCGCTCGTCGCTCATCCGCTCTCATATCGAGCCTCCAATCTCAAAGACTAATTGAGCTCCCACGGGTGGACGTTCCTGACCGCCCGGACGTTGATGCGCGCAGGCCGGTGGGGTAGGCGCGCACCCCGGGGTTGAAGTACAGCGGGAGTACGTCGAAGAAAAAGAGATCACTTTTAACCCATCTTGCTTCCAGATCGCGTGACCTTTTCTTACCCTAAGCTGCGGGGCGATGTCTAGCCCTATCTAGAAACCGTCCACGAGTTGCCATGACACTACTTATCGTATACTTTCCGCCCGAAAATGGCGTCCCAGATCGGACCACGCTTCCCGCTAGGTTCTCTTTCTCCTTCGGTGGAATTCCGGGGACACAATACTAATTTCTACTTGATCAAAAAATCCTCTCATCTGCCCCAAATGCCAATAGAGACAAGGGGTCAAGTCGCTGGATGTCCATAGTTGCTGGATAGTTGCTCACGGATCTTGGCGACTTGATCGCGGAGGGCTTGATCCTTCTGTACTTTAGACCGGCGATTTGTGGGAGAGGGGGCGCCCGCGGTACACTAACCCGCTTCAAAGTTAGCTCTCCTACTTTGCCTTCCGCTCAACGGTGAACGTCTTTAGCTTCGAGTTCTGTCGCCCGCATACATAAAAACGCCTTGACTTTTACACTATCGGAGATAATTTGCCCCGATATGGCTAAAACGAATATTGATCTAGACGATAGGCTTGTTAAAGAAGGTCTCAGGATTTTTTGTGCCGCTCCAAGCGGGAGCTTGTCCATCTCGCTCTCAGCGAATTGCTGCGGGATGCCAAACGGAAGGAAATCCTCAAGCTCCGCGGTCAAGTGAAGTGGGAAGCTGACCTAGATGAGATCCGCCATAGTCGCCTGATTAAGCGCTATAGTGGCAAGGCACCGCGTGGTTTCAGTCACAGCTAATCTCAACACGTTGCTCTGAGACCGTGAACAGAGACGGGTATTTAGCAGCTATTTGGGCTTGCTAAGGGGCGATAAATTTTGTATCTTCTTTGTAGATACAGAAGAGAGGAAGTCATGAAAGCACGGATTCAGAAATGGGGCAATAGTTTGGCGCTACGTATTCCAAAGATCTTTGCGCAAGAAGCGAAGCTGAAGGAGAACTCTCAAGTTGAGGTGTCGCTGAATGAGGGGAAAGTCGTTGTGTCTCCAGTCTCTAAGTCCAAGCTGACGTTGGAGAAACTGCTCGCGGGTGTTACGCCGGAAAACATCCATCCCGAAGTGGATACAGGGTCTCCCACTGGGAAAGAGATCTGGTAGTTTCTGTGGCCTATATTCCTGAGCGCGGCCACGTCGTTTGGATCAATTTTAATCCGCAGGCCGGGCATGAGCAGGCTGGTCGGCGACCGGCGGTCGTTCTTTCACCTGCCACCTACAATGGCAAGGTTGGACTAGCCATTCTCTGTCCCATCACAAGTCAGATTAAAGGCTATCCGTTCGAAGTGCGCATCCCACATGGCTTGGCCGTGACTGGGGTGGTGCTGGCCGACCAGGCCAAGAGCCTCGATTGGCGTGTACGCAATGCGGAATTAATTTGCGCCCTGCCAGAAGCAACAATCACGGAGGTATTGCAAAAACTTGGCACATTGTTGTAGCGCTAGGTAATAATCGTCCTATGCTGACCGGAAACGAAATACGGAAATCCTTTTTGGATTATTTTACCAAGCGAGGCCACACGGCGGTGAGAAGCTCTTCGCTGGTGCCGGAGAAGGACCCGACTCTGCTCTTTACCAACGCGGGGATGGTCCAGTTCAAAAACGTCTTCCTCGGCCTGGAACGGCTGCCGTACGTGCGCGCGGCCAGCGCGCAGAAGTGCCTGCGCATCAGCGGCAAGCACAATGATCTGGAAGCGGTGGGGAGAGACACCTATCACCACACTTTTTTCGAGATGTTGGGGAACTGGTCCTTCGGCGATTACTATAAGGAAGAAGCGATCACGTGGGCGTGGGAGCTTCTGACCCGTGAATGGGGGCTCGCCAAAGATAAACTCTGGGCTACCGTGTTCCGGGACGACGACGAAGCGGAGAAGCTCTGGCGAAAAGTAAGCGGCCTACCGGCGGAGCGCATTGTGCGCTTCGCGGAAAAAGAGAATTTCTGGGAGATGGGCGAGACCGGCCCTTGCGGCCCCTGCAGTGAAATTCACATCGACCGGGGCGCCGAGGCCTGTGACCGGAAAAAAGAGAAAGATCATCGCTGCCGGGTCAACGGCGATTGCGCCCGCTTCATCGAGCTGTGGAATCTGGTGTTTATCCAATACAACCGGAGCGCGGACGGCGTGCTGGAAGAGCTGCCGTCCAAACACGTGGACACCGGCATGGGGTTGGAGCGGATCGCCGCCGTTCTTCAAGGAGCGCTCTCCAACTACGAAGTGGATTTTATGCGGGACCTGATCTCGGCCACCGAGAGGATTGCGGGAAAAAAATACGGCGTCGATCCCCAGGCCGACATCTCTTTCCGGGTGATCGCGGATCACGCGCGCGCCGTCAGCTTTCTGATCGCCGACGGGGTGGCGCCCTCGAACGAGGGGCGCGGCTATGTGCTGAGACGACTCCTCAGGCGCGCCGCCCGGCACGGCCGTCTGCTCGGCTTGAAAGAGCCTTTTCTCCACCGGGTGGCTCAGACGGTGGCTGAGATCATGGGCGGGGCCTATCCGGAGCTCCGAAGCGAACAGCAGCGGATCTTTGCAACCATTCGTGGAGAAGAGGAGCGCTTCGGCGAGACTCTGGAGAAGGGTCTGGTTCTGTTGGAAGAGGCCGCGGGCCGGCTCAAAAACCAGAAGAAAAAGCGCCTCTCTGGAGAAGTCGCCTTCCGGCTTTACGACACTTATGGTTTTCCCCTCGATCTCACCGAGGATATTCTCGGCACGGAGGGAATCGAAATTGACCAGGCGGGCTTTGAGAAGTTGATGGAGGAGCAGCGAAACCGGGCGCGGGACGCGAGAGAAGTCTCACAAACGGAGTTGAAGATCCAGCTCGAACGGGAGGTCCGCTTTGTCGGATATAACCGGCTCGAGGCAGAGTCCGAAATTCTCGCTATTTACGCCGGAGGGCAGGGAAGGGTAGAAGTCGGCGAAGGGGCGGAAGTAGATTTCATCACCGCAGAGACCCCTTTTTATGGAGAGTCGGGTGGACAGGTGGGGGACCGGGGCACGGTAGAGACCCCGCGCGGCGACCAGATGGAGGTGATCGATACCCAGCGCCCCACCCCGCAGCTTACCGTTCATAGAGGACGGGTCAGAAAAGGGCGGATCCAAGTGGGGGACCGGGTGCGCCTGGTGGTCGATCCCGCACAGCGCCGGCGCTCGATGCTCAACCACTCGGCGACCCATATCCTCCACTCCGTGCTGCGGGAAGCGCTGGGCTCGCATGTCCGGCAAGCCGGCTCGTTGGTCGCGCCGGACCGATTGCGGTTCGATTTCAACCACACGGGGGCCCTCTCGCCCGACCAGCTGGCGGAGATCGAGGAAAAGGTGAACGGGAGAATTCGTCTGGATGCCGAGGTGAGAATCGAGGAATCCAGCTACGATGAAGCGGTGCGAAAGGGGGCACTGGCCCTCTTCGGCGAGAAGTATGGAGATCGTGTTCGCGTGGTGCGGATCGGTGACTTCTCGACGGAGCTGTGCGGCGGCACCCATGTCCAGCGCTCCGGCGAGATCGGATTTTTCAAGCTCAAGGCCGAAGGGGGAGTGGCAGCGGGGGTCCGGCGCGTCGAGGCGGTGACGGGAGAAGGCGCGCTGGATTTGATTCGCCGGTATGAGCAGAGTCTCAAAGAGATCGGCGAACTGGTGCGGGCGAGCGCCGACGATGCGGTCGAAAAAGTGAGAAAACTCCTCCAACAGCAGAAAGAGCTAGAGAGAGAGATCGAGCGGCTACGCGGGCAAGCCGGTAAGAATCAAATCCCCGATCTATTGGCGAAGCGGCAGAATATCGACGGGGCCAACGTCCTCATTGCCCAGGTGGACGGCGTCGATGCCAAACAATTGCGGGAAATAGCCGACCAGCTGAGGGAAAAAATGGGCAGCGGGTTTATTTTCTTGGCGAGCCCGGCAGACAAAAGCGTAACGCTGGTGTCGAGCGTGAGCCCCGATCTGACGAGCCGCTTCCACGCGGGCAATATCATCAAGGAAGTGGCGCCGATCGTCGGAGGAGGCGGAGGCGGCCGTCCCGACTTCGCCCAGGCCGGAGGTAAAGATCCCTCGAAGACCAGCGAGGCACTGGAGGCCGTGAGAAAAAAAGTAGCCATCCCGTGATGATCATCAGTACGAAGAAGCTTACCGAAGCGACGCAAGGGTTTTGCGATATCATCGACCTTACCGCGAAGGTCCGGGACCAGATCGGGCAAGAGAAGATCCAAAGAGGATTGGCCACGCTTTTTGTGTCGGGCTCCACGGCGGCCCTCACGACCCTTGAGCACGAACCGGGCCTCGTTCAAGATCTCAAAGAGTTCGTCGAGCGGCTCATCCCTTCCAGCAAAAAATACCATCACGACGATCGCTGGGGTGATGACAATGGCTTTTCCCACTTGCGGGCCTCGCTTTTCGGACCCTCGCTGCAGATACCGATCGAAAACGGCCGCTTGCTGCTAGGGACCTGGCAGCAGATCGTTCTGGTCGATTTCGACAATCGCCCGCGCACGCGCGAGATCGTCCTTCAGATCATGGGAGGGACCGAGTGAAGGACGAAAAGGGCAGCCACAAGGAGAGCGAGGCGGGTCAGGAACGGGGGCGAGTGGAATTCAACAACCCGGGCTTCTTTAGAGATCTGCTGGGTCAGCACGATGAGCACATCAAGATGGTTCAGCGGAGTCTCGGAGTGAAGATCCACATCCGCGGCTCCGCGGTGGAGATCGAAGGCGACCCGGTGGAGGTCGAACTCTCGACCAGGGTCATCAAGCAACTGTACGGGCTGTTGGAGAAGGGGTATCCCGTTTATAGCAGCGATGTGGATTACGCGGTCCGTATTCTGAGTGGAGACGGCCGGGCCAATCTGCAGGATATTTTTCTCGACACGATTTATATTTCCTCACACAAACGGGTCATCACGCCGAAGAGCGTCGCCCAAAAGGCCTACATCGACGCGATCCGGCGCCATGACATCGTCTTCGGCATCGGACCGGCCGGTACCGGAAAGACCTACCTGGCCATGGCGATGGCGGTCTCGGAGCTGGTGAAGAACAGTTACGTCCGTATCATTCTCACCCGCCCAGCGGTCGAGGCGGGGGAAAAACTGGGCTTTTTGCCCGGCGACTTGGCCGAAAAGGTCAATCCCTATCTGAGGCCTCTCTACGATGCGCTTCATGACATGGTCGACTTCGACCGGGCGCGAAAACTGGTCGAGCGGGGCACCATTGAAGTGGCCCCGCTGGCCTTCATGCGCGGCCGGACGCTCAATGACTCGTTCGTCATTCTGGACGAAGCTCAAAACACCACGCCGGAGCAGATGAAGATGTTTCTCACCCGCCTGGGCTATGGTTCCAAAGCGGTCATCACCGGAGACGTGACCCAGATCGATCTCCCCGCCGGCAAGCCCTCCGGTCTGAAAGAGGCGTGGCGCATTTTGAAGGGAATCCAAGGGATCCAGTTCATTACCTTCACGGAAAAAGATGTAGCCCGCCATCGCCTGGTGCAGGAAATCATCACCGCCTATGAGCGGGACGGGGCTCAAGCGCCGGCGAACGACAAAAATCATCCCAGCAAAGCTGACTGATTTTTCTTTTTTTAGTTTGCGACAGCTTACTTCCGCTGATCGTGTGGCACTGTTACCGTTACACTACAAGTCGCTAAGTTACCTGCGAGGTCCATTCCTTCATAAGTCAGATTATAAACGCGCCCGTTACCTATACCCGACCGCTCAGCTCGGAGAAGCCCACTGGTGTCTGAGGTTCCGACAATGAATCCTTGGATGTCGTTTGGAAAGTCACCATCACCTAGTCCCTCGTCTGGTTCACTGCTCGTTACAGAAGTCAGTATAAATCCAGCCGAGCCAGAGGTAAGGTCGGTGACAGTGACGGAGGCGGTCACGGCTACCATCTTGTGATTAGGTGGCCAGAGAGTATTCGGACTAACGCTACAAGCCAACGTAGGCGATGTTTTATCGATTCGAATCGTGAGCGTGTTCGGCGCTTCCTGGTTTCCCGCGTTATCCTTGGCAAAGTAGGTGAGGATAGTGGTTCCTTCAGCGGAGATCATTACTGAAGCGGTGCTCCCACTCACCGTTCCGCTGCCAAGCTGGGCGCCGGAAAAGAAAAATTGAATTTCCTTGACGCCGGAACCACCTGGGTTGTCCGTCGCGTTTAGGTTGACAGTAACGTCCGCGTTGTTCCAGCCATTGCCGTTGGGGGCTGGTGAGGGGGTCGCTGTGGTTATCGGTGGGATGGTGTCTGAAGGAGGGAATGGATTCAAGAGGATCTTTACATCGTTTGCACTTCCGCAGAAAAAGCTTGCTGCTAGGTCAGGTCGTCCATCACCGTTGAAGTCACCCGAAGCGATAGACCTGGGAGGAAACCAGGGATCGAACTCGAGGCTTGTAGCAAAGCCTCCCGCTCCGTCGCCCAAGAGGACAAAGACCCTATTGTTAGATTCGTGACCACCGTGAGTCGCAGCCACCAGGTCAAGCTTTTCGTCGCCGTTAAAGTCAAGGGCCACCAGCGAGGCACCTCTGGGAGGAAAAAAGGGGGTTTCAACACCTACCGGAAGAGAAATCGGGCTATTAGCACTAAGGACGAAATTTCCATGTCCATCGCCAAGTAGGATTGAGACATCAGTGGAGTTAAAGTGGAGGACGGCCAAATCGAGTTTGCCGTCATGATTAAAGTCGCCGGCGACAATGGATTGGGGTCCGTCTCCGCCTGTTTGGATATCTGGTTGGCGCGTGAAACTCCCGGTCCCATTCCCAAAAAAGACGGCCACTTCATGGCCCGGCGAA
>Ga0080064_1004403_pt1 | contig 18089 bp, 18 predicted proteins | sample Subgrocontami54m_FD_69260 | JGI IMG/M metagenome (GOLD analysis project Ga0080064, IMG submission 69260) | Subsurface groundwater microbial communities from S. Glens Falls, New York, USA - GMW46 contaminated, 5.4 m (SPADES assembly) (version 2) ...
GACCGCGCGTCCGCGATCGAGGCCATCCGGGCCCTTGCGCAACTGCGCGATCCAGCGGCCGGCCCATTGCTGCTCAAGCTGATTCAGACGGCGGACACGGAGCCTCACATCAGGCTCGAGGCGGTCAGCGCGATCGGCAGCGTCCGGGCGCCGGGCGTCTTTGACGTGCTGCTCGACCTCCTGTTCGATCCGAGCCCGTCGATTCGAGCGGCCGCGCTTCAATCTGCAGTCACCCTCGACCCCGATGCGTTCGTCGCCGTGCTCTCGGGCCTGGATGCGGATACGCACTGGACGGTGCGTGCCGCTCTGGCGTCGGCGCTCGGGACGCTGACAGCCGAAGGCGGCCTGCCGCGGCTGCAGTCGATGCTGAACGACACGGATCAGCGCGTCATCCCGACGGTGATTACCGCGCTGGTGAAACTGAAGCCGCCGAACCTCGAGGCGGTGCTGCTCGAACGTCTGAAAGCCGACGATCCAGTGGTTCGAGCGGCCGCCGCCACCGGCCTCGGCGTTCTCATTGATCCGTGGTTGCCGGTGGCCAACATCTCGGTCGCCTATCTGATGGCGGTGCTGATGGTGGCCATGCGGGCCGGCCTGTGGCCGGCCATCGTCACCTCGGTCATCAGTTTCCTGTGCTTCAACTTCTTCTTCACCGAACCGCGCTGGACCTTCGCCATCTCGGACACCAAGAACATCCTGACCATCGTCTTCTTCCTGATCGCCGCGGTGATCGTCAGCAATATGGCCAGCCGGCTGCGCTCCCAGAATCAGGCGACCCGGGAGAGTGCCCGACGGACCTTCAATCTGTACGACTTCGGCCGCAAGGTCACCGCCGCCGCCACCGTCGACGATGTGCTGTGGGCGGTGGTCCATCACGTTGCCGCCACCACCCATGGCCGTTCGCTGATGCTGCTGCCGGGCGAGGCCGGCCTGTCGGTGGTCGCGGGCTATCCGCCCGAGGACCAGCTCGACGAGAAATCGGCCGCCACCGCCAAATGGGCGTGGAGCCACGGCCAGCCGGCCGGACGCGGCACCGCCACCCTGCCGACCTCCGACTGGCTGTTCCTGCCGCTGAAAACCGGACGCGGACCGGTCGGCGTGCTCGGCGTGCAGATGCCTGACGAGACCGGGCCAGCGGCGCCCGAGCAGACCCGCCTGTTGGAAACCCTGGCCGATCAGGCGGCGGTGGCCATCGAGCGGACCACCCTGGTCGCCGATATCGAGGCGGCCCGCGTCGCCACCGAGCGTGAACGGCTGCGCTCGGCGCTGCTGTCGTCCCTGTCGCATGATCTGCGCACACCGCTGGTGTCGATCCTCGGCGCGGCGTCGAGCCTGATCAGCTATGACGAGGTGCTGGATACCGACAGCCGCATCGAACTGGCCCAGACCATCCAGGACGAGGCCGACCGGCTCAACCGCTTCGTCCAGAACCTGCTGGACATGACCAAGCTGGGGGCTGGAGCGCTGAAGCCGCGGGTCGACTGGGTCGATCTGCGCGACGTCGTCCGCGCCGCTGTCGAGCGCTCCCGCCGGCTGGCCCGCTCCCATATCGTCAAGACCGACATCGCCGAGGACGTGCCGCTGCTGTCCATTGATGCGCCGCTGATGGAACAGGTATTCTTCAATCTCCTCGACAATGCTTGCAAATATTCACCGATCGGGACCACCATCACCGTCTGGGGGCGGCGCCGCGAGGACCATGTGACCTTGGAGGTGTGCGACCAGGGGCCGGGCATTCCGGTGGATGACCGCGAGAAGATCTTCGACATGTTCTACCGGGTGATGGCCACCGACAGCCAGAGCGCCGGCACCGGCCTGGGGCTGGCGATCTGCCGCGGCATCGTCGAGGCCCATGATGGCACGGTGATCGCCGAACCCGGCCTGCATGGCTGCGGCACCTGCATCGTCATCCACCTGCCGCTGCCGCCCGACGCGCCGGAACCGGCGGAGGAGATGGGCCAGTCATGACCAAGCGCATCCTTGTCATCGACGACGAACCGCAGATCCGCAAGTTCATGCGCATCTCGCTGACCGCCAACGGCTATCTGGTACTGGAGGCGGAGAACGCCGCCAAAGGCATTGCCGAAGCGCGGAGCAGCCGCCCCGATCTGCTGATCCTTGACCTTGGCCTGCCCGACCTTGATGGACAGGAGGTCATCACCGCGGTTCGCCAGTTTTCCGACGCGCCGATCATCGTCCTGTCGATCCGCGCCGACGAGACCGACAAGGTGGAAGCGCTGGACCGCGGCGCCAACGACTATGTGGTCAAGCCGTTCGGCGTCGCCGAGCTGATGGCCCGGGTGCGCGCCCTGCTGCGGCTGCGCCCCGCCAAGGATAGCGCCGAAGCCATCGACCGGGGATCGCTGCACATTGATTTCGTCCGCCGCGTCATCGTCAAGGATGGCGCCGAGCTGCGCCTGTCGAAAAAGGAATGGGATCTGCTGACCCACCTGGCCCACCACGCCGACCATGTCCTGACTCACCGGCAGATCCTCAAGGAGGTCTGGGGCCCCGCCCATACCGAAGACACCGCTTACTTGCGGGTCTATGTCAACCAGCTACGCCAGAAGCTCGAAGCCAACCCGGGCGAGCCGTGCCTGATCGTCACCGAGCCGGGGGTCGGCTATCGGCTCAAGCGGAACGATTAGACGGGGGCAGGGGGGGCTTTAGCTCCACCCTCTCCCGCTGGCGCTACAGGATGCACAGATGTTGCAGGCGCGAATTACAAACCAGATCGTCATTCCCGCGGAAGCGGGAATCCATGCGGCCTGATCGTCAGAATAAGTGGCGCCTGTTGTGATGCGATGCGAAAGCATGGGGCGCTTTCTTTACCGCCATGCCGGACGTCAAGGCCGCATGGATTCCCGCTTTCGCGGGAATGACGACTTCTTAGGATGATACAGGTGCAACATCTGTTCCCCCCTCTCCCGCTGGCAGGAGAGGGCAAAAATCGGGCCGTCCCCCTCAGCTTCGCCGCTCGACCACATAGCGGGCCACCGCACGCAGCAGATCGGCCTTTTCCTCGAACGGGTCGAGATGCTTGATCGCCTGATCGGCCAGCATATGGGCCTGGGTACGGGCGCGCTCGACGCCCAGGATGGAAACGAAAGTGGCCTTGCCGGCGTCGGCATCCTTCTGCACCGCCTTGCCGACCTCTTCCACCGTGCCCTCGACATCCAGTAGGTCGTCGGCGATCTGGAAGGCCAGGCCGAGATCATGGGCGTAGTTGCGCAGGCACTGGCGCAGCGCGCGCGGCGCCTTGCCGAGCACGGCACCAGCCTGACACGAGAAGTCGATCAGCTTGCCGGTCTTGAGCTGTTGCAGCCGGGTGATGCCGTTCAGGTCCAGTTCGTGATCCTCGGCCCACAGGTCGACCATCTGGCCACCGACCATGCCGTGACCGCCGGAGGCGACCGCCAGTTCCCAGACCAGTTCGCAGCGCACCGCCGGATCGGAATGGGTGCGCGGCAGGGCCAGCACCTCGAACGCCTTGGTCAGCAGCGCATCGCCGGCCAGGATGGCGGTGGCTTCGTCGAATTTCTTGTGACAGGTGGGCTGACCGCGGCGCAGGTCGTCGTCGTCCATGGCCGGCAGGTCGTCGTGCACCAGCGAATAGGTATGGATCAGCTCCAGCGCGCACCCCACCGGCAGCGCCTGTCTGGCCGGCGCTCCGACCGCTTCGCAGGCGCCCAGCGCGAGCAGCGGGCGGAAGCGCTTGCCGCCCGACAGCACGCAATAACGCATCGCCTCGTGCACCACCTGCGGGCTGACCGCCGAGCGGGGTAGCAGCCGCTCAAGCGTTTGATTCACGAGCCGGGTCAGCTGTTCGAGATGGTTCGCCGACTTAGGCGCGCGTACTGTCGGAGAAGCGGTCGCGGTCCTCGCCATCTTCGGCCTCCTCATCAAACGGCACCAAGGTGTTCTCACCCACGTTCGCCTTGACCAGAATTTCGACCTTCTTTTTCGCCTGATCCAGCTTCTTCAGCAGCAGCCGGGCCAGCTTCGTGCCTTCTTCAAACTTCTTGAGGCGCGTTTCCAAATCAAGCTCGGACTTGTCGAGGTCGGCGACCACCTTCTCGAGGCGCCTCAGCGCCTCTTCGTACTTCAGCTCAGCTTGCGACATGGGGCTCCGCGGAACCCTGCGGCATCACCCGGGTCACGCGGCTGACGACCGCCCCCTTCGCCAGCAGCGTCTCCAGCTCATCGCCCACGGTCAGCCGGGCGGCCGCCGTCATCACGCGGCGATCAGGCAAGCGCAGGGTAATGCTGTATCCCCGCGCCAATACCGCCAGGGGGCTGAGCGCGTGCAGCCGGCTGGCCAGCCCCTCCAGGGTGCGCTGTGCGGCATCAAGCCGGTGGCGCGTCGTCTGGGTCAATTGCCCCTGCAGCTCGCGCGCGCGGCTGAGATAGCGGTCGAGCTGATTCAACGGATGGAGCAGCCGCAGCTGCCCGGTCAGCGCGTCGATCCGCCGGGCGTGCTCATCGAGGAACGTTTGCATCGTCTCGACGAGCTGCCGGACCGCCTCGCGCGAGGTGTGCGCGAACGTTTCCTGGTCATGCACCAGCAGCTTGGCGGCATCGGTCGGCGTGGAGGCGCGCCGGTCGGCCACATAGTCGGCGATGGTCCAGTCATCCTGATGGCCGACCGCGGAGATCACCGGGATAGCCGAGCGCGCGATCGCCCGCGCCACCGGCTCCTCGTTGAATGCCCACAAATCCTCGACGCTACCGCCCCCGCGCCCGACGATCAGGACATCGGCCAGCTTCATTCGATTCGCCAGGTCGAGCGCGTCCGTGATCTCGGCAGCCGCGCCCTCGCCCTGCACCTTGACCGGCAAGACCACCACATGGAACCACCCGCGCAGCTTGCTGACCATGTCATGGATCGCCGAGCCGGAGCGAGACGTGATGATGCCGATCCGGGCCGGCAGAGCCGGAATGGGCCGCTTGCGCGCCTCGTCAAAGAGCCCCTCGGCCTGGAGCTGCTTCTTGAGCTGCTCAAAGGCCAGCTGCAACTCGCCCTTCCCTTTTGGAAGGACCCGCAGCACGCGCAGCTGGTACTGGCCTCGCGAGTCGTAGGTCGTCACCTCGCCCAGGCAGAGCACTTTCAGGCCGTCGGTCAGCTTGAACTTCAGATGCTGGTTCGCATGGCGGAAAAATGCGCAGGGCAGCACGAGCCGCTGGCCATATCGATCCGTGGCCTGCTCATCCACAAGGCTGAAGTAGATGTGGCCTGAGGCCGGAAAGCTGCAGTTCGACAGCTCGCCCTCCACCCAGACGGGCGCGGGAAACTGCCGCTCGATCAGGGCGCGGATCTGCGAGACGATCTCCCCGACGGTGAAGGCCCGGCCTTCCCCGCCGGCCCGTCCGTCGCGGAGCGGCTCAGTCGCCGCCGTCGCGAATGGCTCCATCCAGAGTCCTCGTGAGACGCTCCACCGCCGTGGCGCGCCCGGTCTTCGCGTCCACGTCGATGAGCAGGCCGCGCAACTGCACGTTGTCCTCCGCCACCTCGGACTTGTGCGGCAGGCTGGTGAGAAACCGCTCCAGGATCTGATCGACGCGCCGGCCGATCACCGAATCATACGGGCCGGTCATCCCCACGTCCGTGATGAAAGCCGTACCCTTGGGCAGGATCCGCTCATCCGCGGTGGGGATATGGGTGTGCGTGCCGAACACGCAGGAGACCCGGCCGTCCAAAAACCAGCCCATGGCGACTTTTTCACTGGTGGCTTCGGCATGCATGTCGACGATGATGACCGGCGTGACCAGCTTCAGGCGCGCGAGCTCACGCTCGGCGGCTCGGAAGGGGCAGTCCAGCGGTTCCATGAAGACGCGTCCCATGACGTTCAGCACGCCGACCTTCTGCCCGGAGAGCGTTTCCACGATCGTGGAGCCGGTCCCCGGCGCGGCCTCGGGATAGTTGGCCGGCCGGATGACGCGATGATCGAGCCTCAGGAGGTCGTACGCTTCGCGTTTGCGCCAGACATGGTTGCCCGAGGTGAGCACATCTACCCCGACGCGGAAGAGGTCGTCCGCGATGCTCGGCGTGATGCCCGCACCCCCTGCAGCATTTTCACAGTTTGCGACGACCAAGTCAATCGCCAGCTCCTCGCGCAGGCGCACCAGCTCGCGCTCCACGATCACGCGCCCCGGACGGCCGACGATATCCCCGATGAGCAGAATCTTCATGCGCTTACCGGGCGTACTCGATCGAGCGCGTCTCGCGAATCACGATGATCTTGATCTGCCCGGGAAACTCGACGGACCCTTCCACCTTCCGCTTGATCTCGCGGGAGAGCGCGATGGCCTCCAGGTCCGTCACCCGCTCGGGCTGCACGATCACGCGCACCTCGCGGCCGGCCTGGATGGCGTAGGCCTTCTCCACCCCGGTGAACGAGTCGCAGATCGCCTCGAGCGCCTGGAGCCGCTTCACGTAGTTCTCCAGCGTGTCGCCGCGCGCCCCGGGCCGCGAGCCGCTGATCGAGTCGGCGATGATCGTCAGGACCGCGTAGAGCGTGGTCGGGGGCACATCCTCGTGGTGCGCCTCGATGGCGTGCACCACTTCCGGCGCCTCGCCGTACTTCTTCGCCAGCTCCCCGCCGATGATGGCGTGCGGCCCTTCCACTTCATGGCTGACCGCCTTGCCGACATCGTGCAGCAGGCCGCAGCGGCGGGCCAGCCGCTGGGCTAGCCCCAGCTCGGCGGCGATCATGCCGCACAGATAGCCGGTTTCCTTGCAGTGGACCAGCACGTTCTGGCCGTAGCTCGTGCGGTAGCGCAGCCGGCCCATCAGCTTGATCAGCTCGCCGTGCACGCCGTGCGCGCCGAGCTCGTTGATCGTCTTCTCCCCTTCCTGGATGAGGTGCTGGGCGAACTCCTTTTTGACCTTTTCCACCACCTCTTCGATGCGGGCCGGGTGGATGCGGCCGTCGGACATGAGCCGCTCCAGCGACTGCTTGGCGATCTCCCGGCGCACCGTGTCGAATGAGGAGAGCGTGACCACGTCCGGCGTGTCGTCGACGATCAGGTCGACCCCGGTCGCCTGCTCAAACGCCTTGATGTTGCGCCCCTCGCGGCCGATGATCCGGCCTTTCATGTCCTCATTGTTGAGATGGATGGCCGCGGTCGTGGACTCGACGGTGAACTCGGCCGCGCAGCGCTGCATCGTCTCCACGAGAATGCGCTTGGAAAGCGTCTGCGCGTCCCGCTTCGTTTCCTCCTCGACCCGCTTGATCACCATGCCGGCTTCGGCGCGGCAGTCCTGCTCCAACCGGGACAGCAGCAGCTGCTTGGCCTCCTCCGTGCCCAGCCCGGAGACGGTCTTCAGCCGCTCCTTTTCGTCATTGATCAGCTGGCTGAGCTGATCGTCTTTGCTTTTGAGCGTCTGCTCGCGCGAGACGAACTGCCGGTCGCGCTCCCCGAACTCCTTTTCCTTGCGGTCCAGCTGGTCCAGCTTGCGGTCGAGCAGCTCTTCCCGCTGATGAAGCCGCTTCTCCATCTGCGAAAGCTCGTTGCGGCGCTCCTTCGTCTTCTCCTCGAACTCCTGCCGGAGCGTGACGAGCTGCTCCTTCCCTTCCAGCTGCGCCTGCTTGGCGATCGCCTCAGCCTTGCGCGTCGCCTCTTCCAGCAGCTGTTTGGACCGCTGTTCGGCGCCGGTCAGCGCCTTGCGGCCCATGGCCAATCGCAGCCAGTAGCCGCCGGCGAATGCCGCGGCCGCCAGCACCACACTCACAAGGATCCACCCTATCATCTCATCCCCTCAAGGTTGTTCCGGGATCACCGGCCTCACACGCGAGGCCGGCGCGATGATCAGGCGGTCAGGATCGTCTGAACGGGGTGATCGTGCGCAGCGACTGGCAGGCGATCGAGGAGTTGGCACCGGTAGGCCAGCCCCACGGTCGGGGTGGCTTTCGGCAGTTGCGCGAGGAAGCGGTCGAAATAGCCGTAGCCGTGACCGAGCCGGTGGCCGCGCGCGTCAAACGCGAGGCCGGGCACGATCGCGAGCTGCACCGTGCGGATGGGCACCGGCCGCCGCGCGGCGGCGACGGGCTCCCACACGCCGAAAGCCCCGGGGGCCAAATCGGCGGCGGGATCCCGCACTTCGGAGAGGCGCAACCGCCGCGAACGCGGCTGCGCCACCGGCACGACCACCCGCTTTCCCTGCTTCAACATCGCCTCAATCAGTTGCCAGGTCTGCACTTCGTACGGTAACGCCACGTAACAGCAGATCACCGTTGCTTGCCGAAACGCCGTCAGGCGAACCACCTTCCGCCCAATCATCTGACTCTTGCGACGTCGTTCCCCCTCCTGTTGTTGCCGTAAGCGGTGCAAGATCGTCGTTCGGATCTGACCCTTCGTCATGCCTGAGCACGTCCATCATCCATTAAATGTGGAACACGTACCGGTGGTCCAGCGGTCCTCCCGCATCCGTCCGCACCTCGTCGCACAGATCCTGCAGCGTCAGCGCGCCGAGCGATTCCGTGAGCCGTTCGTTGACGCACCGCCACACCGTCTGCGCGATCTGCTGCGCGTGCTGCTGGGGAGTGGCGACTCCCTTGCGGGTCCGGCGGGCCGACAGCTGAGGCTTCCCGTGCCCGTTTCCATCGCCGTTGCCGCCGTCGAGCACGCGCACGACATCCGCCATCGTGATCCGCTGCGGATCGCGCGCTAATACGTACCCGCCGCGCGGGCCGCGGCTGCTGGCCACCAATCCCTGGCGCTTCAACCGGTGCAGTAGCTGCTCCAGGTAAGCGACCGAGAGCTCCTGCCGCTTGGCAATCGAAGCGGCGGAGAGCGGCCCGTGGCCTGAGGCGAAGGCTAACTCCACGAGCGCGCGCATACCATAGGTGGACCGCGTGGAGAGTTTCATGCTGCTCTCTAGTGTAGAATACCTTACCAATTCTGTCAAGAATCGGTCTTGGGGGATGGGGATGGGCGGCCACCGGTCAGCGCTTCAAGGAACGCCCGTATGAAGACCGGCAGAGCCGCGTTAACTGAAGAGACGGCGGATCACTCCTTCCACCACGCCCCTCGCTTCATCTCGACGGCAAAGGGGGTGAACGGCGGCAGCTGGGTCCCGCTGGAGAAGGCGGTATCATAACTCCAGATACGGACCGGCGCGGTGTAGTACGGGGCGCCGTAGGTCCAGTTGCCGATCGCGATCTGGCTGTTCCAGAGCGAGACGAAGGAGCCGGTGATGGTCAGCTGCTTGCTGCTCCAGTTCTCGTGCAGCCGCGGGTAGTTTTCCAGCCCACCGTTGTAGCTCCCGCTGGTCGTCGTCTTGATGCCGGCGATAAACGCGGCATTGAAGGTCGTCGAGTTGGCCGTCCGGCCGCTCAGGGCGCCGGCGCTGTTGCTGTCGTTCCAGTTCGAGGACAGCAAGTTCATCGCATCGCCGATGACGGCGGCCGGCTTTTTCGCCACGGTGTTGTAGTCGCCCTGGATATAGACGGGATCGTTGGAAACGACCGTCAGCCCGCCGGTGCGATAGATGGTGGCGCCGTTGCGCAACCGGATGCCCGGTTGCTGGCCGGAGGTGGCATCGGTCCTCGTGGCATAGAGCAACCCATTGGCGGGCAGCTTGTTCGTGAAGGGATTGCCGCCCGTGCCGGGCGCTTCGAAGACCCCGTCGCCGTTCACGTCAACGTAGCCGCCAAGCTTCCGCAGGTCGACGTCCGTCGTCTTGACGGTCTTCCCTTCCCGGTTGTTGTACAGAGTGGTTGAGGTCGTGATCGTACCGGCGGGGATGTCCGTACCCTGCACGAGCACCACCCCGCCCTTTTTGATCACCCCGTCCACGATCTGCACATCCGCATTCGTGTCGTAGAACCCGCCCGGGTTTGTGGAGCCCACCACGGGCACGGCGCGCTTGGTGACTCCGTGCACCCCGGTCTGCACCGTCCCCGCCCAGGTGGTCTGGGAGTCGGCGGCCCAGGAGCCGCTGGTGCTGTCGAACGTCAGCACCGGAAAGAGCTCGGGGCTGGAGCCGGCTTTCTTGATCTCGACGATGCCGGAGGGCACCGAAGCGTTGTCCTTCCGCCGGTGGAGCAGGCTGCCTACCGCGCGCAGGTACTCGCTGTCCACGGTCAGCGTCTTGTTGGCCTCGGTGGCCAGGTAGATGTCGTTGTTGCTGTGCACCCGCCCCATCAGGGTCATGTTGGCACCCGGCAGCCATTCAAGGTCATTGTCATAGAAGACCGCATGCTGGAAGGTATAGATGATCCGCCGGGAGACGACCTGGTGGATGGTCGCCGTGACGGCCGGGTTGGTGGGATGTTGGGCGGTCGTCACGATCTCGTAGTTTTTTGTAAAGACGGAGACTCCGTCCGGATCGACGATGGTGCGCGGCGCGGCTTCGGCCTCCGTGACCACGGAGTTCGCGGTCGCTCCCGACGCAAACGTCGTCACCAGCGACCCGACCGCCGGATACCGCGGGGTATTGGAGTCCACCTGGAAGTTCGCGATGGCCTGCGCAAATTTGGCGGAGGCATCCTCCACACCCCCTTCCGCCACGTAGAACACGTCGGATTGGAGCTGGTCGATCTGGCTGTGGCGGCTGACCGAAAAGCTGCTGTTGAGCACCGAGGCCCCCAGCACCGTCAGCACGAAGATCCCCATGTACGCCAAGACGATCATCTGACCCTGCTCGCTCACCTGTCCCCGCTGGCTCGACATCGCTGCTCCCTCCCTGCTGCCGTCAGTTCCTGAATTTGACGATCTCCGTCGAGGTCGCGGAGAGCGTGCGCTGTTGAGGGCTGAGACGCTGTACCGTGATGGTCACTTTCACTTCATTGAGCCCCAGGGTGGGGTCGGTCGCCGCGTCGTCGAACCGCGCGGCGGTGACGTCGCTGGCGATCACGGTCTGCTGGGCGCCCGCCACGCGCAGCAGCTGCCGCTGAGCGGGCACGTACGTGTACTGGACCGGATTGGCCGCATCCCATTCGATGTCGCCCAAGGCATCCACAATGGTCGTGTTGCCGTCGAACGGGTCAAGATCGGCCGGCAGGTAGAACGTGATCGACGTGTTGTTGGGCGCGGCGGGAATCGCCACATTGGGGGGGCTGCCGGCGCCGACCCGCGTTCCCATGCGCAGCTCGAACACCATGCGGTTGACCGCCAGGTGGGCGGTCTCGCGCACGTGAGCCTGCGTATTGGTCGTCCACCAGAGGTCCGAGGCGCCGTTGAGCCACATCACGGCCATCAGGCCCACGGACAGGAAGATCGTGCTCGTCACCATCGTCTCCACGATCGTGAACCCACGAGTCATCCTGGCGGATCGGGGCATCATCGGCATCAGCTGGACTTGATGGTTGAGACCGTCTTCGTGTAAGTCCGGCCCAGGCTGGACCAGCTCACCGTCACCATGATCTGCAGCGGACGCTGCGCCTGGATCTCCGCCGCGATCGCGGTCTGCTTCTGCGCGGCGGTGCCGGCGAACGTGTTCCCGTTCTGATCCCGGTACGTCACCGCGATCTGTTGGTTCAACAGCGTGAATTCACGCACGCCGTCGCCGTTGGTGTCCACCCCCACGATGGTGGGGTATTGATCGGCTCCGGTGCCGGCGTCAGGTCCGCCGCCGATCACGCCGTTGCCGTTGATGCCGTCGGGAAAGGTGGTAGGCAGGTTGGCGTTGAACGCCGTGGACCGGATCCGCTCCAGCATGTCCTTCATGTCCTCGATCGCTACCGCCGCCTCCTGGGACGTGCTGGTGAGCTGAAGGCTGGCGGTGAACGCGCCGAAGAGCCACAGGCCGGCCACGGCCAGCACGCCGACGGCGAAGAGCAGTTCGACCAGCAGGATCCCCTGTGTCTTCCGGCGACCGGTGAGCACGCTGCACCTCCGCGCCACGCCAAAAAACAAAAAACACGAGTCCTCCGAAAGGAGGCTCGTGTTCGCTTACACCTCTGGTCGGCAACCCGGCTACCCGCCTCCCACACGCTCAGGAGGGAGGGCCCGTGGCTTTGCGTCCTCTCCTTTCGAAGAGTTTGCCTTGATCGAGCAGTTCAAGTATGCCCGATGACGGCCAAAAAACCAAGAGGCGCGGGGGGTTATGGCGGCGCGAGCAGCAGCTTGCCGAAGACGTCCCGGTTGCCCATCCGCTCCTGGGCGGAGCGGGCTTCGCGCAGCGGAAACACGGTGTCCACGATGGGCGTCAGCTGGCCGGCAAAGACCAGCCGGCTGACGGTGTGCAGCTCGCCGGCGGTGCCCATCATCGATCCCAGGAGCGAAAGCTGGCGGGAGAAGACGTAGCGCAGATCGAGGGTGACGGTGGGACCGCTGGTTGCCCCGCAGGTGACAAGACGGCCGCCTTTGGCGAGCAGGCGCAGGCTGCCTTCCCAGGTCTCCGGGCCGATGTGCTCGAAGACGACATCGACCCCCCGGCCGCCGGTCAGCATCTTGACCCGCTCCTCGAACGATTCCCGCTCCCGGCTGATCACGGCATCGGCTCCCAGCGCCTGGGCCTTGGAGCGCTTGGCTTCGGAGCCGACGGTGGCGTACACCGTCGTTTTGAGATACTTGGCGATCTGTACCGCGGCATGCCCGATGCCGCTGCCGGCGGCATGGATCAAGACCGTCTCGCCCTCCCGGAGCTTCGCCCGGCCGGCCAGCATGTGCCACGCAGTCAAGAACGTCAGGGGAAACGCGGCGGCCTGCTCGAAGGAGACGCCGTCCGGAATGAGGATGGCATCGCCGGCGCGCGCCACCGTCAGCTCGGCATAGCCGCCGTCGGTGGCCGCCCCCCGGATGCCGTAGGAGGCGCAGAGGTTGTCGCGCCCGACGCGGCATGAGTCGCATTGGCCGCAGCTGAGGCCGGGAGCCAGCACCACGCGATCGCCCGCCTTCAGGCTGGACACTCCTGCCCCGACCCGCTCGATGACCCCCGCCACGTCGCAGCCGGAGATGTGCGGCAGCGCAATCCGGTAGGCGGGAAGGCCCTGCCGGATCCAGAGATCCAGATGGTTGAGCGCGCAGGCCTTGACCCGCACAAGGATCTGGCCCGCCGCCGGCTCAGGGTCGGCGACGTCGGCGTATTCGAGCGCGTCAGGGCCGCCATGGCGGCGAAACATGACCGCCTTCATGGAGGAGCCATGCGGGGGCTAACTGAGGGCGTTGATGGTGGCTTCGAGGTCGTTCGTGCGCAAGACGAGCGCGCCTTCGCTGTGGGACGTGGGGGTCGTGCAGTAGGCGTATTCCAGGTTGATGCCGGCTTCAGCCAGCCGGCCGGCGATGCGCGCCAGCGAGCCGACGGCATTGGGCATGTCCATGAAGACGACGTCGCGCCGCTGCACCGTGGCGTGGAGGCGCGTGAGCACGCCCTCCGCCTCCTTCGGCTTGTCCACCACCAACCGCATAATGACGTGGTCCACGGTATCCAAGATCGAGAGCGCAAGGATATTGATCCCTGCCGCGGCCAGCGCCTCGCACGTCTTGGCCAGGACCCCGGGGCGGTTGTCGAGAAACACGGCGAACTGCGGCTGGATCTTGATCATGAAGGCCGGCGGGCCTGGCGGCGCTTGAACTCCGCCCAGGCCGAGGCCGCCGCCCGTTCGGAGGGATAGTGGCCGCTGAAACACGGGGTGCCCTCAACTGAGACCACGAGGTGCCAGCGCAGGGCGCTGCGGCCGGCCGGTTCGAGCGTCGGGACGAACCGCCGCCGGCGGATCAGCGAAGGCTCCAGGGCACGTTCGCGGGTCGAGCGTCTTTTGGCGGACGCCACCCGCATGCCGTGAGCGGCCAGCAACTGCCGGATCATGGCCGGCGGATTCACGAACTCGATGCCGACGTCGTACAGGAAGGGGGCGGCGGCGCGCAGGTCGAGCCGCTGCATGATCCACGCCACCCGCCCGGTGCATTCGACCGGACGCGATGGGCGGGCCGGGGCCACGTGGAAGCGGATGAGCGAGTGGATGTCGAGCGCCTGTTCGAGCCGCACGCAGAGGCCGCCCCGGCTCAGGTTGAGGCTGTTGGCGGGAATCGCCTTGCGGAAGCGCGCCACGCTGACGGCCACAGGCGCTGAGAGCTCATTGCGCGCGAACTGGCGTCGCTCCTGAGTCGCTGTGGCGCCGGGCATGGTGTCATTGTAGCGGGTTGGACGCGGCCCCGCAACCGTCGCTATGCTAGAATGGGCGGCATGGCGAAGAAGCTGCCCCCCGCCAAGAGCCGCATCGGCGCGATTCTGGCCGCCCTCCGGAAGGCCTACCCGACCGCCACCTGTTCGCTCACGTACCGCAATCCCCTGGAGTTGCTCGTGGCCACGATCCTCTCCGCCCAGTGCACGGACGTGCTCGTGAACAAGGTGACCCCCGGGCTGTTCAAGAAGTATCGGACCGCCAAGGATTACGCCGATGCCGACCTGGCGGTTCTTGAGCGCGATCTGGCCCGCGTCAACTTCTACCGCAACAAGGCGAAGAGCATCCAGGGTGCGGGCCGGCTGCTGGTGGAGCGCTTCGGCGGTGTCGTGCCCCGGCGCATGGAGGAGCTGATTCAGCTCCCCGGCGTGGCCCGCAAGACCGCCAACGTGGTCCTCGGCAACGCGTTCGGCGTGGAGGCGGGCATCGTCGTGGACACCCACATGATCCGGCTCAGCCAGCGGATGGGATTGACGACACAGCAGGATCGCGACAAGATCGAGCGGGATTTGACGGCGCTGGTTCCCAAGGGGCGGTGGACGCGGTTCGGCCACCGGATGATCGCGCACGGCCGGGCCGTCTGCACCGCCAGGGCGCCGGCGTGCGCGGCGTGCCCGCTCGGCGCCTCGCTGTGCCCCTCCTACCAGGCCGATTAGCGGACGGTGGGGGCCGCCGCTCCGGCGGCACGCACCGCTTCGAGAACCTCTTGGGTGTGCCCGTCGACTTTCACTTTCGGAAAGAGGGCGCTGATCCGTCCCCGCCCGTCGATCACGAAGGTGGTGCGTTCGATCCCCCAGTACGTGCGGCCGTACATCGACTTCTGCTTGTAGACGCCGTACGCCTTCGCAATCGCATGCTCTGGATCGCTGAGCAGCGGAAAGGTGAGGTGAAATTTTTCCGCAAACCGCCGGTGCGAGGCCGTGTCGTCGCCGCTGACCCCCAGGACGACGGCGCGCGCCTTGGTGAACTCGGCCAGCTCATCGCGAAAACTGCACGCCTCTTTCGTGCAGCCCGGCGTATCATCCTTCGGATAAAAATAGAGCACGACGGTCCGGCCCTTGAAATCGGCCAGGCGCACCGAGGCACCGTCTCCGGTCTGCAGGGTGAAGGCGGGGGCTGGACGGCCGACCGCCGGGGTCGCGGACGCCATCACGACCCTCCCGAGGACTGCTGCCGCAGCACGTGGAGCAGATCGTCAAAGAGAGCCGGGGTGATCCCGCCGGGCACCGGGAGGCCATTGATCACGTAGGTGGGCGTGCTGTTCACCCCGACGCGCTGCGCCTCCGCAATGTCCCGCTTGACCGCCTCCATCCCTTCCCCGGAATCCAGGCACGCCTGAAACTGTTCGACGTTCAATCCGAGGCGCTGGGCATCAGCCGGCAGCGCGCTGAAATTGTAGCGCGGCCCGTCCTTGAAGATCAGGTCGTGCAGCTCCCAGAACTTGCCCTGCCGATGAGCGCATTCCGTCGCGGCGGCGATCAGGCACGCGCCGGGATGGACCGATCGGGGAATCGTGTTGCAGTTCGTGTCGAGCGGATACTGCTTGAACACGAAGTGCACGTCGCGCCGGTGGCCGGCGAGAATCACATGGTTCATCTTCGAGGCGCGCTGGCAGGCCGGGCAGAGGAAATCGCTGAATTCGACCAGATGGATCGGCGCCTCCGCCGGGCCGATGGACGGATCGCCTTCGGTCTGGATGGAGACGCGCGGCTGTTTTGCGGCGAAGTCGGCGATCTGTTTCCGCATGCTGCCGAGGCTGCCCCGGCTGACGTAGATCGTGGCCAGATGGAGCCCGGCCACAGCAACGGCCGCGACGAGGAAGGTGTCCCAGAACAGCCAGGCGGCCCGACGCTGGCCGGACGGCACGAGCGTGCCGAGTGCGGCCGGCAGCCGTCCGATCGCCTGCGGCCACGGATAGCCCAGCGCGCAGCCGGAGAGCACGAGCAAGGCCAGATTCACCAGATAGGTTCCCAGACAAAACAGGCAGTAGGCGCGCAGTTCGAGGGCCATCACGCCGAACAGGAAGAGATCAGCGATCACGTATGCGGCCGCAAGACAGAAGATCACCGTCAGGAGATGGGGCGCCCACTCCTCGGAGTGGCCGACCAGACGGGCGAGGGCCAGGACGGCCAAGTACCCCAGCATGCCCCACAGAGCGAGCGGCACGCCGAAGAGCACGCCCCAGCGGCTGGCGGTCACGGCATGGCAGTTGAAGGCGCCGTCGCTGCCGCACGCGGGCCCGCCGAGGAGATCGCCCCGCATGAGGCCGAGGTGGAGGATGAACAGGTAGGCGCACAGCCCGAGGCCGACGAGCGAGAAGACCATGCACCAGGTTGCCGCGCGTGTGGATCGCATTATGGACTCCTAGTGTAAGCGGCCGGCCGCATGAAAGTCAATTCCCTCTCGGGCGATCGAGCACGGAGACGGCCGCCTGATAGACCTCATCGACTTGGAGCGTCGTCAGACACAGAAACTCGATGTCGCAGTCGTGCGCGAGGCACGTGACGCAGCCGACCTCTTTATGCAGCACCGCGTGTCCCTCCCCCAGCGGCCCCCACCGCTGCGGAGAGAGCCCGGCCTGATTCCGGCCGAAGATGTCGACGACCGGCGTGCCGACGGCGGCCGCGATGTGCACCGGCCCGGAGTCGTTGGAGATCAGCAGGCGGCACCGGCGCAGCAGCGCGGCCAGCTGCCCGAGCGTGAGCCGACCCGCGAGGTTGAGTGCTGGCTGGCGCATCGCGCGCGCCATGCGCTCAACCGAATCGGCATCGGACGCGCCGGCCACGAGGCAGATGCGCGCCGCGTGTTCCGCCGCGAGCCGGTCCGCCACTTCGGCAAACCGCTCAGGCATCCACCGCTTCGAGATGCAGCTGGCGGAGGGATGGACCGCCACGAGCGTCTCGGCCGGGTGGATTGATGCGGCTGCCAGCATCGCCTCCACCTGGTGCACGGCCGCGTCGCGCACGACAACCGACGGCTTGGGAACGCCCGGTGCGATGCCGAAGGGCTGCAACAGCTCCAAGGCGTACGCCGCCTCGTGCTGACGGCCTTCCTGCTTGCGGTGCGGCAGGCGCTGGGTGAGCAGCCAGCTGTGCTTCCGGCGGTAGCCGATCCGCGTGGGAATCCCGGCGAGCCAGGGGATCCAATGCGACCGGTTGCTGGGATGCAGGACCAAGGCGGTATCGAATTCGTGGCGCCGCAGCCGCAGCGCAAAGCGGATCGTGCCGAAGACGCTCCGTTCCCTGCCTTCTTTGTCGTACACGAGCACCTCATTGAGCGCAGGGTGGCCCTCGAGGAGCTCATGACACGGCGGGCGGACCATCATGGCGATGAACGCGTGCGGAAAGCTCCGGCGCAGCTCGTGCAGCACCGGCGTGGAGAGCACCACGTCGCCGATGCGGTCCAGGCGAATCACCAGGATGCGCTTCGGAACCAGCGATGGTGATAAGTACTGGGTGCTCGGTGCCGGATTGGAGATCTCAAGTTGACTCATGTCGCATCGTCTTCTTGTTCTTCACCTATCACCCAGCACTCATCACTCATCACTGACGCTGCAGCACCTTGACGGCAGCGTCGTACACTTCATCGGGGCCAATAAACCGCATGCACTCATGGTTGAAGCGGCACAGCGACCGCCGGCAGGGCGCACAGAACAGGGCGCGGCGCACGATCCGGCTGCGCGACGCGGTCGGGCCGTAGACGCCGTCATCGGTGGGCCCGAAGATCGCCACCGTCGGGACGTCCAGCGCCGAAGCCAGGTGGAGCGAAGCGGAATCGTTGGTGAGCACAAGGGCGGCGCGGCGCATCACCAGGCCCAGCTGCCGGATGGTCAGCAACCCCACGGCGCTGCGCGCCGGCCGGTCCATGAGTGCGAGAATCTCTTCGATAACCGGCTCTTCGGAGGGCTCGCCGGAAAAGAGGATGCGCGCGCCCGCCTCCGCCACAAGCCGGTCGGCGACG
>Ga0080064_1004405_pt1 | contig 18085 bp, 18 predicted proteins | sample Subgrocontami54m_FD_69260 | JGI IMG/M metagenome (GOLD analysis project Ga0080064, IMG submission 69260) | Subsurface groundwater microbial communities from S. Glens Falls, New York, USA - GMW46 contaminated, 5.4 m (SPADES assembly) (version 2) ...
CCTGGGGCGAAATCGGTTGCGGCCGCGTCTGGAACCACCGTCCGGCGAAGAATTCGTGCTACGCGAGCGCTCGGCTTTCAGGCGCGTCGCGTCGCATTTCTCGGACAGGCTCCTAGTTTCACGGTGCCTTCATTGGAGGTGGAGATCGATTCCTGGATCAGGTTCTCTGTATCGCCAGCCGCTTGCGCACATCGTTGCGCCAGATTTCTCACCTCGTCCGCCACCACGGCAAAGCCCATGCCGGCCTCTCCGGCCCGCGCCGCTTCCACCGCCGCGTTCAAGGCCAGGATGTTGGTCTGAAACGAGATCTCGTCGATTACCTTAATGATCCTGGCAATCTTCTCGCTGGATCCGTTGATTGCCGCCATGCTGCACACCATCTCCTCCAGAGTCCGGTTGGCTTCGGCCACCCGTTCGTCCACCCGCTGCATAAGGTCGGCCACCTGACGGGAGCTATCCGCGTTCTTCTGCGTCATGGAGCTCATCTCCTGGCTGGATGCCGAGGTCTCCTCCAGTGAGGCGGCCTGTTCGTTGGCCCCATCGGCCAGCGACTGGCTCGACTCGGAGATCTGCCCGCAAGCCTCCGTCACCTGCCGTGCAGCATGATCCATCTTGCCGGTGATGACCCTCAGTTTTTGCGTCGTCTGACGGACGGTGTAGGCGACCACAGCTCCCACGCAAACGCATAAGAGGATCGATCCTAGTGTAAGCCAGAGGCCTTGTGTTTGAGTCTTCTCCGCCGCGGCCGAACCGGCAGCCAGCATCTGCGCCTCCTTGATCATCAACTTCTTGGCTTCCGCCCTCATCTCGCCCAACCGAGGTAGAAGCGTGGAGTCCAACATAGCCAACGCCATGTCGAACTTCTGCTTGGAAAGCTGTTCCAGCATTTTCGCATGGTCACTCTGGACGCCAGCAAACTCGACCTTCAGCTTTTCCGTCTCAGCGGTTGGCTGCCCGATAACCAAAGCCTCAAATTCCTTCAACTTTTGCGTCACCTTCTGCTCATTCTCACCAAAACTTTTCATGAAGGCTTCCGTCTTTTTCTCCTGCTGCAAAGCCGTCGCCAGGGCGATTCCTCTTTCCAGCGCTTCCATATCGGAAGCGGCCGTGCTGATCTGGCCGGCGATCTCCTGCTGCTTGGCGATTACATTCACAGCCTGGTCCAACTCCCGGTTCATGTCCCGGCTGACCTTCAAAGAACTCAACCCCAGCAGCAGCACCAGAGCCAGCATAGCCACAAAGCTACCCATCAGCTTTGATCCAATCGTTACGTTTTTCCTCATGTCAGCCCTTTAGAGTTTGAAATCAAAGCTAATGACCGTGACCACCTTGACGGCCTCGCCCTTGTCCGTGAACGGCGTGAACTTCCATTTCTTCACGGCAGTAGTTGCCGCCGCCGTCAGCAGCGCATTTCCCATCACCACTTTTGAGTTCTCAACGGACCCGTCCGTGGCGATGCTTACCTCAATTTCCACGTGACCGGTAATCCTCATTTGCTTTGCTATGGGCGGATAATCCGGCGGCACCTTGGTTGCCACCGCCTTCATCGCATCCGGTGGCGCTATACGCATCTCCGCCTGCAAGTGCATTGTCGCCAGCGCCAGCAAAGCCAAACCTGGAATCATTGCGGGTTTTTTCATTGGAACAGTCTCTCCTGATCAAAAGCACTCCAAATGCTCTTATCGGTGAGGCAGCTGGATTTGTTGTCTAAACTTGAACCGGACTAGGGTTTTCGCGAGGCAGGTGGCGGCTCGGCCGCGGTTGGAACTTCGATCGGCGCCGCCGCACCGTCGAAGGTCACACTCGAATCCGTGGCGCTGATGGTGGATTCGGCCGTGAACTTGCGGTAGTTCTTAAACTCGATCTCGTTGCGGGAACAGTGGAATGTGTCCTTCTGACAAGCCAGATTCTCAGACTTAAGCGGTAGATAGTAGTCTTTTTCCCCGATCCGTACTACTCCGTAGTCCACCACCATCTCCACTACGTCCATCGCGTAGTCTTTCGGCAACTGGCGCGCCTTCATCTCCAGGCGTTCCACTCGTCCCGAGACGGGGTCCACCCACATCTGCCCCTTGAAGGCAGGCATGATGCGGTAACCCTCATACTCCACCCGCCACTTGGAGTTCTTCTGTTCCACCGTGTAGTTGTACTTCACCGTTGCGCTGGCCGCCTCGCCCGCCGCCGGCTTGGCGAGCACAAAGCGAGCGTCGGTCTGATACACCAGCAGGCTCAGCAACAGCGATCCGAACTCTCCGCTCGACCAGGCCCCGCTTTCCTCGGGCGCATTCTTCCTCTTGACCGGTTTACCGTTGATTTTGATGTCGCGGTAACTCTCCTGCCCGTGTTCATACACCACTTCGGCTGACACGCGGTCTTCCAGCTTCCATTTGGGCTTGAAGGTGTCGCTCGTGTGACGCTTGGTCAACTGGGTACACAAAAAATCCGGTAACTGGCCGGCAAACCGGAACGCGGCTAGCCTCGCCCGGAAAATGACGGGGTCCTCGCCTGGCCGCGGAACAGGTTCGGCTTCGGCTTGTGCCTCCTGTTTTGGGTTTTCCGGTGTTGCCGCCCCCGCTTCGGGTTGCGCGGCAGTGGGTTGCGCTGCTGGGGGAGCCTGCTCCTCCCGCGGTGGCTCAGCGGTGGGGCGTGCGGCGGCTGGCCGCGTATCCCTGATGACACGGCCGTCGGCATCAATGATGACTTCGCCGTAGGTCTCCGGCTCCGCACGCGCAGCGGGCTTCCTGGTCTGCGCCGCCACTGCCGCCAGCAGCAATGCCGCCAAACTCAGCCCGGTCGCAAGTTGCTTTACCATACGCATCGAGGGTCCAGCCTACGCTTCCAGTTTAACTCTTACCGGAGGAACGCGCGCCGGCGAAAAAAGCGTCCTGTTCGGCGCGCAGGCGGTCACACAACCGCCCCTCCGGAATTTCCACATCGGCCCGCTGTAGCACTTCATCCCTTTTTACGCTTCTGCGCAGACGGCACCCATGCGCCAATCCCATCGGCAGCAAGTTCTCGCGGTGGCTCGCGGGATAATCTTCACACTGCCCGTATGTCTTATAACCCCCAATGGCATCCAACCATATCCGGGTGCGATGGCCGCATCGCCAAACAAAACGGCTCTGGTGATCGTTTTTGGGACCTCGAAGTGGCACAGGTGATAGGGTGTATGGAAGCAGTAATAGGGCTTGCCCTCAATCTTGTACAGGTCCAAATAGTGACGCATCCGCGGATGATCATGCGTCCCCATCACAAACACCGAGTGCCTAACCCGCCCGCCAATCAATGCTTTCAGAACGTCCTAAGGAATTATCCCAAATGGCCCAAACTAATTTAAGAGCAAGTACCATTCCGCAATTCGAATCTAAAAGCCTCGCCTAAGCCTCCGGCGGAGGGGACTCTTTGTGCGGTCTCGGCCCTGGCAGAATCACCTGCCGTACCGGATCGAAAGCCATCACACGTCCCCTCCGGTATGACTCGACGCCGAGCCCGATAGCCGCCATCACCTGGTATCCGCGTAGTGCGTTGTAGACCGGTGATTCCCGGCTCCGAATGCAGTCCAGCCAGTTGTCACCGAGCGAAGGGCCCGGCTCCGGCTCAATCGTCACCTCCGTCTTGCCATCATTGGCTTCCTTGAATTCGTTGAGGAAATCACGCTCGGCTTTGATGATGGCCATCTGGCGAGGCCGCATCTGCGCCTCCGCCGAGGAAGGCCTCCGCTGGTCTCCCATGGCCCCCATGGCCGCCGCTCCTTCAGCGATCTGCAGTGTACCCCAGTTGCCGTAAACGGTAACCGGGGTCGAGGTTGCGTTGGCCATGCAGGACACCATGTTGATGGAGTAATCGCCCGGATATTCGATCATGGTCATGTAGGTGTCGGGAACCTCCCGATTCTTTTGCACGTAAATGCCGCCCGCCGCCACGGCCTGCGCGGGGAAGTCGAAACCGACCATCGTGCTCATCATTCCCAGCCGGTGATAGAGCAGGTCGCCGGCGTTGCCTGTTGAGTAATCCCAGAATTTCCTCCACCGGAAATATCGTTCCGCGCTGTAGCGCCGCTTGGGAGCCGAACCCAGCCACATCTTCCAGTCGAGGTTCTCGGAGGAAACTTTGGCATCGGGCCACGCCTCGCTCCCCACGCCCGGGATCGGGTAATCCCACATCCCTTCCCTCGTATTGCGGTTATAACTCACCAGCCCCCACACAACTTTGCCCATCTTGCCCGCGCGTATGTACTCGTTGACCTTCCAAAAGAGTCTTGTAGCCGGGCCTGAACCTCCCAGCTGCATGATACGGCCAGTTTTGTTGACAAGATCGTTCAGCTTGGCAGCCTCCGGAACCGTGCGCGTCATGGGCTTTTCCAGATAGACGTCCTTGCCGGCAAGCATCGCCTCGCTGGCCATCGGATAGTGCCAGTGGTCCGGCACCGCCAGCACCACGCCATCGATATCCGGACGCGCCAGGACCTCACGGTAGTCCTTATACGATTTCTCGGCCCCCGATCTTTCCATGCCCGCCTTGAGGCGCGGCTCCCATACGTCGCAGACCGCCGAAAAATGAACATCGTCTTTCTGTTCGCGGCGATTCTTGAAAACTCTCACCAGCGTTTGGAACTGCATGCCATTGCCGATGAAGGCAATGTTGATCCGGTCATTGGCTCCCCGAACGCGTCCGGCGCGGGGAACGGGCTTGGCTTCCGCGATCGTGGTTACCGCGGCCGTGGCCGCCACGATGCCGGTGTCACGAGTGATAAAGTCGCGGCGAGTGGATTGGTTTTTGTTCTTATCCATGATGACTATGCTACTCCGGCTTACTTCCGCTTGGGGGGATAGTTCTTGAGAAGTTTCTGAATCGCACGGGTCATGTTCTTGTTCTTTTTGCCGGGCTCGGCCCCTTCCTCGATGGTCTTGGTGACAACGCCGCGCCAAACCAATTCTCTTTTTTTCGCATCAAACATGTCCAGCGCTATGGACCCGGCCGCTAGGGTGGATACAGTTTCACTGTTGACCCCATCATCCCCGCCATACCAGCCTCGTCCCCAACCACGGCCGTAGCCCATGGCGGAGTTGTAGGCCGCGATCTCCTTCTCAGACTTCAAGGCAAGCTGATAAACAATCACCAAATCAGACTGATCGCCGCCAGGCTTCAGGTCCGTCTTGGCCAATTCAGCATCGAAGGAGGCGCTCAACTGCCGCAAAGTGGGCTCATCGATGTCGATCGATTCCGGGTGCTTCTCCCATCGATAGGTCTTGAACTTGGTGAAGTCGGCCCCGTGGTCGAAGTTATACTGCACATCCTGCGCAAAGCACAAAGCGGCGAGCGCCATCAGGGGAATCGTGACTCCAAGGGTCTTCATAGCCTTGATGATATGCCACACGCATGGCTCGAACATATTCGGGAACAAAACAATCTCAACGGGGAGTCTAATTGGAGAAGGTTAACTGGATGCCGCTTCCTATCGCCCTGGCTTTCCTGGTTCTGATGTGTGCGGTGTTGGCTTGGATCGCCACGGCGCGGAATTGGCCCGGCGAGCCGGGACTTGCGGGAGCTGTGCTGGCGGCCCTCGGCATGCAGTTCGGCGTTGTATTCGGCCTGACCGGCCGGTCCGTTGGTGCGGCGATCATCCTTGGCCTTGTCCTTGGCCAGTTGTCCTGGTGGTGGTCGCAAGCATCGGGAGTCAGCCCCGCACATGTCTGGAGCACTCACTTTGCAGCCGCCGCCCTGGTTCTGGCGGTCATCGGGATGGTTCGATACATGGAAGCGGCCAGAAACTCCGGATTCGGAGACTCTGGAAATTCCACGGAAGCAAAGAGCGGGACAAATAGCAGCGGGAAGCAAGTTGGGACTAATCCACAAGGTGTGACAGTTGAATCCTCGACAGGCGTGATCTTGTGGCCAGAGCAGGAAGAGCACACCACGTTAGTGCCACCGCTGCCGTTGTTGAAGTTCGGTCTGCCGGCAGTCGCGCCCGCCTCGCTCAGCATTCCATTTTTTGGGGTGTATTGGTTCTATCGTGCGCCGGACCGGCGGCCGCCGGAGGGCTCCCTCCAAACAAGGGGCGACACCGCTCGGATCAGGTTCAGTTCCACCGATGGGGCTCCCATAAAGATGGAAGCGCGCCAAAACCTGGGAACCAGCATTCGAATGGATTGCTGCCGGGGATTGGACGTGATTATCCGCAATGGCGACCGGTTCCCGGGAACGATTTGGCTCGAACTCTTGCTTGGAAATACATTGCAGAAAGGAAGACCGGCTATCACATTGGGGATCAAACGGGTTGACTCGACCCTATCCTGGCTGCCCGCGGATGCTCGTCCTCCCGTCGAGGAGACGATAAGGTTTGAGTTTCCGGCCTCTTCGTCCTTGCGCGAATTCGATGAGTTAACGGTCCGGTTTCTGCTTGCTGGTCCCCGGGTTGACCGCAGCGCCAAGATTGCGATTCGCCGGTTTGTGCTCGTCCGTTGAGGACTACTTTCCCTCCGGGATGGTCATCAATCGATCCACTGGCCCTTTGCCGATCCGTTGCACATCACCGGAAGGCCACCGGATCTCCAGCTCGGCATCCGTAGCCGGGCCCAGCCCGAAATGGAGCCGCTGATCGTTGACTGAATAGTAGCTGGCCTGGCTCAATACTTCCTGCGCCTGCACCTTGCCTCCGTACCGCAACGTGGCCCGCGCGCCAATGGCGCTGCGGTTGGATTTCACGCCTTCGAGTTTCAACTGCAGCCAGTGGCCGCCATTCTTCAGGTCATTCCGCAGCAGCGACGGCGGCTCTCCCATGTTGACTACCAGCACATCCAGATCCCCGTCATTGTCGAAGTCTCCAAAGGCTGCGCCCCGGCTGGCATGCGGCGTCATCACACCGGGACCGGCTTCTTCAAACAGTTCTTCCACCTTTCCGCCGCCCAGGCTGCGGAACACCACGCGCGGCGTCTTGTAGGGATAGGCAGGCAGCTTCTTCTCAATCTCCGGGTATACGCTGCCGGTGACGTAGAACAGGTCCGGATAGCCGTCGTTGTCCAGGTCCGCGATCGCCGCCCCCCAACCGACAAAACGTGTCTCCACGCCAAGCCCGCTTGAAATCGTCACGTCATCAAAATTGCCCTTGCCGTCATTGCGGTAAAGCACGTTGGTGTCATCGGAGAAGTTGGTCTTGAAAATGTCGAGCGAGCCGTCCAGGTTGAAGTCGCCGACACCGAGTCCCATCCCGGCCTGCTCCATGCCATCCTCGTTGAGCGCGATTCCGCGCTCCAAAGCCGATTCGGTGAAAGTGCCGTCGTGATTGTTCCGGAAAAACAAGCTCGGGGTGGAGTCGCTGGCGAGGTAGATGTCGGGCCAGCCATCATTGTCGAAATCGGCAGCCACGGCGGTCATTCCGTAGCTTCCCGTGACGGCGCCGATGCCGGACGCCGCCGAGACATCCGTAAAGGTCCCATCGCCGTTGTTGTGGTACAACGACTGTCTTCCGGGCGGTAGCCCGCGGGGACCGCAATTCACCGGCACACCCTTCCAGTTGCAGTTGTTGGTCTGCCCCGGTTTCGGTACCTTCGCGAAATCAAACACAAGGTAGGTGGCGACAAACAGGTCCACATAGCCGTCCCGGTCGTAGTCGAGAAAAGTGGCGCCCGAACCCCAGCGAGTCTCCTTGTTCAACAAACCTGCCTTCGCGGTTACCTCGGCAAACCGTCCGTCCCCCAGATTCCGGTACAACACGTTCTGTCCCCAATAGGTGACAAAAAGGTCTGCGAATCCGTCGTTATCGTAGTCGGCAACCGCCACTGAGGAGGCCCATCCTTGCCGGCGCAGACCCGCCTTGTCCGTCACATCGGCAAACTTGCCGTTGCCTAAATTGCGGTAGAGGCGGTTGGTGGCCCCTTCCGGGTTGCTCCCTACGTGCGTGCCGCTCAGCAAAAAAATATCCAGCAACCCGTCGTTGTCAAAGTCAACAAAGGCCGCCCCGCAACCGGCTGTTTCCAGAATGTAGGTTTTGAATTCGTTGGTTCCGTAGATCAGCGGCGCGGTCAGACCGGCCTCCGCGGCGACATCCACAAACCGCGCCTGAAACGGCCGTCCCGACGGTTTGCCGCGAGGAACCGGTTTCACCACTCGCGTGGCCACGCCTTGCCCCCACACCGCCGCGCACGCGAGGCACATTACCAGGATCTTGCGCTTGCGATTCATCGCATGTCTCGAATCGTGATGCCCACCAGCGCCAGCGTCATCCCGATCATTCCCACCACCGCCGTCCATGCCACCATGTTGTACCAGCGCGAGTTCACATAGCTCTTCATCACGCGCTTCTTGTTCACCAGCAGGATCATGTAGATCAGCACGAACGGCAGAAGGATCCCGTTGATCACCTGTGAGAACAGAATCATCTTTACCAGCGGAAAGCCCGGCCACAGGATCACGCCCGCGCCAATCACGATTAGCCCCGTGAACAGCCAGTAAAACACCGGCGCCTCGGAAAACTGCAAACTCTGTCCGGATTCAAACCCCAGCCCTTCGCAAACCGTATAGGCCGTGGACAAGGGAAGAATGCAGGCGGCAAACAGCGAAGCGTTGAACAGTCCGGCGCAAAACAGCAGATAGGCATACTCTCCAAACGGCTTCAGCCCCAGCGCCGCATCCGTTGCGTCCTTGATGTCGCGAGGCTGCACGCTCCAGATAGCTCCGGCGCAGGCCACAATGATGAAAAAGGCGATCACCGACATGACAATGCAGCCGACGATCACCTCGATTTTCGACTTGTTGTACTCCTTTATGCCAATGCCTTTTTCCACGACCGCCGCCTGCAAGTAAAACTGCATCCAGGGAGCCACCGAAGTACCCACCATGCCAATCAGCATTCCGAGATATCCCGGATCGAGCATCAGCACCGGACTGACGCTGTAGATCGCAGCCTCCTTCCAGTCCGGTTTCACCAGAATTCCGGCGGCGATGTAACAGACATAGAGCGAGCAGGAGAACAACAGTACCTTCTCCACACGCTCATAGCTATTCTTGACAATCAGCATCCACACGGCAAGGGCCGCCAGCGGAACCGAGACATACCGGCTCACATGAAACAACTCCAGTGATGTGGCTACGCCGGCAAAGTTGGCCATTACGTTGGTCAGGTTGGTAGCCACCAGCGCCGCCATCATCAGAAACGTGGTGCGCACGCCATACTCTTCACGGATCAGGTCCGACAATCCTTTGCCGGTTACCGCCCCCATGCGGGAACACATTTCCTGGGTCACGATCAGCAACACCGTGATCGGCGCCAGCGTCCACAACGGCAGGTAGCCATACTTTGCGCCCGCCTGTGAATAGGTGTAGATTCCGCCCGCATCGTTATCGACGATGGCCGTGATGAAGCCCGGACCCAGCACGGCCAGGAAGGCCGCAATGTTGTATCGCAGTTTTTTGAAAATGCGCAAGCGCGCTTACCCTTGCCGCAGGACGGTGATTACGTCGTCTGCCGTGATCACACCCTCGAGCGTCCCTTCCTCGTCCACTACCGGCAGGCTCAACAGGTTGTACTTGTCGAACAGCTCGGTTATCTTGTTCTCCTTCGCGCGAACCGTCACTTGTATCAGGCCTTCCACCGCCAGCGAGGCCATCCTGGTCTGCGGCTCGCCGCAGAAAAGCCGCGCCAAGGGGACTGCCCCGGTCAGCTTGCCGTCGCCGTCAATCAGGAACAACATGTTCAACGAATCGAGCAAATCCTCATTGCCGCGCAAGGCCGCGAATGCGTCCGCCACGGTGGCCTGGTCATGCAATGCCACATATTCGTTGTTCATCAGGCCGCCCGCCGTATCCTCCTTGAATTCGAGTAGTTCGCGAACCTCGCTCTTGGGTTCGGCCTCCATCTCCTCGAGAATGCCGGCCGAGGTATCCTCTTCCAGTTCTCCCAGTGCGTCGGCGGCTTCGTCCGGCGCCATCTCGTCCAGAATGTCGGCCGCCTTCTCCACTTCCAGCGATTCGAGAATGCTGGCCTGAATGTCTGGATCCACCTCGCTCAGAGTTTCCGCCGCCACTTCGCTGTCAATGGCCTCGAAGATGGCTTCCCGCTGATCCGGACTCAGATCCTCGACGATATCGGCCAAATCGGCCGGATGCATGGACTCCAGCAGTTTGTGCGAAATGTTCAACCGCAGGCGCCGCTGCGGATCCATCTCGAGAATGTTGGTGAGTTCCCAGCGGATCGAATGCGGCCGGATGGGCCGCTGCATGCGCCGGATCCACCGGCGCGGCAGCACACCTTGAAAAATGCGCCGGACGACGCTCCTCAGTCCTACATCCACCTCAACGACACGCAGCTCACTTCCGTTGTGAATATCAAAGGTGACATCGGTTACCCGCACGACTTTGCGGCCCTGCGCGTCAACGATCTGCTTGTCCATGAGGTCTCGCACCAGGCGCAGCAGGTACTCGTCGGCGTGGTATGGAACCAGATGCTCGTCGAGCAGATGAATGCCCTTGAGCGAGATGGATTTGACCTGATCGTGACGGAAAGTGAGCCAACTCCAGCCGCCGCCCACAAGAAACCGGTCCACTCGCGAGGGGTCAATCAGCGGGACGAGCGCTGCATCGCGGATCCGGCCAAGCCTACGGCCTCGCACGTCGTAGACGACCAGTCCCACCAGTTCTGTGAGATAGAGCATCGGCTGCATTGGTCAATTTCCACGGCCATCTCAATGTAGCATAGTAGGCGGGTATTTCATGCGTCATTTTTTCTGTCTGCTCGCCCTTTTTCTTACCGCCTGCGGCTCCTCCCGGCAAGGCTCACTCAAGCCGGACGATGCGCTTAAGAGTTTCCGCCTTAGCGAGGATTTCCACGTCGAATTGTTCGCCGCCGAACCGCAGATTCAGGATCCGGTCGACATGGTGTTTGACGACCAGGGCCGCGCCTACGTTGCCGAAATGCTCGACCTGCCCTACGATCCGGCTCCGGGCAAACCAGCCCGCTCCCGCATCCGCATGCTGGAGGATACCGACGGCGATGGCCGGGCGGACCGCAGCGTGATTTGGGCGGATAATCTTCTGCAGGTCAGCGGCTTGATGCCGTGGAAGGGTGGCATGATCGTCCCCGCCGCTCCGCAGATCCTCTACCTCAAGGATACCGATGGCGATGGCCGCGCGGATGTGCGTCAGGTACTCTTCACCGGTTTTTATCAGGGAAACCCGGAAGGCCAGATTACCAACCCGAGGCTGTCCATCGACAACTGGATCTACTTCTCGAACGCCGGTAACGAAGGTCTCATCACATCCCCGGCCCATCCGGACCGGCCGGCGGTGCAGGTGCGCGGGGCCGACTTCCGTTATCACCCGCTGCGCGGACTGTTTGAGGCAGCCTCCGGCCCGGCGCAATATGGATCTACATTCGATGACTGGGGCAACCGGTTCATTTCCCAGAACACCACTCACCTGCGGCACGTCGTGATCCCGCGCCACTACCTGGCTCGCGCTCCCCTGTTGAACGTTGGCGCCGTCGTCGAGGACGCCTACGGTGACTTCCCGCGCAAGATGTATCCGCTCACCCAGCCGCAGCACTGGCGCGTGGAACGTACCCGGCTCCGCCAGGAGCGCTACGACGAACTCAAGTTGAATCGCATTGAGTATCTCGCGGGCGTGATCACCGGAGCCAGCGGCGGCACGCTCTACTCCGGCGATGCGTGGCCCGCCGCCTACCTCGGCACGCTTTTCACCGGGGACGTAAGCGCCAACCTCGTCCGACGCGATGTGCTTACACCGAATGGAGTCACCTTCTCGGCGCGCCCCGCAAAAGAGGGGGTCGAGTTTCTCGCTTCCACCGATCCCTGGTTCCGGCCCACATCCTTTGCCAATGCCCCCGATGGAAACCTCTACCTCATGGACATGCAGCGCGAGTTCATCGAGACGCCGCTTTCCGTGCCCGAGGAGCTGAGAAAAGAGATGGATTTCTACAGTGGCGATCAACTGGGACGCATCTACCGCCTCGCCTCCAACCAACCGCTCCTCAAGCGTCCCCTAAAGGTGAATCTCGGCGCCGCTTCCACAGCCGAATTGGTGAATCTGCTGGAACACTCGAACGGTTGGCACCGGGCGACGGCCCACCGGCTCTTGATCGAAAGACAGGACAAGGCCGCCATCCCGCTGCTGCGCGTCAAAGCGAAACAATCCGGGGCGGCGCGCGCACGCCTTCACGCCCTTTCGGTACTGGAAGCGATGTCGGCTCTCGAGGATGGCGACGTGTTGGCTGCGCTCGAAGACACCCAGCCGCAGTTGCGCGAACACGCCATTCGCCTCTCGGAATCGCTGGCCCATCCGCGGAGTGTGGAGTCCGCCCTTCTTGGCCGGCTGAATGACCAGGATCCGCGCGTGCGTCTCCAGCTTGCCTTTACGCTGGGCAATTCCCGTAGCGAGGCCGCTCGCAGCGGGCTCGCAACGTTGGCGCTCAGCCCCGGATCAGGGCCCTGGATGCGCACTGCGATTCTCAGCTCGGTCGCGAGCGAGCCGGCCGCTTTTCTGACAACGCTCCGGCAAAAATCGAAAGCCGGGCTCGACACAAACCTGGTGAAAGGGTTGGGATCGCTGATCGGTGCCCGCCTGCAACCAACGGAAATTCAAACGTTCCTGCAAACCGTGGCAGCCGGGAAGGAACCGGAAACAGCTCTGGCTGGGTTGGCGCAGGGCCTGCGTATGGCGGGAGCCCGCAAATTGAAGATTCCCGCCGCCGAGGCCAGCCTGACCGCAATGATCAATCGCAACGTGGAGGAGGCCTGGGAGGTGGCGCGCTTCCTTGAACTGCCCACCCTGACGCTGCGTGCCTTGCGCGAAGCGGCCAACACGCAGCTCTCTGAGCCGGAGCGTCTGAGGGCCATCGGCGCTTTGCGTGGCTCCTCCTACGAGCAATCCGCCGGGGTGCTGGGGAAGATTCTATCCTCGCAGGCCTCATCCGCTGTCCAGGCCGCGGCGGTGCAAACCCTGGGAAGCTTCCCCGGTCCTGCCGCGGCTGCCGTGTTGATCCGGAATTGGAAGAGTTACGCACCCGAAGCGCGCATCAAAACTGTCGCTGCGCTGATGGCCAACAAGGACCGCCTGTTGATACTACTTGACGCCCTGGATCACAAGGAACTGGACATCGCCGCCTTGGATGTCTCCTCGCGAAACCGGTTGTTGGAGGATCGCGATTCCCGGATATCCGCCCGGGCGCGGAAAATCTTTCAAACCGCCGCCGGAGGACGCGGCGCCGTGATCGCCGCACACCAGGACGCTTTGCGGCTGAAAGGCGATCCGGTGAAAGGCAAATTGGTTTTCGCTGAAACCTGTGCCACCTGTCACATGCCCAGAAAACAGGGTGCGCGTGTAGGTCCGGACCTTTCCGGCGTCAGCGTGAAGACCAAGGAGGAACTGCTCACCGCCATCCTCGATCCCAGCGCCGCCATTGAATCGCGATTTGTGAACTATCTCGTCACCACGAAGGACGGGCGCATGTACGACGGCATTCTCGCCGCCGAGACCCCCGGCGCCATCACACTGCGCGGCGGAGCCGAGGAGGACGTGACGTTGCTCCGGGCAAACATCGGCGAGGTCCGTTCCTCCAGCCTCTCGCTGATGCCGGAAGATCTGGAAAAGAGCTTAACCAGCCAGAATCTGGCCGACCTGATCGCCTATCTACGGGCCGGATTGTAAGCTGTGGCGCACGCACTCGTGCGACGCACTCTTGCGTGCCGTGTCGAGACTAGGACTCGTCTCGACACCTCGGTGGGGTGACCACTCAAGAATACTGGTGAGGAATCACTTTAGCTGGGTCGGGAAAGTGGGACCGGCCTCCCGGCCGGTCGAGGACAGACCGGGAGGTCTGTCCCACTTCCTTATGTGAACGGTATTGTGGTTAGGCCGCCCTCAGCCGCTTTTGCTTTTGGCCGCCACTGTCGCGAGCCACTCAAGCAAAACGTCTCGTCCTTTCAATTCCAGCCGGTACGGCATCAGGCGTGCGATCTCTGGATCTTGCAGGATGCCAGGAGCAAAGGTCGAAGTTGTCGTGACGAGGCCCTTCGAGACGTTGGGCTCCAACGTCAGGACGCCGACCATCGCACGGACCTCCTCGGCCGTCACAACGTGTCCAGGGCGATAAGCCTTGACCCGAAGAACCGCACTGACCCTAGCCCTTTTGATGTCGCGATCACATCCCGACCTTTGTCATTACTCCTTGGAGTCAAGGTCACCTCGAAGCCTTGCTGCTTGTAAGCAGCTGCGATGATCTCCTCCCATTTTCGCCAATCGATCTCGTAGATCGATTCGGGTGAGCGGCGAATGAGCTCGATGATTTCGAACCACGGTAACGCAACGGCCTCGACGAACTGCCCTTCTGCTGTCTTGTCTCCTGGAATGATCACCGCTTGCAGCAACAACGATGGCGCGTCAAGCAGAAGGTCGTTGGGCTGTACAGACGCTAAGATCGCAGCCATTTGCGGTCGCTGTTGCGCGAACGGAAAGCGGAATGGCCCCCGCCCAAACGGTCCACCCGGCATAGTGTGCGTCCTTCCCTCGACGGCCTAACGATTTGGGCGATCAGCGGCGGCGCGTCTTTTGCGACGGCGGTTGCAACGCCTTGTTAGGCCGCTCTTGTTGCAGCGCCTCGTCGGGCGACCGGGCCACTTTAGACTTCGCCAGTGAAACCAAGAGCCGCAGAGCATCGTTCACTGCAGCAGAATTCCCAAATGCCACGGCGACGTCCGGGTCGAGGAGAACAACATTCGTTCCCTGTCGATAGCGCTCGTAGTACTTACCTCGAACTGCCCCGGTGAAGTCGTACTCGGGAAGTAGGTCGTCGTCAAAACTGGTCTTTGATTTTTGCCGCATACTACATTTTCTCACGCCGGGTTGCAGGCCTGGCGCTGATAATTCGCAATGCGTCGCCGCGATCCACGTGGCCAACGACGAGCAACCGTTGCGAGGTCGAGTAGCCGATCGTCACCAAACGCATTTCATCCACCGAGTGTACCGGATCTGCAATCGTACCGGCTAATGGATCGCCAAACAAAGTAGACGCCTCATCGAAGGAAACTCCGTGCTTCGCGAAGTTGCGATCAGCCTTGTCTGGATCCCATTCAAACCGCACGCCCCGATCATACAACTGACGCCGCCACTCTGCTGCTCCCTTGATTTGACTTGACTGAACCCTCGTGCGACTCCCGGTCGGTCCGCCTAACGACTCGGGCATCACCCGCCCGCCGAGTTTTGGCGGGCGGGTGCATGCCTTGGTTAGGCTCTCTTCAGGCCAACCTCAGCGCCTTTGGCTTGCATTGAAAGCCAATAGCTCTTCCATGAGCTTGCTCTTCAGGGCTTCGTGTAACCGAAAAAAGCCATCTTCCGCGTACAGGACGTACTTGTCATTTCGGACATACGAGTTTGGCGTAATGACTCCACCGCGGACGGCAAACGCACCCAAGATGTCCCGTGCTGGAATGAGACCGTTCGGCGCAGAGGTGCGTCCATCGACCACGTACACCCAACCCTGGTGCTGCTTCTGTGCTTGAGCTTGGTACTCGAGGAGATCTGCCGCATGGTCCGCCACCAGTCGGTGGAGGAAGTCAGCAAACGCACGATTGGGAACGAAGTCTTTCGGGCCAAACCCGCCCTCCCCTTCGATGTTGGATAGTTGCTTCAAACCTCCAACCACTGCTTCGGAAGCCAGGCCCTGCTTGAATGTAGTCTCAGAGGGAATCGGTGTTACGACATCGTATGGCGACACACCAGGGGGCTGAATACGGACGACGGCCATCCGGACAGAACTCGTAGAAACTCCACCCGGCTCCCCTCTACATTTGTGAAAATGAGCGCTCCTCGAGGTTCGTTTTTGCCGCACTTGGCGAAGAGGACGAACAGACACATGGCAGCGACGCGTCGGTTGACACTCGACCATTGAACTCGCATACTCAAGCGCCACCGGCTGCCTAACGACTCGGGCGCTCAGGCACGGCCCGGTCTTGGCCGTCGCCTGCAGCGCTTCGTTAGACGGCTTGTTTACTTCTCCATATCCAGGTATGCGATGGCATCGGCTACTAGCTTGCGAATGTCTGGCCTCCTGCTTCCGTAGTGAATGATCTGGCGACCTCCTGCTCCAAGTACTTCACGCAGGACGTAGAACTCTTCTATCACATTGCTCATTTCCAGCTTGAACACCCTCGGCTCCCCGCCCCTCGCCTTGGGGAGAGCGATCACCTTGTAAGACGTTGTGATACCGGGCAATTTCGCTGGGCCAATTTCTATTACCTCAGGGATAAAGTACTCAGAACCTACAACTTGGTAGGCCTTCGAAGCAGCGATCATTCGTGCCCATGTAGCTTCGGCTACAGGCGACCCCTTAGCGATCCATTTTTGCTTGTGGCTCTCCTCCCAAACCTTCCGAATATCGTTACGAAGCTCGTCTGCATCGCGATGTTTCCCTTGTCCATTGAGTACGATGTCAAGCTGTGAGAGGAAATAAATCTCCCTTGGCACCTGTTGGAGACACTTGCGCACTATTGGTTCAGCTTCCCTGTACTTGCCAGCAAAGATTAGCTCCTGGATCTTCATCGACTGTTCGCTGCGATTCAGCTGCGCCCACAGAAGCGTCGCAAGGACCTGCGGCATCACCGAGGAGGCAAGCAGGCAACGAATGAGTGTCATCAGCGTATCCCTCCTACCGCCGATCGCCATAGGCCGCCTAACGGCTCGGGCGTTCAGGCGCGGTCCGCTTTTGGCCGTCGCCTGCAACGCCTCGTTAGAACGCGTCGTTCCGTGCCGAGTGCTTGAGCCACTCGAGAATGTCCGCTCCATTTCCACGCGACGACGGTATGCAGACGCGCTTCCCGACGTGTTCATGGAGCGCATCCACTCGATCCACATTTGTGAAATATCTCTCCGCCTCGTCGTCTACATACCACCAATCTGCCATCAGATCGATCTCCGCGGCCCTCGACTTCGGATCCTCGACGAATCGTACGGAGCTACGGAACCACACCTCGTCTTGGAATGCACCGCCGCACAGGGCGAAGATTGCCCCCGCCCCATCGTACTCTGGTTTCATAGTCCACACGGTACGGATCACCGCTACGAAATTGCCTACGCAAATGATCTCGTCAAACCCGGCCCTCCTTACGGCAATCTCGAATCCGCCGTTCGCCATTGCGGCCTTTGGAACTCCCGTATCCAATACCAGAACCGTGCCATCGATATCGAAATAGAGCTTCCGCATCGTAGTCGTTCTAACGGCTGGGGCATCACCCGCCGCCCGGTTTTGGGCGGCCGGGTGCATGCCTTCGTTAGCCCTCACGAGAACTTCCTCAACAAGAACTGTTCTACGAAACCCAAAACACTTCCTACATCCTCATCAGTGATCTTCACCCAGTTCGCATGCATTGCAAAATCTCGTATCTTTGGCATCGTATCGAGGAGGGTCTTCTGTGCGCCACTGACAAGACCATTAGCCTTGAGCGCATTAACAACATCCTGCATCGATTTGTCGGATACATTGAGGCTGTTCAGGAGGGCAAAGCGCTTCAGAGCATCCTCAAGTGCCGCGCAGGCCAGCACGGCAGCCACATCTTTGGCGCCCGCGGCCAGTGCCCCCTTGGCCAGCGCTACAAAGTCGCCGTAGATCTCACCGGCAATCAGAGCCTGCATCGAGAACGCATACCCACCCTCGAAGTCTGCCTTGGCTGCGCGGAAAACACCCTTAAGCGCATCTACCTCTTCTTGGTAGCCGCGGCACTTTGCGTAAGCAGCGCCGAAATTCTGACAATGCGGAGACGTTTCGCCAAATGCGGTGCGAAGGATGTGCTGAGCACTTGTGGCCCATTGCTGCCACGCGGCCATCTCGTAGACCGCAAAACCAGTAGCTCCCGTCGACGCACGGAGCGCGTTCATCTGGGCCTCGAGTTCGGCGAAGCGTTTAACAACCAATGTATCGGTGGCCATGATGTGGTGAGCCGTGAGCGCTAACTCCTGTTTAGGCCGATCTGCATAAAACCCTGTCCCGGTCCGCCTAAGACCGAACCGTCGCCCGCGGGCCTCGCCCACAAGCACCTGTGCTGCAACTACTTCCATGCCATTCTTCAAGTCGCCTCCAGCT
>Ga0080064_1004408_pt1 | contig 18067 bp, 12 predicted proteins | sample Subgrocontami54m_FD_69260 | JGI IMG/M metagenome (GOLD analysis project Ga0080064, IMG submission 69260) | Subsurface groundwater microbial communities from S. Glens Falls, New York, USA - GMW46 contaminated, 5.4 m (SPADES assembly) (version 2) ...
ATTATCAACGGGGTTTCCAAGGGGTGGGGGGATGGCCACGCGCTCGCCACCTTCCGCCGCAAGCCCAATACCGGATCGCGCAAATCGTGGGCGGCGGGGGACGCGGCCAGCCGCGGCGTGCGGCTCGCGCTGATGGCGCTCAAGGGCGAGATGGGTTATCCGTCGGCGCTCACCGCGAAGACCTGGGGCTTCTACGACGCGCTGTTCAAGGGCAAACCGTTCAAATTCCAGCGCGCGTACGGCAGTTACGTAATCGAGAACGTGCTGTTCAAGATCGCGTATCCGACGGCGTTCCACGGGCAAAGCGGGGTTGAAGCCGCGATCAAGTTGCACCCGCTGGTGAAGGACCGGCTCGAAGACATCGAGCGCGTCGAAGTGAAGTGCCACAACTCGTCGATGGTCATCCTCGACAAGACCGGGCCGCTCGCCAATCCGGCTGACCGCGACCATTGCATGCAGTACATGATGGCGGTCGGCATGATCTTCGGCAAACTCACCGCCGAGGACTACGAAGATCACGTCGCCGCCGATCCGCGCATCGACGCGCTGCGCGCGAAAATTCGCCTCTCGGAGTCTGCGATCTTCGAGCGTGAATACCACGATCCCGCCAAACGCACCAACGCCAACTCGATCCAGGTCTACTTCAAGGACGGCACCAAGGCCCCGCTGTCGCAGGTGGATTACCCGCTCGGCCACCGCCGCCGGCGCAAGGAGGGAATCCCGTTGCTGCTCGAGAAATTCGAGATCAACGTTGCGCGCGTGTTCGCCGAGAAGCAGCGGCGCGCGATCAAGGACGTGTGTCTGGACCGCAAGAGACTCGCCGCGATGCCGGTCAACGAGTTCTTCGACTTATTATCCATTGCTTGCGTTTAAGCTGACGATCGTCCCGCTGCTGATTGCCGCGATCACCTTCGCAGGCCACCGCTGGGGGCCTGCAGTTTCGGGATGGCTCGCGGGACTTCCAGTGGTCGTGGGTCCGAGGCTGTTTTTGACCGCCATCGATCAGTCGATGGTGATTTTGGCCGAGCGGATCGTGTCTCTCCAACGCGCGATCTCGGCCTTCAGGAACGCATCGAGTTGGGCAGGATCGCTGCCCACGATCTCCGCCCCGACCGATGCGAGGCGTGTCCGCACATCCTCAAGTGCAAGCGCGCGTTTCAGTTCCTGATTGAGTTGGGCAATCGTTTCGGGACGAACGCCCGCCGGCGCGAAGATTCCCCACCACTCGCGGGTGTTATAGCCGGGCAGGCCGGCCTCAGCCACCGTGGGCAATTCGGGTACCAGCACGCTGCGCTCGGCGCTGGTGACCGCGAGCGCGCGCAGGCGCCCCTCGCGCGCATAGGTCATCGAGGAGATCAGGCTACCGAACACCAACGGGACTTGACCTCCGACAACATCGATCATGGCCGGGGCGGCGCCGCGGTAAGGGATGTGCACGAGCTCCACGCGCGCCATCAGCTTGAACAGCTCACCTGACATGTGCGACACACTGCCGCTGCCGAAGGAAGCGTAGTGGATCTCACCCGGCCGGGCGCGGGCGAGGGCTATCAACTCCTTGACCGTACGCACCGGCAGAGAAGGGTGGGTGGACACGAGATTGGCTCCCCAGCCGACCAGCATTACCGGAGCGAAGTCGCGCTCGGTCTCGTAGGGGAGTTTGCGTCCGCTCGCGGCGTTGATCGCGTGCGAGGCCACCACGAACATGAGAGTAAGGCCATCGGGCGGGGATTTCGCCACCAGCTCGCCGCCAACAATTCCCGCCGCGCCGACCCGATTGTCGATGATTATCCTTCTGCCGAGAGCGTCGGCGAGTTTGGCGGCGAGCACGCGCGCCATCGAGTCCGCGCCACCCCCCGCGGGATAGGGCACGACGAAACGCAACTGCTTGTCGGCGGGCAGCTCCGCGGCGAGCGCGAACCCAGCCACCGCCAGTACGAGCATGCCTGAAGAAAGCGTGCACGCGCGCGTCAGGAATGAACGGAAAATTAATTTCGGGTTGCTCATGGCCGTGCCTCCCTTGTCAGAACCCGCTGTTTCGTTCCCTGCGCTTTGGCTCAAACGAAAATCGCAATTGCCAACAGCAGATGGACTACTTGTGAAGTGCCGCTACGCGGTTTTCTTTGGCGCTCGAATCTGTCCATGCGGGAAGCGCCGCCGCGTGGCGACCGGCGACCCAGCCGCCGACGAAACATTCCGCCAGATTGCCGCCGGCCAGATAGAGATGACCGAAGACGCCGCCCAGTTCACCGGCGGCATACAGCCTGGGGATCGCTTCGCCGTATCCGTTCATAACCTGCTGGTGGACATTATGCACTGGTCCGCCGTGGGTGTTTTGGCACAGCGGCCACACCTCGGCATAGTAAAATGGTGCCTTCGCGATCTTCATCATCGACGTCGGCGGGCGGCCATGGTCGGCGTCGCGGCCGGCATTACAAGCCGCGTTCCAGCGGTCAACGGTTTCGCGCAGCACGGCAACCTCGATCCCCAGTGCCGCCGCCAGATCATCAAGCGTATCGGCTTTCTTCAGAATCCGATCTTCCAGTTCCTGCAACGCCTCGGCGCTGTAATCGAAGGTCAGGTCGGGGTCGTTGAAGGTCGGCGCGCACAGGGGATAGGTGCCGTGGGCGTCATCGTCAAAGATCATTAGCGACGGAATGCGCGGATATTCCTGTGTCAAAGTATCGAAATGCGAAAAGGCGCGCGCCGAGGTGTCCTGCGTATAGGGCTGATATTCGCTCATATAACGCCGGCCGTTTCGATCGATGAGGATCCATGGCACTTTGACATTGTCGCGAACACCCCGTCCCGGCACCCAGTCGGGCAGCCGCTTGACACGAACGCCATACGGATAATCCGGGTCCGGATGCTTGAGGCCATAGGTGCCATGATAGTGCCACATGTGCCAAAGGTCGGCACCGACGTCCTGCGCCATGCGGATGCCGTCGCCGGTATTGCCGCTGAAGGCAACGGGCATTATCGGCTTTTCCTGCCAGTACTGGCTCTGCATCTCGCTGTTCGCCTCGAAGCCGCCACAGGCCAGAATGACCGCGTGACTGGCCTTGATGTTTTGCACGCCGGCGGCGGTTTCGACGCTGAGGCCGCAGACCGTCCCCGAAGCATCCCGGATGAGGCGTTTGGCCGGAGTCGCCATGCGGACGGTGATATTGCGCCGGGCGATATTGTCTTCCAACACCTTGAACAATCGGATGCCGGCCGCGCGATGCGGCGGCAGATAGCTGCTGACGTTGGGATAGGCCTCGGCGGCATCAAATTCGGCGATGGTATCGATACTGATGTAGCCGAAAATATCGATATCGACACCCGGAAACGGATAATTGCCCGGTGAAGGGCGGCCATCGACTGTGGCGTTCGCGGCCTCGGCAAGGCGTTTGAAATAGTCCGGAATTTCCGTCATGCCGGTGGCCAGCACACGCAGCACATCATCCGGTGTGGTGCCGGCACTGGTTGCCTTTAGATAGGTGAAGGCTTTTTCGGCGTCGTCGGCGATGCGGATATTGCCGCCGGAACAGATGGAAATGCCCCCCGGATAGGACATTTTTTCGATCAGCAGAACCGATCGGCCGGCGTCACAGGCCTCGATGGCGGCGATGGCGCCGGCATAGCCGTAACCGACAACGACAACGTCGAAGGTATCGTCCCAGCGTTCGGGTAAGCCGATCATTGCGGTTTTCATATTGTCCCGCGGGAGAGCGAATAATTATATCGCATCAGGACTCCGCTAGCAGTTCGCGCAACCGGAACTTCTGGACCTTGCCGGAGGGCGTGAGCGGGAGGGTTGCCACGAGCCGCACCGCCTCCGGCCACTTCTGTTTGGCGACGCCCGCGCGCTCCATCCACCTTTGGATTTCGGGTACATCGATCGAGGAACCGCCGCGCGGGACGACGAAGGCGCAGATGCGTTCGCCGAGACGCGCGTCGGGCATCCCCACCACCGCGACGCTGGCCACGGCTGGATGCTCGAACAGCACGTTCTCGATCTCGGCCGGTGCGATGTTTACGCCGCCGCGGATGATCATATCCTTGATGCGCCCGGTGATCTTTATGTAGCCGTCAGCGTCGAGGCGCGCCTGATCTCCGGAGCGGAAAAAGCCGTCGGGCCGCCAGTGCTCAGCGGTGAGTTCGGGCTGGTTGAAGTATTCGAGCGAGAGCATCGATCCGCGAATGACAAGTTCGCCGTCTGTTCCGGTTGGAACGGTGCGCCCTGCGGCGTCGACCACCTGCACCTCCATTCCCTCGCAGGGCTTGCCGTCGGTCATCCACAGCTTCTCCAGCGGCGCGTCCAGCGGGCAGGTCGTTACTCCGCCGCATTCGGTCATCCCGAATAGCGGCGAGACGAACGTTTGCGGCAGCACCTTGCGTGCTGCGTGGACGAGACCTGCCGGTACCGGGGCGCCCCCGCAAAGAAAAAGCCTCAGGGACGGCAGTTGCCCGCACTGCGCGAGTGCCGGCGTGCCGACGAGATCCACGAGGAATGGCGTGGCGGCCGCGGTGAACGTGCAGCGCTCGCTCGCGATCAGCTTGGCAGCGTGCGCGGCGTCCCAGCGGTCGAGCAGCACGAGGCGGGCACCGATGTTCAATGCCATCCGAAGACAGTGCGTGAATCCCACCGCGTGACCAAGCGGCGATGCGGCGAAAATCGTGTCCTCCTCGTTCAGCCCGTAGCGGCGTATGAACCCTTCGTTGATGGCGGACAGGATGTTCGAGGTCTGGAGCGCGCCCTTGAGCACTCCTGTGGTACCCGAGGTGAATCCGATGGCGGTCACCGCATCGGGATCAAGACGCAAACGCGTGAGATCCTCCGGCGCGCCGCGTGCCTCCCAGGCGGTGTTCATGAACGCTTCGTAAGACACCATTCCTGCGTCGGCGCGATCCGATCCGGGACCAACCAAAAATAGTATGCGCAACGCAGCCGCTTTCGCCTTAAGCGCGCGCGCAACAGGCAGGTAGTCGTAGCCGCGGAACTCCGCGGGCAGCGCCAGCAGTTTCGCGCCCGTGAATTTCGCCAGATGCTCAAGCTCGCGCTCGCGATAAATCGGCGGTACGTTAACCGTCACCGCGCCGATCGCGGTCAACGCAAGGTGCAGAACGACAAACGGCGTCCAGTTCGGCAGGCAGAGGATCGCCGCATCCCCCGGCCCGATTCCTCTCTCACGAAGGCCGTGCATGAGTCGCTCGACGCGGGCCGCCGCCTCGCCTCTCGTAAGCCGGCCGAAGATCGGGTCAAGGACAAGCTCACGCTCCGGACGCTTGCTTGCCAATTCGAAAAAGCGATCGCTCAGGATCGTGCCCGGCCAGAGGCCTTCCTCTCGCCAACGCCTGGCCATCAGTTGGTCATGGGATCGGACAACGCCTCCTGTTCTTCCCATCCTGAAATACCTTAGGCAATACGGCACTCACATCAGGCCACCTGTCCCGGCGTCATCGCCCTCAACGCTGGCAGAACCTCTTTTGCGTAACGCTCGAGTTCCTGCCGGCGCGTGGCAGGATCCATGATCGGCGCGAGAATAAAATAGGATACGCCCGCCTCGACGTACGCACCCAGGGTATCGATCAGCCTCTGAGACGGGCCGAAGGAACAATAATTATCCACGAGCTTGCTGAAATCCTGGTCGTACCGATAGCTCATCTCCTTGACGCCGCGCGCGCGCGCCGCCGCGACATCATCCGCCAGGCTCGTGTACTGAAAGACCGCCCAAACATAATCTGGCGGTAGTTCGCGCCCGTATTCGCGGGCATACGCCTTGACCCGCGGGAAGCTCTCCCGACAATGCTGGGCGGTGTACATGTACGGATGAAACCCGTCGCCAAGCCGTGCCGCTCTTCGCAGAGCGGCCTCAGCCCGGCCGGACACCCAGATTGGAGGCCCGCCGGGCTGGACTGTGCGCGGCAGCATGTCGACGTCCTTGAGCTTGAAGATCTTGCCATCGTAGTCGAAACGGTCGCCCGCCCAGTATCGCTTGATGATCTCAATCGCTTCGGTAGTACGCCGGCCGCGCTCCGCCATCGGAATGCCGCACGCCTGGAATTCGCGCGGGTAGTCGCCGCCCACACCGACGGTAAGTATCACGCGGCCGCCGGAGAGCACGTCCAGCGACCCAAATTCCTTGGCGACCAACGTCGGGTGGCGCAGCGGAAGAATCAGCGTAGCGGGTCCGATCTGAATCCGACTGGTGACCGCCGCCGCTACCGAAAGGACGGTCGTTGCATCGAGGATAGCCCGGTGGTACACAATGTGTTCCCCCGTCCAGAACGAGTCGAAGCCCAGATCCTCCACTGCCTTTATGGTGTCCGGCGCCCAATGATCGCCGCCGCATGTCACGCCTACTTTCACGACCATCGTCTAGTCTCCGGTAAGTGGCGCTCTTCTTTCATGCTATCGGGTTGATCATGCGATCCGGTACTTCGCGATTTTCGCGGGATCGAGGTCGACGCCTAGACCCGGCCCGGTTGGCACGCTCAAGCAACCATCCGCGTAATGGAAGGGCTCGCTGATCACGTCATCCGTATAGAAGACGCCGCCTACGCGCGTCTGCTCGCGGCCCTGCAGCGTCGTTACCGCTATGACGGCGGGCAACACGTTCCCCTCGAGGGCGGCGGCCAGATGAAGGTTCGCCGCATTTCCAACGCCCGCTTCCAGCGATCCGTTCACGTTGACCGGCATCCCGGCCGCGCTGGCGATCGCTCCGATCTGCATCGAGCGCAGTAACCCGCTCGCTTTCGTGTAGTAGATCGATAAGATATCCGCCGATTTCCGGCGCACAGCCTCTATCGCGTCCTGCGGGCTCCAGCAGCCTTCGTCGGCCATGACCGGTACTCGGACCGACGCCGTGACCTGGGCCATGGCTTCAGACCCCTCCACCGGCTGCTCGATCATGCAGATTCCGGCCTCCGCGTGCATAGCTTCGATCGCGGCGATCGCGTCCTTGGGTGTCCGGTAGCCGCGGTTGACGTCCGGGTAGATCCGGATCTTATCGCCTACCGCATGCCGCACGGCCTTCATCACCGCCAAGTCCGCCGCGAAGTCCCCACTCGCCTTGATCTGCAGCGTGCGGATCCCGTCCTCGACTACTTCCGCAGACAACCGCGCGGCATCCTCCGGAGGCGCCAGTCCCACGGTATGGCATACCGGAATGCGCATGCGGGCGGCACCACCGAGCAACTGGTAGACGGGAACTCCCGCCGCGCGGCCGGCGAGATCCAGCAGCGCGGATTCGATCATTGCCTTGGTATACGGAAAGCCGCGCACTACCGAGTCCATTCGCGGCAAGAGCTCCTTGATTGCACGCGGGTCGCTGCCGATGAGGATCGGCTCGAAATACTTGCGCACGAGATGCGTCACCATTGTGGTGTCCTCGCCGTAATAGCGCCCATGCTCGCCGCCCCAGTCCGGCAGGACCGGCGCCTCACCGAGCCCCACGAGGCCGTCGTCCGTGGTGACCCGCAGAATGGCATAACGGCCGATCGGTGACTGCAGCGAACGCCAGCCGTAGTGCCCGCGCAAAGGCAGCGCGAATGCCATGATTTCCAGCCCTGTGATTTTCATGTCCTGTCCCGTCCTGTCGCGGCGGCAAGCGTCGCCGGGTCTATGCCATAACTGCGACTCAAGGCCGCGGTGGTGACCTTGCCTTCCCTCAGATCGCGCACCACGGCCGAGCGCTCCCGCTCCTGCGGCGGGCCGTATCCGCCCCCGCCTTGCGTCCACATGCTCAGCATATCTCCCCGCCGCAGCGGTTGGTTCACGGTCTTCGAATGAAGCTCGCGCGCCTTGGGTCCGTCAGGATTCAGGCACAGCCGCCCCGTGGCGCCAGGGCCGCCGCCGAAAAGCCCGAACGGCGCCACCTTGAACTTGTCGAACTGCGTGTTGACGCTGCCGGACTCGTCCAGGAACTCGATTTCGCGCCGCACACCGAGTCCTCCCCGAAAGCGCCCCGCGCCTCCCGAGTCCGCGATCAGCTCGTAGCTCCGGTAGCGCAGCGGATACGTGCTTTCGACCATCTCGATCGGCGTATTCGCGAGATTGTGGATGCCCTGCGAATAGCAGTCGTGCCCGTCCTTGTTCGGACGCGCTCCCCAGCCGCCGACCTCGATGTCGAAAAAGATCCACGGCGACCGCGAGCCGCTCCCGTCGCCGGCGAGAATGTGGACGTTCGACATCCCGTAATAGGCGGCAGTGACCCTGTCCGGTACGACCTGGGACAACGCTAGCAGCAGGCTGTTGACTATGGTGTGGCTGACCGCATTGCGGCCGACCACCGGCGCGGGCGGGCGGGCGTTGACCACCGTTCCCTCGGGGGCGGTGATCCGGATCGGCTTGTAGACTCCGTAGTTGGCCGGGATCGTCGGATCGACGATCGCCAGGATCACGTAGTATGTCGCCGATTCGGTAGTGGAGATGGTTGCGTTGATCGGCGCCCGTCGCTGCGCGCCGGTACCAGTGAAATCCACGTGTATTTCACCGCCGCCGATCGTCACGGTGGTGACGATCCGGATCGGCTCATCCACGACTCCGTCATCATCGATAAAATACTCCGCCCGGTAGGTGCCCGCAGGGATCTCGCCCAGGCGCGCGCGCATGCGTCCCTCCGACGCGGTGATCGCGTCCTCCGCGCATGCTTTGAAGGTGCTAATCCCGTAGTGACGCACCAGTTCGAGCACGCCGCCCCGGCCGATTTCGAGCGCCGCCACCTGGGCACGCAGGTCGCCGAGGGTCTTCTCGGGCTGCCTGATGTTGGCCTCGATCAGCGCGAACAGCCGGTGGTTGGGCGTGCCGGCCTCGATGAGCTTGATCGGCGGCATGCGCAGTCCTTCCTGATAGATCTCGACCGCATCCCCCGCATAGCTTCCCGGCCGCATTCCGCCAATGTCCAGATGGTGGCCGAGCGTGCCCACTATCGCAACCAATTCGTGGTCGGCGAATACCGGCAGGAAAGTTTGCAAATCAGGAAGGTGCTGTCCACCCAGGTACGGGTCGTTCGTCAGGATGACGTCGCCCGCATGCCATTGCTCGAGAGGAATGGCCTGCTCCAGCGCGGTACGCAGCGAGCGCGACATCGAGTTCAGGTGAATCGGGATCCTGCACGACTGCGCAAGGATGCGCCCCTGCGGGTCGAATACCGCGGTCGAATAGTCGAGCATTTCACGGATGACGGTGGAATACGCGGTGCGCAGGATCGTCGCTGCCATCTGCTCGGCGACGCCGACCAGCGCGTTGCGCACTACCGCGAATGTAATGGGATCGAGGCTCATGCTTTGCGTCCGGCTGTGATCAGGATGTTGCCAAAGGCGTCTATGCTCGCCTGCTGGCCGGGATGGATGACGGTCGTGGTGTCCATTTGTTCCACGATCGCCGGCCCCTCGAACACCGCTCCCGGTCCGAGCGCTGAACGATCGTAGACGCAACAGTCGACATAGTCGTCTGCGTCGTCGAAGTACACCGGCCGGGTCTCCCTCGGACGTGCTGCGGCGTTGCCGGCCGGCCGTTCGCGCAATGGGGGTGCCGCGGTGAGCCCGAGCGCCGCGATGCGGACGCTGACGAGTTCAACCGGGTGGTCGGGGTGGCAGTGCGCGTAAAGACGCTTGTGCAGCTCATGGTAACGCCGCGCGATTTCCGCGGTGACGCCGCCGGTCAGCGCGCCTGCGGGAACTGGTACGTTCACCTCGTATGCCTGCCCGACGTAACGCAGATCGGCAGTGCGCTCGAGTACGCGGCGATCAGGCGGCACCCCGTCCCGCTCCAGTGCCTTGGCGGCCTGTGACTCGAGTGCGGCAAACAGCGCCGCGCACCGATCTGCCGGAATCTGGTCGACGCGCGCAAGGCATGTCTGCACGAAATCATGCCGAATATCTGCCATGACGAGCCCGAGTGCCGAAAGAACGCCCGGCGTTTCCGGAACGAGTACGGTCTCGAACCCGATAGCGCGCGCAAGTGCCGCGGCATGCAGCGGCCCGCCGCCGCCGAATGCAACCAGCGTGATCTCGCGCGGATCGTAGCCACGCTCGGCGGAACTCACGCGCAGCGCGCGCTCCATGTTCGAGTTGGAGATCCGCACGATACCGGCCGCCGCCCGCTCCGTTGAGAGGCCGAGTTTCTTGCCCAAGCGTTTGATCGCATCGCGCGCTGCTTCCATATCGAGCGCCATTTCGCCCCCGAGAAATCGGCCGGCATGCAGCCGACCCAAAACCAGGTTCGCGTCGGTTACCGTAGGTTCGGTGCCCCCCCGTCCGTACGCGACGGGTCCGGGGTCGGCGCTGGCGCTTTGCGGCCCGACGTGGAGTCCGCCCCACGCGTCCAGCCAGGCGAGGCTGCCACCGCCGGCCCCGATGGTGTTGATCTCAATCATCGGGAGCTTGACCGGGTAGCCGGCGATGCTGCCCTCGGTTGTCATGCGCACCTGGCCCTGGTGCACGAGGCAGATGTCGGCGCTGGTGCCGCCCATGTCGATGCCGAGGACGTTGCTGCGCCCGGTGGCCTTGCCTATATGCTGGATCGCCAACGCACCACCCGCCGGGCCGGAAGTGACCAGGCGCACGGGCATATCCCGCGCGGCTGCGACGGTCAGCGAACCGCCGCTGGATTGCATCAGCAACACCTGAGCACGCGGCAAGACCGCCGCGATGCGCCGCTCGATTTCACCGAGGTAGCGGGCCATGACCGGCATCGCCGCGGCATTCAGAACAACGGTACTCATGCGCTCGAATTCACGAATCTCGGGGCACAACCGGCTCGACGAAGACACCAGCACTCCAGGCAGGCGCTCTGCCAGCGCCCGCTCGAGCATAGCCTCGTGCGCGGAATTGACGTAGGCATTCAGCAGGCATATCGCGACCGCCTCGGCGCCACTTTCCTTGATCGCTTGCGCCGCCTCATCGATCGCCTTCGGCAATAGCGGAACCACCACCTCCCCGCCGGATGCGATGCGCTCCGCAACCTCAAAGCGCCGCTCACGCGGCACCAGCGGCTCCGGCTTGTCCTGAAACAGGTCGTACATGTCGGACCGGAAATGGCGTCCGATCTCGAGCACGTCTCGAAAGCCCGCCGTCGTGACCAGTGCGATCGGCGGCAGCTTGCGCTCCAGAATGGCGTTGGTCACCAGGGTGGTGCCATGCACCAGCAGGCCGACATCCTCACGCGCCGCGTGAGCCCGCTCCAGCGCGCGAGTGACGGCGTTGACAAGAGCGGAGGCCGGGTCGCCGTGAATGCTCGGCACTTTCGCAACGGTGAGCTTGCCGGTCGTTTCGTCGAGCAGGGTGATGTCGGTGAACGTTCCACCCATGTCGATGCCAAGTCTGATCGTCCCCGGCACGTCAGCCCCTGGAGCGACCGGGATGCGCGCCCGCCGCGCGGACGGCCTCCTCCCAAAGCTTGGCCGGCAGACGCGCGCCGTGGCTGGCGATACGCGCACGATTCTGCGCCCGACGATCGCCGGGGAGACGTACCCCCTCAAGACCGGCGAGGTGCTGAAATAACGATTCCGCGTGCGCGAGCCACCCTTCGGCGTCCCCGAAACGCGCGGGGTCGAATGCGAGGAGGAAGTAGCCCCCGCGTGGCGGTCCGCCGTCTTGATTGTCCTGCGCGCCGGCTTCGAAGCTGAACGGCTGGCCGATCAGCCCCGCGGCGAGCAGTTCGACCATCAACGCAATAGCCGACCCCTTGTACCCGCCGAATGGCAACTGCGCCCCTTTGAGGATTTCCGCCGGGTCGGTCGTCGGCGTACCCTTGGCATCGATTCCAACGCCCGGCGGCAACTGATGACCGTCGCGGGCGGCAATCATGATTTCGCCCCGCGCCATGGCAGCCGACGCCTGATCGAAGATCATGGTTTCACCGCCGCGTCGAGGCCACCCGAACGCCATCGGATTAGTGCCAAAAAAAGGCTTACGCGCGCCAGCAGGAGCCACCATGGGCATGTACGCGGTAACACACAGGGCAACGAGTCCCGACTGAACGAGTGGCTCAATGTCGACCCACAGCGCGGAGAAGTGGTGAACGTTCACGAGCGCAGCCGCCGCCACTCCTTGCTCCCGCGCAAGCGGCGCCAGCGCGTCACGGGCGAGACTCATGGCAAGCGGAGCGAATCCGCCATGCCCGTCCACCTGTAGTACCGACGGGGCGAGTCGCGCGACTGACGGGCGGGCTGTCCCGTTTACCTTGCCGCTCCTGAGTGACGCCAGATAGCCGGCAAGCCGAAACAACCCATGCGACGCGCACCCGTCGCGCTCAGCGGCCGCCATGACGCCGGCAACCGCCGCCGCATTCTCAGCGTCGCACCCGGACTTCGCCAGCGCAGACTGCGCGATACTGCGAATTTCCGCAATCGATACCAGCACCATATCCGATGTAGACATTTTGTGGCTCCTGTCAGAAAAATATAACTCGCAGATTTCGTTCGGTACACTCGCGACTTCATTGCAAACGAGGTTAAAGAAAACTTCCCGGCCCCCGGTTCCCGTCCGCTGATGCAGCCATTGTACCCGGCTGCGCGCTGACGAGTCCGACAGCCTCGCTAAAGTATGATCCGCGCATCGACTACGACTGCACCGCGGTTGTCCACGATGACGGGGTTGATGTCGATCTCGCGGATCAAAGGCGACAGGATCATCAACGATGACACGCTCGCGATGATGCCGGCAATGCTGTCCAGATCGCACGGCGCCTCGCCACGCGTCCCCTTGAGTATCCTGGCGTAGCGGAGCTCGTCGAGCATGGCCCGCGCCTCGGCTCGCCCGAGCGGCGCGAGGCGTATCGCGCAATCGTCCAGCAACTCCGTGTAGGTTCCTCCTGCCCCGACGACTACACAAGGCCCGAAGGTGGCGTCGCGCTTCGCGCCGACAATGATCTCGTGACCCTTACCTGGCGCCATCTCCTGCACCACGACGCCTTGAACTGCTGCACCCGGGACGCGCCTTGCGACTTCAGCCAGGAGACGGCCATGCGCCTCGGCAAGCGATCCTGAGTCGCCTATGCCGAGCACGATCCCGCCCGCATCGGACTTGTGAATGATATCGTCGGAAACCACTTTCAGACAGACCGGGAAGCACAGCTCGCGTGCTGCGGCAAGCAACTCCTCCCGCGTGCGGGCAAAGCGCGAACGCACGACCGGCATGCCACACGCCTGGAAAATCTCGAGCGCTTCGGAAAACAGGTGCTTGCGTCCTGCGCCCGCCAGAGCGGCCAGCATTGAGGTGATCCGCTCGCCGGCTGCGCCTATCTGTGGCGGCGCATCCAACGTCGCTGCTGCGCGCGTCCAGTCGCAGTGTTCGGCAAGTCTCGCCAGTGTGCGGGCCGCGGCGCCCAGCGACAGGAATACCATTGCGTTCCCGTCCTGCTCCACGCGACGCGTAAAGCCCTCGATATCGACGCCATAGGACCAGCACACTATCGGCTTCTCCCGGTGTTTTGCAGCGAGACGGCGAATGTGTCCGGAAGCATCGAAACCGGAATATTTCGGTAATGAATACGAGCAGTAGATGCAGATCACCGCGTCGACGCCCGGATCTGCCATGACGTTGTCGAGTATGCGCGGGAACGCATGGTGAAAATCGCGCGCGACCGGAATCCACAGGTCGACCGGGTTGCCGACTTCCATCCAGTCGGGAAACATGCCGCGCACCGAGGCGACTGTTTCGGGGGAGAGCGACGCCAGCGTCAGTCCACCCGATTCCAGCGCATCGATCGCAAGCACCGCGCCGCCACCCGAAAAGCTTACGACCGCGACGCGCCGCCCCCGCGGCGGTGAGTAAGTGACGAAGGCCTTGGAGAGCAGGCGCAGGTCCTCCGCATCGTCGGCCTGTACCACGCCGGCTTTGCGCATCGCTGCGGCAAAAACCTGGTAATCCCCCGCCAGCGCACCGCTGTGCGATGCTACCGCTGCGCGCCCGGCCTGCGTGCGCCCCGCCTTGAGAAGCACGATAGGCTTCGACTTCCCGATTCGCGCGGCTGCAGCAAGGAAAGCGGGGCCGTCCGCGACGCCCTCGACGTGGCATTGAATCACGCGCACGCCCTGGTCCTTTGCGTAATGCTCCAGTACATCGACAACACTTACGTCGCAGGCATTGCCGAGATCGACGGCACGGCAGTAACCCGCCGGCTCGTTGTTGACCAGGTGGTGCCCCATCATGAACAGGCCGGATTGCGCCACCTGACCGATGGCAACTTGGTCCTCACGCACCTCGATGAAGGAGGACGTAAAATGCGACCGGCTGCTCACGACACCGACCGTGTTCGGGCCGATGATACGCAGCCGCGTTGTCTTGATCAGTCCGGCAATCTCCGCCTGCAAGCGCGCGCCCTCGGTATCGGAATCGGCAAATCCCTGCGTGATCACGATCGCGGCAAGAATCTCTTTCGCCACGCAGTCCCGCAGCACGTCAGGAACCTGCCCGCGTTCCACGCTCACGACCGCAAGGTCGAGCCTGGCCGGTACTGCGCCCAGCGTCGGCCGGAAGCGGATATTGCCCTCGTCCTCCGACCGCAGATGCGGATTGACCACGTAGACTTCGCCGCGATAACCGAAATCCCTGAGCGTCGTCAGGATGCTGACCGGGGATTCGAGCGCCGCCCGCGATATGCCGATGATGACGACGCCCCGGGGTTCAAGGAACGGCGTCAGAACGTCATCGTCCGCGGATTCACCGCCTGCCTCGGGCCTGGCCGCGCGCCCGCGCGCGATTGACTTGCTCATCTTGCTTGCCTGCCCCTTGCCGCCACCGCGTATCGATATCGCGCAGGTTCAACCCGCGTCAGGGTCGAGCAGTACCGCACGGTCGGGCTCCCATCCGACAAGAATACTCGCGCCGACGGGCGGAATCGAATCATCGGGCCGGGCATCGAGCGTCAATGACACGCCCTCACCGACCTCGACGGCAACCTGGGTCGAACTGCCGATAAAAATACGCTCCGTCAGCCGTCCGCGCAGCGCGTTGTAACCGGTGGTTGCGCCGCCGTCCGGCAGAATTCTCACATGCTCGGGCCGAATCGCAAGCGTGACTGCGCGCTGATTGAGCGCTGGTCCTCCGGCTTTTGGCGGCACGATCAGATTCCCGGCGACCTTGATCGGCCCGTGCGCGCCCGCTCCAGCCGGCTGTGCCGGCAGGAAATTGATGCGCCCGATGAACTGCGCGACGAATCGTGTCGCGGGCCGCAAATAGATGTCTTCGCCGATTCCAATCTGCTCCACACGCCCGTTGTTCATCACCACGATGCGATCCGACATCATCATCGCTTCGGTCTGATCGTGGGTAACATAGAGCGTCGTGATGCCCAGCTTCTTCTGGATCGCGCGCAGTTCCTGCTGCATCGCTTCGCGCAGCTTCAGGTCCAGCGCGCCCAGCGGTTCGTCCATGAGCAGGATCTGGGGCGGACGCGCCACCGCACGCGCGATCGCGACGCGTTGCCGCTGCCCGCCCGAAAGCTCGGCCGGATAGCGCTTGCCAGTGCCCGGCAGCTTGATGAGATCTAGCAGCTCGCCGACGCGCGCCCGGCGCTCCTGCTCCGAAGCGCCGTGCTGCTTCATTCCGAACGCGATGTTCTCGGCCACGGTCAGGTGCGGGAACAGCGCGTAATTCTGGAACACCATTCCGACCTGCCGGCGGTTGGGGGGAAGGTCGGTGATGTCGCGACCGTCCATCATGATGCGGCCGGCCGTAGGATCGATGAAGCCGGCGATCATCCGCAGCGTCGTCGTCTTGCCGCAGCCGGACGGCCCGAGCAGCGTCAGGAACTCGCCCGTCTCGATCGCCAGGTCGAGCGCCGAGAGCGCGACCACATCACCGAAGCGGCGCTCGACATGCTCCAACAATACCTTCGGCGTGCCCATTACTACCGGCGCCCGACCGGCCCCGCCGCAGCTCTAGCGCCGCCCGATCTTGCGGTTCCACTTTTGCGTGTAGACCGCCTGATCGACCTTGCCGTAGTCGATGTGGAGCGCCCCGATGATCTCGTCGGGCTTCAACCGCAGGACTCCCTGCAGCGAGGCGTCCTTCTGAAGCTCGCTAAGCGCCGCCTTGGTCACCGGCACCTGGCCGCCCTCGTTGGTGGTCGCGACTTGCATCGGCAGCGACAGGTACTGGTTGATGATCCAATCGACTGCATCGGAATGCTTGGTGCCCTTGATCTTGACCAGATACCCCTGCTTGAGCACTCCGACCTTTCCCGCCACCGGGATATGCGCCATGCCGAGCGGCACCTGGCCCTTGAGGCGTTGCACGCTGCCGGCCTGCGCCGCTGCGGCCCAGACATCGCCATTGGTAAGCATGGTCTGCAGGTTCGACGACGACGACCAATAGCTCTTGGCGTCTATCTTCGCGATCAGGTCGAGCGCGGGATCGATGTTCGCCTCGTGGCCGCCGGTTTCGTACGCCATGCCGACGATCGCGGGGATTGCGCCGCCCGCGCCGATGTCGGGAATCGACACGCGGCCCTTGAGCTTGGGATTCAGCAGGTCCGAATACTTGGTCGGCTTGGGAATGCCGAGTTCCTTGAACTTCTCGACGTTGTAGATGATCCCCTCCTGCGTGATCCACACCATCACCTTGCCCGAGTCGGCCGAAGCCACCAAGTCGCGGGCGTTCGGGATTTTCTTCAGGTCGAGCGGATCGACAAACCCGCCCTGGGCGAGGCCCGGCAGGAAGTTGTCCATGGTCTCGAACACATCGAACGGCGCCGCCTGCCCGCGCGCGGCCACCAACTTCGCCATGTTCTGCGCCGGCTGGCCGATCACGTACTCGATCTTGCCGCCCTCGGCCTCGAATGGCTTGGCGACGTACTTGTCGACGATATCGCGCCATTTGCCGCCGAAAGTCGCGAGCTTCACGGTCACGCCGTCGAATTTACCCGCATACGCCGCCTGGATCGGGAGCATGAACGCGCCCGCCAGAAGCGCACACATCGCAACCGACAATTTACAATTGCTCATGATGATCCTCTCCTTGGTCAGAATGCGCCAAACAACACCATAATCAATGCGAATCTCAATCCGAACCACCGGTACGCACGAACACCCCGAGTCCTACGATGCTCTGCACCAGCACGACGATCGCAAGCGAGAACAGCGTAACGAGCGTCGAGATGGCGAGTATACTCGGCTCGAAATCGAACTGCATTGAATTGAACACCTCGACCGGAAACGTCATGTAGCTCGCCCCGGTCAGAAACACCGATATCGGCACCTCGCAGAACGACACCATGAAGGCATAGAGCGCGCCGGCGAAGAGCCCCGGCTTGATTACCGGCATCGTCACCTGCCAGAAGACGCCCCAGCGGGTGGCCCCCAGCGTCAGCGCCGCCGCCTCCAGATCCGTGTCGAAACGCTGGAGTACCGCCACCAGCGTGCCAACGACGTAAGGCGTCGCCGCAAACGCGTGCGCCAGTGCGAGTCCGACGAAACTCCCGTTCGCGTACCAGCCGGTGGCGGAGCCGACCACATAGTACGCTTGCAGGAAAGCGACGCCAGACACAACGCCGGGAATCTGCAGCGGCGCGCGAAACAGCGCGAGGAGCACGGATTTGCCCGGCAGATTGCAGCGCACGACGCCCAGGGCCGCCGGAATGCCGATCAGGCATGCGGTAAAAGCCGTCAGAGCCGCAAGCTGGGTGCTCACCCATAGCGCATCGAAGTAGCGCGCCGGGATTCGGCGATATGCGTCGAGCGTGAACTGCTCGGGTGGGAACACGACGTAGGCACGCTGGCCGTAGTCGAAGGAGGCCATCGCGACGAACAGGATCGGGCCCAGCAGGAACAGGTATGCCGTGACCAGCACCGCGGTTCGGAACACGTTGCGCCGCAGCTGGTAGGCGGGGAGCGCCACTAAAGCACCATTCCCTTGCGCACGCGCGCGACCGCCGCGACGGAAAGCACGTTGATGACGATGACGGAAAGCAGCAGCAGCGCCGAGAGCGTCGCCGCCATGCCGAAGTTGGTCTCGAGCAGCATCGTGCGCTGGATCACCACCGGAACTGTGAGGACCTTGCCGGCGCCGATCAACGCCGTAGACGAAAACCCGCCCATGGAAAGATTGAATACAGTGAGCACACCGCCCACCAGGCCCG
>Ga0080064_1001702_pt1 | contig 18059 bp, 15 predicted proteins | sample Subgrocontami54m_FD_69260 | JGI IMG/M metagenome (GOLD analysis project Ga0080064, IMG submission 69260) | Subsurface groundwater microbial communities from S. Glens Falls, New York, USA - GMW46 contaminated, 5.4 m (SPADES assembly) (version 2) ...
AATATCTACGCCTGCGTCCTTATAATCAGTGTTTCTCTTTTCCGACATAACCAGTCCCCATATTTCACAGGCAGCCAGGGGCAAGGCCCTGAACCATGCGCAGTCGTTAATATTTAGCGGCGTAACACTAGAGCAACTCTGCTAAAATGTCAATTAATTACAGGAATTTTCACGATAAAAAATTATTCTTAATTCCTCGCGGATTGTCGGTCACGCCCCGGTCAAAGATATCCTGCAAGATTTACGCGGTCCAATCCACAGGAGGCCAAGCAGTCCGCCAAACCCGAGCCAGGCAATCGCCGCAACCCAGGCGCCGATGACAAATGGCAGCGGGCGATACTCTACGCGCAGCAAATGCTCCCCGGCAGCCAGAGGGATCGCCATCAGAGTGTAATTCGCCGGCATGATCTCATATTGAGACTGAAATGACGGATTCAATGAACGCACCCGCCACCCCCGGCTGTAATTATCAGTAATCAGTAAAATCGCCGGCATGGCGAGATTTGCCTTAATTGTTAAATGATCGCTCGCACTATCCAAAACCGCATAAGTGTTTTTGCCGTCTGATTTCAAATGGCCAGGCGCGGAGGCCGGCCCAGGCGTCGGCGCCTTCTCAAGCACGACCATCCGGCGCGGGTCGAAGGTCTGCTTCCCCAGCTCCTGAAAAATCTCCTTCCTGGTTCCCGCCACCCGCCAATCCTGAACCAGAGAAATTCGCGGCATCCAATCCGGGTATTCCTGAACCGTGACCCCTTTCTCACCGGGGGTAAAAATATACCGCAGCCGCAACATCTTGAAGAGCGGATGATACTGCCGAATCTTCAAATAGGTCGTTGCCGTATCCGGGTCCGCCCCTTGCGTCCAGGCCATAAACTGCACATAGCGGCCCATTGCCATAGGCCCGTATCCCCAGATATCCTGGGCGCCGGTGGACATGGCCGTATTGGCATTGACAAAGCTCAGAACCCGGTAATCACCTGGATGTGCCTGATAGAACGCCTTGAATTGAGAGATAAGCAGATCGTTATAAGCAAATGTCGGACGATTCAGCCTCGCAAAGGTAAACATTTCGATCACCGCCAGCAGAGTCAGGACATAGATGGCTCGGCGTGATGAACGGTTCAAGAATAACAGGCCGGCCACAATCAGGCAGGAACCGGCGGCCACGCCCAGGCCCAGGGCGGAAAACCTGCTTACTTCAGACAGAAAGGCGCCATTCTTAAATAGACTGAATGGGAAGTATGATTCGCCGGTATTGGCAACAAACCGAACTATGGCTCCCCAAAGGGAACCGGCCGTTGCCGTTGCGGTAGAAAATATCCAGGCCGCCATCCCCCCCATAATCAACGCAGCAGTCAGGGGAATAACGAAGAACTTCCGTAAGAAAATTTCCTGGCGGATCAGCCGGTCCAGCCCGTAACCGGCCAGCAGAATCCAGAACAAGGAGGCAAAGAACATAAATTTTGACGTCCCGCGAAATTTGTTAAAACCGGGGAACCAGTCAAACAGAATCTTGAACAAAGGCGTATGGGCTCCCAGCGCCAGAATCATCAGGATCATAATCATGGCGATCAGTCCCTGTCGCGTCCGTCTTTCCGGGGACAGTCCCGATTCTACGACTCCGCTTCGCTCCGTCCGTAAATCTGGGACAGTCCCCTCGACAGCGCCATAGAGAGCCAGAAAGAAGCCGGATACCCCCGTGAACAGGCACATCTCCCAAAGATAGCAGCGCCCCCAGTAAGGGAAATCCTGAATATCGCCAAAGAAAAACGGCGCTACAAAGGTGATGAAATTTTCCGGTGGAAAACTGAACATGGAGGCAAAACCGGCAGCCACACCGGTGCCACGGACCCCTTCCCGGGAAGACGTTAAAACTAGCAATACCTGAAAGGCGGTAAGCAGCAGACTTCCGGCGGGAATAGCCAAAAGTCCCAGAATAACGTATTTTCGCTTGGCGATGAAAAAAAGGCGGCCACCGCCGTACAGGCAAACGGCAATGGCCATGTAATATACATACTGGTACTGACCGGTCAGTATCTGCATGGCTACGGCGAAGCTGCCCAACAGCGCCCATTTCTGAGATGGACGGTCCATCATCCCGTCTATGGCGAAAAATATCAATGGTGCCCAGGTCATGGCGCACAGGTTGCCCACGTGGCCGGCAAAAACATGCATGAAATAAGGCCCGGAAAACATGAACAGCACCGCCGTTAGCAGGCAGGCTAAAGGATGCAGCCGTCGGTAGGCCGCCCACAAATACATGAAGAAACCGGCCAGAAAAACGTGCAAAGCGATGCCTGCATTGACAGCCTGCGGCAAGGAAAGAAACAGATAGACTAAGTGGGGGGGGTACAGGGCCGTCGAAAGCGTGGAGGACCCGGAAAAAAGATGGGGACTCCAGGGCGTTACATTTCCGTTTCGCAACGCCCGATAGGCGGAATCAAGTCCCGACAATTCCCCGGCATACATGTCCAGCCCCGGCGCGGACAGTATCCTGCCGCTATCGGTAAAAAGCATATCGCCGAACATCGCCAGCGTGATTATGAGCAGGACAAAAAACGCATGGCGCCAGTCAAAGGCATCCCAGAAGAGATGATCAAAAGATTCGCTGTTTGGATAGGCAAGCGGCTGGTCATTTATCATGAGCAAATTATCCTATGGGGAAGGGGAAAAAATCCGGGGAGAGTCGATGGCTTTAGTTTTCGTCTTAGCCTTTGTATGGGTCAAGAGCGCTTCCATAAGATCGTCATTGATGCTAATTGTCATCCTCGTGATACTCTCCTGCGAGCATACATTATCCTTTAAACCGTACATCATAGCTGCTCCATGTCAAGGTTTCTTTTGGTTCTTTAGATCAAGATATTTTTGGCATCTACTATTACCGGCCGACCTTAAAGTCCTTTGGCATTGCGCCTTGATTATGATACAGCTTGAAAAAACGTGCATCAATTTTTATTGCAATCCGGAGACCTGCCGTGAGGGAGTTATGGAATAGCGGGATAAAATGCGCGAAACAGTGGTTAACGAGCACGTTGGTACGCCAATATACCTCAAATATCGGCTGGATGATGCTCACCCGCGCCGCCTGGATACTTTCGGCGTTCACCGTCGGCATTTATGTAGCCCGGCAACTCGGTCCCTATAATTTCGGCGTACTTAATTATGCCATCGCCCTGGCCGGCATCTTTTCAATTATCGCCTCCATGAGCGTGGAGGAAATCGTCATCCGGCAACTCGTCCGGCATCCCGAACGACGGGACCGGGAACTGGGCAATTTTTTCATGCTCCGGCTACTGCTGTTCGTCGTCATGGCAACGGCGCTTGGCATTACCCTGCTGTTCCTGCATGCCACAGCGGAAATCAAATGGTTGTGCATTATTGTTGCCTGCGGCTATTGCGGTTATGTGATGCAGGGGAGTTCTCTTTATTTTCAATCTTCAGTAGAATCTAAATATTTCGCCATTCCACAATTGTTTGCCTGTCTGATTAGCAGTACAATAAGGGCGGCAGCGGCATATTTCTCCTGGCCGCTGGCCATTTTTGCCATGGCGGAAGCATCAATCCACCTGATAACCTTTTGGGGGTGTCTGTTCTTATATTGGCGGCGCGTTTCTTCGCCATGGATTTGGAATTGGGATTGGCGGGAAATATGGCAATTGCTTAAAACCGCGCTGCCGCTGGCGATCTGCGGCGTCTTCAGTTTAGTTTACGCCCGGACCGACCAGTTGATGGTAGAATATTTTCTCGGTCCGGAGGCAGTCGGTTATTATTCTCTGGCGTCTCGCTTTACCGAAAACTGGGCATTATGTTCTTATCTGCTGTGTCTCAGTTTTTTCCCGGCGGTCATCAGCGCGGCGCAGATTTCTCATGAAGCCTATCATAAACAACTACACCGGCTCTATTTTCTGGTGTTCTGGTGCATGGCAGCGGCAGCGGCAATTACGGCCCTGCTGAGCCATCCGGTGATTCTGCTGCTGTTCGGACGGGCCTATCTGCCGACAGTCCCGGTGTTGCATATATTTGTCTGGACTCTGCTGGGAACGGCGCTGCTTAATGTGTTCAGCCAGTGGGCAATCAATGAAAAACGCATCGCCATGATTGCCTGGGCCTTTGGTTCCGGGGCGGTAATCAACGTCTTACTGAACCCATTATTGATCAAAGTGACCGGCATCAAAGGCGCGGCATGGAGTACCCTGGTTTCGATGCCGCTGGGATTGGCACTGACATTGTTCTGCACTGCCGACGGACGTCGGCATCTACTGTTAATTCTGCGCTCAATCCTTACTTTGCCGTCTTTCAAGTTGAACGAACATGCAAGTTGATATTTTAATTATTGTTCACGGCTGTTTAGGTGTCATGAGAAGGAAGGCGTTATAACTATGATAAAATTAGAGATTCATGACAACGGCGTTTTTTCCGATTTATTTAGATACCCGTCGCCCGCATCAAACGCTGATTTATCAATTGTCATCCCCACTTGGAACCGGTGTGACCGTTTAGCCGATTTACTGAACTATCTGGAAAAAGAATTGGCCTCCTGTTCTGACTTAGTCACCAGAATCGATTTTTATGTTATCGATAATGCTTCGGAAGACAGGACTAAAGAGATAGTAGCGCAATCGAAAGTACCGATAATCTATCGACGCCACGATCATAACATAGGCGGAGACAAAAATATCCTCTGGGCCTATGCCGAACCTAAAACGCCTTATGCCTGGGTAATCGGCGACGATGATCTTCCAAATGAAGGCGCACTCCTACGTACTATTGATCTTTTGCGTGAGCATCGTCCCGGACTATTAGTGTTAAGTCACAATAAACATGCGTGGAAACGATTTGGAAAAGATTATGCAGGACATGAATTTTTAAATTATCGGGATTTTATCGATAATGGCTTTATCAGCGAATTCGCGTTGATGGAACATTCTCTGATCTCTTCCAATATTGTCCACCTGGGTAATTTCGACCAAGCGCTGGATGTCTCCATCCAGCCATATACCTTTTATCCACATATGTACGCCATCAGCGGTGGCCTGCTTAAGTCTGGAGAATCAGTGTTATTCTCGCCGGACGTAATCTTTAATGGGCAATATGTGGTGCACAGCGATGATGTCTTCGACAAAATGTATCACCAATACAACAGCCATAAAAACAGAATAAAGCCCCAAGTGACCCGTTCGCTCGTGGAGTGGTACGCTTGGGTGTTGCTGCAAACGGAGCATTCGTTTTTTATCGCCTTTGCGATTGCCGTTTTGTGGAGAATCCATTCCGGCACTACTTTCTTTGACGCTAATGCCGCATTTGCATTGACGCCGTTGAGACGTTGCGGCGATATCCTCTGCCGCTATCTCGGTAAACTGATTTGTCTGGCGCTAAGGCATCGACGTCAGAGTTCAGCGCGGTGACACTTTTTATTCATTTTTTACCGTAGTGGCATTGTACATGACATGCATGATTTTTTCGAAAAACGGGGTTGTTATTCTAAAGCGGATCATCAGATTTAGCAAATTCAGCAATTCAGGGAATAACCTGCTCACGACAAAAAATCTTCTGGCACATAACCGGCAACCGAACTCGAAGCGATACAAAAATAAAAATTCTTTTTTCAGTAGAATATTATGACAGGTGAACGCTTGCTGACAATAGGGACAAGTTATTTTCATAGTATATCGTTTCCCATCCTTTATTAATTCGGAAGGAAGCACATACCTGCGATACTTCAGTCTGGCGCTATATATTTCCAGCGTTAGTCGCCGATACTCGTCATCCGACATATGATCAGTAAAGTTGATGGTTTTTTCGCCGGCAATGTTATTCTCAATAAAGGATAATTTGTCGGTTATAATTTTTTTGCGTACGCAATGGCGATAAATTTCGCTTCCAGGATATGGCTGTATTAATCCCAAAGTAACTTGTCCGTCGCAATTCTTCTTCCAATAGTCCAAGGTTTCATCGGCTGTTTCCCTTGTCTCGGCAATATCGCCCATAATGAAGTTCGCCTGAACGACAATATGATGCGCCAGGGTTTTGCGCAACGCATTATCAATCTCTTCCGGTTTGATGGGTTTATTCATACTTTTCAAGACCGGTGCGCTGAAACTCTCGAACCCATAGCTAATTGAGTTACAACCCGCATTTTTTAACAGAGTTAACATCTCATCGGTAATATTTTTAACAGTTAACTGCACCCCCCAATAAAGCGGACGTCCGATTCGGGTGCGCAATTCAATAATCCGCCGGCAAAATTCCCCTATTCTTGCCTGAGATAATGAAAAACAATCATCATACAAACCGATGATATTTATATTATATTTCACTACCGCCGCTTCCAGTTCCTCAAACATATTGTCCAGAGATCTTTCACGATGTTTTTCATAATGGAAGCAAAAGGTACATTTAAACGGACAGCCGCGGCTTCCCATAAGAGGATATAATCGCGGGTAGTCAACTCCGAAAGTTGAGTAATTGCAGTTGCAGTGAAGCTTGTCAAGCCACTCATTAAGCCCCAAATCGTCAAATTCAGGGAAGGGGATCTCATCAAGATTAGCAATTGATGACCGCATCGGAGCCAAGGTCGCCTTACCGTTCCGCCATGATACCGTCCCCAGCACCGCAAGCCCGGTTTTATTGATAATATTATCAACAAGTTCGGGAGTAGTAACTTCACCTTCGCCCATTACGCCATAATCAGGCCGTAGCGCCTCAAAGATCAACTCCGGCTCCGAGGTTATAACCGGACCGCCGAGAATAGTTACCGGGTGCGACGGATGTCCATTGGCTGTGTTAATAATAGTTTTCAATTCATGATAAAGTAAGCTGTTGCCCCCAGTACAAACAATATCGTATTTATTCCGGTCAAGAACTGCCGCAAGAAGTTGGTCACTTTTTCCGTCCAGATGATTAAGGTTCAGAACGTCTGGCGATATCCCTTTGTGCTTAAGAGCAGACAAAACGTAAGCAAGACCCAAGGGAAAAGTATAATTATAATCTGTCTTCTCCGAATTAGTATAATTAGGCGCCACCATCAATATTTTGGCATTATTCATAATGTACTGCGTTTCTTTCAGGTAATTTGGAATGATTGACTAATCAAAATTGATCCGTTCCTTTTCGATAACCAGTGGCCGCTTCAACACTTGGGTATGGATGGCGCCGATATATTCGCCAATTATCCCGATGAAAAACAACTGGACAGAGGAAAAGAAAAACAAGCCCATAACCAGCGGAGCGATACCGACAGAGAAATTGTCCCAGAATATCAGCTTATAGACAAAATAACCCAGGGCAACGAGCAAACTGAGTATCGCCACGGCAAAGCCAGTCATAGTTGCCAACCTCAGCGGCACCTTGGAGTGGTTGGTGATGCCCAACATGGCCATGTCATAGAGGGTGTAGAAATTATTTTTAGTAAAGCCGCGGCGGCGGGCGGGCTGCACATAGGGAATCTCCGCCCTATCATAGCCGATATCGCAGATAAGACCCCGAAAATACGGGTAAGGGTCATCAATTTGTCTCAGAATGTCAACTACTTTACAGTCGTAAAGCCCAAAGCCAGTGAAGTTCTTGATGAGATTAATATCTGAAAGTTTTCCGATGAGGTTATAATATGTTTTCCTGATAGCAAAAAACAGAGGAGATTCCTCGCTCTTTTCCTTCACGCCGATGACGATTTTATAGCCCTCTTCCCATTTCCTGATGAAATCTGCGATCATCTCCGGAGGATCCTGCAGATCGGCGACAATGTGAATAACCGCATCGCCTTTCGTTTGGCGGAGAGCGTATTGTGGCGAACGTATATGGCCGAAGTTTCTGGTATTGATAATGACCTTTACATTCCTGTCCTCTGCGGCAATGCGTCTTAATATTTCAACTGTCTTGTCAGTAGAGGCGTTATCAATAAAGATGTGCTCATAGTTATAGCCAGGGATTGACGACATGATGCCTTTGACGCGGTCGTATAACTCCTGGACATTCTCCTCCTCGTTATAACAAGGTGTCACAATGCCGATAAGCTTTTTGGTCATTTCAAGAACAAGCTCCCTGATTGTTTTCAGTCGCGTTTTGAGCGAATAACATCGTCCGCTTGATTCCTTCTTGCAAATCAATCCACTGGTAAAGACCTAATTCTCTCTGCGCTCGCTTTGTCAACGGCACGTAGCGTTCATCCGGCTTGTCAGGAACAGGTGTTTTAGTGATCTGGACCTCAACCGGTCCCTGAAGGCACTGGACCACTGCATGGGCTAACTCCCCAACCGTAATATGGTGTTCCGACCCAACATTATAGGGATGGCACACTTTACCTCGTAACAAAATTGTCCATAGCCAGATGGCCAAATCGGCTGCGTAAAGATAAGACCGATAAGGTGTTCCATCACCATTGACTCTGATTGGACCTCCACTCAATCCATCCCGTATGAAATTGCCAATAGCGTAGTGAATATCTAACGGCAGATAGGGGCCGACAAAGGAAAAACAACGGGCAATTTTTGTTTCGATACCATGTTTTTTTGAATAAAGCGCACAGAGAAATTCTGCTGCCCGTTTGCTTTCCCCCCAGGCAGAGTTTAAGTCAGCCGGGTCTGGCGCTCCGCAATAATCTTCGGAGATATGGGTCATACCGGATGGTTGCTTGCCATAGACAACCCCGGAACTGGTCAGCAGAAACTTCTTGGCGTGACACCGAACAGCAAAATCAAGTGTGTGTCTTGTTCCCTCCACGACGGTATCGAACTTTACCAGAGGATCTTCGTTGTGAAATGTGGCAACGGCAGATGTCGCTGCCGCGTGAATGATATGGGAGAATTCGCCTTCCGGAAAGCGATAACTCCTAATATCCCCGACATGAAAACCAATGGCCTGATGATTTGCCAAGTGGGGCGCTTTTTTTCGGAAGGCTTCAGCATCACGGGTTAAGACTACAAACGATGCGTTCAGGTTGAGATGGTCATTCGCCCAGGCAAAACTTTCCAAAAGCCAGATGCCAAAGAAACCCGTCCCACCGGTAATGAAAATCCGCTGCCCACGCACATCTTCCCAAAGATTCTCTGTATGGCTAAGGATATGGTTCAGGTCAGAGGCTAGCGGATTAGTCATAAGGGGGCCTTATAGAAATCGCTTTTCTCTATAAAATCATTTTCTTCAAACACCTCCAGATAAGGAACCGGGAGAGGACGCCCATAGGTTTTGATAATGTATTTATTGATAAAATTCCGATCTTCCGCCACAAGGCAGGTATCCACATATTTACCGAAATATTTGATCTTCAAACCCCTTTCAATGATATCCTTCAGGGGTTCTTCGAAAAAGTTTCCCAGAGATACGTGAACGTAGGGACATGGCATTACATCGCCGTACTTGGTAATGGATACCATTCTTTTGACGGCGATACAACCCAGATCAAGACCGTAGCCCGGCGTCAGGTGAGTAAATACGTTGTGTTTTTTTTCGAGTTTTCGCATATGATCCATATCAGCCCTGTCAATAAGGACGTCGAAATTCCCTTCCCATGAGCCTACAGGTTTTGCATAAGTGACAAATACACCTACCTCTTTTGCATTCAGGAATTCCAGAAAAGCGATGAATTCTTGCGACCGGACCCGTTCCTTTGAAACGACCGTCTGAATGATGATGTTCAATCCGGCTTCCTGTGCAGCATCGATAGCCCGCATTGCTCTTTCATGGGATTTGTCTTGACGGCGGAATTCATCATGTTCCGTTGGAGAAAGGCTATCGAGACTCAACTGGATCTTGTCCACGCCAATGCTCTTCAAGTGCTTGGCTTTTTTTCTATCTAAAAGCCATCCATTCGTGTCCGAGGTGATATAGAACTTCTGCGGATCAATGGCCTGCACAATGGCATCGAATTCGGGGAAGATGAGTGGCTCACCACCGGTGATGACGATATGGGCAAGTCCCATTTCATCAGCTTGTCTGGACAGTTCTTTGACATCATCCGGGGTAAAGAACCTTCCCTCCTTTTTCCCCTGGAATCTTTTTACTGAACAATGTTGGCATTGAAAATTACAGGTATAATCGTATTGAAATTGAAGAATGGCAATGCTCTCGCCATTTTTCGCCTTTTCATCATACCTCATGATTTTTTCATAGACATACGGTTTCTCTCGCTTCAACTGATTCCTTTTTTCTTCCTCCGCTGTCTTTAGCTGTTCTTCAGGAGTGTGCATGATCAGATTTCCTTTTTGATATCCAATTTTTCCAGCCTATAGTCTCTAAGGATTGAAACGTCTATCCTTTTATCGAATCTCCGGTGGATGATATCGGCAACTTCATCGGAATAGCTGGCCGCCATAATGATGATGGCATCTACCGGATCCGACACGAGTGCATCGGGTGATACGATGGGGATGTGGGTTGCCGGCGTGTACTTATCCTGTTTGAATGGTGCGGAATCGACAACATAACGGATCTTTCCCGTTAGACCTGTTAAAGCAATAACCGCCAGAGCCTGATGACCGGCGCCCCAGACAGCGACTTTCTTCGCCGGATAACAATGAAGATAGGCTTCGATTTCCCGTTTGAGTTTGTCCCGACATTCGTCAAAATTGGACAGGTACAGGCGTTCCCTCTTTCTGACAACGGCGGAAAGAATGTAGTCGTGCCAAACCTCATGGCATTCAATAATCTCAAAGCCGTTTAATTGCAAGGTTGTACATAAGGTATCTCGGGTGAAATAAAAGAGATGATCACTGATGAATTCAGAAAAGAGCCTATTTCGCAAAATCATATCGAAGTTCGGAACCTCGACAAGTCCGACGGCGCCGCTTGATATGTTGTTAATTATGCCGCGTATTGTCAAGCTTGGATCCGGAAGGTGTTCGAGAAAATTCAAGATAAAAAATGCGTCAAAGGGCGCGTCAGCCAATCCATCCGCCGCACTTTGAATAAACCCCCTGGCAACTTTAAGCCCGTTCTTGGTGCAGTAAGCGACCGAGTCTTCTGAATATTCTATTCCATAAGCATCCGCGCCGCATTGCGCCATGATGGCCCGATCCAGGAACGGCCACAAATCTTCCATCGGTCGTGATTCCATCGTTCCGTCCTCTTTCTGAATGGAGGATATGCGCGGAGCCACCACTTGATTTGGGCATATCTTCACATCGCAGATTACCGGGCCTGCCATAGTCAACACCTGGGCGACTTTTTCATCCAAATGCTTGCGATGGCTGATACTAACCGACGGTATTCCATAAGCCCTGGCAATTTTTACCGTACTCGGCAAGGTCAGGCCGCTTGACGGATCGCTGCCCACATAGCGCCCCGCAAAGTACCCGTTCTGCGTGGCCCGGATCGACCCATAGCCAGCATTGTTCAAAACAAACAGCTTGATCGGCAGTTTTAGTCGCTTGACGGTTTCGAGTTCCTGGATATTCATCTGGAACCCGCCATCGCCGTCAATGCAAACCGTTCGCCTTCCCCCGCTTGCGATACACCCGCCAATGCTGGCTGGAATGCCGAATCCCATGGAGCCCAGTCCCGGACTGTTGAAAACACGCATCCCCTTTTTGACTTTAAAGGCCTGCATGGTCAGTTCGCTGCATGCACCCGAACTGCCCGGTATCAGCAAGTCGCCTACGTCCATCTGTTTGGCAAGCGTTTCTATCAGGGCGTAAGTATTCACGCCGGGACGATCTTGAAAATACTCCGGTAAGATGACTGGGTATTTCGTTTTCCATTGGTGACAGCGATCAAGCCAGCCAGAACGATCTTTCGGCTGAATAAATTGCTTTTGTTTTAGAAATTCCTGCAAAAATTCTCTGACGGAAACACAAATTGAGCCCCCCAGAGACATATCCAGTTTGTCCAATTCGGCTTGATCAATTTCGACGATGTAAATCTTCGCAGACTTGGCAAAATTTCTGTGATTGTAAGCCGTTTGCCCGAGATCGAGCCTCGCTCCCAAGACCAGCAGCCAATCTGCGTTCTGCTGAGTGAAATTGGCATATCTTTGCGCCGTGGCCCCCGGACGGCCCATAAACAGGGGATGGTTTTGATCAAAATAATCAATTGCTTTCCATGTCGTTAAAACCGGCGCTTGGAGCAGGTCGGTCAGGTCATAAAACAGATCCAAAGCCTTACCCAGCCTGATCCCGTTTCCGGCCAGAATGACGGGGCGCTTAGATTGATTGAATGATCTAATCACTTCTCTGATCTTATTTTTCAATCCTGCCTTGTCCAGAGGGACTTCATCTTTTTTCCGGTCATATCCGGTCATCTTTTCGGGATTCACCTGGGCCGCCTGGACATCCAAGGGAATATCGAGCCAGACAGGCCCCGGCCGCCCGCTTTTCGCCAGATGAATTGCCTTTTCCAGATGGTAGCGAATGGAATCGGGTTCTAAAACCGTCACGGCATATTTGGTGATAGGACGGACGATATTTACGATGTCTGCCTCCTGAAAACCCATTTGCCGCACGCCCCGGTTGATCATCAGATCTGACCGCTTAACCTGTCCCGAAAGAAAAAGCGTGGGGGTGGAATCGATCCAGGCGGCGGCCACGCCTGTAACGGCATTTGTGCCGCCTGGTCCGGTTGTCACCAGCGCCACGCCCAGATTATTGGTGTATTGCCCATAGGCATCCGCTGCAATGGCGCAGGCCTGCTCGTGAAGATTGCAAATGTATTTAATATTCTCGCATCTCCCGACAGAATCCACAAGATGCATGCACCCCCCGCCAGCGAGCATGAAAATATGGCTAACTTCTTGAGCAAGACGCCGGATAAGGTAATCTGATAACTTCATACCCTGTTTTTTTAACATATCAATTTGAATATCCTCGTTTTTTAATTCACAACCGCCCTGGTCAATAAAGCAAGCGCCTCGGACATATCCAGATTGCCCGCATTCCAGGGCTGGGTTATGAGAATGCCTTGTATCCCGATTTGCGCGGCTTGTTCAATGTGCTCAGGGTTATCATCGAGCAAAATATCGATTTTACCGTGCCAGCCTATAAAATCCGCTTTGGAACGGTCGTACACCGGAATTGCCTCCTCGCTTCTCTTTGACGGCACAAAGTGGAAGGTGCGTATCCACTTGCCAAAATGCTTCAGCACCCATGCGGAAGACATGGGCGCTGCTGCCAATGGCACGGCTGTTAACGCCAGATGACGGCAATAATGACCATACGCATTGAACCAATTCAAGATTTCACTGTTTGGCTCCAGCCGTTCATAACGACCGGAAAGGCGAAATTCATCAAGGGAGGCAAGATATTGTTCCAGTGTCATGCCTAAAAGTTCGTGAGGTGGATTTTCCGATAATTGTTCATAGGTCGTTTGGATTCCCCGGTGTATGTCCTTTCTCGAGAAGTCCTCAAACCACACTCTCATCAAACTATTGAGAACGTCATCCACGTCCCAGGCCAGCGTTTTCATTGGGCGTCAGTCAAACCAGTAGGTCAGTAACGTTTTACGATCCGTGTTTTGCATGATTTTCTGATCCGTATAGAAGGAATCCTCACCCGCGTGGGTAGAAGAAATTTCTTCTATAACGGCGCCGGTATTAGAACCGAAGCTGTGTTTCATCCCCCGCTCGATAACCACCACGTCGCCCCGAGTGATCTGTTTTTCCTGACCGTCTATGTTCACCCAGACATTGCCATGAAGAACGTGAAATGTTTCCTCTTTAACTTTGTGCAATTGTTCCGGATGGGTTTGGCCCGGCAAGATCATGATTAGTTTCTTGCAGTATTCACGGTTAACAACTGTGGCCATGGTTATCCCGTACTGAGGGAAAAGGTCTATCCCATAGTGGTGAGACACCTCCAGATCCACCTTGGGCGGGATGGACACATGGCTTTCCCGCAATATCTTTTTTACATCCTGAAGGATTTCATACACCTGGCCTCTGAGATCTTTTTTCCTTATCTGACTATTCAACAGCGGGGCTTTCCCACTGATATCTGCTTCGGCATATAACTCAATGTATTTCGATATTTCATTGGCCGTAACCTGATCCTTCAGCGTAGGAATGGCAAAAAAAATGTCCGTTTCTTTTATTTTCTCTCCCTTCTTAAGGGATCTCCTGGCAAAGACGCCTCTGCGGAGAGAGAGTAGACTGTCAATTTCCTGACCGCTGAATGGTTTCCGTTCAGCGGTCACACCGCACATCTCGTAGGTCTGCATCGCTGCATCCAGCCAGGCGACAATCTGGGCAGGGGAAGCAGAGTAATCGTTCAAGGCATATTGATCCGTTTTCACACCCACATGCTTTTCAAAAATCCTCGCTCCCTTGGCAACGGCAAGCTTCACTGCCTCAATATTCTCCGGCGCTTCATGGGTAGAATAACCAACCACGACATGGGGATACCTTTTTTGCATCAAATCAATCTGGTTGAGTTCAAATTGTTTTGCCGGGGTTGGATATTCGGCAATGCAGTGCATTAGGGCAAAATCCTTCTCACGATGGTCAAAAAAACTTACCACACGGTCCAGATCATCCCAGCCGATGCCGGCGGTAGAAATGATCACCGGTTTATCGGTTTTCACAATCCGTTCCACGAGGGGCCAGTCCGTGCAGGAACAACTGGCAATCTTGATCACGTCAAAATCGTGCTCCTCAACCAGATCAACGGACGCTTCATCGAAGGGCGTACAAACGGTTAGGAAATTAAGGTTTTTCATCTCATCTAGCAAAGCCTTGAATTCATGTTTTCCCAGCCTGGTTTCCGAGAAACGTTTGACATATTTGAATTCGAAACACTCCTGATAATCCGGATGAATGAAGGTATCCAATTGCCGGTATTGCAATTTGAAACCAAATGCGAAGGGATAATCCTTACAAACCTTATGTATCTCGCGGATGATGCGCAGCCCGTGTTCCAGATTGCCCATGTGATTATTAGCCATTTCAAAAATGAAAAAGGGCTTTACATTCTTTAAGGTCAGTTTATCCATGCCTTCTCCCTACCACGTCTTCCAAGGAGCTTTGCCCGTTTGCCAGACATCCTCTAAATACTTGAGATCACGGGCGGTGTCCATGCATTGCCAGAAGCCTTCATGCTTGTAGGCGTAAAGTTCGCCTTTTTCCGCCAACTGTTCCATAGGGGCGTGTTCCCACATGACATCTTCTTTGATATAGTTAAGCGCCTCTGATTGAAGGACAAAGAAGCCCCCGTTAATCCAGCCTTCGTGGATGGTCGATTTCTCCTTGAAATGTCTGATCCGGTGCCCATCGAATTCAATGGCGCCAAAGCGGGCGGGAGGACGCACCGCCGTAAGAGTGACCAGCGCTTGCTGCTCCCGATGAAGTGTCAGCAGCCTCTCCAGATTGACATTACTGACGCCGTCCCCGTAGGTCATAAGGAAAGTTCTCTCCCCAATCAGGGGGGCCAGCTTTTTCAAGCGTCCGCCCGTCATGGTGCTTTGTCCCGTATCGATAAGATGGACTTGCCACGACTCCACGCCATTTTCCTGGATCGCCCGTACCTGCCCGTTTTCCAGAGAAACGGAAAAGTTCTGGTTTAGCGCGTAGAAATCCAGAAAATACTTTTTGATCATTTCCCCCTTGTAGCCCAGGGCAAGATAGAACTCCTGAAACCCGAAGCGGGCATAGTGCTGCATGATATGCCACAGGATGGGACGGCCGCCGATTTCCACCAGGGGCTTGGGTTTATAGGCCGTTTCCTCCTGCAGGCGCGTCCCCTGCCCTCCGCAGAGAATGACCACGGGAATATTTTTCTCCATTTAGTATCCCTCCCGCCCGGTAATTTTGCTGAATTCCCTGATTTGCCGGAGCGACAACCCGAGTAAATCCACCTCCCGCAAGTGCCAGGCTTTATACCAATCCACCGTCCAACTTATAGCGGCGCTGTTGTCCAAAAACGGCCACCAGTTCAGCTCCCGCCTCGCTTTGTCAACGCTTAGCTTGAGTAAATTAGCCTCATGAGGGGCATTCGCGGGGGCCGGCATGATTTTCACCTCACCGCCGCCCCAGGAAGCCAAAACCTTTTCCACAAGATCAATTACCGGTGTCTGTCCCTCTTCCAAGGGGCCGAAATTCCAGGCGCCGGCATATTTTTCTCCATCCTGCGCAAGCAGCTTTGCCAAGAGCAGGTACCCCCCCAGCAGATCGAGGATATGCTGCCAGGAGCGAACCGCTTGCGGATGGCGGACAACAATCGGCTGCTCAGCGGACAGCGCGCGGATGCAATCCGGAATAATGCGATCCTTGGCCCAGTCCCCGCCGCCGATGACATTGCCGGCACGGGCGGTGGCAAAACCAAGATGGGGACCGCATCCATTTTGTGCAAAATAGGAGCGGCGATAGGCGGCACAGACGATCTCTGCCGCCCCTTTGCTGGCACTGTAGGGGTCGTGGCCACCCAACGGATCACCTTCCTCATAGCCTCGCTCATATTCCTTATTCTCATAGCACTTATCAGAGGTAATGAAAACCGCTGCCTTGACAGAGGAACAATGGCGCATCGCTTCCAGGATATTCACCGTACCGCCCACATTGGTATCGAAGGTTGTTTTCGGTTCCTGATAAGAATCCCTGACCACGGCTTGGGCCGCCAGATGAAAGACTATTTCCGGCTTGGTCTTGTCAAAGGTTTCCCTGACGATGTCATAGTCCCTAATATCGCCCTCGACATGATTGATCAGCCCCGGCAGCCGGGTTAATTCAAAATGCGAGGGCGCAGTGGGCGGCGGCAAGGCCAAGCCGGTGACGACGGCCCCCAGCTCATGCAGCCACAGGGCAAGCCAGGAACCTTTAAAGCCGGTATGGCCCGTAATCAGGATAGATTTATCTTTAAAAAAATCGCCGAACATCGCTAACCTGCCAACCCTCTCATCTGCATGAAGTCATCTATCATCTGCACGGTGTAATCGATCTGCTCTTTCCCCAGGCCCGGATAGACGCCTAGGAAAAAGGTATCATTCATTATGCGGTCCGTATTGGCCAACGCCCCGACCTGGCGATGGGGGATATTGAGATAGGCCGGCTGCCGGAGAAGATTGCCGCCAAAAAGGTTCCTGGTCTCGACCAGATGTTCGCCAAGATAGGCCGTCAGCTCGGTGCGTGTAAAGCCGGCGCCTTCCCTGACCGTCAGGGGAAAGGCAAACCAGGCCGGCTCACCCCCCTTCTCTGCCTCAGGCAGGAGGAAATGCCTTGCATATTTTTGCAGGCCCGCCATCCACAAGGCAAAATTCTCGCGGCGGGCGGCACAAAAGATATCCAGTTTCTTGAGCTGCTCGACGCCGATGGCCGCCTGCATTTCGGTTGCCTTCAAATTATAGCCGATATGTGAATAAATGTATTTATGGTCATAACCGGGGGGGAGATTTCCCTGTTGGCCGGAAAAGCGCTGACCGCAGGCATTGTTTTCCTCCGGCCCGCAAAAACAGTCTCGCCCCCAATCCTTGAGTGAACGCAGGGCTTGCGCCAAGGTTGCATCCGAAGTTAGCACTGCGCCGCCTTCGCCCAAGGTGATGTGGTGAGCCGGGTAAAAACTGAAGGTTGACAGGTGCCCGAAGGAACCGAGGAAGCGCTTGCCGGGCGCCAACTGCCGGGAGACGTCCGGCGCCGGGTTGCGCAGGGTATAGGTGGAACCGAGGGCGTCGCAACAATCTTCAATCAGAAAAAGCCCTCGTTCCCGAGCAATCTTTAAGATTTCATCCAGGTTAAAGGGATTGCCCAGGGTGTGCGCCAGGATGACGGCGCGCGTGCGTGGGCTTAACGCCTCCTTGACCGCCTCGACGTTGACATTATAACTGGGAATATCCACATCGACAAAAACGGGCACGAGGCCATTCATGATAATGGGATTCACCGTTGTCGGAAAAGCGGCGGCTACGGTAATAATTTCGTCGCCCGGCTGCAGACGGCGGGCGCCCAGCAGGTGGGAAGTCAGGACCGTGACGGCCAGCAGGTTGGCCGAGGAGCCGGAATTGACCAAGAGGGCATACTCCGTGCCGACCTTGGCGGCCAGCATTTTTTGGAACTCCCCGGCAAAACGTCCCTCGGTCAACCAGAAATCCAGGCAGGCTTCGACCGCCGCCTGCATCTCCTTTTCATCAAAGACCCTCCCTGCATAAGG
>Ga0080064_1004411_pt1 | contig 18043 bp, 19 predicted proteins | sample Subgrocontami54m_FD_69260 | JGI IMG/M metagenome (GOLD analysis project Ga0080064, IMG submission 69260) | Subsurface groundwater microbial communities from S. Glens Falls, New York, USA - GMW46 contaminated, 5.4 m (SPADES assembly) (version 2) ...
CTTCGAGGAGGTGTGGTCCGAATCCAACAAGGCCCCGGAGGTGATGCGCGCCCGCATGTCCACCGAGCCGGTGCAGCAGATCATGCCCAGCCCCAGCAAGTTTCTGCTCGCCGCCAGGGGCGGCGGCACCCTGCTGTCCCTGCCGCTGGACAAGATCATGCAGATGTCGGCGGGCGCCTTGCCCGAGATGGCAACCCCCTCTTCGAAGCAGACGCTGATCGATCCGACGCCGAATCCGGACCCGGCCGCGCGCTCGCGCGACGCGCTTCGCGGTCGTGAGCGGGAGAGCCGGCCATGAACAATCGCATGCGAATCGTGCTCGCCGGCGTGCTGGCCGTCGTAGTGCTGGCGAGCATGTCGCTTTTCACCGTGGACCAGCGCGAGCGCGCCATCGTGTTCCAGCTGGGCGAGGTGAAGGAAGTCATCACCACGCCCGGTCTGCACTTCAAGTGGCCGTTGATCCAGAACGTGCGCTACTTCGACGCGCGCATCCTTACGCTCGATACGCCCGACGCCGAGCGCTACATCACCTCGGAGAAGAAAAACCTGCTGGTGGATACGTTCGTAAAATGGAAGATTAACGATGCCCGCCAGTTCTACATCAGCGTCGGCGACGAGGTGCAGGCGCAGACGCGTATTTCGCAGACCGTCAACGCCACGCTGCGCGAGGAGTTCGGCAAGCATACGGTGCACGAAGTGGTGTCCGAGGACCGCAACGAAATCATGAAGACCGTGCGCGAGCGCGCCAACCAGGACGCGAAGCAGATCGGCGTCGAGATCATCGACGTGCGCCTGAAGCGGGTAGACCTGCCGCAGGAGGTGAGCGACTCGGTGTACAAGCGCATGGACGCGGAGAGAAAGAGCGTGGCCAACCAACTGCGTTCGGAAGGCTCGGCGGCGTCCGAACGCATCCGCGCCGAGGCGGACAAGGAGCGCGAGGTGATCATCGCCAACGCCTACAAGGAAGCGCAGCGCATCAAGGGCGAGGGAGACGCCAAGGCGACGGCGGCCTACGCGCAGGCATTCGGCCAGAACCCGGAGTTTTACGCCTTCTACCGCAGCCTCGAAGCCTACCGCTCGAGCTTCAAGAACCGCAGTGATGTGCTGGTGCTGGAGCCAAATTCGGATTTCTTCAAGTACCTCAAAGGCCCCGGCAAGGGCAGCAAGTAGCGCTCACGGGAGAGCCGGGGATGGGCACCACTTTCCTCATGGCGTTCGCGCTGATGCTCGTCATCGAGGGGATTCTGCCATTCCTGTTTCCGGCGCAGTGGCGCGAGACTTTTCGCCGCATCACCCAGTTGAGCGACGGGCAGATCCGATTCTTCGGCCTGTCGTCGATGCTCGCGGGTTTGCTGCTGTTGTTTTTTTCGAAGTGAGAATAAAGGCGTGAGGACCACCAGCCCGGGCAAGATGCTCCTGCTCATCCGCCACTTCTCTCTGCTCGCGCGCTCCTATGCGTAACTGGGTCCTGCCCGAATACATCGAGGACATCCTGCCGCCCGAGGCGCGCGGGATCGAATCGTTGCGCGCGCGGCTGCTGGAGCTGTTCCGCGTGCATGGCTACGAGCTGGTCATGCCGCCGCTGCTGGAGTACACCGAGTCGCTCCTGACCGGCATCGGCCACGACATGGAGCTGCGCACGTTCAAGCTGGTGGACCAGCTATCCGGGCGCACCATGGGCCTGCGGGCCGACATCACGCCGCAGGTGGCGCGTATCGACGCGCATCTGCTCAACCGCGAGGGCGTGACCCGGCTTTGCTACTGCGGCTCGGTGCTGCACACCCTGCCTGCCGGGCTCACCTCGACGCGCGAGCCGCTGCAGATCGGGGCCGAGATCTATGGCCACGCCGGCATCGAGAGCGACCTGGAAATACAGCGGCTGCTGGCGCAGGCGCTGAAGCTGTGCCGACTTCCCGACGTGCGCCTGGACATCGGTCACGTGGCGGTGTTTCGGGCGCTAGCGCAGCGCGGCGGCGTCAGCCCGGGATTGGAGGCCGATTTGTTCGCCGGTCTCCAGGCCAAGGATGTTTCGGCCTTGCACGCCTTGACCAAAGGCCTGGACAAGGCGACGCGCAGCGCCATCCTGCTGCTGCCGGAACTGTACGGTGGCCGCGAAGTGATCGCACGCGCCAGGCGCGAGTTGCCGAAACACGCGGAGATCACGCGCGCGCTCGCCGACCTGGACCGCCTGACGGCTATGGAAGACATTCCCGTCAGCATCGATCTGGCCGACTTGCGCGGCTATCACTATCACAGCGGCGTCGCCTTCGCGGCGTACTGCGCCCGGCTGCCCAACGCCATCGCACTCGGCGGACGCTACGACGGCGTCGGCAAGGCTTTCGGCCGCGCCCGGCCGGCGACCGGTTTCACCCTGTATCTGCTGGAGCTGGCGCGCCTCGCGCCGGCCGAGCCTGCCCCCGGTTGCATCCGCGCGCCCAGGATAAGCGAGCCTGCCCTGGACGCTGCCATGGCAAGCTTGCGCGCCGCGGGCGAGGCGGTGATTCAGGAACTGCCAGGGCACGAGAACGAACGCGACGAGGGGCGCTGCGAGCGCGAACTCATCAAGCAGAAGGGCAAATGGCAGGTCAGAAAAATATGAAGCTGCGAATTGGCGCGGATCAGCGCGGATCGAAGCGGTTGGACGAATCGGTCTTTTCCGTGTCTTTCCACGATTATCCGCGGCATCCGTAGTTCTCTTTTTTTGGATAGAGCATGGCAAAGAACGTAGTAGTGATCGGCACCCAATGGGGTGACGAGGGCAAGGGCAAGGTTGTCGACTGGCTCACCGACCATGCCGATGGCGTGGTGCGTTTCCAGGGCGGGCACAACGCCGGCCATACGCTGGTGATCAACGGCAGGAAGACGATTCTGCGGCTGATTCCCTCGGGCATCCTGCGCGAAGGCGTTGCCTGCTACATCGGCAACGGCGTGGTGCTGTCGCCTTCGGCGCTGCTGCAGGAAATCGACGAGCTCGAATCGGCCGGCGTCGCGGTCGCCAGCCGGCTGCACATTTCGGGCGCCTGCCCCCTGATCCTGCCGTATCACGTGGCCATCGATCAGGCGCGCGAAGCGGTCAAGGGCGCGGGCAAGATCGGCACCACCGGACGCGGTATCGGCCCGGCCTACGAGGACAAGGTGGCGCGGCGCGCCATCCGCCTGCAGGACCTGTTCAATCCGCAGCGTTTTGCCGAAAAGCTGCGCGAGGTGCTCGATTTCCACAATTTCGTGCTGCAGCATTATCTCAAGGCGCAGCCCGTGGATTTCCAGCAGACGCACGACGATGCCCTGGGATTTGCGCCGCGCCTGGCGCCGATGGTGGCCGACGTGTCCTCGGAGCTGTACCGCGCAGCGGCCGCGGGGCACCACCTACTGTTCGAGGGGGCGCAGGGTGCGCTGCTCGACATCGACCACGGCACCTATCCTTTCGTCACCTCGAGCAGTTGCGTAGCGGGCGCCGCGGCCGGCGGCTCCGGCGTGGGCCCGCAAATGCTGCATTATGTGCTGGGCATCGCCAAGGCTTATTCGACCCGCGTCGGCGGCGGACCGTTCCCGACCGAACTCGAGGACGCCGTGGGCGAGCGGCTGCGCCAGAACGGCAATGAATTCGGCTCGGTCACGGGAAGGCCGCGCCGCTGCGGCTGGTTTGATGCCGCGGTGCTCAAGCGTTCGATCCAGATCAACGGCGTGTCCGGATTGTGCATCACCAAGCTCGACGTGCTCGATGGCATGGCACTAATCAAGCTGGGAGTCGGCTACCGCGCTGGCGGCAAGACCCTGGACATCTTTCCGGCGGGAGCCGACGCCGCCAATGATTGCGTGCCGATTTATGAGGAAATGCCGGGGTGGTCCGAGAGCACGGTCGGGGCGAAGCGGCTCGATGCGCTGCCGGCAAATGCGCGCGCCTATCTGTCCCGGCTGGAGCAGATCTGCGGCGTGCCGGTGGATATGATCTCGACCGGGCCGGAGCGCAAGGAGACCATCGTCGTAAGGCATCCGTTCGAATAGGAGTCGGACAGCGGGAACGAATGAAGCCGCGATCATGCCGCCGCTGAATCAGCTGCCGCAAAAGGAGGCGGTTGGCCAAGACGCCTTTCGCCTGCTCCACGGCTTGTCCTGCTAAGGAGGCCAACATGAGCGTTCATTTGACGCGGCAAGACGAATTCGCATTGATTACACTGGACCGGCAGGAGGCGCTCAACGCACTGTCCTCCGCCGTATTGCGGGAACTGGCGCAGGCGTTCGATCAGGTTGCCGGCAGCGATGCGCGCGCGCTGATCGTGACCGGCGCCGGTGCGAAGGCGTTTTGCGCCGGCGCCGACATCAAGGAACTTACCGGCCGCAGCCTCACCGAGCAGAGGCGCGACGCGGCGTTCGGCCAGGCGGTGCTGGCCCGCCTAGACGCCCTGCCTATGCCTTCGGTCGCAGCCATCAACGGCTACGCCTTCGGCGGCGGGCTCGAACTTGCGCTCGCCTGCACCTTTCGCATTGCCGTAGCGGCCGCAAAAATGGGGCTGCCGGAAATCAAGCTCGGGCTGATTCCTGGTTACGGCGGAACGCAGCGACTGCCGCGCGCGGTGGGAGAAGCACGTGCCCTGGAAATGATATTGAGCGGGCGCACGGTCGAAGCCGAGGAGGCACTGCGCATCGGGCTCGTGCATCGCATCGCCGACGGTGATCCAGTCCAGGCCGCGATCGAGTTCGCGCGCGGATTCAGCGGCTTCGGCCTGCCGGCGCTGCGCCTGGCGCGCGATGCGGTCAAGCGCGCGCTCGAGGTGCCATTGCACGAAGGGCTGAAGATCGAGGCGGACCTGAACACGCTCGCGTTTCAGACCCAGGATGCAGTCGAAGGCATGAGCGCATTCATGGAAAAGCGCAAACCCCGGTTCCAGGATCGCTGACGACGCCATGCCGACAAGCACAGGGACAATTGCCGTCACCGGCGCGAACCGCGGCATCGGCGCCGCGATCGCGCTCGCGCTGGCGCGCGCGGGCTACAGCGTCGCGTGCCTCACGCGCAGCGGCGGGGTGCCCGATGCCGGCGCGGACAGCGCCTTGCACGCGCGCCTGTTACCGATACGCTGCGACGTGCTCGACGAGCAGGCAGTCGCCGCCGCTCTGGCGCGCGCGGCCGCAGGGGCAGGGGGCCTCGTCGGCCTGGTCAACAACGCCGGTCTGCACACGGACGCAAAGAGTTCGGAACTGGCGACGGCGGATTACGAGCGCGTCATGGCCGTCAATGCGACGGCGGTGTTTGCCGTCGCGCGCGCAGCCTACCCGCATCTGGTGCGCGCGGGCGGCGGGCTGATCGTCAACCTCGGCTCGTTCTTCGACAAATTGGGGGTCAAGCGCAACCTCGCCTACTGCGTCTCGAAGGCGGCGGTCGGGGCGATCACGCGCTGTCTCGCGGTCGAGTGGGCGGCGCAGAACATCCGTGTCGTCGATGTCGCGCCCGGTTACATCATTACGGACCTGAACCGCGAGATGATGGCCTCGGGGCCGCTGCGCGCGTATCTCGACAAGCGCATTCCGCGCGGCGAACCGGGGACCGGCGACGAGGTGGCGCGGCTGGTTGCAGCCCTGTTCCGCGAGGACTTGCGCTTTCTCTCCGGGGAGACGATCTACATCGACGGCGCGCAAGGCATTGCGCATTGAAAAAATGAGAGTGCATGAACACGCTTGAACGTCCGGACGCATGGCTTCCCCTGCCCGAAGAGGAGCGCATGCTGCGCGCGAGCGTGCAAACCCTCGCGAGCACGCAAATCGCGCCGCGCGCGGAACACTGCGATCGCGCCGCCGAATTTCCCTGGGACCATGTGCAAGCGATCAACGCGCTCGGCCTGAACGCCATGTTCATTCCGGAGGCCTACGGCGGCGTGCCCGATCTGGCCATGCGCGTGGCCACTGACGCGGTGCAGCTCTACGGCGGCTACGGTTACTGCAAGGATTATCGCGTCGAGCGGCTGCTGCGCGACGCCAAGATCACCCAGATCTGGGAGGGAACCAACCAGATCCACCGCCAGTTGATCGGGCGCAGTTTCATGCGCAAGGGTGGCGCGGAATGAGCGCGATGAAAATGGTGGATAAATGAGCCAGCCCCTCGCAGGGGTGTGCGTGCTCGACTTCAGCACGCTGCTGCCGGGACCGCTGGCAACGCTGCTGCTGGCGGAGGCGGGTGCCGAAATAATCAAAATCGAGCGCCCCGGCTCGGGCGACGAGATACGCTCGTACCGGCCGAAATTCGGTCCCTCCAGCGTAAACTTTGCGCTGCTCAACCGCGGCAAGCGGTCGGTCGCGATCGACTTGAAGGCACCGGACGCGGTGACAAGGCTGCGGCCGCTGATCGAGCGCGCGGATGTCGTGGTCGAGCAATTCCGACCGGGGGTGATGGATCGGCTCGGCTTCGGCTACGACGCGCTGGCCGCGATCAATCCGCGCATCGTGTACTGCGCCATCACCGGCTATGGCCAGACCGGGCCAAAAGCCCAGGTGGCGGCGCACGATCTAAACTACCTCGCCGACTCCGGCCTGCTCGGGCTTGCGGCCGGCGCCGACGGCGCTCCTATGGTGCCGCCCGCGCTGATCGCCGACATCGCCGGCGGCGCCTATCCGGCGATGATCAACATCCTGCTTGCGCTGCGCGAGCGTGAGACCACCGGACGCGGCTGCAGGCTCGATGTGGCCATGGCGGACAACCTGTTTACCTTCATGTACTGGGCGCTCGGGAACGGGCTGGCAGCAGGCGAGTGGCCGAGCCCCGGCGGCGAACTGGTCACTGGCGGCTCGCCGCGCTATCAGATCTACCGCACGCGCGACGGCAGGTTTCTCTCCGCGGCGCCGCTGGAGCAGAGGTTCTGGGAGAATTTCTGCGATGCCATCGGGCTCGATCCGCAATGGCGCGACGACGCGCGCGATCCGCGCGGCACCCGGGAAGCGATCGCCCAATGCGTGGCATCCCGGACCTCGGCGGCATGGCGCGACGAGTTTACCGGCAAGGACGTCTGTTGCGCCATCGTCGCCAGCGTCGAAGAAGCGCTTGCCGATGCGCATTTTCTTGCGCGCGGGCTGTTTGCGCAGCAACTCGCCGCGGGCGGCCGCGCCATTGCCGCGCTGCCGGTGCCGGTCGATCCCGCATTTCGCCGTCCGGCGGCGGCGCTCGGTTATCCGGCGCTGGGGGAAGACAACGCGCTGATCGGAGGCTGAGGCAGATGCGGGCGGTCTGGGTGAGAGAGCACGGCGCGCCGGCGGCGTTGAAGCTGAGCCTGGGCTGAGCAGGCGCTCAGGTTCTGCGATCCGGGAAAACCAGATCGTCACCTTGGACTACCTGCTTTGCGACTCGGCAATATAGCGGTCTGAGAGTTAAGGTAAAATACAATCTCAGTACCTTTGATGCTGCCTTTGGTGCCCAGGAAGGGACTCGAACCCCCACAGTGTTGCCACCGCATGGACCTGAACCATGTGCGTCTACCAATTCCGCCACCTGGGCACAAGGTGCGCAATTCTATAGGAAGCAAGAATTTTGTCAACGAAGAAGCGTCCCGGAGCGAACTCCAATGCGCGCGCCGCGCGCGACCCAGCCTCGCGTTCTGTGCCCGGCGCCGGGCCGCATCCTGCGCGCAAATCAAACGCGCGCCGGGCGCGCGATCCGCACTATGAACGCGAAGCCGAGCGCTACGCCAATCCGCTGCCGAGCCGTGAGCTGATACTCGACACCCTGGCAAGAGAAGGCATTCCGGTGCAGGAGGAAAACCTGTGCCATCTGCTGCATATCGAGCCGGCCGAGGCGGACAGTTTCCGCCGGCGGCTGCGCGCGATGGAGCGCGAAGGCCAGATCATGCGCAATCGCCGCGACGCGATCCTGGTGGCGGGCAAGCTCGATCTCGTTGCGGGTCGCGTCGAAGGGCATCCGGACGGCTACGGCTTTCTCGTGCCCGACGAAGGCGGGCCCGACATGTTCCTGAGCGAGAAAGAGATGCGCAAGGTGCTGCATGGCGACCGCGTCATGGCGCGCGCGAGCGGCATCGACCGGCGCGGGCGCCCGGAAGGCGTGATCGTCGAAATCATCTCGCGCGCCAATACGCGCCTGGTGGGGCGGCTGCACAGGCCCCACGGCGTCGCCTTCGTCGCCGCCGAGAACCGGCGCATCAGTCAGGACATTTTGATCCCCCCCGGCGCGGACATGGGCGCTGCGCCCGGCCAGGTGGTGACGGTGGAAATCGTGGCCCAGCCGGACAAGAACGCGCAGCCCGCGGGGCGCATCGTCGAAGTGCTCGGCAATTACGCCGACCCGGGCATGGAAATCGAGATCGCACTGCGCAAACACGAATTGCCGTATGAATTCTCGAGCGCGGTGATGCGCCTGGCGGAAAAGCTCCCCGATGAGGTGCGCCCGAACGACATCAAGGGGCGGGAGGACTTGCGCGCGCTGCCGCTGGTGACCATCGATGGCGAGACGGCAAGGGATTTCGACGATGCCGTGTATTGCAAGCGCGAGGCCAAGGGCTTCCGCCTGTGGGTGGCGATCGCCGACGTGAGCCACTATGTGCGCCCCGGCGATGCGCTGGACACCGCCTCGCGCGAGCGCGGCAATTCGGTATATTTCCCGCGCCGCGTCATCCCGATGCTGCCGGAGAAGCTCTCCAACGGCCTGTGTTCGCTCAATGCGAACGTGGACCGCCTGTGCATGGTGTGCGAGATGAGCGTGGACGCGCAGGGCGAGATCGGGCCCTACCGCTTTTATGCCGCGGTGATGCGCTCGCAGGCGCGCCTGACCTACAACCGGGTGGCGGCTGCGCTCGGCCTGCAGCCTGCGATCGGCGAGCCGGTGCCGGCCCATCTGGTGCCGCGTCTGCAGGATCTCTATGCGCTGTATCACGTCCTGGCCAAGGCGCGCGAGAAACGCGGCGCCATCGATTTCGAGACCATCGAGACGCAGATGCTGTTCGATGATCAGGGAAAGATCGAGAACATCGTGCAGACGCAGCGCAACGACGCGCACCGCCTGATCGAGGAATGCATGCTGGCGGCCAACGTCTGCGCCTCCGATTTCCTCAACCGCCGCAAGCACGCGGCGCTGTACCGCGTGCACGAGGGACCGACGCCGGAGAAGCTGGAGGCGCTCAGGACCTTTCTCAAGCAGTTCGGCCTGGATCTCACCGGCGGCGAGACCCCGCACGCGAAAGATTACGCGAAGCTGCTCGCCAGGATCAAGGGCCGTCCCGATATCCAGCTGCTGCAGACGGTGCTGCTGCGATCGCTGAAGCAGGCGCAGTACAGCCCGGAAAACGTCGGTCATTTCGGCCTCGCCTACGAGGCCTATACCCATTTCACCTCGCCCATCCGGCGCTATCCGGACCTGGTGGTGCATCGCGCCATCAACGCCGCGCTGGCGGGCAAGAGCTACAGTCCGGGCAACTGGGAGGAGATCGGCGCGCATTGCTCCATGACCGAGCGCCGCGCCGACGAAGCGACGCGCGATGTCGAGTCCTGGCTCAAGTGCTATTACATGCAGGACCGCATCGGCGAGGAGTTTCCGGGATCGATCAGCGCCGTCACCGGCTTCGGCATATTCGTCGCGCTGGACGATGTCTATGTCGAGGGCCTGGTGCATATATCCGAGCTGGGCGAGGATTATTATCATTTCGACGCCGCCAGGCACCAGTTGCTGGGCGAGCGCACCGCGCGGCGTTTTCGTCTCGCCGACCGCGTGAGGGTGAAGCTCGTGCGCGTGGACCTGGATTCGAGCAAGATCGATTTTCGGCTGGCCGAGGACAGCGCTCCAAAAAAGAAAAAGGCCTGAGCCTTGAGCGGCACCAGCTTCATTCACGGCTTTCACGCCATCACCGCGCGCCTGCGCCTGGACGCGAAAAGCGTGCATGAGCTCTATTGCGACAGCGCGCGTGCCGACCCGCGCATGCGCGACCTGATGAAACTCGCCGAGGGCCTGAAGCTGCGCGTGCTGCAGGTGGACATGAGGCGCCTGGACGGCATGGCGCCGCCCGGAAGGCACCAGGGCGTGGTGGCGCGAGTGGACGCGGTGCGTCTGCAACTCTCTCTCGACGACTTGCTGGACGAACTCAAGGAACCGCCCCTGCTGCTCGTGCTCGATGGCGTGCAGGACCCGCACAACCTCGGCGCCTGCCTGCGCGTGGCCGATGCTGCCGGCTGCCACGCGGTGATTGCGCCCAAGGACCGCGCCGTTGGCCTGTCGGCGACGGCGATCAAGGTGGCGAGCGGCGCGGCCGACAGCGTGCCCTATGTAGCGGTCACCAATCTGGCGCGCACCCTGCGCGAGTTGAAGGAGCGCAACATCCGGGTGGTGGGCGCGGACTCGGGGGCGAACGAGGACCTCTACTCGGCGCAGTTGCCCGCTGCGCTCGCCTGGGTGCTGGGCGCCGAAGGCGAGGGCTTGCGGCGCCTCACGCGCGAGACCTGCGACCAGTTGGTGAAAATCCCCATGCTGGGACAGGTCGAAAGCCTCAACGTCTCGGTCGCGAGCGGGGTGGTGTTGTTCGAGTCGCGCCGCCGGCGCTCCGGCAGGGTCTGAGAAATATTTGCCTTCAGGCGCGCTTTCCCTTTATAATCACGCGCTTTTCGCTGATTGCCGGTTTATTGATCCGGCCCGCCTTGCCTCACCGTTACGCATGACGGGAGGCTTAACCCATAAGGAGACTGCATGCGACATTACGAAATCGTATTCATCGTCCATCCCGATCAGAGCGAGCAGGTGCCGGCGATGATCGAGCGCTATCGCAGCACCATCACCGGCCGCAAGGGTGCGATCCACCGCCTCGAAGACTGGGGCCGGCGCCAGATGACCTTTCCCATCGCCAAGATGCACAAGGCGCATTACGTGCTCATGAACATCGAGTGCGATCAGGAAACCCTGGACGAGCTCGAGCATTCCTTCAAGTTCAACGACGCCGTCCTGCGCCATCTCACGGTGCAGATGAGGGCCGCGGTCACCGCGCCCTCGCCGATGATGAAGGAAGAGAAGTCGCGCTCGGTGCTGAACGGGGAGGCCCCGACGGCGACCGAGGCACCCAAGCCGGCTGAAGCGGTTGTCGCGGCACCCGCTGCCCCCGCCGCACCCGCCGCCGCTGCCTGAGCATATTGGACAACCAACTCGTGCTGTCCGGCAAACTGATCGAACTCGACGCGTTGCGCTATACGCCTGCCGGTATTCCGGTGGTCAATTTCAGGCTCAGCCACGCCTCCGAGCAGATCGAAGCCGGCGCCAGGCGCGCGGTGCAGTGCGAGGTGGCCGGTTTGGCCTTCGAGCGCGAAGCGCGCCTGATGGCCGCAGCCAGACCTGGAATGCAGGTGAAAGTCACCGGATTCCTGGCCGGCAGGAGCCGCGACAGCAAGCAGCTGGTGTTGCACGCAACCAACATTGAATTCGTAGAAGGAGTTTGACATGCCACCACCAAGAAGAGGCGCCAAAGGTAAAGGCAAAGGCCGCAACGACAAGAAAGACGACAAGAAAGGTGGGCGCCAGCTATTCAAGCGCCGCAAGTTCTGCCGCTTTACCGCGGAGAAGATCGAGTGGATCGATTACAAGGATATCGAAATACTCAAGGACTTCATCAACGAGAACGGCAGGATCATCCCGGCGCGCATTACCGGCACCAAGGCCGGGTACCAGCGCCAGTTGTCCACGGCGATCAAGCGCGCGCGCTATCTTGCGCTGCTGCCCTACACCGATCTGCACTGAGGAGCCGAGCCATGCAAGTGATACTGCTGGAAAAAGTGATCAACCTCGGTGGCTTGGGCGACGTGGTCAAGGTGAAGGATGGCTACGGCCGCAATTACCTGATCCCCCATGGCAAGGCCAAGCGTGCCACGCCCGACAATCTCGCCGCGTTCGAAGCGCGCTGGGGCGAGCTGGAGGCGGCGCAGAACGAGGCGCTGACCAAGGCGCAGGAAGCCGGTGCCAGGATCGACGGCCTGACGGTCCAGGTCTCGCGCAAGGCCGGCGTGGACGGGCGCTTGTTCGGCTCGGTCACCACCTATGACATCGTCGAGGCGCTGCAAGCCCAGGGCTTCACCATCGAGCGCGCCGCCATCCGCCTGCCGCAAGGGCCATTGAAGCAGGTCGGCGACAGTTCGATCGCGATCGCGCTGCACTCCGACGTGGTGGTGCACATCACCGTTTCGGTCCTGGGCGAGACCGTAGAGTAGCGGGCAACTCATTGATAAGAAAGGCCGGGGTTCCGGCCTTTTTTATTTGTGGCGACTTAAGTCATGCCGCCGTTGTCGCTTCTATTCATAACCGTGTTTTTGGTACGGATGCGCTTTTCATCCGTACCAAAAACACGGTTGGCGCGCGCAGCGCGCAATTCCGCGCTCGCCGACAACGCGCGGACGTAGCCGGGCAGCTCGCACTTCAGCGGCCCGCCTTGCGCGGACGGCAGCCGTCCGCGCGGATCGTCGATTGCGCACGGATGAAAAGCACATCCGTGCGCAATCGACGATCTTGTATGAAAACCACCCCAAACCGCCCTTGCTTTTATTCATAACCGTGTTTTTGGTACGGATGGTTCCTATCCGTACCAAAAACACGGTTGGCGCGCGCAGCGCGCAAGGTTTCTCGTTGTATGCGATGCTGCTTACAGCGCCGCACACATTTTTCGGGGCACCCAATCAACCCATGCCGCGCCGGTGGACTACTGGTAGAATTTGCGTTCAACTATCATCTTTCCCATGGCCCAGCCAAACTCTCAAGTCGTGAACGATCCGCAGCTGGCGCAGCTGAGGGTCCCGCCGCATTCGATCGAGGCGGAACAGTCGGTGCTGGGCGGTTTGCTGCTCGACAACCAGGCCTGGGAGCGCGTCGCCGACATTCTTTCGGAGGGCAACTTCTACCGCGATGATCATAGGCGCATCTACCGCCACATCGGCAAGCTGATAGAGAAGAGCCGGCCCGCCGACATGGTCACGGTGTTCGAGTCGATCGAGCAGAGCGAGGACAAGGACAAGACCGGCGGGCTGGCCTATCTGGGAGCGCTGGCGCAGAACACGCCATCGGCGCACAACATCCGGCGTTACGCCGAGATCGTGCGCGAGCGCGCCATCCAGAGGAGGCTGATCGAAGTGGGGACCGGCATCGCCGATACCGCTTTGAACCCGATGGGCAAGGATGTGGGGCAACTGCTCGACGAGGCGGAGTCGCGCGTGTTCGAGATCGCCGAAGCCGGTGCGCGCGGTCACCAGGGACTGGTCGAAATCCAGCCCATCCTGGCACAGGTGATGGAGCGCATCGACATGCTCTATCACCGCGACAACCCTTCGGACATCACCGGCATCGCCACCGGCTTTCACGATCTCGATCAGAAGACATCAGGATTGCAGCAGGGCGACCTGATCATCGTCGCCGGGCGCCCTAGCATGGGCAAGACCGCGTTCGCGCTCAATATCGCCGAGCACGTGGCGGTGAACGACCGCCTGCCGGTGGCGGTGTTCAGCATGGAAATGTCAGGCTCCCAGCTCGCCATGCGCATGCTCGGCTCCATCGGGCGGCTGGATCAGATGAAGCTGCGCACCGGGCGTCTCTCCGACGAGGACTGGAGCCACCTGACCGACGCCGTGGGCAAGGTGCATGACGCGCCTATCCATATCGATGAGACGCCGGCATTGAATTGCCTCGAACTGCGCGCCCGCGCGCGCCGCATGCACCGCCAGTACGACGGCCTGGGCCTGGTGGTGGTCGACTACCTGCAGCTGATGTCGGCCACGTCCTACGGCGAGAACCGCGCCACCGAGATTTCGGAGATCTCGCGTTCGCTCAAGGCGCTGGCGAAGGAGCTGAAAGTGCCGGTGGTGGCGCTGTCGCAGCTCAACCGCGGCCTGGAGCAGCGCCCCAACAAGCGCCCGGTCATGTCCGATCTGCGCGAATCCGGCGCCATCGAGCAGGACGCCGACCTGATCCTGTTCATCTACCGCGACGAGGTCTACAACCCCGAGGGCGCCGACAAGGGCAAAGCGGAAATCATCATCGGCAAGCAGCGCAATGGCCCCATCGGCACTCTGAATCTGACCTTCATCGGCGAGTACACGCGTTTCGAAAACTATGCGGATCCGGGGCGGTATTGAGCGGTCGGGCCGTGCTGGCAGTTGCCGAACGCGGAGTTAAATACGCGGCGCCTTAATTCCCGTTGTATGCTACGGATGGATTTGCGCGCTACGCGCGCCAACCGTGTTTTTTGTACGGATGAAAAGCGCATCCGTACAAAAAACACGGTTATTGTTAACACCAAACAGGGCGTGGGGGTCTTATACAAGATCGTCGATCCGCGCGAACGGTTTTTCGTCCGCGCAACATCGCAACTCTGCAACATCTGAGGACGCGATCTAGGTCGCCACGTATGGTGCGATCTAACCTGGAGGTCTCGTGATTGAACCCGCATGTCCGCAGAAAGCCCCTTATGTTCTCGAGCTGGCTCCCGCCGATTACTGGTGGTGCGCCTGCGGACTGTCGAAAAACCAGCCGTTCTGCGACGGTTCGCACAAGGGCGGGCCGTATGCTCCGGTAAAATTTAGCGTCGCCAAGAGCGAAAAACTGGCGCTGTGCGGGTGCAAGCGCACGCATGCGCCGCCGTTTTGCGACGGCACACACAAGAGCCTTTAAACCGGACCAGAAGCCGGGGCTTCGCCCCGGGCTAAATCCGCGCGATGAAGCGGAGGCTTTCAGCCCCGCTCATTGCGCAGTGGAAACAGATTGGCTTTTCGCGCCGGCGCCGATCAAACGCTCGATTACCGGCGCGACGTCCGGTCCGGTCCAGTTGGCCTGCCCCAGCAACTGGTAGCGGATTGCGCCCTGGCGGTCGATGACGAAGCTTATCGGCAGCATGCGGACCTTCCAGCGCTTCGCCGCCGCGCCGTCCCGGTCCATGAGGACGGGCAAGTCGATGAGCTCGGACTCGCGGAAAGCGGCGATTTTTTCCTCCGATTCCATCAGATTCACCGCCAGCACCTCGAATCCCTTGCCGGCGAGCTGCTGCTGCAGCGCCTGCATCGATGGCAGCTCCTCGCGGCAAGGTGGGCACCAGGTCGCCCAGAAATTCACCAGCACGACCTTGCCGCGGTAAGCGGCCAGGTCGTGTACCTTGCCTGCCGGGTCCTTGAGCGCGAGCGCGGGCGTCGCGCCGCCGGTCCAGGGCTTCAGTTCGCCGCCATGCGCGGCGCCCGCACCGAGCATGAGGCAACACAGGGTGAGCAGCTTGGCGCACGCGAGTCTCACCTTGTCGTCGCCAATGGACAAATTAGCAGCGGACGTGCTACAGCACTTCCGCCGCAAAGTCCGCCAGCCGGGAGCGCTCGCCGCGCTGCAGCGTGACATGGCCGCCGTGCGACCAGCCTTTGAAACGATCGACGACGTAGGTGAGGCCGGACGAACCTTCGGTGAGATAGGGCGTGTCGATCTGCGCGATATTGCCCAGGCACACCACCTTGGTGCCGGGGCCGGCGCGCGTGATCAGCGTCTTCATCTGCTTGGGCGTTAGATTCTGCGCCTCGTCGATGATCAGGTATTTGTTGAGGAAGGTGCGGCCGCGCATGAAATTGAGCGACTTCACCTTGATGCGCGACCGGATCAGGTCGCGCGTCGCGGCGCGTCCCCATTCGCCGCCTTCCTCGTCGGACTTGTTGAGCACGTCGAGGTTGTCCTCCAGCGCGCCCATCCAGGGGTTCATTTTCTCTTCTTCAGTTCCGGGGAGGAAGCCGATGTCCTCGCCCACCGGCACCGTTACCCGGGTGATGACGATCTCGGAAAAAATCTTGCTCTCCAGCGTCTGCATCAGGCCGGCAGCCAGGGTGAGCAGGGTCTTGCCGGTGCCGGCCTGGCCGAGCAGGGTGATGAAGTCGACCTCCGGGTTCATCAGCAGATTGAGGGCGAAATTCTGCTCGCGGTTGCGCGCGGTAATGCCCCAGATGTTATTCCTCTGGTGCGAATAGTCCTTGATAGTTTCGATCACCGCGGTGCGCCCGGTCTGCTCGCGCACGATCGCGTGCAGCGGACGCTCGCTTTCCTGATATACGAATTCATTGACCAGCAGATGCTGGCACAGCGGCCCCTTGACGCGGTAGAAGGTGCGCCCTTCCTTTTTCCAGGACTCCATGTCCTTGGCATGGAGGTCCCAAAAGTCCGCCGGCAGTTCGCGCACGCCGGTGTAGAGGAGGTCGATATCCTCCAGCACCTTGTCATTGAAATAGTCTTCGGCGGCGAGCCCCAGCGCACGCGCCTTGATGCGCATGTTGATGTCTTTGGACACCAGGATGACCTGCCGCTGCGGCTGCTGCCGCTGCAGGGCCATCACCACGCCGATGATGTGATTGTCCGCCTTGCCCATGGCGAGAGACTCGGGAAGCGCGCTGTCCAGCGTCTGCGTCTGCAGCAACAGCTTGCCCGTGGCGGGATCCGCCGCATGGCGCTTGAGCGGGATGCCGGCGTCGATCTTGCCGGCGACGCTGCTGACGATTTCGTCGAGGAAGCGGCTCGCCTGGCGCGCATTGCGCGCGACCTCGGACAGGCCTTTCTTGTTGCCGTCGAGTTCCTCCAGCGTCATGATCGGCAGGAACACGTCGTGCTCCTCGAAGCGGAACAGGCTGGTGGGATCGTGCATCAACACGTTGGTGTCGAGCACGAACAGTTTGGTCAGTGACTTGCCGGATTCGGAGCGGGTCTTGCGCTTGGTCATGGGCGGGTCGTCGGCATTTTCATCGAAGGCCGAGCTGTAGTTAGAGGGTTTTAACAAAATCAAATACCTCCTGCACATGACCGGGAACCTTGATGCCGCGCCACTCGCGCCGGATGACACGCTCACGGTCAAGGACAAAGGTGCTGCGCTCGATGCCGCGCACTTGTTTGCCATACAGGTTCTTCATCTTGATCACCCCGAATTGGGTGCACACCTTCTCTTCGGTGTCGGCGAGCAGTTCGAAAGGAAAACCGAGCTTCGCCTTGAAGCCTTCATGCGATTTTAGGCTATCGCGCGAAATGCCGTAGATGCCACAGCCCAGTTTCTGGAACTGCGGGTGCAAGTCGCGAAACTGGGTGCTCTCGGCGGTGCAACCCGGGGTGTTGTCCTTCGGGTAGAAATACAGCACCAGGAACTTCTCTTTGACCTTGGACAGGTGAAACGCCGTGCCTCCGGTACAAGGCAGGGAAAAGTCGCTAACTATATGTTTTTCCATATATTCCTATAGCCGGACTGAAACCGGCCTGTGCCCGTATTGTTGATGAATCGGGACCGGAACGCAACCCTATTTCCAAGGGCCTCAGGCGAGAAACTCCTTTCCTTGCAATGCGAGCGTGCCCGACCTGCCGGGAATTTCGCCCATGAGCAGTTCGTGCCGCGGCAGCGTCGACAGCTTGAGCCCGCTGAAGAGCGCGCGCATAGGGACCAGTTCATAGCCCATGGCCTTCCAGCCCGCCAGCAGGGCCTCGAACACGGGCAGGAGTTTCAACCCCTCCAACTCGGCATGCAGGGTGTAGATATGGCCGGTGGGCGGCGGGCTTTCGGACAGCCGGAGCAAATGCGCGGCGACATTGTCTGCAGTCAATCCTTCAAGGCCGATCAGCTCATCGAGGGTCGGGAGGGTGGTGGGGAGTTGGGGGCAGGCGACGATTTCGCCGCGCCAGATCGGAATAAAGGGGCAGCGCCCGCGCGTGTCCGAGCAGTAGTCGAAACCCAGGCGCTGCGTCAGGCGCAGCGCGTGCAGGTTCATCTGCCAGCCGGCGGCGCCATGGGTGCGCGCGGGTTCGCCGAAAATCTCTGAAAAGCGCAGGTAGGCCGCGCCCATCTGCTCGCCGGTCCAGCGCTCGTCGCGCCGCGCCACATGATCCTGCCATTTGACATGGTCCCAGGTATGGATGCCGACTTCGAAACCCGCATCGCGCGTGCCGCGCATGATCTCGGCGCAGCGCTTGCCGATGTCGGGACCGGGCAGCAGCGTGCCGTAGAGCAGGGTCTTGATGCCGTAATGCTCCAGCACCGAGGTGCGCGATACCTTTTTCATGAAACCCGGGCGCAACGCGCGCGTGATCGCG